>ERZ773070.57-NODE-57-length-84539-cov-7.137422_pt1 | contig 84539 bp, 81 predicted proteins | sample MGYA00580618_ERZ773070 | MGnify/ENA primary metagenome ERZ773070 (study PRJEB29015, sample SAMEA2738023) | human oral metagenome | biome: human oral; feature: human-associated habitat; material: dental | place: China | collected 2019 ...
CTTTGTCATATCTAACTTTAATTTTCATCAGTTACCTAGATTATAATACTTTTTCTATAATAAAATCTCACTTGTTTTAATGCAAGTTAGTCAATAAAAAAATCGACACAAAGTGTCGATTTTATAAAACAATAATTTATTGTGGTTGACGTAAAAATACGACAGATGAGCCTCTGGCAATTAGCAAATTGCTTTTAGTGGTTAGAGCTTGGATTGATGAACAAAATAAAATAAATAATTTATTATCAATAAGTCATAAAGCGAAGTTAAAGTTAAAGCTAAATTATGGCAAAATATTAAAGTAGCAAAATACAAAAGATTAATTCTTATATTTTTTAATATCAGACTCTCTTACGAAATACAATTCATTTTTAGCTCTAGTACATGCCACATAAAACTTACTCCTAGTGTCAGGTTTATGGCTATTAAAATTACCATTATTAAAAATATTACACATCGTCTTATTTAAAACCACACACACCTTATCAAACTCTCCGCCTTTACTTTCGCCCCAATTTGAAGAATTACAATTATAGTCATAGTGTTTTTGATAAAAAAGTTTTTTAACATCATTATTTTTTATTAGTTCATCTATCTCATTTCTGTCTTCAACGAATTTAACCACTCCCTCGCGGTTAAGGGATGATTCTATAGCAATACCTAGTTTAGTCTTGATGAAATTACAAATAGCACCAGGACATCTGTTGGATTTAGTAAGTGATTCATCGTCTACTAAATATCCAGAATCCTTTATCGCTTTTATCCACTTATTGTAGTCTTTATGTATACCAATGCCATTATTCCCATTGTTTGAAGAGTTAAAAGTTTTTTGGTAAAAATCTCCCAGAAACCAAGTTTTCGTATCTACATCACACATACCCAGCTTGAGCATTAAATTAAAGTCATAGCTTGTTAAATCTTGAAATTCATCAACATATAAAACATCAAAAAACATCTCCAATCTTCGAGCTATATTCTCTTCATCGTAATTATCTAGAATCCACTTACTAAGCATATTACTAAAAAACATATCACCAGATAAATACTCACCGTAATGATTATCGCTACTTAGTATAAAGCCCTTAATCTTAGGAAATTTTGCTGTCGGCTTGATGCAGAAATTAAACAAAAATTGAAACAATCCAAAAATATGTATATTTTCAGGAATTGTATTAAACTTTTTATAGACTCTATTTCTTATCTCTTCTTGATTTTTAATAGTGTAAGTAATAATGAGAGTTCTTCTCGTAGTGTCTAAATCCTCTACAATTTTTCTCGTCTTTCCACTGCCAGCAACTGCAATTATTAGTCTTTTATCCATTCCAACGCTCGCCTAATATAATCTGGAACCCGAAAGCCGTTTGTATCATCTTCCAGGTTTTCTAAAACTCTAATTGCATTCTCGCTTTTATTATTAAGCATCCAGACTTGAACATCTGGAGAGCATGTGATCCTTTTTGATTCTATCCAATCTTTATTTTGTTGAAATAATGAAATTTCAAAAGTGCGTACATCGTCATTATTATCAGAGAAAATTTTTATTTTTTCATAGTTTTCATATTCTTGGTATTTTTCTATTATATTCTTCTGATAATTACCGTCATTATCAGTTATGACAGCTACTTTCTTTCCTAATTCTTTAGCAACTTCTAGGTATCTCTTGAAGCTTAACCCATTAACTGAAATAACCAAAACATCGTCTTGATGTGGATTGGAACCATTTACAATTTCGTACATTTTTTCGAGTAGTATATATTCAGAATCGCCTTCGACCAAAATAGCCTTGTTGCTTAATATAAAATTTAAGATATTTTGATTTGATGTTTTATTGAAAAATTTAATAGTTTCCTTGTCGAGCTTGTCTAGCGTTAACTGTTTTTTATCGTACAGTATCGTACAATTATTCAAGCCCAATCTTGAAGCTATCATATTTGAATGAGTACTAATAAATAACTGTGTGTCATCTCCTTGTATATAACTTAATAGAGTGTGCATCTTCAAAAAACTTAGATGATTCTCAGGCTCTTCTATCAAAATGATGCCGACTTTTTCATCTATGGTGCTATACATATTACAAACACTTAATAAAACTTTCTCACCTTGACCAAAGTTTTTTATATCTACGCCTCTACATTTAACTGTAGCTTTGTCTTTGAAAGGAGTACTGTTGTTATTATTTATCAGTAATTCATATTTCTCATCTTGTTGTAATATACCCTCGTTTATCATATCTATTATAAAATTATCCGATATTTGCCTAAAACTGTGATTAATTTTAGCCCTATTATTCGTATTGATTGATTTTTCATAAATCATTGATATGTGCTTATCGATTTCTTTTCTGGTATCAACAAGACTAGTATCCAAATAATGATATTTAAACCTATGTGGCTTTGAGTAGCTATTATACCCATTGCCAGAAAACGATTGAAAGTCTACACTATAATACTCATAAGGGAAGGTCATTAATTCTTCAGATAATACCAATGATATATTTTTATATTCTTCCAAATTCGGTTTCACTAGCAGCCTTATACCAAAATTCATTTTTTCTTCACTGTTATTCTTACCGTACAAATTAAAATTATCTTTAATTTTTTCATCAGTTGAGTCGAAATACAATTCTATATATAGCTCTGGCAATTTTTCAATATCTCTTTTTTGAACTGGTAATTTGCAAAATGATTCTACAGAATCACTATTAAACAAATTGACAAGTCCTATATTCTCGATTTGAGAGTAGCTACCGTTCAATACTAACGATATAGCCTGAAGCAAGGAGCTTTTACCTGAGTTGTTATCACCAACTAATATATTTCTTCCCGCATTAAAGCAAAACTCAGCCTCATCATACTTTTTATAGTTTTTCAGTTTAATTTTGCTAATCATAAAAACATTATATATTGTAAATAAAGATTGTTAAACGATATAATGTTACTATGAGTAATAGTCAAGATTTACAAAACAACGATATTCCAACGCAAGAGTCGACTATTGACGCTAGCAATCAAGATGCTAAAATATCTTATAACCCAAACGGCGAAAGATATATCAGAACCACCGAAGAAGAGTAGCCCCCTTATAGCAATAAGTCATTTATCAAAAACATCGTAAACGCACCACCCAACTAAATAATCGCTGATGTTAAAAAACGGCGATTATTTTATGCCCAACAAGCCAACAAAAAACGTTAGCAAAACAGAGGTAAAGCAAAATAGAAAAAATGTTAGCCCAACAAATTATTTTTGGTCTTTTTCATTACGAATTGTGGTATTCATATAACCACGCTTTGCCATCGCCTCATCAAAAGTCTTGTCCATATATAGCAAGTCACCAATCCAGCCAAATAACATTAAATTACCACCCATACAACGCAACAGAATACCCTCTGTCTTGCCGATATAAAAAACGGTTAATTGGGAAGAAAAAGCTACACCAAGTTAATATTTTATATGTTTTGCGGTCTTTCATAAAATAATATCCTTTCTTTTTAATATTTTTAAAGTATCATCAATTAAAAAACGACACCGCAAGGGTGTCTAAATTTATATCACCAAGAGACAATGATTCAAGATAAAGCTATGATTACTAAATTAGAGCGGGATTTGCAACAATTAAGTAACTCTTTACCAACCCACCAAGAATTTGTTGAACTTGTTAATTCTTATCTAGAAACCATACTTTCAACCACCGATATTATTGAAGAGGATATGATATACAATAAGCTAGTGTTGAACCTCCGAGCTGGTGACAATGCCGTATCTGTTATAAAGCTAAATCCACCATACTATTTGATGGTGGATTTAGAAAAAATTTCATTTGGCTGGGGATGAGGGATTCGAACCCCCGAATGGTGGGACCAGAACCCACTGCCTTACCACTTGGCGAATCCCCATCGGTATTCTTATCATACCATATTTTTTAAAAAATAATCCCATTTTCTTAAAAATCACTTTACAAAAGTTGAAATACTCGTTATACTCCTATTGACAGTCTGGTATCAGACTATTTTTTATGGAAGGAGCAAATGGCAAATATCACTCGTATCAAAGCCGGTGAATCTAAGGAGAAAACCTCTCCAAAAGATTCGATGCCGGAAAAAAATCATCAGGAGAAATCCGCACCTGAAACTACAAGTCATACTCAACAAACTAAAGTTTCAACAGCCAACAAAAAGCTAACCAAGCTTGAGAAGGCGCAACAAAAATACGAGAAGAAACAAGCAAAAAAGCAGGCTAAGTTAGAGAAAAAAGCTAATAAGAAGCCAATGCCAAAGGTTCTTCGCATCCTAACTGCTCCTTTCCGTAAAATTGGCGGTTATTTCCACGCTTCTTGGCAAGAACTTCGCCAAGTTCGCTGGCCAAATCGTAAAATGACCTGGAAACTTGTTTCTGCTGTCATTATTTATACTGTCGTCTTCGCAATTTTCATTATGTTACTTGACGCAGGTTTCACTTTATTATTTAACAATCTATTGAAATAGGAGAATAAAAAATGGCAGTCAACCGTTATGACGACACCCTAGCATGGTACACAATTAGCACCTACAGCGGCTACGAAGATAAGGTCGCAGAATCAATCAAGCAGCGTCTCGATCGCCCAGAGTTCCAAGATAAAATTTTAGACGCAATTGTCCCTAAAGAAAAACAAATTGAAATTAAAAACGGTAAACGTAAAATCGTTGATCGCAAGATCTTCCAGGGCTATGTTCTTGTTCAAATGCGCTTATCCGACGAAACCTGGTACATTATCCGAAACACCCCAGGTGTCACTGGCTTTGTTGGCACTGGTACCCAGCCAACCCCAGTTTCTGAGAAGGAAATTGCTAAAATCAAGAAGCGCATGGGCGTCGAAGATCCAAAATACTCCGTCAACTACGCTCTTAACGAAGTTGTCTCCATCACCGATGGTCCGTTCAAAGGCTTCGAAGGCACCGTTGCTGAAATCGACTCCACTAAAGGTAAACTCAAAGTCATGGTCTCCATGTTTGGTCGCGAAACGCCAGTTGAACTTGATGCTCTTCAGGTCAAAAAAATCAGCTAAAACATCCTTATAAAATCACTCAAAAAATAGAACATTTCGGTGTTCTATTTTTTCTATCCACTATACTAAATAAAATTATTGACCATAAAAACAAATCTTATAAGTATGGTCAAATCTCTAAAGTCATTTCAATCCTGCTTATGCTATAATGAAACCATAAAGTCCACAAAACATAAACGGAGAACAAAATGGAACCACCAATTAAAGTCAACTCTGAGATCGGGCGCCTCAAGACCGTCCTACTTCACCGTCCAGGTGAAGAACTTGAGGCTCTCACCCCAGATTATATGGCACGCATGCTTTTCGACGACGTCCCCTATTTAAAGGTTGCCCAACAAGAACATGACGCTTTTGCCAACGTCCTACGCGATAATGGCGTTGAGGTCCTTTACCTTGACAAGCTTGCCGCCGAAGCTCTTTCTACCCAAGAAGTTCGCGATCGCTTCATCGTCGAAATGGTTCGTGCCTCCAAGCAAGAGGATACTTATTCCACCTTCGCAATTGTCAACTACTTACAAAGTTTCGATCCACTCACAATGGTCAGAAAAGTCATGGCCGGCGTAAAGAAGAGTGAAGTTGAAGTTATGGAGCCAAAAAACAAACAGCTTCATCATTACATGATCGACGATTACCCATTCTACCTCGATCCAATGCCAAACCTTTATTTCACTCGTGACCCTGCCGCCTCAATAGGTAATGGTCTTACCATCAATAAAATGCATTGGCCAGCCCGTCGTCGCGAATCACTCTTTATGCAATATATCATAAAACATCACCCACGTTTTATGAGTAGCAATATACCAGTTTGGTATGATCGCAATAACCGCTTTTCAGTTGAAGGCGGCGATGAATTAGTAATCAGCAAAGACACTCTTGCCATCGGTATCTCCGAGCGCACCGAAGTCGAAGCTATTGAACGCATCGCTTCCAAACTCTTCCATGATTCAAACTTCACACGTGTCATGGCTATGAAAATCCCTAACAAGCGCGCCTTCATGCACCTAGATACCGTATTCACTATGATCGACTACGACAAGTTCAGTGTTCATCCAGAAATTCTTACTGGCGAAGGGGAACTTGATATCTACCTCTTAGAAAAAGCCAACACTCATGTCGGTTACGAAATTAAGCACCGTCGCAGCCTCAAAGAAACCCTCCAGGAAGTACTTGGACTTCACCATATCCAATTAATTCCATGTGGCAATGGTGATCCAATTGCTGCTGCCAGGGAACAATGGAATGACGGTTCCAACACCTTAGCTATCGCCCCAGGTGTCGTCATTACTTATGATCGTAATTACGTTACAAACAATGCACTGCGTGAAGCTGGACTTAAAGTCATTGAAGTAGCCGGTGCCGAACTCGGTCGTGGTCGTGGCGGCCCACGCTGTATGTCAATGCCAATCTATAGAGAGGAGATTTAATCATGTTAAACCTAAAAGGTCGTTCATTCTTAACCCTAAAAGACTTCACTCCTCGTGAAGTAAGGTTAATGCTTGAAACCGCAAAGCAACTCAAAAATAATAAACTTACCGGAGTTTCCAATAAACACCACGAAGGTAAGACTATCGCCATGCTCTTTGAAAAGACTTCCACTCGTACCCGTTGTGCCTTCGTTACCGGCGCCCGCGACCTTGGTATGCACGCTGAATTTCTTGGTAAAGACGATATTCAGCTTGGCAAGAAGGAATCTGTCCGTGACACTGCTCTCGTTCTTGGACGTATGTTTGACGGCATTGAATTCCGTGGCTTCTCACATGACACCGTTGAGGAACTCGCAAAGTATGCTGGCGTACCCGTCTGGAATGGTTTGACTGATAAGTATCACCCAACTCAAGGTCTTGCCGATATGCTTACCATCAAAGAACATGTTGGTCATCTTGAAGGAGCTCACCTTGCCTATGTTGGCGACGGACGCAATAACGTTGCAAACACATTAATGATTATTTCAAGCCTACTAGGTCTTCACTATTCAGTTGGTACACCAAAAGAACTCTTCCCAGACCCTGAACTTGTAGCTGAGTGTCGTGCACTTGCTGAAAAATATCAAACGGGCGCTACTATCCGCGTCGTCGAAAATCCCTACGAAGCAGTTACCGACGCTGACGCTATTTATACCGATGTATGGGTCTCCATGGGTGAAGAGGATAAATTTGAAGAACGTATTCACCTACTTAAAGACTATCAGGTCAATCAGGATCTAATGCTTGCTACTCGCAAAAATAACACTAAGTTCCTCCACTGTCTCCCTGCCTTCCACGACAAAAATACCAAGATTGGTAAGGAGATCTTAGAAAAATATAATCTTGATGCCATGGAAGTTTCCGACGACGTCTTTTATAGCAAAAATAGCGTCGTCTTTGATCAAGCTGAAAACCGCGTCTATACTATTGAAGCCGTCATGGATCTTACACTTTAAATTCCACTCATCCCATAAAATAAATCCCCATTCGGGGATTTATTTTGTATGCTATACTTAAACCATAAGTACTATAAAAATAAGACCAAAAGAAGGGAACATTATGGTCGACAAAGAAAAGGTAGAGACTAAAGTCAAAGCCGCAAAAACCAAACGTCCAAAACGCAACCGTAAACATATTAAGATGCTTTCAGCATTCGCCGTACTTTTTGGCATTATTGCCATGATGGCCTGCTTGACGTGGATTATTCCATCTGGAAAATACAATCTTGTACCAGACCCAAGCAATCCATCCGAAACTATTCGTGAAGCCGGCACTTATCGGGAAATTCCAAAAGTTGAACAAATCACCAACGAGGAAACCGGCGAAGTTACCACAGTTGATCACCGTCAAGGTCTTTGGGATATTTTCATGGCCCCAATCAAAGGCATGTCAGACCGTCTCGATGTTATCGTCTTCGTCTTAATTCTTGGTGGCTTCCTTGGCGTCGTCATGAAAACCGGCGCGCTCGATGCCGCATTAGGTGGACTCCTTAAGAAGATGAATGGCAAAGAAAAATGGCTTATTCCAATTCTGATGACCATTTTTGCCATTGGTGGTACCACCTATGGTATGCAGGAAGAAGCTGTTGCTTTCTACGCCTTAATCATCCCAGTCATGATGGCTGCCGGCTACAACGCTATGACCGCTGTTATGATCATCGTTCTTGGTGGTGGTGTTGGTGTTCTCGCTTCCACTGTCAACCCATTCTCGACTGGTATTGCTGCCCGTACTGCTAATGTCCAACTTGGTAGTATTCTTTGGATTCAGGGTATTATCCTTGTCCTCATGCTCATCGCGGCCATAGTTTATACTATGCACTACGCCAAAAAGGTCAAAGCTAGTAAATATAAAGATGACTCCACTGTTGCCTCCACTTTTAAAGCTATTGACCTCAAAGCCATCCCCGAATATACCAAAAAACGCAAACTTATTATGGGGATCTTCGCTTTTACCTTCCTTGTTATGATTATCTCTCTCGTACCTTGGACAGATTTTGGCTTTACCGTCTTTGAAGACTTCCATAGCTGGCTCGCTAGCATCCCAGTTCTCAGCAACATACTTGGGGTCGGCCACACCGTCGCACTTGGTTCCTGGTATTTTAATGAAATTTCCGCCCTCTTCCTCATCTCCGCCCTAATTATCGCCTTCATCTATCGCAAAGGTTTTCACGAAAAAGAAGTCTCCATCACCGATACCTTCATTGATGGTTCAGAGCAACTTCTCAGCGTCGCAGTCATTATCGCCGTTGCCGCCGCCGTCTCTATCGTCATGCGTAGCGGTGGAATCGAAGATACAATCATTCACTGGGGTGAAACTGGACTTAAGAATTCGAATGGTGGTGTCGTCGGCATTCTCGCCTACCTCTTCTATCTCCCGCTTTCCTTTATTATTCCATCCTCTTCTGGTCTCGCCGCAGCTTCAATGCCAATCATTGCCCCTGTTGCTGACCTGGTTGGTTCGACCAAAGAAACCATGGTTGTCGCCTTTGCTACCGCCAATGGTTTACTTAATATGATTGCTCCAACCATTGCGTCACTTATGGCCGGTCTTACTCTCTCAGGCGTTTCCTATAAAATCTGGGTCAAGCGCGTTCTTCCAATCATGATTTTCTTTGTCGTAGTTAGTCTAGTTGCAGTCTTCATTATGGGGGTTATCTAATGGCTAAAATTGTCGTCGCTCTTGGTGGCAACGCCTTATCAAAAGACGGTAAGGCGACCGCCGCCGATCAACTAGCCGTCGCGAACGAAACCGCTTCGGAACTAGTTAAATTAATTACCGCCGGGCACACTCTTGCCATCGTCCATGGTAATGGCCCTCAAATTGGCAATATCATTCTTCATGAAGAAGCTATCAATACCGAAAAAACTCCAACCATGCCAGTCGACGTCGCAGGTGCCATGAGTCAAGGGCAGATCGGTTATTGGTTGCAGAATGCTCTCAGGAATCAACTAGAGCAGCTCAAGATCAAAAAGCCTATCGCTTCAATTATCACTCAAGTTCTCGTTTCAAAAGACGATCCAGCTTTCAAGAATCCAAGTAAACCAATTGGCCCTTTCTATACCGAGGAAGAGGCTAAGAAACTTGCTAAAGCCCGCGGTTTCACCGTTAAAGAAGATGCTGGTCGTGGTTGGCGCAAAGTTGTACCATCACCAATGCCATTATCGATCATTGAATCTGACCTAATCAAAATTGCCATCGGTAACGGTGCCGTCATTGTCGCTGGAGGTGGCGGTGGTATCCCAGTCTGCTACGACCAGCACGGCCGCCTCACCGGTCTAGAAGCCGTCATTGATAAGGATTTTGCCGCTGAAAAACTCGCCGAAACTATCGATGCCGACATTCTATTAATCCTCACTGCAGTCGACAATGTTAAGATTAACTACAAACAACCAGATGAGAAAGCACTCACTGAGCTCACCGTCGACGATGCCTTCAAACTAATCGCTCAAGGCCAGTTTGCCGCAGGTAGCATGCTTCCAAAGGTTGAAGCTGGCGTCAGCTTTGTCTCTGGAGCCAATAAACGCGTCTGCATTATCACCTCACCAGAAAAAGCCTCAAAAGCGATCGAAGGCAAAGCCGGTACTCGCATTATTGCAAATTAAATAAGTCTTGTATAAACCCGATGTAAACCATGGTTCGCTATGGTTTACATTTTTATAAAAAAATAGTATAATAATCCCGTTACGCGCTCTAATTAGGAGTAAAAAATTATGGCAAAAAAAGTAATTGGCAACTTAAAGTTACGCATCCCTGGTGGCAAGGCCACCGCAGGACCTCCAGTTGGTTCAACCCTTGGTCAATGGGGTCTCAATATGATGGATTTCATTAATCCATTCAATGAGAAAACCAAAGAATATAACGGTAAGAATGTTATCGTTCACATTCAGGTCTTTGAAGATCGCACCTTCGCTTGGACTTGTCTCGGCCAACCAGTCGATGACCTAATCCGCGAAGAACTTAAACTTCAAAAAGGCTCTGGCCGTCCAAACACCGAAAAAGTCGGTAAAATCACTCGTGAACAACTTGAGAAAATCGCAAACATCAAGATGGAACAGCTCAATGCTATCGATCTTGAAGGTGCCATCAAAGTTGTTGCCGGTACCGCTCGCTCAATGGGCGTCGAAATTGCTGAATAATTTTATTTAAGCAACAAATATTAAATGTTGGGAGGGCTGAAAAAAACTCAGCCCGCTACCACCACAGAAAGGAATCTATGACAAAAGAAGACATCAAAGCAGAAGAAATGACTGTTTCAGAAACCCCTGAAGTAGCTGAAACCCCAAAAACTGCTGAAAAATTTGCCAAAGCTGGTAAGAAATCTAAAAAACATGTTGAGGAAGTAAAAGCTGAAGAAGAGCGCAAAGCTCGTGCAGCAGAAAACAAACTAGCTGAACTCGAAGTTAAGCCAAAAGGTGAAAAGCCAGTTACCCGCTCCGTCCTAGAGCGTCGCGGCAAAAAATATCAAGCCGCCTACAAGGACATTGACCACGCTAAGTTCTACACACTAAGCGAAGCAATCGCCCTTGCAGTTAAGACTAACCCAGCTAAATTTGCTGCTACCGTTGAAATCCACGCCCGTCTTGGTGTTGACCCACGACAAGCAGATCAAAATATCCGTACCACCCTCGTCTTGCCTCATGGTAATGGTAAGGAAGTACGTGTAGCTGTCTTTGCTCCAGAAGATGAATGTAAAAAAGCTAAAGCAGCTGGTGCTGATATTGCTGAAGACGTTGAATTCATTAAGCAACTTGAAAAGGGAATTATCAACTTCGATATTCTTATCTCCACCCCTACTTACATGTCAAAGCTTGGTAAATTCGCCCGCCTCTTAGGTCCAAAAGGTCTCATGCCAAATCCAAAGGCTGGCACCGTTACTACTGATATTGAAAAAGCAGTTAAGGAATCTAAGGCCGGTAAGATTGAATATCGTGTCGACAAACAGGCCATTGTCCACCTTGGCCTAGGTAAGACTAACTTTACCGAAGCGAAGCTTCTTGAGAATGCCACTGCCTTCCTTGATTCACTTAAATCCATGAAGCCTGCCTCTCTAAAAGGTCAATACATTAAGAGTATTTATATTTCTTCAACTATGGGTCCATCCATTGCTATTGAAAACATCTACAACTAGGTAAAAGGTTCAAAAAAATATACCGCCGCAGGGTGGTATATTTTTAGTATGTCAACCAACTTAAATCAAAAAAATACCCCAAACGGGGTATTTTTCCAAAATTCGTAGACTCGTGTTTTTAATTAAGCTAATTCAACAGTAGCGCCGGCTTCTTCAAGAGTTTTCTTAAGAGCTTCAGCTTCGTCTTTCTTAACTTTTTCCTTGACAGTTGCAGGAGCACCATCAACGATAGCTTTTGCTTCACCAAGACCGAGACCAGTAGCCTCTTTGACGGCCTTAATTACAGCAATTTTCTGAGCACCAGCGTCTTTAAGAACGACGTTGAATTCAGATTTGCCTTCTTCTTCAGCAGCAGCGGCAGGAGCAGCAGCAACAGCAACAGCGGCAGCAGCAGGCTCAATACCATATTCATCTTTAAGAGTATTTTTAAGTTCGTTAACTTCAAGAACAGTAAGATTTACAAGTTCTTCAGCTAATTTTTTAATATCAGCCATTTTAGACCTTTCTATCATTAAAATTTTATATTTTGTTCATTAAGAACATTACAACATTGATTGTTTTAATATGATCTGGAGATTCCAGAATATATCAAACTTAAGCCCCCAGTTTTGCTTCCAAACCGGAAACAATTCCAGAAAGTCCACCAGAAAGACCAGAGACAGAATCGTTGACTGGTGAAAGCAATTGTGCGACCACCTGTGCGACCAATTCGTTCTTGGAAGGAAGAGCAGCCAGTGCAGTAATTTCAGCCGTGTTGATCATCTGACCAGCATCACTGAAACCACCAATTAGTTCCAATGCCTTATGTGTCTTTCCAAATTCAGCTAAGACCTTTGCAGGTGCCACTTCATCAGAATCAGAAATTGCGTAAACCAACTGGCCAGTTAGATGAGTAGTATCAGTGTCTTTATAGACAGCGATTTCATTCATCGCAACTCGCACTAAGCGGTTTTTTACAATCTTGATCTTTACACCTTGTTCACGAGCAGACTTACGTAATTCTTCAAGCTCAGCAACGGAAAGTCCCTGATAATTTGCGTAAGCAGTTAGCTTTGCACTCGAAAGTAACTTAGTTAAATCAGCAACCAATGTATTCTTTTTATCTTTTGAAATTGCCATAAAAAGTTTTTCCTTGATTGTTAAGAGTCTACGAATTTTTAAAATCCGTTACCAATTTATAAGATTTTTCCTCGGTGACATCATTAAGATTTGGCTAGACCACTGCTATATTTGCATAAAACCCAACCAAGATCCGTCACTGTCTATGGTAACTGCTCCCATTATATCAAAATTTTCTCAAAAAACAATCTGAACACACCAATTCGAGGCTCGCACGATAAGTAAAACTCACTAGATCAAAACAAAAATTACGGTTTCTGAGTAAAATAGCCTGGTGTGCCTGGCGCATCAATACGAGCATAGTCTTTAAAAGTATGCATGATGCTATATTGTGTACCATTGCCACCTTGAAGATTATTGTTTCGCAAAAATAACTTTGTATTAGAAGGCAAAAGTGTGGTGACAAAACTTGGTGAAGCATAAATAGTTTTAATCAAACTATTACTAAACATAAAGTTAGCTTCCTTCAAACTACGGGTGTCAAAGCTAGAAATGTCCAATATACCATTTTCAGGATCTACCATCGATTTACTAAACATTAGGTTCATATTAGTAACTTTTCTAGTATCGAAAGAGCTAAGATTAAGATTAGTTAATTTCTCTGTACCTCTAAACATACCCGCCATATTAGTAACATTTCCCGTATCAAAATTGGAAAGATCAAGGCTAGAAAGGCTTTTTGCATCAGCAAACATAGCTACCATACTAGTAACTCTGCTAGTATTAAAACTTGCAATATTTAATCCAGTGAGATTAATCATATTATTGAACATACTATGCATAGTTGTAACCTGGCTAGTATCAAAATTGGAAAGGTCTAAATTAGCTAAAGGCTGAACCGAGCTAAACATACCTGACATATCGACAACACTACTTGTATTAAAATTTGAAAGATTAAGATTAGTTAACTGTGCGCCAGAAAACATATAAGACATATCTGTAACATGACTAGTATCAAACATAGTTAAGTCCAAGCTAAGCGGAGAATACATTCCACTATAATTAAGGCGACTAAACATATTACGCATATTTGTGACATTAGTGGTATTAAAATCTGTCAAATTAATATTTGATGCCAACGTACCTTTAAACATATCTGACATATCTGTAACATGACTAGTATCAAGATGACTAAGATCTAAAGTTGTATGTATCGTATCAGAAAACATTCCCGACATATTAGCAACATTGTTAGACTTAAAACCTTTGAGGTTTAGTCCATTTGCATTACTCATGTAGTTATTATCAGCAAACATCCGGTACATATTTTCCGCACTCTCAGTAGAAAAATCGTCAAGATTAAGTAGTTCTATATGATTATAAGGCTTGATATAGGCAAACATCTGCGACATATTCTTTGTACGCGAAGTATTAATTCCTCTCATATCAACACCAATAACAGTCGAGCCATTGATTATTGCACCAAACATATCTGAGCTATCCTCGTTTGTATAAACAACATCGGCATCACTCCACCAAAAAATATCATGGTTCTCCGTCCAAAGATAGATAGGGGCATTTGAATCGGTAGTTGATACAACCGCAGCATTCACTTGCATTAAATTTGGGGCGGCACTAGCTTTTTTAAACATACTACCTTTTAAATAAACATTACCATTTGTAATATCTCTAGCTTTTTTAGCAAACTCTGGACCTGGCAAAAAAGTAGCTATTTTTTGTGTAGTATTAGTCATTGTGGTAAAGAGAATCTGCTTAGAATAGGCGCCTGGAACGAGACCTGGAGCAGCTTTAACTCCAAATTCAACAATATACTTAGAATGATCTGGAATATTATGTATATAAGTCTTCTCCGGACTTGAGCGTTTAGGAATAGGGTGAAAACGACTATCTGGAACAGAAAGACCATAACTTTTATAACCCCAAGATTTAGGCGTAAAAGCCGTCTCAGATAATGGAGTGACCAGAGAATCAAACTTCTCAGTGATCGAAGGATTTGTGTGATTAAGATGCGTATCTTCATCAATACTCGAGATATAAGACGAAGTACCCGTAGGGTTATTAGTCTCTACATAAACAAATATCTGTTTATTTTTAAAAATCGAAGAACTCACTTCTGCTGGAGTAAAAAGAAAATCTACACTAGGATCAGAGACTGAAGTAGTAAGAGTAATCGGAGTTGGCGGCGTAGACGGAGCTGCAAAAGTAGTATGCTGAGAGATTAGCAAAAGAAATACAGAAAACATCACCGAAACAATAACAAAAAGAATAACTGGTAAAACATAAAGACGTGATTTAACAGATAATGAACACACTCTCTTAATCATTCTTCTCCTATTCCTCCCAAGTATTCTAAATCATCCATATCTAGATAAGATTATAGCACAAGAATTATCTCATCATGCATTTATAATTATTTATGGTGATATTTACCACCATTACAAATCTCCTGTGCGCGATATATTTGCTCTGTTAATATCGCCCGTACTAATTGATGGGGAAAGACTAGCCTCGAAAGACTCCAGACTAAGTTTGTTTTCTGACGAATTTCTTCACTTACCCCAAAAGCTCCACCAATAATTATCACTACTTCTCTACTATTTACAAACTGCTGCGACAAGATCCCCGACAGCTCCGGTGAAGACAAGTTTCTCCCACGTTCATCCAGCAGAATCACATACTGCTGTCCCGAAAATGGCCATTTTGCAAGATATTGGTTCAATTTCTCCTCTTCAATCAGTTCCCATTCAATATTAAACGGCTTCTTCAATCTTTTTTGATATTCAGACACCGCTATATTCACCCAATCCAAATGTTTTCTACCGCCAGCAATTATATGGATCATATCTTATTAGTCTCATTTTAATTAAATTAGTATCATTATATCAAAAACATTTTTATTGTAAAAAATACAACACTAATCTATAAATAACTTCAGTATTTATTACAACATTTGTCAAGTAATCCCTGTTAATATTGTGGAAATCTTCATGATAATTATTTGTTGACTTTTTTACAAGTCTGACATAATATAATATCAATATTATATTAAACAGACAGGATGCGAGGTGATGTCTGAATTACCAGAAAAACAAATAAAACGACTCCGCTCGCTTATTCAAGAAGCGGAAACCAATTTAGCCGCAGCCAAGGAACTACTTATTTCTGTAGTAGGTGATGGTGATGTAATTACCGCACCAAGAGAAGTTGTAGTTTCCGGACCAGAAGGTAAAGTTATTGAGGGTGTTTTTGATGGCCAGATCATGATTGATCAAGACGGCAAAAACTATCCAGTTCCAGCAAATTACGCCAGTAAGTCTAAGCTCGTCGAGGGTGACATTATGAAGCTCACTATTACCCCTGAAGGTAAATTCCTCTACAAGCAGATCGGCCCAGTCGAACGCAAAACCGTAATTGGCACATTAACTCATCATGACGATAAATATTTTGTCGAAGTAAATGGCCGTGAGTATGAAATTCTTTATGCTTCAGTAACCTATTTCCGCCTTCGTGAGGGTGCACAGGTTTCTGTGGTAATCCCAGCCAATAATGACCAGGCAAATTGGGCTGCCGTCGAAGCTTCTTTGTAGTTAATCAAGACAGAACTTAAAAAAGACATTTCCAAAATGTCTTTTTTATCTCAAACATTTCCACCCACCGATATATGTTAAAATATATCTAATGAAGGCCTTATATCGTAAATACCGTCCACTAAAACTCGCCGATGTTGTTGGCCAAGATAAGACCATTCATCAACTCCAGGGAGCTATTAGTCAAAACAAGGTGTCTCACGCCTACCTTTTCATTGGTCCTAGAGGTTGCGGTAAAACTTCCGTCGCCCGTATCTTTGCACACGAAATTAATCAATTTAATTACCAGCTAGAAGATTCTTATGTCGACATTATTGAAATTGATGCTGCCACTTTTACCGGCGTTGATAATATTCGAGAACTACGCGAAAAGGCCATGATTATCCCGACGACCGGTAAATACAAGGTTTATATCATCGACGAAGTCCATATGTTGTCAACCAGTGCCTTTAATGCTTTGCTGAAAATCCTTGAAGAACCACCTACTCACGTTGTCTTCATTATGGCCACTACTAACCCTGAAAAAATCCCCGCTACTATTGCTTCGCGTACCCAAATCTATCGTTTTAGTCTAGCTGAACCAGAAGTTATGCAGCATTTTCTCAGAAAGATTTCAGATCAAGAGGGAATTAATATCTCAGATGCTGCGCTACATATTATTTCCGAAAGAGGCGGCGGTTCATTTAGAGATTCATTGTCTATTCTCGATCAGCTCAGCACAATTAGTAATAAAGAACAACAAATAGATGAAGCTTCTGTCTCTGAGGCTCTTGGCATTCCGAGCCAACAGGGAATCGCCGATTTACTCCAAGCTTACCAAGAATCCGACACCAGAAGAATCACCAAACTCCTTTCAGAATTACTCAATGCCGGCTTTACGGCCGACTCTATCACCACAGAATTAATTCAGCAAATTATCAAAAGTCCTTCTCCAAAAACTCTATCTCTTATTGAACGACTTTTTTCCGTTACCGGCAATTTTCTAGAAGCAAAACTCACCGTCGCTCTTATTTCTGCCGCCCCGAATCCCTCCGTAGTAGTAACAACCACCCACGTAAGCGCGACCCCGGCCTCTAGCCCAACCATAATCCCCAATAATTCTGCAGCTCACATAGTCACAGCTGATTCCTCAAACTCAGCAGCTTCAACCACTCAAAAACCCTCCGAAACCAAAAGCGCCTTTGCTAGTATCCGCAATCAGCTAGTTAAAAATGCAAAAAGCCATAAAGCGGAACGCGCACTTCCACCCGTCGAGTCAGAAGATCTCACACCCGCTATCCCACCAACTCTACCCGAAGCCGTTGTTGACTCTGCTGGTATTTTTAATTTTAATGGCTTTGTTGCAAACGTATCTAACGTCAACCCTACTCTCCTAACTGCTCTTAAAAAATCCTTCTTTCTAATTAATGATAAAGACTTCGATATTTACCCTGAAAGACCAGTCTATTGGCGCATTTTAAGCCAAAAAAATAATCTTGACATTCTTCGTGGGGCCGTCAATTCAATTAATCTCACCGTTAAGAATCCTGACACTGACGTCATCCCAAAAACCGCTATCTCTTTTGATCAGGCCGCAGCTGGACAAACCACTAAACAAGACACATCTTCGCCAAACTTAAGCTCACTTTCTGCTATAATGGGTGACATACAGGAGGTCACCGATAACCCATTTTAGGAAATAGGTAAATTTATTTATGGCAGAATCAAAAGATACTACGGAAAGAAAATCCAAAAAGAAGACTATCTCTCAAAATGATCCTGAACTTTTTGGTGGTCGCATTCCGCCACAGGACATCGATGCCGAACGCTCGTTATTAGGCGCAATTCTTCTCGATGACTCTGCCTTCCCAGAAGTACTAGAAAAGATTAAGCCAATTGACTTCTATGAGAAAAAACATGGCACAATTTATCGCGCCATGATGTCACTCTATGAACATAGTCAACCAATCGACCTCCTTACTCTACGTTCCGAATTAAATAACCAAAAATTAATTAAAGAAGTTGGTGGCGCACCCTATCTCACTGAGCTCACCAATGTCGTTCCTACTGCTTCCAATGTACTTTCATATGCCAAGTTAGTCGAGCAAGCATCGATTCGCCGTCGTCTCATTCGTGCTGGTACCGAAATTACTAACCAAGCCTATGATAGCTCCAATGATGTCTCCGTTATGCTTGGCGCTGCTGAAAAAGAACTTTTCGCCGTTTCCGATCAGACTACAAAAACAGAATATGCCGCTCTTGAAGATCTTCTTGTTGATGCCTTTGATCGCATGGAGGCTCTCCATACCAACAAAGGTGCGCTCCGTGGACTAAAAACCGGCTTTCGTGATCTTGATAATAAAACAGCCGGCTTTCAAAAAGGTGATCTTATTATTATTGGCGCTCGTCCTGCTATGGGTAAAACCACTTTTGCGCAAAACCTCGCCTATAATATCGCAGGCATTAATAAACGCGGCGTACTCTTTTTCTCCATGGAGATGGCAAAAAATGAGATTGTTGACCGTATGATCGCAAGCACTTCCGGCGTTGACTCTTGGCATATCCGCACTGGTAATATTACCGCTGATGATTTTGCTAAAATTGGTGACGCCTTAGGCGAAATGAGCGAAATTCCACTTTATCTTGATGACACCAGCTCGATGACCGTCCTTGAGCTTCGCAATAAAGCCCGTCGCGCCGCCCATGATCACGACATCGGTCTTATTATCGTAGACTACCTCCAGCTAATTTCCGGTTCCGATCGTTATGCTGGTAACCGTGTGCAAGAGGTTACCGAAATTTCTCGTGGCCTTAAAACTCTTGCCCGTGAACTAGAAATTCCCGTCATCGCTCTCGCGCAGCTCTCTCGTGGCGTTACCGGCCGTGATGATCCGCGTCCAGTCCTCTCTGACCTTCGTGAATCTGGTTCCATCGAGCAGGATGCTGACCTTGTAATGTTCCTCCATCGCCCCGATTATTATCACCAAGAAGATGGTTATGAGCCCACCAATGTCACCGAACTCCTCATGGCTAAACACCGCCATGGACCAATCGGCAAAATTGAGCTTTACTTCCACCCCGAACTCCTTCGTTTCATGTCACTTGATAAAACCAGGGAATAGCACGAAAATCTTTTTCATGTTAAAATAATAACGTGGGTAAATTAAATCCAAATAAATATTTTCTTTACAAAAATCGTTTCGTTATTGGCTACATCCTTCTCGCAGCCAGTTTTCTAACATTAATTCTTTTTGTCCCCAAAATCGCTCTTACTGGCCTATCCTCTAGTGAGATTACTTCCGCAACCGCCAGTCAAAACCTCAATCTTCGCGGTATCTTTGATGGGCAACTCGTCGACCTCCCGTATCGACTCCTTCAAAAAACCGTCTTTAAATTCATTGGTATTACCACCTATTCCGTCATTATTCCAAGCATCATTATTGGTGGTTTTCTGGGCTTTTTCCTAATTCTTCTCTTGAACCGCTGGTTTAAGAATAACACTGCCATTATCGCCAGCATTATCGCCGTTCTATCCTCAAATTTCCTCTTTTTAGTTAGCAACGGCACTCCTCTCATTATGGTCGTTTTTTGGCCAACCTTACTGCTCTGGCTTGGTTCCAAGGTTCAAGGCAAAGAGCGTCCCGCCCCAATCTGGTCCTTTATCTTTGCGATTACCCTCTTTTTCTCCAGTTTTACTCCATATATGATATATCTTATCGTCCTCATTCTCATCTATACAATTATTCATCCACACCTTCGTTTTACTATCAAAAATCTCCCTCGCATCCCCTTTATTCTCGTTAGCTTATTCGTTTTAATCGGATTTGGTTTTATGGGCTTCATTTTCTTAAAACATCCAGAAACCATCAAGCCGCTTCTCTATTCAGGTGATTTTAAAATTACTACATATCTAAGCAATCTAAAACAAGCCTTCCTACCTTTCTTCACCTGGCACGGCGTCATAGAGAGTATCTTCCTCGCACCCCAAATTAGCCTACCAGCCACCCTTATTGCAGTTATTGGCCTAGTTTCTACCTTCAAAGGCTTTTTTGCCAGCCGCAACTCCATTGCTATTTTCTTAATTATTTTTACCATTCTCATCTCTGGCTTTCACACCGACTACGCCGTTCTCTTAATCCTACCTTTTACTATCCTGATCGCCCACGGCCTGCGCTACATCATCTACAAATGGTACAATCTTTTTCCTGAAAATCCCTACGCGAAACTTTTCGGTGTAATCCCAATCGCCATTTTCCTCTTCACCATGATCACCTCAGATCTCTCACACTTTATTTCTGGCTATCGTTACGCTGCTCCAGTTGCCAATCAATTCAGTAACGATCTTACTCTTGTCCTGGATCATCTTCAGCCCGACAATTATTTACTTCTCGATCAAGAAGACGATTTTTCAAAACTATTAGTTGCAGCAAATACAGTTAAGCCTATTTTCAAACAATCTCTCAACTACCACATTGTCACTAGTCTCAATAATCTGCCGAAAAGTGCTCAATTTTATACCATGGCTAAACACACCGATGGACAGTTAGAACTTCAAAAAATTTATACCTCCTCAAAGTCTCAAAACTCTGATCGTCTATATCTATACTCTGTAAAGTAATCTGTTATAATAAATTAAGTAATAAATATAAGGAGATATTCAATGGGTGCTACTTTTGACCAGATGAAAATGATTAATACTTTAAGAAAAGCCCAAAAAGATTTAAAAAATGAGATCGTAGAAGTTGAAGCCGGCGATGGCGCCGTTGTTGTCCAGATCACCGGAGAGCTTAAGGTCAAAAAGGTTTCCATCGATCCTTCCCGTATTGATCTTGATGATATTTCTGAACTGGAACGCTGGGTCGAAAACTGCTTCCGCGACGGCTATGCCAAAGCTCAGGAAATTGCAACAGACAAAATGAAACCTCTCATGGGCCAACTTGGCGGACTTTCTGGCCTCGGCATATAATCACATGTTACCCCAAGCTCTAGAAAACGCTATCGAAGCACTCGGGAATCTCCCAGGAGTCGGTCCGCGCACAGCCGAACGCTATGCCACTTATCTTTTTCGTGCCGACAAAAAAATCACAAACACTATCATTGATGCATTAAGTCATCTTCATTCAGACGTCAAAATTTGCCCCGTCACTTTTGCACTCATTAATCACGACGAAGAAGTCTCCCCGTTTTACGATCAGGAAGAACGAGATAGAAGTACGATACTCGTGGTTGAAGAACCTCTAGATATCTACGCCATCGAACAAACCAAACAATATCACGGCACCTATCATGTACTTGGCGGCGCTATTTCACCAATCGACGGCATCACTCCCGACAAACTTCACATCGAAGAGCTTATTTCACGAGTAAAACATGACAAGGTACAAGAAATTATCATCGCTACCAATCCTAGCGTTGAGGGTGAAAGTACTGCCCTTCTTTTGCAGCGCGTATTATCTGGTAAATACCCTGATCTCAAAGTCACTCGCCTTGCCAGAGGTCTCCCTCTTGGCGTCGACCTATCCTTTGCTGACCAAATCACCTTAGGCGCCGCTCTCACAAACCGCACCCAACTCTAGCCCCCTTCATTTCTTCTTCTAATTTTTTATGCTAAAATCAAATCATTATTATCATTTTGGAGGTTTCATGTTTATAGATCAAAATTTTTTAGCCATTTTAGGTATAATGATCCTTATTCTTCTAGTCGTCATTCTTTTTATTACCATCAAGAACCGAAAAAATAATACCCAAACAGATCTTCTTAAACTACTCGAGGTCATGACTAAAAATACTGATCAAATCGTTGAAGCATCTAAGAACCTTCACGAACGCATGATTCGTGTTGAAACCACTGTAGACAAAATCACCAAAGGCGTCGATGATGGTTTCCGAGATAATCGCAAAGAAATTGCGACTAATCTACAGACCATTCAAAAAACAGTTGACTCAAGAGTAAAAGATCTCCAAACCGATAATGCTAAAAAACTCGAAGAGATGAGATTAACTGTCGACGAAAAACTTCAAGCCTCCGTGGAAAAACGTTTCAACGAAAGTTTCAAAACTATCTCCGAACAGCTTAATAGTGTATATAAGGGTCTGGGAGAAATGAAGAATCTTGCCACAGGCGTGGGTGACCTTAAAAAGGTTATGGAAGGAGTCAAAACGAGGGGTATTTATGGCGAAGTTCAGCTAAACAGCATCATTTCAGACATTCTAAGTCCCAACCAATATCAAGAAAATATTAACACAAAACCCGGCTCTGCCGATCGTGTCGAATTTGCCGTCAAAATGCCGGGTAGGGAAGAGGATCACGAAACCTATCTCCCCATCGATTCAAAATTCCCAGTCGAAAATTACTCTCGTCTTATCGCCGCCTACGATCAAGGTAATAAAACCGATATTTTAGCTTATCAAAAAGCCCTGGCCACTGACGTCAAAGAACAGGCCAAAAAAATCTCCACAAAATATATCGAGCCCCCTTTTACTACTGATTTTGGCATGATGTTTGTACCTACAGAATCTCTTTATGCGGAAATTTTACGCATCCCAGGTCTTTCTGATGAAATTCGTCAAAAATACAATATTAGTATTACTTCGCCATCCACTCTTCCCGTCACCCTGTCTGGACTTCTCATGGGCTTCCGCACCGTAGCCATCGAAAAGCGCAGTAGCGAAGTTTGGCAAGTTCTCGGTGCTATCAAAACTCAGTTTAATAAATTTGGCGACCTCCTTGAAGCCACCAAGAAAAAACTACAAGAGTCTGCCAATAAAATTGACGCCGCCGCTACTACTTCTCGTCAAATTGAACGTCGTTTGAAAGAAGTCGAAAGTCTACCTACTGCCGATAGTATCAAACTAATCGGTGAAATCGCTGATTCATTCTAAAACTAAAACCCTCAGCGTCTGTTATAATTAACCTAATGTACGAAAATTTTACTAAATTTATTTCAGATAAGTCAAAAATCTGCGTCATTCAAGCAGAAAATCCCGACGGCGACTCTCTAAGTTCCGCCCTGGCTCTTGAAGCTCTCCTTAAAGACAAACAGGTTTCTCAATTTTGTCCGGTTAATATCCCAAAATATCTTCACTATTATAGAGATTGGTCGAAAGTTACTAGTGAGATTGATTATCAAGCTGATGGCTACATCATTGTCGATACCGCGGCTCAAATTCTACTCAGTAAATTGACTGATGACTTAACAATCAAGAATCTTCTTTACACTAAACCAATTTTTGTCATTGACCACCATGAAACCCCTGACGATCTTGATTTTCCACATCAATCAATTATCGAGCATCTTCCTTCCTGCACCAACGTAATCTACAACATTGCAGAACAAACAGGACTAGCGATTGATAAGACGGCTGCTGAGTACATCTTCCAGGGTCTACTCTCTGACACATTGGGACTCACTTCTGCAGGAGTTACTGGCGATACTTTTCGTCTAGCCGCTAGATTACAAGATCTTGGTGCCAATATCAGCGAACTCGAAGAAAATCGTAAAGAATTCATGAAGAAGTCTCAACGTATTCTTGCCTATAAGGCAGAGCTAATTCAGCGCATCGACTACTCGCTCGACGGTCAACTTTCGACGATTCATATTCCATGGGAAGAAATTCAGGAATATTCAGATGAATATAATCCTAACGTCTTAATTCTCGAAGAAATGAAAATGGTCGAAGGTGTTAAGGTTGCGGTTGCGATCAAAACCTATCCCGACGGCAAACTGACAGGCAAAATTCGCTCATCTCTCCCAATTTCTGACAAAATTGCCGGCTATTTTGGTGGTGGCGGACACCCTTATGCCGCTGGCTTTCGCATTTATGACACCAATTATCAAGATACTCTCCGTGAGCTCGTCGCTTGTAGTTATAAATTAATTGAAACCTGCGAACAAGAATCCGTAGCGGAAGAAACCACTTTCATTGGAAGTTTTTAAAATGCGACTCTACAATACTTTAACCAGAAAAATCGAAGAATTCACTCCCAAGGATCCTAAAAATGTCAAAATTTATACCTGTGGTCCAACTGTTTATAATTTTGCTCACATTGGAAATTACGCCGCCTACATTTATTGGGACTTATTAGTCCGCGTCATTAAGCTTCACCATTGGACACCAAACCGCGTCATGAACCTTACGGACGTTGGACATCTCACCTCCGATGCAGACGAAGGTGATGATAAACTTGAAAAAGGCGCCAAAAAGGAGAATAAAACCGTCTGGGAAATTGCTGATTTTTATTCGGCCGCCTTCTTAAAAGAATACAGTGAACTTAACTTACTCCAACCAACCAAAATTGCCCGCGCAACTGACTATATCAAGCAGGATATTGAATTCGTAAAGGAATTAATCAAAAAAGGTTTTACCTACGAAACTACTGACGGTCTTTACTTCGATACTAGTAAATTTAAGGACTATGCCAACTTCGCAAAACTTGACTTAGAAAATTTAAAAGCAGGTGCTCGTGTTGAATATAATCCCGAAAAACGTCATGCCTCCGATTTTGCGGTCTGGAAATTCATTCAAGATGGGGAAGACCACGCTATGCGATGGGATTTTCTTGGTCGCCCAGGCTATCCGGGATGGCATCTTGAATGTTCTGTCATATCCCATACCGAATTGGGCGAACCTCTCGATATTCACACTGGTGGGATTGACCACATTCCAGTCCATCATACTAATGAAATCGCGCAGACTGAGGCTGCCCTGGACACTACAATGTCACGTTTCTGGCTCCACTGTAATTTTATTACCAGCGAGGGACAGAAATTCAGCAAATCTTTAGGTAACGCTTACACACTTTCCGAGCTTAAGGAAAAAGGTTTCTCGCCTTTAGATTATAAGCTCTGGGTTTTGCAGGGTCACTATCAATCAGAGCGTAATTTTACACTTGTTGATCTAAAATCCGCACAAGTTCGTCGCTTAAAGTGGAAAAATCAAATCGCAGAACTCTTACAATCCACTGAAAATAAACTAATTGACTATCAAGACAAAAATATACTTATCGACTTCCTTCAGTCTATCTTACGAAAAAACGACGCGCCAAAGACTACGCTCTCTCGTCAGATTCTTGATTACGCATCTGATAACTTAAACTCCGCCGAAGCTTTCTCGTATATCGATCAACACTCCCTCACCCTGGACGACTGGGCAGTCGTCGAACAATTATTCGGACTTGGTCTCTTCGCCGAACAGACCCCGCCATCACCAGAAACTATGGATCAGATTACAACCAGAAATCAGGCTCGTAAGCAAAAAGATTTTCAGACCGCAGACGAGCTCCGAGCTCAAATTGAACAAGCTGGTTTTATAATCAAAGACGGCCTCGATCAGCCAATTTGGCAATATTATAAATAGCTTATTTCTTTTTCCAACAAACTCAGCTATACTAAATAAAAAACAGAGGAGGTACATGTCACGTACAATTGAGGTCGATACCAAAACTTTTATTCGCTTTTGGTTTGTTATTATTGCTTTTGCCGGTCTTGGCTACTTAATTTTCAAAGCCACTAGTGGTTTAATAATTATTTTTATTTCTGCCTTTCTCGCACTAGCCCTACGCCCACTTGCCAAACTAATCGATAAAATAGACAAGAAAAAAGAACGCCCTCGACTCACTGCCGTTATTGCCGTCCTTGTCGTTGTTCTTGGCTTCTCAACAATTGTTGCTGTAGTTGGACCAATGATCATCTCTCAAGTTTCCATCTTTCTCGCTTCTGCTCCTCAAAAAATCTCTGCCGTAATCGGTGAATTTAATCTAAATCGCATAGGTGAATATTTTGGCATTTCAGACTTGCAGTCTCAGCTTCTCGTAGCTTTACGTAATTTTTCTAACACCCTGCTCAATAACCTCAGTGGAATCGCGATCAGTAGTGTCAGCACTATCGGCGCCATCCTCACAAATATCATTCTTACCATTGTTCTCACCATTCTTTTTATGCTAGAAGGTCCAACTTTAGTCGAGAATTTTTGGCGAACCGTCTCGTCTTCTCGTAATGCCCAAGCTACTCGCGTTTGGCATCGTGTCACAGCCAAATTAAGCACCGTAGTTGCCAAATATGTTTCCGCCCAGGTTCTCATTGCCCTTCTTGATGGCACTGTCACTGCCATAAGCGTCTTTGTTCTATGCTTAATTTTCAACGTCCCAGGTGGCATCGCCATTCCTTTAGGACTTATCTCCTTCCTCTTCTATCTTATCCCCATGTTTGGACCAGTTATCGCCTGTATTATCAACACCGTTCTTCTTTTCGTCAACTCTCCATGGGCGGCTTTCAGCTTCTTCCTCTTTTATCTCATCTATCAACAAATCGAAAATAACATTATCGCTCCACGTGTTCAGGGTAAAGGTCTTGGCCTCTCTCCAGTCGTTATTCTTATTTCCATCATCATCGGTATGTACGCTTTTGGACTTATTGGCTGTCTAATCGCCATCCCAATTGCTGGCTGTATCAAAGTTATCATCGATGAATATTCCGCCATTAAAAAAGTAATGGACGACTAAATTCATAGACTATTTAATCCGTCTATGACATAATTATTGAGAACTAATTTTAAGGAGTATATTATGGAACAAGTATTACCATTTCTTGAAGGAATTTTTATGATCGCCACCACCGAAGGAGATCAGCCTCACGTTCGTCCTTTTGACGCAGCAGGTATTCTTGATGGTAAATTTTATATTGGTACTAAAAACAATAAAAAAGTTTTTGCGCAAATTAAGAATAATCCAAAGGTTGAAATCTATGCAAAACACGACACCCTAGGTGCTCTTCGCATCACTGCCGAGGCTTATCCCGTCGAAGACGAAGCACAAAATCAAGCAGCCTACGAATCCACCAAAAAAGATTATGCTGGCACAGATTGCGCTGCCCTAGAACTTAAAAACGTTCACGGCACTATTCAAAATAAACTTGGCGAAGTAATCAATGTCGAATTCTAAATCCGTCGCATCAATCACAGATGTTAAATCATCTACAGATATTAAACAAACCACTCTCATCTACCTCACAGCAATTTCCGCAGGCATTCTGCTGATTTCAAATCTAGCTGCCACCAAACTTTGGAATATGTTCGGAATTGCTGTTGATGGGGGGATTCTTTGCTTCCCAATTTCATACATTCTCGGCGACATTATTATTGAGTTTTATGGCAAAAAAGTAGCAAAGTCTGTTATTTTTTCTAGCATTCTCTTAAATATTCTCGCTGCACTAGTTTTTTGGGCGGTTTGTACACTTCCTCCTTTTACCGGCACTGAAGATATGCAATCTTCCATTGTTAACGTACTTGGTTTTGCGCCTCGTATTATTTTAGGTTCTCTCACTGCCTACTTTTTCTCACAATTTTCCAACAATTACATTTTCGTTAAAATCAAACAAAAAACCGGTTCTAAGCTCTTTCTCGTACGTGCCCTCGGCTCGTCTGTTGTTGCACATTTTCTAGACAGTCTCGTCTTTGAAACCGTTGCTTTTCTTGGCGTGTTGCCATTCAACGACTTTCTCAATCAAGCTATCTTCGCCTACCTTCTTGGTCTTGGTCTTGAGTTAGTCTTATCCCCGCTTGAATTATTGATCGTTTCAAAAGTAAGACCAATTCTTAATAAACAAGCTAGTTCTACCTCAAAAATAGCATCTAATAGCCAGGCAAAATAGGAATACTAGGACCATGTTCGACTTTCAAATTGATCACAAAATTCCTGGCTGCCTTGGCCGAGCTGGCACGATCAAAACTCCTCATGGGGAAATAAAAACCCCAGCTTTTATGGCTGTTGGCACTCAAGGCTACGTACGCTTCTTAGAACCAGCCGACCTTGTCGCCATTGGTGCTCAAGCTATGCTAAGTAATGGCTATCACCTACGTCGAACTTCCTATCAGATTGCTGACGATGGAGGACTATCAAAGTGGTCAGGCTGGTCGCGTCCCACCCTCACTGACTCTGGTGGTTTTCAAGTTATGTCGCTTGGCTCCGGACTAGGCAAGGTGGTTTCGATGGATAGAGAACGTGGTGTAACCAATACGGCCCACAAAGAACGCCTTGCTCATGTCACCGAAGAAGGCGTACATTTTACCGATCCGTTTGACGGTCAACCAGACTTTATTGGTCCTGAAGAATCCATGCAGATTCAGTGTAGAATAGGTGCTGATATCCATATGGCCTTTGATGAATTAACTTCACTCGCCGACGATTACGATTACAATGTCGAAGCTCTAGCTCGTACCGAACGTTGGGCCAAACGTAGTCTCGACGAGCACCTTAAACTACGAGATTCTCTTGGCTATCGTCAAAGTCTCTACGGAGTATTGCAGGGTGGCCGTTGGGAAGATCTCAGGCGTAGCACCGCCAAAAAACTTGGTGCCATGCTATTTGATGGCTATGGACTCGGGGGCGCTTTTCTCAAAGAGGATCTTTCTGAAATTCTTCGTTGGTGTAACGAAGAACTCCCAGAATATAAACCTCGACATCTTTTAGGGCTTTCACACCCAGACGACATCCTAAATGGGGCTGAAATGGGAGCCGACACCTTTGATTGCGTTGCCCCCACGAGGGAAGCCCGACACGGTAAGATTTACACCAAATATGGTGACATTAATTTACGTAAATTTAAGGATTCAAATCTATTACTTGATGAAGGTTGTGACTGCCCTACTTGCCAAGCTGGCCACACTCGTGTCGAGCTTCGCGATCTTTGGCGCTCCGGCGATGGGGAACTAAAAACCAAGTTCTATCGTCTCGCGTCCATGCATAACTTACGTTTCGTTATCCGCCTTACTGAACAAATTCGCAACGCCATTTTAGAAGATCGTTTTCATCAGTTTAAACAAGAATTTCTTCAAAATTATTACAGAAAATAGAAAAACCCAAATTATTTATGCTAAAATAAGGTAGTGGATAATCAAGTCTCTTTCATTCGAAGACACCCCCTTCTAAAAGATGTTTTTAGCTTGATTATTTTTGTCTTTTTTGTAATTTTAGGTACTTATTTTCTTAATACCTACATCATGCGTTCGTATAATGTAGTTGGCGCCTCCATGGAAAACACCTTGCACGGCAAAGACCGTTTAATCGTTAACCGCGCTGCTGTTTCACTCTCGCATTTTTTTGGCAAACCTTATGTCCCAGAACGTGGCCAAATTATTGTCTTCCTTAACGGAGATGCTAGTGGACCATTAACTTGTGGCGTCGAAGCTTCCATCCGTGATCAATACATTATTAAACGTATCATCGCTTTTCCAGGCGAGAGAGTGGTCGTCAAGGACGGCAATTTAACTGTTTACAATAAGGAACACCCCGAAGGCTTTAATCCCGACCAAGCAACCAGAAAATCAGATCAAGATGGACCAAAGAAATATACTGCTGGCGAGGTCGACATGACTGTCCCAGAAGATGAAATCTTCGTTGCCGGCGACAACCGTGAAGGTACCCATTCTTACGATTCTCGCTACGGCCTTGGCACTATTCCATACTGCCGCATCGTCGGTCCAGTTCTTTTACGTCTCTATCCTTTTGATAAAATTCGTCTATTTTAGGTTATAATATTCATATATGTCAGATTATGTTTTAATACGTAAAGGGCGCAACATTATTAGTACAGTGCTGCACGCCTTATTCAATCTTATCCTTGGACTTGGTTCTGTTTTTATTACCTTTTCCACGGCAAGCTGGATTCCAGGCGTTTTACTCGTCATCCTTTCGAAGTGGCGCATGTTCGCAGTTCGTCCTCGTTATCTTTTTCTTAACCTCAAATCAAATCTAGTTGATCTTATTGTTGGTTTTTCCTTCATCTTCATTACCTATTGTTCTGGCCCAACTCTTCTGCCGATTCATTTTATACTTGCAATTTCTTATTCCGCCTGGCTCATTGTCTTAAAACCAATGTCCTCAGAGCGCGCCTCAGCCCTTCAATCTCTTCTCGCAGTCTTCTTAGGTACTACCGCCACCGCCCTTATGACTGCCACCGCCAACTCTGCCTTCCCGGTCCTCATCAATTTTCTTGTCGGTTTTGCTGCAGCCAGGCATGTGCTCGTCCAAGGTGACGATTCCGACTTTTCATTTCTTTCTCTTATTATCGGTCTACTTTTTACCGAAATCTCCTGGCTCTGCCAATCCTGGCTCATCGTTTACACTTACCGAGAAATTGGTTTTCTTCTTCCTCAATCCGCCATTCTCTTAACTGCACTTACTTTTCTTTTGGGCTATATCTTTAAAAATTATTCGAGTAGCGAAGATTTTTCATTTTCAAAAATCGCCACTCCTACTATCTTTTCAGTAATTCTCATTGTTATCATCGTGCTTTGGTTTAGTAAACCATTATTTAACGTTTAATACTGTATAAAGGAGGTAAAAAAATATGACTAACGAGTCTCATTCAGACACTCAAAATAATAAAGCAAAAAAAGCAGAACAGGAAACTGTAGTCCTTAAGGACACGGTCCGAGCAGTTGATCAAAATACAACCAAAAAGACTCAAACTAACCCAGTAGTTGTAGTTCTAGTAGTCGTCGCTCTCGCTAGCGGGCTTTACAATCTGCACCTGACCCACAACCTTTATTCTGAATTTAATTCACATACCTACAACTCCAGCTCAAATGGCAATTCGCTAAATTTTACTGAAGACTCCATTGCTAGTGTGGCTAATTCTGTATCAAAAAGTGTTGTCTCGATTGTTACTAGCACCAACCAAAAATCGCTCACAAACTCCGAATCATCGGCAACCGCTGCAGGTACCGGTTTTATTCTTAGCAGTGACGGTTACATCGCAACCAATAAGCACGTCGTCTCTGGTGCCAACAAAATTGGCGTTCTGCTCGACGATGGCACCGCTTTTGAAGATGTTGAATTGATTGGCACTGACCCGCTCAATGATTTTGCTATTATCAAAATTAAAGATGCCAAAGATCTTACACCTATTAAATTAGGTGATTCTAAAACCATCACCGCAGGACAACAGGTTATCGCCATTGGTAATGCGCTTGGCGCCTATCAGAATTCTGTTACTTCTGGTATTATCTCTGGCAAAGGCCGTAGTCTCACCGCTACAGATTCTTCTCGTACTCAATACGAGACTCTTTCCGACATGATCCAAACTGACGCCGCTATCAATGGCGGAAATTCTGGCGGACCACTGCTCAATGCTGCCGGAGAGGTTATCGGCATTAACACTGCCTACGCTAGTCAAGGCAACAACGTTGGTTTCGCTATTCCTATTTCAAGTGTTAAAGGTATCATTAAAAGCGTACTTAAAGATCAAAGTTTTGAACGTGCCGTCATTGGCATTCGCTATATTAACCTTACACCAACAATTGCTAAACAGAAGAATTTAGACGTAAATCATGGTGCATTAATTTCTTCCAGTAAAGACAATAACGCCATCATTCCAGGCAGCGCTGGTGATAAGGCCGGCCTCAAAGAAAACGACATCATCACCTCTGTTAACGGCGTAGAAATTGGCGTCTCCGGTTCGCTTTCTAGCTTAATTGGTGAATATTCCGTAGGTGACACTGTCACTCTTACGATTATTCGTAATGGTAAAACCGAAAATCTCGAAGTCACACTGACCGCCTACAAACAATAAATAAAAATAGACCCTTAAAGGGTCTATTTTTTCCTAATATTCAAAGCAGGTAATCAAACCTTCACTTCCAACATTTTTAAATCCGTAGCGCTTAGCATAACGAATAATTTTTTCGTGTTGGCTCATGTCTGATTCTAAAATTAAATATTTCTGATGTAGAACTTTCTCCTCAAACAGTTTAGCCCATTTTTTCCGAATCTGTCGAATCAATTTGTAAATCAACTCCAACCCATTCTTCTCCGCGAATAACGCCACCGCTGGTTCATATTCAATCTCCGGAGACTGCCATTCCCACGCTCGATCCACATAAGGTAGATTTGCCATCATAATATCTGGCGCCGGTGCATCCTCTTTTACGTTAGATAGTAAATCACCCATAGTCAAATGTAGATTTTTTACCTTATACTGAGCAGCATTCACAACCGCCACCTTTAGTGCCTCTTTTGAAATATCTATACCAATCACTTCCGCATTGGGACAAGCAAGCGCCGTCGATACGGACACACAACCAGAGCCTACTCCAACTTCAAAGATTAGTACAGGCGACATAATTTCCGTTTTTAATCTTGCATATTCTTCTTTAATTGTTGGATTATCCGGCCAGCTCGGTTCAATTGCGCCAAATTTCTGCTTAATTAATCGATCAAAAGTTTCAATCTTATTTTTTAAAATATTATTATAAAGTTGCAGCGCAAGCTCAACCATTACCTCAGTTTCTGGCCTAGGAATCAAAACATCTGGATTCACCTTAAACTTATGCCCATAAAACCATTTTTCGCCAGTAATATAAGCGAGTGGGACGTGCTGTGTACGTAAACTCAGCATTCGATCTGCAGCTTGTCGTTCCTTATCCGATAAAATCGACTCCCCATGTGTCACAAGATAAGTTCGATCAGCCGCCTTAAACACATTAGTTAGAATTAATTCTGCATCAATTGGATTAACTAAAGTCTTCGCCTGCGTTAGCCATCTTTTAACCGTTAACGCCATTTGGTTCTTTACTCCGTAATACCATTTTCGTCACGAATTGCTTGCATCTCGTATTTTTTAAGCTCCGCTAAAATATCATCAAGATCGCCATCCATTACCGCATTTATATTGGAACGAGAATAATGAATTCGATGATCAGTTACGCGGTCTTGCGGAAAGTTATAAGTTCTAATTTTTTCAGAACGATCACCAGTACCGATCAATGATTTACGTGCTGCCGAGGCATTTGCTGCCTGCTCTGCGCGCTTAATGTCATTTAGGCGTGTACGGAGTACCATCATTGCTTTTTCTTTATTCTGCCTCAATGATCGCTCGTCCTGCATTGCTACAACGAGACCGGAAGGATGGTGTGTAATCCGAATTGCAGAGTTTGTCGTGTTAACCGACTGTCCACCATGGCCGCCAGAGTGGTAAATATCAATACGCAAATCTTTTTCGTCAATTTCAATTTCTGATTCTTTAACTTCTGGAAGAGCGACAACGGTCGCCGTCGAAGTATGAATTCGTCCTTGAGATTCGGTTACCGGCACACGCTGTACTCGATGCACACCGCCCTCAAATTTAAGACTACCAAACGGCCTTTCACCAGAAATCTTCACCACCACTTCCTTAACTCCGCCCGCCTCATTGGCGTTTTCAGACATTAATTCGGTTTTTAGTCCGTGTTTTTCTGCGTAGCGCAAATACATACGATAAAGTTCGGCTGCAAATAGGGAGGCTTCATCACCACCAGCTCCAGCTCGAATCTCCATGATCACTGGTTTATCATCATCAGGGTCTCTAGGAATTAATTTTTCCTCTAAACTAGCTGTTAGTTTTTCTATTTCACTCTCTGCATGCTCAATATCTGCCTTTGCGATCTCAGCAAAATCTGCATCACTGAGCAACTGCTCAGCCTCCACAATATTCTGTTTCAACTGTGTAATTTTTCCATGAATTTCAATAATTTCATTTATTTCTGCAAGTCGTTTCGATTTAGAAGCAAAATCCTCATTCATATAAGCGTTGGGGTCTGACAAAAAAAGCGTAACCTCTTCCGCCTCCTTTTTCAAACTCTTGATTTTTTCTTCCATCCATTCTCCTCACAAAACCTGATTCTATTTACTTATATTTCAGAAAAATTAACATTGTATAAACATATTTTAACATATTTTAATCAGTAAAAATACATCTCCATAACATCCAAGTTCATTAATGACAAGCCATACAATAATTAGCAAAGCTCTATTTAAATTTCATACACCAAGTTCTTAAAAAATATTTTACAGGCTATAAGAAACCCCCAGTCTTCCTGGGGGTTAAAATTCTAATATAGGTAACTTGGTGGGGCTCAATTAACCAGGTTTTAACAGAATACAGCAGTGAAAACTTACAGAAAAGTTGTGAGTTGATGTTACAATACTTAATATGAAACCAGAAAAAACACAAAATAATATACCTAAAAAAGCAATTAGTAAACCAAATGTTGTTAGTCTTATCTTTTTTATAATCATTGTGATAATTTGGGTACCACATACGTTGCCATTTTTTAAAAATGTGGCAAGTATGCAGATTTTTGTCGCTATTTTCCTTGTTCCACTTGCAATTGTGGGATTATTCTTAGCCTATAATTCTGGCATTGCATTAGCCAAATACAATTATGGTCGGGTTGTAAAAGGTAATCTGTTTTTGCCATACCTTATATTAGTAGCTGTCCATATTGGATGCGTAGGAGGATGCCTAATTCGTGAGTTGTTTTTGGTAGGCTATCCGTTTAAGATGTGTTTTGATCATTGCTACCAGATTGAAATGGCAACAGCCGTTATGGCGTATTCTATAGTTTCGACTGTACTATTTTTACCAGCTTATTGCGCTATACACCGTTATCGTAGATGGGTGGTAAAGTATAATCTCCCTAAGCCAGTTTAGATTATTTGCAGTTGATTGGGGATTTAACAGACAAAATTATAGAGGCAAATTGCGATTTTTGGCACGTATTTGTCGTAAAAATGGCATAAAAATAGCCCTCTATTTTAATAAGGGATTTAACAGACACTTATAGATTGCAGAATAGATAAAAATTATTATATAAACCGTTTGGTGGGTCTTACTGGGCTCGAACCAGTGACCTTACGAATGTGAATCGTACGCTCTAGCCAACTGAGCTAAAGACCCATACAAATATTATAACAGGGAATCGGCAAAAAAATAAAGATGGTTTTTTCACATCTTTATTTTTATCTAGACTAATCTTCCTTAGCGGCTTTCTTTTCTGCTTCTTTTTCAGCTTTTCTTGCTTTATTAGCAAGTGCAGCCTTGCGTTCTTCAGCCTTCTTAGCACGAGCCTTGAAGCGATCGACGCGACCTTCGGTATCGATAATCTTCTCTTCGCCAGTGAAGAATGGGTGGGAAGCTGAGGAAATCTGTACCTTTACTAATGGATATTCATTTCCGTCAGTCCATTTAACCGTTTCGTCGCTTTTTGCAGTTGATTTGGTTAGAAAAGAGAAATTCGCTGCCTCATCTGAAAAAACTACAAAACGATAATCTTTTGGATGTAATTCTTTTTTACTCATAATTACCAAAAATAATATCAGATTATCCTCAAATTGTAAAGTTATTAAAAAGGTTGGGTTTAGTTAAACAATTCGGAACAAGCTGTTTTTAAGCAGTTATCTTCATTATAGAATAGATCTGGATTGTTATGTCTATTTTCCCATTCTCTAAGTATTAGCTCTAAATCATTAAGATTAAAGGTGAGATCTCGATAGATATAGCGCAGTGCTCTTTTTATTACACTCCATAGATTCTCAATATGATTAGTTGGGCCAAAGAAACCAACCGAGTAATCATAGGCTTTTCACTTAAAGCCAAGTAAAGGAAGTTCATTATAGCCCTTAAAACTCCCATCTACCTCACAAGAGACTGGTAGATGGCTTCTTAGCTTTCTTATCCAACAATTACTAACTGTTGGATATGATAGTCCTAGAATATTCCTAATTTCACCAATACTACACTTATGTTGCCAACACCATATAAGTGCATAGATTTGTCTAAAACTAAGATTACAGAACTTAAATAAAGAAGTATCCGCTTTTACAGAGTATTTCTTCTTACAATGCGGACAATATTCATAGGTTTTTCTAAATAATAACCCCTTATTTCCACATTCTTTGCAGGTTTAATCGCCCCATACCATACGATAAAAGTTTTGATGACACTTATATTCTGATGGAATATCTGTTAAACTCTTCATAGGAACAATCCTTTCTTTATTTTAGTTGTTATTGCTAACTACTATTTTACAGGATTGTTCCTTTTTGGTTGCTGATCCTTTCTGAATTGTTTAAGTGAACCCAAAGGTTGAGTTCACCTAAACAAATTAATTCTATAATGAAGATAACTACTTAAAAACAGCTTGTTTTGAATTGTTTAGGTAAAACCTAAACTTTGCGGTTGCTAGGTTTTTTTAGCGTTTCGTGATAGCATATAGAATATGAGCGAGTATTATTTGGACACGATCATAGACCAAGAAAAGAAAAAAATCTTAGAGCTGCAAGAGCTGATTTTAAATGAAAGTTTGAAATTCTATAAAAAACATAGTATGCATTGGCTTTCTGCCCCAGTTACTACTGGGGCCATTTCAAGCCCCATGGGGTTAGGGAGCGATTCTAAACCTGTTCAAGTTACTATAGATAATAAAAAGGTATATCTCGCAGATTCGATGCAGTTTTTATTAGAATATGGTTGCAGAATATTTAATAATGGGTGTTGGTATATCATGCCGACTTTTCGGGGGGAGTCGGTCGATAAGCGGCACCTAAAACAATTTTTTCATAGCGAAGCAGAAGTACCTGGTAACCTGGAGACTGTGATGGCTCTGGTTGATGAATACGTCAAGCATTTATTACTGAAGATTCAGGTAATGATTGGCGAAAAGAAACATCTAACAAAAGTAGTCGATTGTGATATACCACGGATTACTTTTGATGATGCGGAAAAAATTTTAGGAAAGAATAACGTAGAGTACCATAGTTTCGGGAGAACTTTAAGCAATGAAAATGAAAGAACATTGATTAACTACTTCAGTGGTCCAGTATGGGTAACTAATTACGACCAGATGACGGTGCCATTTTATCAAAAGAGTATTAATGGGGTAGCTAGAAATGCTGACTTGTTGATGGGTATAGGTGAAACTGTAGGTTGCGGTGAACGATGGTCGAACGGAGATGAGGTTTTGAATGCTTTAAAAGCCTACAGAATACCAACTGAGGAGTATAACTGGTATACAAAAATGAAACAGAAGTTTCCACTACAGACATCGGGGTTTGGAATGGGGATTGAGAGGTTTTTGCTATTCGTATTAAAGCAAGACGATATTCGATATATGCAAATTTTTAGAAGGTTTAATGATGGAAAGGACATTGTGTAATGAAAAAAGATAAATTTGATAGTTTTTTCAAGTTGCATTCCGAAAACGTAGATAATGCTAATAGCCAGGGGTTCTGGAAACTATCTGACGAAATAGTAAAGAGTTTTCTTTTAGAAGTAATCGACAATAGAAAGGGGGTAACCATTGTGGATTTTGGTGGCGGAACAGGAAGATGGGCTAAAATACTTGATGATTTCCTGGTTGAATCCGAAATTATAATTGTAGATTTATCAAAGGACATGCTCAAAGTAGCGAAAACAAAAATAAAGGCCGGACTATATAAAAATAAGATTAGTTTAATTAATGCAGATATGACCAATGTTAAAGAATTAGGAAACGATATAGCTGACTATATTATTAGCACCTACAATCCTCTGAGTTTTGTAGATAATCCTCAATCTGTAATAGATGAAGCCTATCGCATAGTAAAACCTGGTGGAAAAGTTGCAATTACGGTACAGGCTTACTATAATGCACTGTATTCAAAAATATACAATTATCAAGCGCCAGTTGAGGAATTGCGTCGAATACGAGAAAAGAAGAAGTTATTTTGGAACGACTTTGTGCCTGAAACCTGGCAACTTTCGCAGCAAGATATGGAAGGAATGTTTAAACAGTCTGGTTTTAATGAGGTAGAATCTAGGGGTATAGCTTGCATTACACAGCCTCAAGACGAGGATTGGGATCAAACTAATACTAAAATTGGCAAATTATCGAAAAAGCTCAATACCGATGAGGCCTTCTTCAAAGCCGTACTTGAATCAGAGCTGATTGCCGGTAAAGACCAATATGCAGTAAATCGCGGAATGAATATAATGACGATAGGGAGAAAATAATGGAAAACGTCGTACGTCGTTATGATTTTTTACAAAAGGTAAATACGGTAGAAGAATATGTATCACCAGACTATTACAATAATTTATTAAAGCCGTATGTTTTCGGAGGGAGAACCGACCTAGAGATTTTTGAAAACTATTTAGATAAAGTGGGGAATTCAAGAAATATATTAGAGTTTTGTTCTGGAAGTGGAAGAGTATCCGAGATTGTGTTGAGAACTTTTCCGAATGCGAATTTTGTCTTGAGCGATCTGAGTCAGAGAATGCTAGATTATACGAAAAATAAATTTAAGAATATGCAAAACGTTCAGTATTTGCAAAGTGATGCTGTAAATCTGATGGGAGAACTGAATGGTCGATACGACCTAATCTATACGTTATGGGGATTTTCACACTCAGTACATCAACATATTCATAATGAGGGGATAGAAAAAACAAAAATAAAAGTCAAAAAGCTATTTGAAAAAATGCTGAACGAAAATATGCTCAACGGAAGTAAATTCTATTTAGTTCATTTTGACTCAATGTCAGACGAGCAAAAGATTTTAATGCGTCAATGGCAACGAGTTTATCCGACCTTTTCAGATATTTCGAAACAAAGCCCTTCAAAAATAATGTTAGATGAAATATTTCACGAATTAGATGATAAGAACAAGATAATTTTAACTGAAAAACATTTAGTCGGCGATCCAATTTTATACGAAAACGAAGAAATACTGTTAGAGATATTCTTGAATTTTCATTTGGAGACGTATTTTAATCAATCAAATTTGTTGCCCGTGGTAATTAACGATATTAAAAAATGCGCGAGACAATACAAGAGCCAGGACGGTACATTTGCAATTAAAACCGGTTGTTATATTTATGAAATAGAGAAGAGGTAAAAAATGAGTGACCTGATAGTCCCTCCCAAGCTAGAATTAGGTGATACGGTTGGCATTATTTGCCCTTCAGCTGGGGTTAATCCAAAAGCTAAACATAGAATCAAGAATGCTTCGAAATGTTTAGAGCGAATGGGCTATAAAGTAAAATTAGGAAAATGCTTAATATCGAATGACTATGTCGCCGGTTCCGTTGAACAAAGAATCATGGATATACATGAAATGTTTGCGGATAAAGAGGTAAAAGCTATAATTACCGCAATTGGCGGGAACCATTGTAATCATTTGTTACGTTTTATAGATTATGACTTGATACGTCAGAATCCTAAAATATTTTCGGGTTATTCGGACATTACGGTCTTACATTATGCGATACAGATGAAAGCGAATCTCGCAACTTATTATGGACCTTGTGCGGCAACACAATTTGCGGAATTTCCAGATATCCTAGATTACACCAAAAAAGGCTTTTTAGAAGCAGTCGCTATTAGACCTAGTGAACGAGAAGTTGCTTCGTCTAGTACTTGGACGGATGAGTTCTTAGATTGGTTTCAGAAATTAGACCTAACTCGTGCAAGAAAGCAAAAAAAGAATGGAGGTTATCGCTGGCTGAAAAAGGGGGTAGGCATTGGACCTGCACTTCCAGCCTGTAATTTTTCAGTAAATAGACTAGCTGGTACTGAGTTTTGGATTAACCCAAATTCGAAAGTAGTCTTTCTTGACTTGGTTTTAGATTCGCTGGATTATAAGCTATTAGATGCTAGCTTAACAGATCTATTCAACATGGGATTTTTCGACAACTTAAATGGCTTGGTGTTGGGGCGACCAAGTGGCTTCAAAAAAGACGAAATTGTAAAAACTTATACTAAAATTTTGGAGTTCGCAAAGGATAAAGTATATCCGATTGTGGTCGAGTTTAATTTAGGACATACTGACCCAATAAATACTATTAGATATGGACAACAAGTTAAAATTGACTCTAGAAACGACGAAATAATTTTATACGAGAAAAACCGCCTCTAATCGGACGGTTTTTGATGATTGAAAAAATGTTTTTGGACAGATTGTAGCTTTTTGAAGTCGAAATAAAACTGTCCTGGAGTAACAGATTTAGGCGAAAAATCCATTAACGCTTCTTCAAACGAAAAATACGGTTTTTCGGAATTACCAGTAATAGTTCCATAAAGATAGCTACGGATAGCCTGGATAGAAATGCCTGTCGCCGTGAGATCGATGATCTTAGGTAGAGGATGGCCACTTAACATGATTTTTGTGTACAAATACTGCGGTAAAGTGAAGCCAAGGGCACGATTTAGGATTGTTTGGGGGACTTGATTGTCAATCTTATCCTTAGCCCTGACAATATGTGTTACGTCGAAGGCATTATCGTCTATGACGCTTGCAAAGTGCCAAAGGAATCTCCGACCATTATCGACGGCGATTGGAAAATATAACTGCGGTAACGATTTTGTAATCAAGCCGGAGCGATAGGGTTTACTCTGATATGGAAGATCGATAAGATCTCCATACAGCTCGATATATTTCTTTGTGTCGAAATAGATCGCGTCGGCTTCATGGATTAGGAGCTCATGCTCTTGCAAGATATTTAGGTATTTACGATAGAGTTCGAATCTTTGCGATTCAAAGATTGCTGGAATAGAATCGCTTCCGACATAATATATACCAGTTTCGCTATTTCTTGGACTGTCAAGCAAAGACGGTTCGATTATTTGGGTTAAATCATCGATCAGCGCATCAATATTTGCCTGATGGCGTGGGTTAGTGTCGTCAATTCTCAAAAATGTCTCACCGTTAAAATGCTTAGCGATAAATACACTAACGAGAAACGACCTATATACTCCAAGATGTTGCTGAGCCGAAAAAGGGGAAATTCCAATTCTAGTAACAATTCTCTCTAACATATCAATCACATCCTTTCGTAGTAATGATACTATAAAGTTAAACTTTATCATCGCAACTATAACAATAGAATATATTATTGTCAAGTTTCTGTTTGCGTCCATAACATTAGGTTAGGATCAATGAACTCTTCCTGGATAGTACGGTTGCAACGTCCTATTTTTTTTGCCATTATAGATAACTATACAAAACACCAAAATATAGTATAATAAGAGCATTAATAAATTTAATGAAACAACTTCGCACGTTTTCCTGAAACAAAAGCGAAGTGAAGGGAAAGGAAAACATGTCTATTAAGATCGACATGAAAGAGCTCCTCGAAGCTGGAGCACACTTTGGTCACAAGACCTCACGTTGGCACCCAAAAATGGCTGAATATATCCACAGCAAACGCCAAGACACTCATATTATTAATCTTGAGAAGACCGTCGATGGTATCGAACGTGCTCTTCCTATCATTGAGAAAATTGCCAAAGAAGGCAAGAAGATTCTCTTCATCGGCACCAAGAAGCAACTTAAATCAATTGTTAAAGAAGTTGCCGAATCCGTCGACATGCCATACGTCACCGAGCGTTGGGTTGGTGGTACTCTTACCAATGTCGAAACTGTTAATCGCCAAATCAAGAAACTCAAAGACTTAGAGCGCCGCATGCAGTCTGGCGAACTCGAAGCTCGTTACTCTAAATTAGAAGTACAGCGCTTCCAAGAGGAAATCGAAGTTCTCAATACTCGTTATGGTGGTATTAAAGAAATGACCGACCAGCCAAGCCTCGTCATCGTTACTGATGCCTGTGAAGATAAGAATGCAATCAAAGAAGCTAAAACTCTCAACATTCCAGTTATTGCTATCTGCGACACCAATATTGATCCAACCGACATCGACTTTGTAATTCCTGCTAACGACGATTCCACCAAGACCGAAAAATTAATCCTCGGTTACTTCGTTGAAGCTATCAAACAAGCAAAACAATAAATAAAAGGAGTATAAAATGGCAGAAATTACCATTGATGCAATCAAAAAACTCAAAGAATTATCTGGCGTTGGTTTAACTGATGCTAAAAAAGCTCTCGTCGAAGCTAATGGCGACTTTGATAAGGCTCTCAAAGCTATGCGCGAAAAAGGCCTTACAAAAGCCGAAAAGCGTGGCGATCGCGAAACTCGTGAAGGCATCATTGCTTCCTACGTCCACGATAATCGTCTTGGTGCAATTGTCGAGGTCAACTGTGAGACTAGCTTCGTTGCCAATACCGACGAATTCAAAGAGCTTACTCACAAATTAGCTATGCAGATTGCTTCCATGAATCCACTTTATGTTTCCGAAGCTGATATCCCAGAAGCTGCTTATAACGAAAAAGCCGCTGAATTTGAAGCAAACTTCAAGGGTCCAGAAAATATGAAGGAACAGATCATTGAGGGGCAAATCAAGAAAGCTTTTGCCGATAAGGTTCTTACGCTTCAACCATACATCCTTGATGATTCCAAAACTGTTGCTGAATTCATCAAAGAAATGATCGCTAAAACTGGTGAGAATATCACAGTTCGTCAGTTCAAGCGTATTGAGCTTGGCGTAAACGAATAGTTAACTCCAAAAAAATAAACCCTACGGGGTTTATTTTTTATCTTCCACCTGAGTTGTGATAATATATTACTTATGAATATATTTTTTGGGATTTTGATTGGCTTTATTGTATTAACTACTCTAGTTGTTCTTCATGAACTGGGACACTTTCTCACTGCTAAGAAAAATGGCGTTAAAGTCAACGAATTTGGTATCGGTTTTCCTCCACGGGCCATTGCTTGGATTCATATTCCAGCCAGTCAGGTCGAAGAATATTTAGAAAACCTTTCAGAAGCAGGGAAAAAACAATTAAATCAAACTAAGTTACAGAAAAAACTTACTAAAATTAAAAATTCGAAGATCACTGGTAAAGAAAAATACTATTGGCTTCCATTTCCGAAAGCTGAATATCAAACTCCCCAAAAGTATTTGATCTTCAGCCTAAACTATCTCCCGATCGGTGGGTTTTGTGCTATGGACGGTGAATCTGCGGCTGACACCAAGAGGGGAACCTTTGGCGCCACTAATTTTTGGCAAAAAACACAAATTCTCTTTGGCGGCGTGATTATGAACTGGCTAACAGCTATTGTCATCTTCACTATCCTAGCCTGGACTGGTATGCCAGAATTTTTACCTAATCAATTTTCAATTCAAAGTGACGCAAAAAGAACTATTCAGCCTGTTATCATCTCAAAAGTTCTTGAAGCCTCTCCCGCCGAAAAAGCCGGCATCAAGAAAAATTCCCAAATCATTAGTATGTCCGAACAAAACAGCAATCAAAAAATTCAACCCACCAACTCCCAGTCAGTAATAGATTTCAACAACTCTCACAAAAGTCAAACCGTTGTTTACAATCTAAAAGATCTCGATTCTCAACAAGAATATACTGCTGTCGCCACTCTTACCTCCGGCGAAAATAACCAGCCAGCTCTTGGTATCGCTTTAGAATCCAATTTTACAGAATCTAAAATTCATTACACTTGGTCGGCATCCTTAGTAGGTATCGGTACTACTGCCCAAATTACCACCAAAACCTTCGAAGGCTTTGGCGGACTCATCAAGAATATCTTCCAAGGGGTAGTCAGGCAATTTAGTGGCGACAACCAAACCAAAGAGGAAGGGAAGAAACAAATCAGTAAAGTCGGAGACTCAGTTTCTGGCCCTGTTGGTATTATTGGTGTGCTCTTTCCAGCCTTCACGAGCGCCGGCCCAACTAATCTCGCCTTCTTAGCTGCCGTGATTTCCATTTCTCTTGCCTGTATGAATGTTCTTCCAATTCCAGCTCTCGACGGTGGTCGTTGGTTCCTAATTGGACTCTTCAAGCTTCGTGGTAAAAAACTCAAAAAACAGACCGAAGAAAAAATCGTCGGACGCGCTTTTCTGGCCCTAATCGCACTTAGTCTTTTAATTACTATTCTTGATATCGTTAAAATTACAAAATAGACCATTTATGCAATCATCCATTTCGTTAAAACTCCGAAAAGAAAAAGGATTACAGCGATTTTTGAATCAAATAAAAGCGCTGCCAGAAGTCACCTATTATCTCTTCTCCACTTTTTCAATTTCCTTCCTTAGTGAAATCATTGTCGGCTACACAATGATTTACACACTTGGATTCAATACCTTCAAAGCACCCGTCATCACCACTCTCTATACGGCACTCGCTTACATTCTAGCTTTTATCATGTTAGCCATTCTTCCTTCCTTAATTTTAAAAAACCACGATCCAAAGAAAAAATTAAACCCAATCCAAAAATTAATTAATCTTTGGAAAATCGATAAAGAAACTCTCGGCATCATCGACCTCCCCACCACTCTCGACATTCTACTTAGCCTGCTTGCCTTCTTTCTTTATATTATTGTTTCCGGTTTTATCCTTGACTTATTCAAAAACTTCCCCTGGTTTCAGGTCAATCAAGCCCAAGATGTTGGCTTCTCACGTTACCTGGTCGGTTTGGATCGCATTTTTGCCTTCATCTCACTTGTTATTCTCGCACCTATCTTTGAAGAACTTATCTTTCGTGGCTGGCTTTATGGAAAAATCCGAAAAAAAGTTAGCCTCATCCCAGCAATCCTCATTGTCTCCATCCTTTTTGGATGCATGCATGGTCAATGGAACGTTGGTGTAAATGTTTTTGTCCTCAGTCTCTTCCTATGTGGTCTCCGCGAATTCACCGGTACGATTTACGCCAGTATTCTCCTCCACATGATAAAAAATGGTCTAGCCTTTTACTTTATGTATGTCCTAGGGTTCTAGCTTTCCCAAGAAGTATATTTTATTCTTTTAACAAAAAATAACGCCGTCGGCGTTATTTTTTAAAAGTTTGATTAGGAAATAGCTAAGATTTCGCCCTCATTACCATTTGGTAATATATATTTATCACCAACTTTCTTACCCATTAAGGCTTTGCCAATAGGAGAGATATCTGAAATTCTACCATTCAAAGGATCGGCTTCTACTTCACCAACAACAGTATACTCATGTTCTTTACCTAAAATTTTGATTTTTACTTTTGCTCCTACAGCTACTTTTTCAAAACTACCAGTTTCAATAATTTTGGCACTCTTTAAAATATCTTCAATTTCCAAAATTCTTGTCTCGATCTGTCGCTGTTCGTCACGAGCATCTGTATATTCTTGATTTTCCTTTAAGTCACCAAATGACCTAGCGTAAGCTAAGCGATCAGCAACCTTAGGACGCTCCGCAATCAACCTTTTTAATTCATTTTCAAGGTCGGCTTTACCGTCTTTAGTCAAGTTTACTATTTTTTTCATGCTTAATAAAATACACGTAAGTATTATAAAAGTCAAGCTCTATGTTATAATTAACCCATTAATATTTAAGAGAAAGGTGAGAAAAAATGAAATTAAGTCAATCTTTTATCAAAACCTTCCGCGAAGTAGGAAAGGAAGAGACTGCTCACAACGCCCAGTTGCTTATTCGCGCAGGTTATATTCATAAAGAAATGGCAGGAGTTTATGATTTTCTCCCCTTGGGTCTCATTACCTTAAATAAAATTCAAAATATTATTCGTGAAGAATTAAATAATTTGGGCTGTCAGGAATTTCAAATGACCGCCTTACAGAATCCTGAACCATGGATTAAAACTGAACGCTGGAGCGATCAAGTCATTGACGTATGGTTTAAAACCAAACTTAACGCTGGTGGGGAATTAGGACTTGCTCCAACCCATGAAGAGCCCATCACCAATCTGATGACTAAATTTATTTCATCCTACAAAGACCTACCAGTTTACGTCTATCAGTTCCAAACTAAGTATCGAAACGAATTACGTGCTAAGTCTGGCATCTTACGTACCCGTGAATTTCTCATGAAAGATCTTTATAGTTTTAGTGTTAATGAAGCCGAACATCAGAAGTTTTATGACCAAGTCGACCAGGCCTATATGCGAATATATAGTCGTCTTGGAATCGGTGATTGCACCTACAAAACCTACGCCTCTGGTGGTGCCTTTGCTAAATATAGCCACGAATATCAGACCGTTCTCCCAGTCGGGGAAGACACTATATACCTCAATCAAGATAAAACTATTGCTGTTAACGAAGAAGTCATGAACGACGAAGTTCTAACTGACCTAGGCGTCAAGCGCGAAGATCTTACTGCCACTACCGCAGCAGAAGTTGGGAATATTTTCACGTTACGTTATAAATTCTCTGAACCTATCAATCTTAAATTTGATGACCAAGACGGTGTCAAGAAAACCGTCTTTATGGGAAGCTACGGCATTGGCGTTTCTCGCGTTATGGGTGTGATTGCTGAAAAGTTTGCTGATGATAAGGGTCTGGTTTGGCCAGAGAATATTGCACCTTTCAAATACTATTTAATTGGCATCGGCGATCAGGGAGAAGATTTTGCGAATAACCTTCATAAAGAATATTCAAGCAGCATCCTCCTTGATGATCGTAAACTCCGTCCGGGTGAAAAATTTGCTGACGCAGAACTTATGGGTATTCCTTATCGTGTTGTGGTCTCAAATAAGACTCTTGAAAATAATTCAGTTGAAATCACTAATCGTCAAACCGGTGAAACCAAAATTATCTCCACAGAGGAATTCGAGCAGTCGCTACAAGATTAACATCCCCTGTGATATCATATAAATAAGAAAATAAAGGAAAACTATGTTTGATCATATTGAATATCAACAAGCAATGGAAGCCATTATCGAGCGTTTTAAATCAGAAATGCAAAAAGTTCGTACCGGACGCGCCCACCCAGATATGCTAAGCAGTGTTAAGGTTGAAGCCTACGGCCAATATCTGCCCCTAAATCAGGTAGCCAATGTCACCGCTGGTGATGCCACAATGCTCCTTATTACACCATTTGATCCATCCACCATTCAAGCCATCGCTTCCGCCATCCGCGCTGACCAGACACTAGGATTAAACCCAGCAGATGACGGCCGTGTAGTCCGCGTGCCAGTTCCACCACTCACGGAAGAACGTAGAAAGGAAATTGTAAAATCTGCCTCAACCAAAGTTGAAGAAGCCAAAGTAGCCCTTCGCAAAGTCCGTGATGATGCTAGAAAAGAGCTTAAGTCCGCCGAAGATCTCTCTGAAGATGTTAAAAAACGCGGCGAAAAAGAAATTGATGAACTCATTAAAAATTACTCCGGCAAGATTGATGAGCTTTTCAAGACTAAAGAAGCCGAAATTATGAAAATTTAGTCATTTTTATTAAATTAAGCTATTCTAGAGACAGAACAGAGACATGGTATAATTATATATATGACAACAATTAACGACTATAGAGATGAACGTTTACGTAAACTATCCGAGATCAGGGACCTCGGTATTGATCCGTATCCAGCCCACTCAAACCGTGACACCAAAATTTCTGAAATCTTAGAGAATTTTGAATCTCTTGACCAAAAAGAAGTAACCATTGCCGGCCGTATTATCGCCATTCGAAGCTTCGGTAAGTTAGCTTTCGTTAAAATCCGCGATTATTTTGGCGAAATTCAGCTCTTCATGAAGCAATCCGACGAAACCAAAGAAGGCTTATTCTCCATTAAGAATCTCAAACTACTCGATATAGGTGATTTTATCGAGGCCACCGGACTTGTTGGCAAGTCTCAAACCGGCGAAATCTCCGTCTTCACCGACTCTGTCCGTCTCCTAACTAAGGCCCTTCGCCCACTACCTGGTCGTGATGGTTTTACAAACAAAGAAGAGCGTTACCGCCGTCGCTATGTTGATATGAACGTTAACCCCGAAGTGCGAGAACGCCTCGTTCGTCGTAGTCGTTTTTGGCAAGCTACTCGCGATTTCATGAATGAGCATGGGTTCATTGAGATTAACACTCCAATTCTTGAACACACTACCGGCGGCGCCGATGCTGCACCATTTGTCACACATATGGATGCTCTAGATGAGGATTTCTATCTTCGCATCTCCCAAGAGCTTCCTCTAAAGCGGTTGCTGGGCGCAGGCTTCGAAAAAGTCTATGATATCGGTCCTCGTTTCCGTAATGAGGGTGTCGATGACGAGCATCTGCCAGAGCATATCGCTTTCGAGTCGTATGCCGCTTTCGAAGACTACCAAAACGGGATGGATTTCTATGAAGAAATGATTAAATACGTTGCTATGAAAACTTGGGGAACATTACAGTTTACAGTCGGCAGCTTTGAAATTGACCTCTCTGGAAAATGGCCACGTATTAAATATGCAGACCTCATCAAACAACATTTTGACATTGATGTCTTTAATCCAGATCGTGCCAAAATCGTCCAAATTCTTAAAGCTAATAATGTCGAAGTCAAACCAAACCAAGCAGACTCTCGTCTAATCGATAATCTATGGAAACTAATTCGCAAAGAATCCGGTGGCCCATTCTGGCTGATCGAAGAGCCACTCAGTCTTTCGCCACTCGCTAAGATTTCTCCTGACAATCCTTTAGTAACTGAACGTTTCCACCCAGTCATTGCTGGCACCGAAATGGGTAATGGCTATTCTGAGCTCAATGATCCGATCGATCAGCTAACCCGTTTTGAAGAGCAGCAAGCTATGCGTGATTCTGGCGATGATGAGGCGCAAATGCTCGATATAGACTTTGTTGAAATGCTTGAATATGGCATGCCACCCGCCTGTGGATGGGGTAATTCGGAACGCAATTTCTGGCTTCTTGAGGGAGTCTCCGGCCGTGAGGCCGTACCGTTCCCAATCATTAAGCGCAAAACTGATAATTAACCATTAAATTCACCAGAAAAGAGGTAAAAATGTTAGATATTAATTTTATCAGAGCCAACCGTGAATTAGTTCAGCATTCTATCGATCAAAAAATGTACAAAAATATTGATCTTGATAAGCTATTCGCTCTTGATAACCAGCGAAAATCTACCCTTCAAGAAGTCGAAGCGCTTCGCAAAGAACGTAATCAAAACATCGAATCCATGAAAGGTGGTAAACCAACTGAAGAACAAATCAACCGTGGAAAAATTCTCAAGGAGAAGATTTCTGAACTAGAAGCCAAGCTTAATGATGAGGAAATTAATTTTAGAAACCTTCTGAAGGCCGTTCCTAATATCATTTTTGAGGACGTACCACTTGGCGACGAAAGCGCCAGCGTGGAAGTCGCAAAATGGGGCGAACAAAAAGCTGAAGGCGTTGATCATCTAGATTATGCCATTTCAAGAGACTGGGTTGATTTTGAACGCGGAGCTAAAGTTGCTGGTGCCAAATTTTATTACATTAAAGGTGGTTTAGCTTTGCTTGAAAATGCTTTAATCCAATTCGGTATCAAAAAAGTTACCGAACATGGATTCACCTTAATGGATGTTCCTGACATGGTTAATTCTCGAGTTCTCGAAGGAACTGGCTTCGCTCCAAGAAGCTCTGATCAAAGCGACGAATACTATATAGAAGGCGAAGATCTTGCCATGATTGCCACTGCGGAAATGCCAATCACTGGTTATCACATGGATGAAATCATCGATGAAGACAGGCTTCCTCTCTTCTATGCTGGTTTTTCCGCCTGCTTCCGTAAAGAAGCTGGTACTTATGGCAAACATACTCGTGGCCTCTTTCGAGTTCATCAATTTAATAAATTAGAAATGTATTCCTTTTGTCTTCCTGAACAAAGCAAGGATATTCACGAAAAAATACGTGCCATCGAGGAAGAGATTTGGCAGGAACTTGGCATTCCATATCATGTCATCAATATTGCCGCTGGAGACCTCGGTGCACCTGCCGCTAAGAAGTATGACATTGAGTATTGGTCACCAGTTGATCAAAAATACCGCGAGCTCACCAGCTGTTCAAACTGTACTGATTTCCAAGCCAAAGGTCTTAATATTCGCGTACGACGCAAAGATGGTACTATTGAAACTCTTCATACCCTCAACGGTACCGCAATTTCACTTGCCCGCACCATGGTGGCAGTTATTGAAAACTTTGCTCAAAAAAACGGTAAACTCAAAGTGCCTACTGTCCTTAAGCCATATCTAGGTGTTGACGAGTTATAAATCACTTAATCAGCACTCGATATGATAAAATAAGCGAAAGGAGTATATATGATTGAAAAAATTGATATTAGCGGCAGTAACTACAAAGTTGAAGAAAGCTTTCAGAAATACGCCATCAAGCGCATTGGTAAATTAGATCGTTATCTTCCACGTGGCAGCAAAAAAGATGTTGTCGCAAAGATTGTCGTCACTGAAGTCAATCGTTCACACGGTAATAAATATGAAATTTCTGTGGCTATGGAAATTCCAGGTGGAAAGGTCATTGCAGCCAAGGACGAATGCTCAAACGTTTTTGCTGGTATTGACATTCTTGAGGCAAAATTAACTGGTCAAATTCGTCGCTACAAAATTGAAACCAATCCACACCTACGTAAAAATCCCATTCTTCGTCTCTTTCGTCACGAAAAGTAAGAATTAATCAAGAAAATATCATCTAAAACTGCATGGATCATTAATTCATGCAGTTTTTATGATAAAATACATTCATAATATAATACTGTTTTTGGAGGTTTTGACTGACTATGTCGAAAAAAGTAACAAAAGAAAAGAAGCCAACCGACAAATTGGCCGATAAGACCCTAACCACTCGTGTACTCCAAGGAGTTTTTGGTGATCCCGAAAAACGAAAACTTAAGCGCATAAAAAAAATCGTACAGGAAATTAATAAGCTTGAGCCAAAATATCAAGCCATGTCCGACCAAGAATTGCAAGAGCAAACCAATATCTTAAAGGAGCGCTTGCTGAATCTTCGCAAAAAAGCTGAAGCTAAAGTTGCGCTCGCTAAACAAGCCAAAACAACCGAAAAAACTCCAAAATCTAAAAATCATAGTCAAAGTCAACCCCTTTCTCTAGCTAAGGAAGAAGACAAAGTTCTTGATCAACTCCTACCCGATGCCTTCGCTCTTGTTCGTGAATCTACTGTCCGTGTTCTTGGGATGCGTCATTTTGATGTCCAGCTTATTGGTGGCATTGCACTCCATGAAGGCAATGTTGCTGAAATGAAGACCGGTGAAGGTAAGACCCTCGTTGCGCTTCTCCCATCCTATCTTAATGCTTTAACTGGACGCGGCGTTCACGTAGTTACCGTCAACGATTACCTCGCACAACGTGATGCTGGTTGGAATGCTCCAGTTTACCACTTCCTTGGACTTAGTGTTGGCGTAATTATTGCCGACGCCAGTTTCATTTATGATCCGGAATATATCAACGAAGATCATGATGATGAACGTATGCAACACCTCAAACCATGTACGAGAAAGGAAGCCTATGCTGCTGATGTCACTTATGGCACCAATAACGAGTTTGGCTTTGACTATCTACGTGACAACATGGTTAACGAAGTCGATTTCCTCAGGCAGCGTGAATTAAACTTTGCCATCGTTGATGAAGTTGACTCCATTCTCATCGATGAGGCTCGCACCCCTCTCATTATCTCTGCTCCTGCAGGAGACAATCCAGATTCCTACTATCAGTTTGCAAAAATCGTCGCCAAGCTCGACGCTTCAGATTACGTACTTGATGAGAAGCATAAATCTGTCACACTTACGGATCAAGGAATCGAAAAAGTCCAACGCTTACTTGGTATTGAAAACCTTTACTCAGCTGAAAACTCTCGTTTAGTCTACCATCTTGATCAGGCTCTTCGTGCTCAGGTTGTATTTAACCGTGATCGCGACTACGTTGTTACAAATTCGGGCGAAGTAATTATTGTTGACGAACATACTGGTCGTCTCATGCACGGACGTCGCTATAATGAAGGCCTTCACCAGGCAATTGAAGCTAAAGAAGGTGTAGTGGTTAAAGAAGAGTCCATGACTCTCGCCACCATCTCCTTCCAGAACTTTTTCCGCCTTTATCGCAAACTTTCCGGCATGACCGGTACCGCTTTTACTGAGGCTGAAGAATTTCAACAAATCTACGCTCTCGATGTTATCCAAATTCCACCAAACCGACCAATCATTCGTATTGATAAGGACGATCTTATTTTTCGTACTGAAGCTGGAAAAATCCGCGCCATTATTAAGGCTATTCAGGAATACCACGCTAAAGGCCTACCTATCCTTGTAGGCTCCGCTAGTATTGTCAAAAACGAGCTAATCGCCAAGCATCTTGATGAAGTTGGCTTGAAGTATGAAATCTTAAACGCCAAGAATAACGAACGTGAAGCCGCCATCATCGCCAAGGCTGGTGAAAAGGGAGCAATTACCCTCGCCACCAATATGGCTGGACGTGGTACTGATATTAAGCTTTCTGACGAAGTTAAGAAGTTAGGTGGTCTTGTTGTGATCGGCTCCGAAAGACATGACTCGCGCCGCGTTGATAATCAGCTTCGTGGTCGTGGCGGTCGTCAGGGCGATCCCGGTATTACCCAATTCTTCGTCTCTTGCGAAGATGATCTTATGCGCATTTTTCAAGGTATGCAACTTGGTAACATCCTTCGCTACGTTGGTCTTGACGAAGATACTCCAATCCAGAATCGCGCAGTTACCCGCAACCTAGAGGCCGCTCAACGTCGTATTGAAGGTTTCAACTTTGATTCCCGTAAAAATGTTGTCCAATACGATAACGTTATTAATCGTCACCGTCGCGTAGTATACTTAATGCGTCGCAAAATTCTTGAAGGAGAAAGTATCTCCCAAGAAATTAAGCGTCTCATGAAAGAAGCTGTAGAAGATCTAACTATCGAAAGTTCTCGCGTTAACAAGAAATTCAAACAGAATTTCCTCCAAGTATTCAATATTGATCCAGAGCTTGTCGAAACGATTGGTCAAATGCGCAAGCCTGCGGATCGTGCCAAACTTGCTCTCACTGCAGTTACTGAAGCTTACGCCTCTCAAGAATTAGATTTTGGCGCCGATGTTATGCGAAGAATCGAACGTGAAGTATATCTTAAGGTTCTCGATGCTCTCTGGATGCAGCACCTTGAAAATATGCAACATCTTCGCGAAGGTATCCACTGGCGATCAATCGGTCAGAGAGATCCGCTAGTTGAATATCGTACCGAATCTCAAAAACTCTTCGAAGGTCTACAAAAGAATCTACGCGAAGAAGTTCTCAAGATCCTTCTCAGTATCACCAAGCAAGAAGCTATTGCTACCGATGTAGTCGATGGAGAAGAGTACGATACTGAGCTTACTCAAATGGCCGAATCCGCTACCAATAAGGGAGTAAACACCATTGAGTCCGGCGTCAAAAATCTTGATAATGAATTTAAAACCGGATCAAATAGCAAAGTTAACCTAAACCAAGAACGTAATGCTGCTCGTAAATCGAAGAAGAAACAGCGTCAGAACAAAAAACACAGCAAGCACTAATCATGAAACATTTTGTTGAAGAAATCGAGCTAAAAAATGGCGCGAGGGGACTTCTTATTGACGTCCCCGGCGCTTCCGTGATGAATATTAAGGTTCAGTTCCGTGGCGGTATGCGTTTTGCTAAAACTTCAGACCTCTATGAAATCGCTCATATTGTTGAGCATCTCAGCTTTGGTGCCAACTCTGTCTTTCCTGATGAGCAAGCTTATGAAGCTGATTTTACTAAAAATGGCGCCTATCATAACGCCTGGACGTCAGACTACTCCGTCTGCTATGAGGCCGAGTGTGCTGATTTTGAGTGGGAACGCATTCTCAATCTAGAACGCATCGCCATCACTTCACCAAAATTTAATGAAGATGAACTTAGAAGCGAAAAAGGCAATGTTAAAGCCGAGCTAACCGGTTATATGAATGATTACGCCAGACTATTATGGCCAAGACTACAGAAAGCTATTGGCGAGGATGTGCCAAATCTCAAAGAGCGCCTTGCCACCATCAATAATATCGAGCTCAAAGATATTCGTGAACACTATCGTCGTACTCATACTGCAAAAAACATGCGTTTTATTATTGCTGGGCAAATCAAGCATCGTAAAAAAGAAATTCTTCGTAACCTCGAAGACTGGGAACTCAAAGAAGGTAAGCGTTTTGAAATTCCCAAAGATAAATTACATTCCTCTCCAGCCATTCTTGTCAAAAGAAAGGATGCCAGCAATATTACTTTCGGTTTTTCTATGGTTACGCCGAGACGGTTATCTAGCCAAGAAACTCAAGCTATGGGCGCCCTCAATCATATTCTCAATGGCACCATGAGTAGTCGCATTTTCGGTCAAGCTAGAAAACGCGGACTCGTTTATGGGATGGGTAGTGGTATTAATAGCAGCAAACATTATTCATCGTGGGATTTTGACGGTGAGGTAAATCTTGAAACTGCTGATGAACTTTTTTCACTTATTCAAATTGAAATGGTAAAAGCTCTCAATGGAGAAATTTCTGACGAAGAAATTGAAGCAGTCAAAACTTACGCTCAAGGACGCTACCAGATGGGAGCACAAACCGTCAGCCAAATCTCCGATTATTATACCGATGACTATTTTATGACCGAGAAATTTGAACTCTACGACGATTTTCCTCAAATTATTAAGGAAATCAACAAGCCATCTATTGTTGAACTAGCCAGAGAATTTGCCGGCTCCGGCATACATGCTTTTGTCACCGTTGGTTCTGTTGAAAAATCTGTCATCAACCAGCTTGCGGAATTGCTTAATTTCTAAAAACCATTAAAAACAAGTATAATAGGACTATGAACATTGCAATTTTAGGCCATGGACTTGAGGGGCAAGCCGTAGAAGCTTATTTCAAAACTCACTCATCAGAAACTGACCCCAATCATTTTACTTTTTTTGACCATTTTGAGGATCATCAAATTCCAGATTTTCATTTGGAGAATTTCGATCTTGTTTTTCGTAGTCCCTCCGTTCATCCCCAGTCCGTTTTAAAGCCTGAAGAACGTGGCAAGTCCAAGAATTGGACCTCAATCACCAACTATTTCTTCAAACATTGCAAAGCGCCAATCATTGGCGTTACCGGCACTAAAGGCAAGGGAACCACCTGTTCCATTATTACAAATTTACTCCGTCAATTTCCAGAGCATTTTAATAATATTCATCTTGTCGGCAATATTGGCACACCAGCCATCCTAGAGTTAGATCAAATCACTGAAAAAGACCTTGTCGTTTACGAAATGAGTAGTTTTCAATGCTGGGACCTCCAAGCATCCCCTCATGTTGCTGTAGTACTACGTATTGAACCAGACCACCTTGATCGACACCGTGGCTTTGAGGATTATCTTGCTGCTAAATTAAATATTGTAAAGTATCAAACAGCCTCTGATTACTGCATTTATTATAATAACAATAACGATAGTATTATGATTGGGCAGAAAAGTGCTGGTCAAAAAAGCACTTACCCCATCACCACTCATCAACCAGAATTTAAAACTCTCCTTGATCATTTAAAAATTCCAGGCGAGCATAATCGCGAGAACGCCGAGGCAGCTATTTTAGCGGTGCTCGATATTTTAAACTTGTCTCTAGACGAACTTTTTGACGATAAAAATCAAACAATCTATCAAAAAATCGCTCATGGACTCGCCACTTTTGTAGGATTACCCCACCGTATCCAATTTGTTCGCGAATTAAATAACGTCCGATATTATGACGACAATTATTCCTCAGCTTTCCCTGCTGCCGATGTTGCCATCAAAGCCTTTGAGGGCTTTCCTACCATTTTAATCGCTGGTGGTAAGGATCGACATCTCGATTTAACAGCCATGAAAGAACGTTTCTTCAGTGCTAAAAACCTTAAGAAAATTATCCTAATCGGCGAAACGCGTTTTATGTTATCAGAGGGGGAAGACCCTAATAAATTTATTCTAGCCGATTCACTCGAAGACGCTATGGAGTATGCCAAAAATTACGCCGAAAAATACGCCGCTGACCTCGAATCAAATTACGACCTCTGTATCCCCTCTACACCAGAGGCTCTCAAAAGTCAAACCGCAAAACCAGTTATCGTATTAATGAGCCCTGGTGCTGCCAGTTTTGACATGTTTAAAGACTTTAGCGATCGTGGAAATCAATTTCAGCAAATCGTAAACGCTTTTTAATGCTAAAATAATAGTAATGATTGCATCAAATTTTTCATCTATTCTTGGTTCCTTAAATAAAAAACCGACCCAGCCAATCCCCACCGCCATGCCGTCTCCAGACGCTGTTTTCCGTTTTTTAAGTTATTATTTTGATCGCTCAACTTATACCGCAACTTTTGTCTACCAAGGAATCGACAATATTATCTTCACTGAGAAGATCTTTTTTGCGCCTAAGCCAGGCACCAACACTAGTTCATTCAATCTACTCGACGACCCTGGTCTTACTCAGCTACTAGACCAGGCCATGTTTCTCGCCTTCATCCTGATTGGTACCAGCTACTATAAAGCTCACCCCACTAAGAACATCCGCCTCGACCGGCCTCTAGATGATTTTCAAGCACGCTTCTTTTCCACCGTCTTTCAAGAAGGTTTGTCGCAATACGCCTTCGAAAATCGCTTAACTCGTGACAAATTAGCCACTTTTAAACCCACTCCTGGTTTTCAAAATAAACCAGCCGTTGAATATCGCGGTCAAGGAGTTCTTGCCTTGCAATCTGGCGGAAAAGACAGTCTCCTGGTCGCTGAGTTACTAAATGAGCATAATATTAATTTTGTCCCCTGGTACATTTCAAGCAGCTCAGACCGCTCACATCCAAATGTTATCGATCATCTCGACGACGGTTTTAATCATCAAAAAGCTAGTGTTGTTTATCGTCAAATCGATCATCTCCACCTACAGCAAACTGGTGGCCTTAACGGCCATGTGCCAGTCACTTTCATTGTAGAATCTTTGGCTCTTATTCAAGCTATTTTAAATAACCAAAACGTCATCCTCACAAGTATTGGTCGCGAGGGGGAAGAACCTCACGCAATGATTGGAGATTTACCAGTCAACCACCAATGGTCAAAAACCTGGCAGGCTGAACAACTAATGACCGAATACATCAAACGCTACCTCTCCCCGGATCTTCACCTAGGCTCACCTATTCGTCATCTCAGCGAATTGCGTATTGCTGACCTCTTTGTCCAAAAATGTTGGCAAAAATATGGCTACAGTTTTAGTTCTTGTAATGAAGCAAATTACAAACAAAATAGTCAGAATGGCACACTCAAATGGTGTGGTCACTGCGCTAAATGTGCTAATTCATACCTACTTTTCTGTCCATTTATTCCTCCTCAATTTTTGCAATCACTTTTTGGCGATAAAGATCTTTTCTTAGATCAAAATCTTACCCAAATTTTTAAAGGACTGCTCGGCGTCGGCGGAGAGATGAAGCCGTTCGAATGTGTTGGTAGCGTTGAAGAATTACGTTCAGCGTATCATCATCGTATGACCACTCCCCCTATTCCTCTACCACAAAGTCCTGGCGCAACTCAAACTACCTACTGGCAACCAGTCTACGCCAACCTTCCTTTTAGGGTTCCTGAAAGCAATTTTAATTATCTCGCAGAATCCATCAACCAAGAATATTTCCGCAATTTCTATACTACTTACCAGTCAGAAAACACTTCGGAGCAGATAGTCACGCACAATGAACAGTCCACCCAGAGCCAACAAAAGGCAGATCAAATTCTCGCCATGATTGAAAGACGCAAACAACTCGAACAACTAAAACGCAGTGGCCGTCAAAGACAACGCGGCCTAGAACAGTAAACAGCTAATAGTCTTTTATGCTTCATTCTAGTCAAATTCTTGCACCATTTACTTTTTTATCTGAAAGCGTTAAAATAGAAAAAAGCATTAACAGAATAAAAACTATGCCAAAGACAACTACAACAAAAAAATCAACCAATACCAAAACTAATCACAAGGCAGCCAAGAAAACCGCCGTCACTACTAAGAGAGTTGCTACGAAATCCCCGAAAGATTCTGGTAAACAAGAAGCCTATTTCTGGGGAGGACTCGGCATTATCCTTTGCGCAACCGGTGCGCTCCTTACTCTTCTTTGGGGTATTGGCACAATGTTAAATAAATAAAAAAATAAATGGTGGGCAAATGAAATTTTACACAGTAAGACATGGACAGACTGATTGGAATAATCTCGGCTTAAATCAAGGCTGGTCAGACACGCCATTAAATACTCTAGGTCAATTTCAAGCCTTAAGAGCTCGTGATCAATTAAAGGATGTGCGGTTCAGTATCGCTTACTCCTCACCCCTGCAGCGCGCAGCTACAACATGTCAGATTATTCTCGGACGCGTCGTTCCGGATAAAAATATCTTTGACAACCTTAATCTTGAAGACGCGATCGAGCTCAACCACTTTTATTGTCAACATAATAATCTAAATAAAGATTGCTACATTCACTATGCGGAAGACCTCATTGAACGTGGTCTTGGTGTCTTTGAAGGCAAAGAAGGCTCCAGAATTCACGAAATTAGTTGGAAAGATGGCTTCAATGCCGACCGTTTCAAGATGGAGTCTGTACCACACATGTTCCACCGTATTGACCGCATTCTCAAGCAAATTCAAGCAGACACTCTTCAAAATTACGGTAACGACGCCAATATTCTAATTGCCTCACATGCCGGCATTCTTCGCATTGTGGACTACGTCCTGCGTGGTGGTACTGAGCAAGGACTTTTCTATTCCGCCCTCTATGACAGCTCTATTAATCTCCATTTAAAAAACTGTGAGTTCAATATCTACGAACGATAAAACTTCTCTTTCCCAAAACCGAAAAATTGTGATAAAATAATTACAGTCTATTGGACCTTCGCCAAGTGGTAAGGCAACGGGTTTTGGTCCCGTCATTCGCAGGTTCGAATCCTGCAGGTCCAGCCATTTTAAAAACCTCTTTTGAGGTCTTTTTTATGTATTTTTTTAAAGTCACTTTTCAGTGTTACAATTAGCTTATGCATAACGTTAAGATTCTACAACTAAATGTATGGGGCGGACGTATTAAAGATGGCCTTACTCAGTTTATCAAAGAGGGGAATTACGACCTCATTTGTTTACAAGAAGCCGTCTGGGATCGTAATCACACCAAAGCTCTCGAATATTTTATGGACACAGTCGATAAAATCAAAGAAGAGGCCGACTTCAAATATGAAGCTCGCAGCAGCCAGTTCGGTGTTTCAATTTTAAATAATACAGTCCACTATGAAAGCGGTAACGCTATTCTAAGTAAAATTCCTTTTAAGCATTCTGAAGAAAAAGTCCTACATGGTGAATATCTTTTTGCTACAGATCTAAATCAATATGAACAAGCCGTCAAACATAATCTTTACACTGCACAAAAAGTTATTTTAGAAAACAATCTCACAGTCATTAATTACCATGGCTATTGGCTAAAGGATCCGCTTGGGGATGAAACCTCAATCTTATGCATGCGCTCCGTTGCCGACATGATTAGATCGGATAAAAATCCCGTTATTGTTTGTGGCGATCTTAATGTTATTTCTGAAGCAAAAGCAATGCGTGAGCTCGATTTTCTTCGCGACCTCACAGCTATTCATAAAATTCCCACTACTCTGCGCAATATCCGCTTCACAAAAGACGTCCCTTGTGACCATATTTTAATTAGTGATGATCTAAAGTATCAAAATTTCAAAGTTATCGACGCGCCAGTTTCTGATCACCGTGCATTGACAGTTGAAATCAGTCTTTAAAGCTATTCCTCAGTAAAATCTGCATCCATCACCGCCTGTAATTGATAATCTGGAAATATTTTTTGGATCTCAGCCACAGCCTCTTTAAATGAAGCCATTCTATCTTCCGCATCAAAACTTACCACGAGATCAAAACGCATTTGTTTCTTCGCCTCAATCAAATAAAAACCGTGCACCTGTCGGATATATTTCTGTTTTAAAGCAACTTCCTTTAGCTTTTTCTGAATCTTAATTACATGCTCATCTTTAGTATTTACAGAGTAAACACCAATTGCTGTCAGAAGCACCCTATGCTCTTTAACGACTTTTACTGATATTTCGCGTAACAACTGATCAAGGTCAACCACACTCAAAGTATTTGGCACCTCAATATGCAAAGAACCATTCCAACGATTTGGCCCATAATTATTTAAAATTAAGTCATAAACCCCCAACACATTTTTAAAGCCCATTACGGTTTTTTGAATAGCTCTCGCCACTTCGATGTCGTTTTGTTCGCCAAGCAGTTGAGAGATCGTTCCTCTCAGCATTTCAATACCAGATTTGATAATAATTACAGAGATTACTGCACCAAGATAAGCCTCAAGTGCTAGACCAAAAATCATAAACACTACAGCTGCCACAAGTGTCGAAAAGGAAATTACGGCGTCGAGAGTAGCATCAGCACCAGAATTAACTAACGAATCTGACTTTACTTTTTGCCCCACCTTCTTCACGTATGCCCCTAAGATAATTTTTACTACTACTGCCACCGCAATGATTATTAGTGAGGTTGGATTATAATCTGGGATTTCCGGTCTAATAATTTGCTTAACCGATTCAATTAATGATGTAGTACCAGCATACAGAATAATTACCGCAATCATCATTGCGCTTAAGTACTCAATTCTTCCGTGACCAAAAGGATGTTTCTTATCTGGTGCTTTCCCAGCCAATTTTGTACCAACAATCGTAATCACTGAGCTTCCAGCATCAGAGATATTATTCACCGCATCAAGAACAATAGCAATCGAATTAGAAAGCAATCCAATCACAGTCTTGAATCCCGCCAAAAAAACATTCGTAATAATTCCAATCACGCTAGTTTTAATTACGATTCTTTCTCTTTTGCTATTTTTATTCAACTCTCTTAATTCGCTTAAATTCGACATTGCATCCTTATAATTTAAAATCAATAATAATCTTTCTATTCTACCATATTAAAAAAGTCAAAACCTATAGGGTTATTCAGAGACACTTTTCTTTGCTATAATTACAACATGAATGATCTCGAAAAACGTCTCGCCGCTCTGCAAATCGACCTAGATAACACCTGGCAAAAACTCCAGATTGATCAAAAAATTGAAAATCTTAAAAATCTTGAACTCCAAATTTCTGAACCAGAAATTTGGCAAAATCCTGAACATGCCAAAAAGGTAAATACCAATTTTAGTCGTCTCAAATCAGAAGTTGAGCCCTGGCAGGTTCTCAAAGTTCAAGCTTCCGACCTGTATGATATTATTGCCCTCAAAGAAGCAGACTTATTAGAAGAAATCGATGACCAACTTTCTTCCATGGAACAAACTTTATTAGAACTCAAAAAGGCGCTTCGTTTTACGAACCCTTTAGATGAGAAAAATGCCATTCTGCGCATTACTGCCGGTGTTGGTGGAACTGAAGCAATGGACTGGGCATCCATGCTCGAACGTATGTATCTACGTTATTTCGAAAAAAATCATTTCAATGTCGAACTTATTGAACACACTACTGGCGAGGAAGCAGGTATCAAAACCGCCGTTTATGAAATTTATGGTAATCACCCCTATGGTAATCTAAAATCCGAACATGGTGTACATCGTCTAGTTAGACTTTCACCATTTAACGCTGACAATCTTCGCCAGACGTCCTTTTCTCTCGTCGAAATTTTACCCATTCTTGAAAGCGACGAAGACTATAAAATAGATGAAAAAGATCTTCGTATTGACACTTATCATGCTGGCGGCCACGGTGGCCAATCCGTTAACACCACCAACTCGGCCATCCGTATCACTCACCTCCCGACCAATACTGTTGTGGCCATTCAGAATGAAAGATCCCAGCTACAAAATCGCGAAAAGGCCATGGAAATTCTACGTGGCAAATTAATCATGATGCAGCAAGAACAACAAGCCGAATCCATTAATCAATTACGCGCCGGTGAATCCGCTAAATGGGGACAACAAATTCGAAACTACGTCTTACAACCATATAAATTAGTCAAAGACACTCGCACAAAATATGAAGAAACTGACGCCGACGCCGTTCTTAATGGTAAGATTGAAGGGTTTCTTGACGCATATCTTGAGTCACAAATCGGAAACTAAGTTATTAAAACTTTTCCATAGATTTGTCAAAAATCACTTTAGTTCATATTGTGTTTATGCTAAAATATATGCATGATATTGTTCGACCATGTCACCAAACATTATCACGGCGATAGCCGGGCTGCCCTTGATAACATCTCTATGCATATTGCTGCTAACGAGTTTGTCTTTCTGGTGGGTAAATCTGGTGCTGGTAAGTCCACTCTTCTAAAAATGATTACTAAAGAAGAGACCCCTGATTCAGGTAAAATTGTCATTGGTGGTATTGATCTTGACTACGTTAAAAAGAAACACATCCCCAATTATCGTCGTCGCATTGGCGTAGTATTTCAAGACTACAAATTACTCCCTACCCGTACAGTCTATGAAAACGTTGCCTTTGCACTCGAAATTGCTGGTATGAGCAATCATGAAATTGAAAGTACTGTACCAAAAGTTCTTGATCTAGTCGGACTCTCTGAAAAGGCCTACCGTTTTCCGGACAATCTTTCCGGTGGCGAAAGACAACGTGTTTCCATTGCTCGCTCCGTCGCCAGGCAGCCAAAGATTCTTATTGCCGACGAGCCAACGGGCAACCTAGATGTTTTAACCTCCAAAGAAATTATTGATTTATTACAAAAGATTAACGATTATGGTACCACGGTTTTAGTCACCACTCACGACGCAAGCATTGTTAATTTGCTTAAGAAACGTGTTATCACCATGAAAGACGGTAAAATTGTCTCCGACCAAAAAGACCATGGCATCTATCGTCTTGACGCCAATAATGATGGTATTTCAAGTCTGCCTCATCCTGGCTATATGCGCGCCACCTCCTACCTCTCCCCAGAAGAGAATTATCAACGTCAGAACAATCACACCTCAATCAACAAAACCTCTTCGATTACCATTCATACAACTGAAAATTTAGACATTAATGAAAATAAAATACCAAAGCGTCGTCGTCTAATCCAATAGGAGCATCATGTCAAAAAAATCCAAAGAAACAACCATTGACCGCCTAAAAACCATGTCTAAAAATAGTCGTGGTAATTTCCTACGTAACAACTTACGTATTCTTAAATATGGTGTTATCGGTTATGGACGCAATATCTGGCTCACAATCACTTCGACTTTTGTCATGACTCTTACTCTCATTCTTCTTTTCGTTACCGTCATTGCCAGCATAATTCTCTCTGCCACCGCTGATCGTATGCGCGACAAAATTGACATCACCATCTTCTTTAAGCCAGGCACTGAAGTTGCTGTGCTCCAAGAAATGGCAGATATTATCAAAAAAGATGCCAACGTTAAAACCACCGAATATTCTACTTCCGAACAGGAATACAATAAGGTCATAGAAGACGCTAAAAAAACTGGTGATGCCGCCCTACTTGCAACCCTAAATGACGAAGATATGAAAGAGGCAATGCTTAAATCCATGCAATCTACATTACGCATTAAGGTCTATAATGCCGATCATCTTGATAATATCAAAGAAATCGTCAACACCAACCCCACCTTCAAAGAAAATCTCGATAGCAAAAGAGAACCAACTTACAACACAAATAATACTGCCATCGAAACTATTGCTTCTTGGGCAAATATTGCAAAAACCGGTGGCTTTGCACTCTCTGGTATCTTCCTCGTTATTTCAATTCTTGTTATTTTTAACACCATCCGTATGGCCATTTACTCTCGAAGTGAAGAAATTTATATGGAAAAATTAGTTGGCGCCGACAATCACTTCGTACGAGGTCCGTTCTTAGTCGAGGCAATGATTTCTGGCATCCTAGCCGGCATCTTTGCCACCGTTCTCGGTTTTCTCACCTTTGGTTTTGCCGCACCAAAACTCGCCTCATACGATATTAACATTAGCGAGATCAGCAGAATCATTTATTCACCTAGCTATTTTCTAGTAGCTCTCACCCTCATTCTCCTTGGCATTATCATCGCCTTTACATCTTCCAGACTAGCTGTTTCTAAATATCTTAAAAGAGTTTAATATTATTTTCCTTTTGACATCGAATAATTCTTATGTTAAAATTTTTATGAAAAATATAACGTCCTGAAAGGAGGTTACATGACAAAAATCAAAACAACCACTAGTAAGAAAAAGAAGAACAAAAACCCAAAATATAAGAACTTCTTTATTTTTACAGTTATTTTTGTCACTATCGTCACATCTCTGCCTAACCTATTTTCTAACGACAAATCAGCTTCCGCCATCGAGAACGAAGCCTATTGTACGTCAAGCGCCTGTCGTGCAGCTAAAAAAGCCGAAAATGAAGCTGTCGCTAAAGCCAATGAGGCCTCCAAAGCAGCTACCACTCTTGAAGGCGAAGTGGAACGCTTACAGCAAGAAATCAGCATGTATGAAGCTCGAATCAAAACCAACGAAGCTGAAGCCGAAGACCTTAAACAAAAAATTGAAGAGAGCACCAAGAAACTGAAGCTCCAACAGCAAGCTTTAGCCAACCTCCTAATCGACATGCACTTTGAAGAAAAAGGTGATGCTATTATGATTTTAGCCGGCTCTAAATCAATTTCTGATTTTGCAGAACGTCAAACCCGCGTCGATACTGCCAAGAGTCAAGTCACGATTTCCGCTCAAACTGTCAAAAGTATTAAGCAGGACCTCGAAAAACAAAAGGTCGAAGTTGAACGTGTCATCGCTGATCAGCAAATTCAAAGAAAAGCCATCGAAGACAAGAAAATCGAACAGCAAACTCTGATTATTAAATATCGCGACAATGCCGCCACCTTCGCCCTTGAAGCTGCTACTTCTCGTGAAGAAAAAATCAAACTTATTAATCAGGAATATCAGAACCACCTACTCAGTCTACGTAATCGTGGTGGTTTCGGTACTGTCGCTGATGGTTATAACAGCTACGAAGCCTTTATTGGTAACTACGGTTTTGCCTGTCCTCGTGATAATATTCGTGGTATTCTCGACACCTATTACACCTGCCAATGTACCAGCTATGCTGCCTATAAAGCAGTCGAATACTGGGGTCCTCGCGTCCGCGTCACAGGTTGGGGTAATGCCTATAGTTGGGCCTCTGCCGCCAGGTCTCTTGGCTACCGCGTAGACCGTATTCCAAGTGCTAATTCTATTGGTCAAACCGCTTCTGGAGCTTGGGGTCATGTATTTTGGGTAGAATCTGTTAATGCTAATGGAACTATCAATGTCTCTGAATACAACAACGCCTATTCTTCAAGATCAGGTCAATGGGGTGACTTCGGCTATCGTGTTGGCGTTAATCCTTCCGAGTATTATTTTATTCACTTTGACTAAACTAGCCGCGCCCATAATGCTTCTGCTATGCTATAATAAAAGCTATGAATAAGCAGAAGAAGCAAGTTAATCTTAGTACTACAATTTTTTCCAGTTTAATTACCCTTGCTGTTGGTATATTTCTAGGATCTAATTGGAATAATTTATATCTTCAATTTTCACCATACATCAATCCTGCTCAGAAAATTACAAGCAATATAAAATGGGACGACTTAAACGAGGTTTATTCACAAATCTCCTCAAACTTCGATGGGAGTATTGACAAAACCCAGCTCATTGAAGGCGCTAAGAAAGGCCTAACTGCCGCTCTTGCTGACCCATACACTGTCTATTATGACTCAAAAGAAGCAGCCGAATTTAAGTCTGATTTAAAGGGTGAAATTAAAGAAGCCGGCGTCGGTATCGAAATGATGAAACAAGGTGACTATGTAGTTGTTACACGCACCTTGCCAGATAACCCGGCAAGAAAAGCTGGCGTTCATGCTGGCGACGTTATATTTGCCATCAATGGCGAAGAGGTTTGGGATAAAGATACTGAAATCATTGCCAGTAAGTTACGTGGCGCTTCTGGAGAAAAAGTAAAACTCACCGTCGCTCGTGACAAACAAAAACTTGATTTTGAACTAGTTCGAGAAAAGATTAACAATGTTTCCGCCGACATCTCCTATCAAGACAAAACTGCTATTATTTCTGTCTATCGTTTTAGTGAAGATACGGGAACTCTCGTACAGTCCTTTACTAAGGATTTCAAAAATAGGGGAATCAACAAAGTTATCCTTGACCTTAGAAATAATGGCGGTGGCTATGTCACTGCAGCACGTGACCTCTTATCTCTCTGGCTAGACGGCGATAAGATCCTTACTCAAAAGTCCGCCACCATCGGACAAACCATCACTTACGCCAAGCGCGGCGAAGCTTCTTTAAAAGACATGAAGACTATTGTACTGGTCAATAACGCCACGGCCTCAGCTTCTGAAATTGTTGCCGGCGCCCTAAAGGACTATAAGAAAGCTACTATCGTAGGAACCAAGACCTACGGCAAGGGTGTTGTTCAGACCATGCTCGAACTCTCTGGAGGCTCACTCCTCAAAATCACCACTGCGCATTGGTATACTCCAGAAGGACAAACGATTAATAAAACTGGTATTACTCCCGATATTGAGGTAGAACGTTCATATAGCGACATCAATTCCGGCAAAGATCCTCAATTAGATAAAGCCAAAACCCTATAAATTTGTTATAATAAAACCGTTATGATAAAAGTTTATACCACACCTACATGTATTTATTGCCACGCCCTAGTTAACTGGCTTAATGAAGAGGGAATTGAATACCAAGAATTCGATGCAACATCAATGCCTGGTATTACCACTGTCCCCGTCACTATCATCACTGACCATGAAGACAAAAATCCTGTTCAAATTATTGGTTTTGATCGCGAAGCTATCACTGAGGCCCTAAGTCAATTAAAAGAACAATAAATTCACGAAGATCCCACCTAGAAATCCTAAGAAAACTAAAGTTAGAAAGGAAATTGTGCAGAAGAAGCCTCCACTTTTATTTGTTCACGGTTTTCGCGGCAATCATCTTGGATTATTTGATATAATTCAAAATTTTGAAACTCTCGGCTACGAAGTTTATTGTCCAGATATTCCTCCAGCCTTTAATACTCAAGACGAAGTGCTTCCCGCGCTTAAAGATTTTACCGTCGAGGCCTACGCCACCTGGTTAGCTGATTATATTCTAGATAATAAATTAGACCACCCGATTCTGATCGGTCACTCGATGGGCTCGCTCATCGTTGCTGCTACTGCCGAGAAATACCCAAATTTAATCCATCAAAAGGTGTTCTTTCTTTCGCCCATATCCGAACCTACCCCGAAGTTTCTTCGCCCCATCATTCCCTTAATTGCCTTTGTCCCCAACAAGCTTGTTTGTTACATTGTTACTAGATATTTAATTGGTACGCTTGGTAAGAATCAACTTCCGAAGATTCTTAATCTTACATATCAATGTGCCAAAAAGTTCACCAGCATCCCTGATGAAATTAAAGCCGCAAAATTTTCAGTTTCTCATTCTATATCTGATTTTAACTTCAATAAAGACTGCTATTTTATCGCCGGCACCGAAGATAAACTCAATCGTCAAGAACAAACCAAGAAAACCGCAGCCAAATATAACGCCAAGGTGCATTTTATAAAAAAATCAGGACACCTCATCAATTACGAAGTACCTGATCAACTTTCTGAAATTATTCAAAGTTATCTCTAGCTTAAAATCATTTCTAGTATCTAATCCGTCACCCAACGAATCAAATTCTTATACTCCACCGAGTCTTTATCGTAGGTATCTAAAATATCTTGAGTGTAAGTTTTCCCGTTTGAAATATTTAACGTCTCTACGTCTGGACAAGATGCTAATAGTCGAATAATTGCCTCATCTGTATCTATATTAGTCATTGATTTCTTTTCACCACTTCGATAAGAAGCGACTCGCAATTCTTTATATACAAAACGTTTAATTCCAGCCTGCAAACAATATTTTAAGCAATTTTCGCAGGTCGCCATCTTATTATATAAAGTACAGCCAGTTAAATCCCTCCCCGCGAAGATTACGGCATTCATTTCGGAATGAATCGCAAAATAATATTTCATTGGACGCTCAGAAAGCGTCATTTTTGATTCATCTGCCCCCTGAATCGTACCATTATAACCAAAAGAAACTGGTCTCCTGCGCGCATCAACAATCACGCATCCATTTTGTGAAGAAGGATCTTTTGAACGTTTTGCCACTTCCTCAGCAATTCCCATAAAATAATTATCCCAGTCTCTATGTTTCTGCATCTCTGAATTCATCACACTCCTTTTCTAAGACTCTACCCTAGTCATACTTTTCTGTCAATTATATCTTGCTTATGATAAGTGTTATTTACAACAGTGAACAGGGATAAATACCATTTTATAGAATTAAATTACTGTTAAAACCTTGTTTTCTTCACTGAATCAATACATACTAAATTTAACCTTTTCTAAACCTAAATCTATCTTGGGATCTTATTTATGCGCCGGTCCTTTTGGTATTTTTTATTATCCGTCTTTTTCATTATTTTTTCATTCTTATTTTACTCGTTAAAGTTTCTACCTTTAACCACCAATGCCACCTCCGCCACGCAGCCCTGCGTCGATTATCTTATCGTTTTCGCGCGCGGCTCCGGGGAAGAACTCCATACCAATATCGATCATCAAGCTTTCTCTAAGGCTATATCGGAAATATTCCGTAAATTACCCCAATATAGTTATCGATACTATCAACTAGGAGAATCCGATTCTTATGGTCAACCATATCCTGCTATTGGTATTGAGGATCCCAAAATCATCTCTGGCGCCATCCTTAGTGGCGGAAAGGCCTTTGCCTTTGGACGAAGCGTTAAAACCGGCATTAATGAATTGACTAATCTCTATCGACAAGTTACAAAAACCTGTCCAAACACCCAATTTATTCTTTCCGGCTATTCACAAGGAGCTATGGTAATGACCTATGCGATTAGACATTTTAATCCCGATAAAATTCTCTATCTTGCAAATTTTGGAGACCCAAAACTCTATCTGCCAGAAGGAAAGGGAATTATTCCAGATGCCTGCAAAAATCTAAACCTTTCTCCATATCGGCAAAATATTCCAGACTGTTATGTCGAACACGGTCTGCTCGGTGGCCTGGATCCTTACGTCTATGCTAAATATCGCCAAAAAGTCGGTGCCTGGTGTAATATTGCTGACTTCATTTGCGGTAGTACTTTTGATCCATTAGGACTTTCTGACCCCACACAAAACTCCAACAATGATTTATTTGCTAAGATCTTCAACGGTCACGTCTCCTACTCCAGACGCGGAGCCTATCAAGAAGCCGCCCAGGTCATCTATCGGAAAATCGCACAAGACTCTAGTCAATCTATTACACAAAAACAAACGCTCATCCATTATTACCATCCAGAACAACTAGACATTCATCCACTCTTCCCAAAACATTATTCCAAAACCTCCCAACTTCCTAAACGCCCCTTCGTTAATAATGAATTAGTGATCATGTTACCTACTTTTCTAACCGATCCAGGTGACGCCAGGGAATATTTGCTACTTAATCAATTGTTTGATCAATCATATAATCACCATTTCCTTATTCACCTATATCAATACGGTTTCTTTCCAACCAGTCTTCCAGACCCTCCTATATATTTCTCTCAAAAACTTGACCAAAACGCTCCAGTTTCCTATAAACAAGGCGTGAGATATATCGCAAGTATGTATACTACTGATATGAGTTCAATAAGTTGGGATCAAATCCTCAAAACTCTTCGTCGCAGAATCTACAATACACCGAACATTAATCTACCACGCCTACTCGATCATTCACTTTATGACGTAATTACCAATACACCCTGGGCAGAAGCAGCAAACCATCTCCTCTTTCTATTAACTCCAAACCAAACAATCAATTTTACTTACGACAATAAGGAATTTCTCTCTGATTTAATTAATCAACAGATTAAGGAAAAACAACTTTCATCCTTCATCTATAATTTTAATCCATCACTTTCAAAACACTTAAAGAGCTATGATGCCGTTAGCTCCGAAAATATTTTTGATACCGATCATGATCTCGACGATATTATCCAGCGCATCCTCCAAGAAAACCAAACTAAGCAGCTTGACCAATTGCTTCGTCCGCGCTTCGATTCTCTAGACCTTCGATTCAACGGTCAGAATTTTCTTTTAAAAAGCCCATTGAAAAGATCAAAAAGGAGTATCAACATACCCCCACATAATCAAAATACGGATAATATTTCGCAATCATTTTATAAATGGACTATTAGTCAATTAGATAAAACTAGAGAATATAAGACCCAGACCCCAAGATTACGTCTTCATATAGATTCAATCCTACCGAATTCTATTCAAATCTATGACCACAATAATATCTCACATCAAACAAACCTAGTCTTCCTACCTAAGAAGGTTCACGAACCTCAGGCTCTCAAGAATCTCGGGTCGACCGTCTTTCCATATCGTCTTATCATTATCGATGACTACATTGCTGGCTTCACTAATCAAAAACGACTTACCTTTAAAAATATCGACCCCACCTCACCACATATAATACGCGAAATTAAATTCAGTAGCCTTGGTCGCATTATTAACCAAAAAACAACCACTATACCAACACAAGATACTAATCAATCGCCTGAGAAAAAATATTCAAATATTACACAAGACACAGCAAAGCAAAATAAACCAAAAAATCAGCCCACTCACTCCAAAGACACCAAACACACGAAAACAAATTCTAATCTAATTAATTTAATTAATAAGCTACCAAATTGTGGTGCAAAAGAACGTTCACCTATACCAAAAGTTCAGTATTTTAACGCTTTTTTCTACTAATTTGCCCACCTGAAGACAGATGCCAGTGGTTACCATATTCACAATGATAAACAGTCAATTCTGGCGCCCCATAATCATGAGCCACCACTTGCGCCGCCACTTCAGCCTCATCACGCGAAGCATAACAAATTTTCTGGCTCTCGCCAACCCAGCATCGCTTTGGTTCATAACTGCCAAAATTAATTTTTTTCATACTCTGTTATTATACTATCATCTCTGTAAAATTATGTATAAAATACAACAAAAATATAAGCAGTTTCCATTGACACACTACATATAGTGTCATAAAATAAACACAGACACTAAATATAGCGTCACCAATACTAGACTAACAACAAAAATTTAATCAAAAAACATTGAAGAAATTTTGGACACAATCAAGGAGGTAATTTTTTATGTTCAAAAAAATCGTCAAACGTGATGGAAAAATTGTCGACTTCAACTTAGACAAAATCACCGACGCCATCGCCAAGGCCGGTGCTGCGACCGAAGAATTCAAACACGATCGTGCAGCCCAACTATCCGAAAAAGTAGTTAAACTTGCTGAAGAAACTGTTAAAGAGCGCACTCCTACTGTTGAACAAATTCAAGACTTAGTTGAGAAAGTCTTGATGGACTCAAGCTTTAAGCGCACTGCCAAAGCTTACATCACCTACCGACAGGATCGCAACAAAACCCGTAATGCAAAATCAAACCTTATGGGTATCTACAAAACAATTGCCATCGCCGATGCTTCTGAAGATTCAGATGTTAAGCGTAGCAATGCTAATGTCGACGGTAACTCTGCCATGGGCAAGATGCTACAATTCGGTGCTGAAGGTTCAAAAGTCTTCGCTAAAACTGTTCTCCTAGACCCTCGCTTTGCTGCCGCTCATGACAATGGCGATATCCATATCCACGACTTAGATTTCTATGCTACTGGTACCCTAACTTGCTGCCAAACTGACCCACTTAAACTATTCGCTAACGGTGGTTTCAATACTGGACACGGACATCTTCGCACTCCAAACTCTATTGCCTCCTACGCTGCACTTGCTGCAATTATCCTCCAGGCTAATCAAAACGAACAACACGGTGGTCAGTCAATTCCAAACTTTGACTACGCAATGGCTCCAGGTGTAAATAAATCCTTCAAGAAAGCCCTTCGCGCAAACCTTGAAAAATACAACAAATACTCTGGCAAAAAAGTAGATATAAAAATCCCAGACGACATCGCTTATGGTGACACTGAGACTCTTAAAAAACTTAAAATCCCAGAAACCGTTATCGAAACTTCAAATGAAGATGTCGAAAAGCAGACTTTCCAGGCCATGGAAGGATTCATCCACAACCTTAACACTATGCATTCACGTGCCGGCGCTCAGGTTCCATTCACATCCATCAACTTCGGAACAGACACCACTCCTGCTGGCCGTTTAGTTTCTAAGAATCTTCTAGAGGCAACCGATAAAGGCCTCGGTCATGGTGAAACCCCTATCTTCCCAATCTCAATCTTTAAGGTTAAAGAAGGTGTCAGCTACAACCCTGAAGACCCAAACTACGACCTCTTCAAGCGTTCAATGGAAGTTTCCTCAAAACGTCTATTTCCAAACTTCACCTTCATCGACGCACCTTTCAATCTTAAATACTACAAAAAGGGTGACTACAACACCGAAATCGCCACCATGGGCTGCCGCACTCGCGTCTTTTCATCCGTCTTCCCAGAATCAGATGGCATCGTCACTGGTCGCGGCAATAACTCATTTACTACCATCAACCTTGTTCGCCTTGGCATTAAACACGGTATTGCTCTCAAAGAACGCAAAGAAGCCGACTGGACTGGTTTCTACAAAGACCTCGACGATCTCATGGACCTCTGCAAAGATCAGCTCCTTGAACGTTATGAGTTCCAAGCTAACCAACACGTCCGCAACTTCCCATTCCTTATGGGTGAAGGTAACTGGTTTGGTAGCGAAAAACTTAAACAAAATGACACCCTTCGTGAAGTCATTAAACACGGTTCACTCTCTATTGGCTTCATCGGTCTCGCCGAAACTCTCGTCGCAATGATCGGCAAACACCACGGTGAAAGCGAAGAGGCTAGGGAATTAGGCCTCGACATCATTACCCACATGAGTAAACGCTGCGATGAATATTCTAAGAAATACCACCTCAACTTTGGTCTTATCGGTACTCCAGCTGAAGGTCTCTCTGGTCGCTTTACCAAGATCGACCGCAAAGAATTCGGCACCATCAAGGGCGTAACTGATCGCGACTATTATACCAATTCCTTCCACGTACCAGTCTACTATCCAATCTCAGCCTTTGAGAAGATCGAGATCGAAGCTCCTTACCACGCTCTCTGTCCTGCTGGACACATCTCCTACATCGAGCTCGATGGTGATCCATCACAGAATATTGATGCCTTTGAAGCCGTCATTCGCAAAATGCACGATTCAGGCATTGGCTACGGCTCAGTCAACCACCCAGTTGATCGTGACCCAGTCTGTGGTTTCTCTGGTATCATCGCCGGCGACCGCTGCCCATCATGTGGTCGTATCGAAGATGACGTTCCATTTGAAAGACTCCGCCGTATCACTGGTTACCTCGTAGGCTCCCTCGAACGCTGGAACGATGGTAAGAAAGCTGAGGAGCATGATCGTGTTAAGCACAACGTCTCCGGCACTTACACTAAAGCACAAAAAGCCGCTCGTGAAAGCGCAAAAGCAAACTCATCAGCTGCTTTCGGTAAAGAATAAAGAACACCGACATTAAAAGTTAGGAGCGAGTCTCCTAACTTTTAGTTATTAAATTAATAAGGAAAACTATGGCTCAAGAATTCGTCTCACCTGTCGCCGGCTCCAATAGTCAGTACCTCAGATTATCTGGACCTATTGAACATGACAGTATTGTTAATGGCTACGGACTTCGCGCTGTCATTTGGACTCAAGGTTGTTTTATTGGCTGCGAAGGTTGTCAAAATCAAGAAACTTGGGATCCTGAAGGTGGCGTCTTAGTTAGTGTAGAAGATATAAAAGAAGAACTACGTCAACTTAAAGGTCAAACTGGACTCACTTTCTGCGGCGGGGAACCATCAATTCAAGCCGCTGCCTGTATTGAGATTGCAAAGTTCGCAAAAGAAGAACTTGGCTGGAATGTATGGTCATTCTCTGGCTATACTTATGATGAAATTAAAGCTAAAAACAACCTCCAATGGGAGTTCTTCAAGACCTTAGATGCTCTTATTGATGGGCCGTTTGTTCTAGCTGAAAGGGATTTAACACTTCGTTTCCGCGGCTCTCGAAACCAGCGTCTCTTACATCTTAAGGACGGCGAAATTACCTCTATCGAATAAGCTCTATTTCAAAATATAAAAAATAACCTCTTTATGAGGTTATTTTTCTTGCACATTTCACCTAGATTTTATTCAACAAATCATTTGCGCGAACAATCATTTCATCAGACTCATCGGTCTTAATTACATAAATTGGCTTTGATCCAGCAGCTGCGATATTACATCGTCTCTCATTCATATCGCTAGTGTTCTTTTCTTCATCAATTGTAAAGCCAAGATATCCAAGTTTCTGCACAACTCGACGCCTAACATCATCAGATCTCTCGCCGATTGTAGCTGTAAAGACTAAAGCGTCTACTCCACCCAAAGATGCTGCCATTTGACCAATCGCAGATTGTAAACGATAAATATATAGAGCGTGCGCAAATACCCCGCGACTGTCACCTTCGTCCCTTAACTTAATAATTTCGCGCATGTCATCACTCTGACCAGATACGCCCAAAAGCCCACATTGCTTATTAAGATATTTTTCAAGTTCATCATCGGTTTTTAATCCTAATTCACGCTTGATCGCAAGCGCAGCAGCAACATCGATCGAACCAGTCCTCGTTGCCATCATAACGCCTTCAAGCGGAGTGTAACCCATTGTCGTGTCATGTGATTTACCATTATAGACCGCAGTAATTGAAGAACCCGAACCAATATGGCAAACAATCATCTTCTCTTCTAAAATATCCTGTTCGCGCATGTATCTAGCGATTGAACCGACTGAAAGACCGTGGTATCCCCAACGCTTAATGTCGTATTTATTAGCAATCTCCGTATCAATAGCATAAGCTTTCATTAACTCAGGCCTTGAATTGTGGAATCCAGAATCAGAAATTGCAATTACAGCAGTTTCTTTGAAAGCTTTCTTTAATTGTTCGATTTCATTAGCAATTACCGGCGCATGCAGTGGTGCCCTTGCTTTAGCAATTTCAAGTTGCAAGGTACACTCTTCATCTACAATATGATCTTCTGCAAAATAACTTCCCGGCGCAGCTACACGGGCTAAGATTGCGTCAAGTTTAGTTGGACCACCAATATATTGCTCGTCCACTAAGATTTTTTCCAAGCCCGAAACTACCTCATTAAGAGTCGTAAACTTCGTTTCTGTTTTATTTTTTGTTCCATCAGCTTTTTTCAGCGTATATACAATTTTGTCCCCTTCATATTCAAAATGTAATGCACATAAAAAATTACTACCACGATACAAAGCATACTTCCGAGAACTACTTCCAGGGTTAGTAATCAGAATTAATCGATCGTTATTCATCATTTACTCCTCTTTTATATTATCATTATATCTTAAATATCTTTTTTATGCAGAGATTATTTAGCACTCTTGCATTTTGAGTGCTAAAACACTATAATTAGTAGTAATTATGTCTACACAAAGAGATTATTATGAAGTTTTAGGCGTATCCAAAAACGCATCCGATGACGAAATTAAAAAAGCGTATCGAAAACTCGCTTTTAAATACCATCCCGACAGAAACCCTGGGGATAAAGAAGCTGAAGCTAAATTCAAGGAAGCCACGGAAGCAAATGAAGTGCTTTCTGATAAGCAAAAACGTGCACGCTACGATCAATTTGGCCATGCAGGCGTAGGCGGCAACTCTAGCTACGGAGGCAATCCTTCTGGTAGAGGCAGCTATTCATTTAACGGTCAAAATTTCAATTTTGATTTTGGCGGAGATGGCAATCTTGACGATATTTTTAGTACTCTTTTTGGCTTCGGTGGAGGACGAGCTCAAAGACGCCGTGGCGCAGATTATCGAACTGTCTTAACTGTCTCATTTGAAGAATCAATTTTTGGTACTACAAAAACCGTTCAAGTTGATGGTAAGGAAATTAATTTAAAAATCCCGGCTGGCATCGATGATGGCCAATCTATCCGATTACGCGGACGTGGCGGACCTGCTCCTGATTCCTCTGGTGAAGCTGGCGATTTATTGATTCAAATTCGAGTTCGCCCACACAAGACCCTTACACGTGAAGGCTACATTATTCTTTCTGAACAACACATTTCTATGATCGACGCCGCCCTTGGCTGCGAAGTAGAGATCGAAACTATTGACGGTAAAATTACCATGAAGGTACCTGCTGGCACTCAATCCGGTACTCCATTTAAACTTTCCGGACACGGCGTACCCATGCGTGGGGAAGAACGTGGCCCTCATATTGTAAATATTATTGTCGATACCCCAACCAACTTATCCAAGAAGCAAAAAGAATTGCTCGAAGAATTTCGTACCGCAAGAAAACGTGGTTTCTGGAATTAATTCTTATCCCTAAACAGCCTTATGCTATAATTATTTAAGTAATGACGATTGAGAATACAGAAAAAAACAAGAAAAAAACAAGTAGACGTTCTCATCCTTTATTTCTTTTTCTAGGACTTAGTATTATACCTTTCTTAGTAGTTGGCGCAACCTTTTCTATTTTTCAAACAAAACCAGTTTATGCTGAAGAATACAATCTCAACTCAGTAGTCCACAAAAAGCTAAATGATTTAGAAAGGGGAAATATCTCCGCTGGCTGCGCCTCGATTCAAGTTAGACTAAGAAATCTACAGAAAAATGACTCAAAAACTCGAGTACTTCTTGGCACCAATTACCAAACACTCTTAACCAACTATCTTTCTCCTCTAAATGTTCGTCTGATCAAAAACAATTTACCAGACCCTAATCTCAGCCGCATTCAAACCGAAATGTTCGCTTCCCGTAATGAATTCACAAACCTTTTTATTACTTATAGCCAAAACTTAGAAGCGCTCATCTCGCTAGACTGCAAAAATCAGCCTAACGATTTTTATTATGAGCTTGAAAATGTACGTTTTCTACGAGAAAAACTCGAAGACTCAGTCACAAAGACTAATAATATTATTTCTTCACATTTACAGGCAGTAGACCAACTCAAGCATAATATAACAACCAAAGATTCTGAAATTCAGAAAAAGGAGAACCTGTGAGCCATTTTACATCACGAGGAGGCAAGGCTCTAATTCGATTAGGGATTATCTCCACCATCATCGCAGTTGCAACAACTGGCTTGTCCTTATATTTCTATCATGCCAGTGGTGATATATATATCGACCGCTCTCGACCTGGCTTTCTCCCAGAAAAACACGAAAGTGAACAATTTGATAATAATTCTTCATATCATTTTTCTGAAGATGGCGACATCAATAGTCAACAGATTGAAGAATATCTAGAAAACCTTAGACCAATCGTCAATACTATTAATAAGACCAAAAAACCTTTCTCAAAAGATAGCCTCTCTGACAAGTCACTTGGTGTTTCCAACTAGTCTCATACACGGACTCTATAAAACTAATCTTTTAGCTCCGTCCTATCCCCTTGATTTTTTCATATTATCCAATATAAAACTTTACAAAATCTATAATTTATTTTAGAATGTATAAAATTTAGTATTATTATTTGAGCAGGGAGAATTTAAAATGGGGTCGCTAAGAGAAGCGCTATTAAAAAATGGCGTATTTTATTTTGAAAACGATGGTAACAGATATACAGTCGAAGGTGGAGCTGGTTGTTATATGGTCGTCAGAGACGCCAGTGGTATTGTTCGTTATCGCATTGAAGGATCAGAGCTTGGCTCAGATCTAGTAGTACGTGATATTTCTTCTGGACTCGTAGCTTTTACCGTTAATTCAGCCTCATTGTTCTAGAAATACTTTTTATATCTTTTGCTATAATATACTTATGGCTATCATACTACCAATTACAGTCTTTCTGCTTTTCTACTTATTCAAAAGACGCTTAGGTTCACCAACTCTAGCTTCTATTGCCGGGGCTCTTGTTTATAATCTTTTTATCGAAGATATTCTTCGCCTCGCTTCAAGTTTTATTCCAACCATTCCTGGCTCCTATATCCAATTTTTCGTATTATGCTTTTTCATCCTGATATTACCCCTTATTTTATATCTTCGCCAATCACACAGCCATTCAACTGGTCTTTTTTATATTATCAAATGCCTCGGTTTGACCAGTTTTATTTTTATATTGTTGGCGCCGCAACTGCAATTGTTTCTGCCATTCGACCAAATAAGTACCAATATCTTGCATACCATCACTCCCTTTAACCGTTTGATTATTCTGATTTGTTCTGTTTTCGCCTATCTTGATATTCTTTTTTCGCAAAAAGAAGTATAAACAGATAATAACTAAATACATATAGAGAAAACTTTTATTATTTTTTTCTACCGTTATCGTCAAGATCTGTACCTTACTAAAAATCCCAATCATCTTAATTTGCGATTCCAGAAGACCAATACCTCCCGCAAAAAGAAAGTAGAGATGCTGATAAATCCAGAATGGTAAGACTCCGACCATCGCAACGCTAAATAAAATCATTGGCATTAACGGCGATAATATCACCGTCATCAAAATTGACAGCCACGAAAAACGACCAAAATAATATAAAATTGTCGGTAGAACCATTAGATTAACAGCTAACGCCACAATCAACCCCGATCGAAAATTAAACGTTCTATCAATTTTAGCTAACATCTTTCTTAGATAGCCCTTCTCCAAACTTCTTTTCTTCTTAAAACCTTTTCCAAACAAGAAGCCCTCTATCAGCGGATCAAGGACTAATATTCCAACATATGCCAACATCGATAGTTGCCAACCAATACTATTGATATAATTTGGATTAATTAGTAGTGTTATTGTAAACGTTAAAAATAAGATTCTACTCTTGTCCAGTTTTCTTCCATAATAACTTGCAAAAATTTGACAAAAAACTACAATTGCTGCTCGTAGTAGCGATGGAGTGAGTCCAATCATCCTAATATATAACAGAACAAAAACCCCACAAAAATAGCTTCTCACCAACCTAGATATAGGTTTTAATCCGTCAGACAATAGCTTTACTAAAATCGCCAGATGCATGCCTGAAATCACGATTAGATGCGTTAAGCCAATTTCACTAATCTCCTCTTTCAGATTACCATCTAGACCACTTTTATCACCCACTAAGTATGCCACGGCCAACCCACTTATTTTCGGATTGAGTCGATTATCTAAATTTGTCTTTATGTAATCACGAAAACCATTTTCCTCTCGTGAGTTTTGCGAGTTACCTCCTTTAAACCGACGCTCTATTTCAACAGGAGATCTACAACTTATCCTTAAGAAGGTAAGTATCGCGATAATAATTATTATTATTTTACTGATCTTATTTACCATAAAACCTCATTTAATTTCCGCCTCCAACTTACCCAAAAAGTGCATCATTATCAAGACTCTTTTTAAAAAATCCTTAAAAATTCTTCCATTAACAGAGAATAAAATCTTTATCATAAGCAAGTTATTTTTCACCAGCATAAGCAAGATATTAAATAAAAAGCACAACAAACACCGCCAGTAGGTTCTTTCATATTATTCATTAGTCCAACACGGCAGCCCTACTCCTCCTAAAAACTTGCATTCTCTCCCCCTACGATATAAGCTAGATGTAATGAGAAAAAGAGAACCTAGAATTGCCACACCAAAACTCCCACTCCACATTGATGACTTTGCCACCACAGGACAGGGAATTGCTACCTTAAATTCAGAGCTTACTATTAATCAGCAGTCTTATTCCGAACTAGTCGGCGTCAAGGTTTTACTCTGGAATGCGCTTCCGGGAGAAATAGTTTCTAAATTCCAAGTTGTTATCCAGAAGTCGCATTTTATTGAAGGAATCGCCATCAAATTTGAAAAGCAAGCCGAATCCCGCATTGCGCCACGAGATGAACAATTTCTTTCAACTTCCCCCTGGCAGATTCTAAGCGATCAAGCTGAATTATCCGCTAAATCGAATATTTTAGTTTCTCTTTTTACTCATCTCGATAAAACTCATCCTATTAACAAGGATTTGATCCAAAATATTTCCATTCATCAATCTCCCAAAAATTATTTTTATCGCAATAAGATGGAGTACTCTCTTTACTACAATCACGACATAGAAAAAATCCAACTTGCCGTACACTATCGAGGCTCCCATCGTAAAATGCCCATCACTAGTTCCTCCCTTGAATTACCAGCCATCTTTATTCATGCCAATCAAATTATTGATGAATTAAATCAAACAAAACAAGAAGCTCGTTCTTTTCAATCATTACTACTTCGTGCCAATCAATCTGGCGAAGTCAGCGGTGGTCTTCTTGAAAATGGCAGACCCCATCCCATCTTTCCAAACTTGACCGATACTCTTCTCGACAACATCTATTCATACTCGCCTGGAGGTTTTTTCCAGATCAATTTACCCGTCTATGAAGCCGCTCTACTACAAATTAAGACCTTCCTCGAAGATTCTACCTCTGTACTAGATCTTTACGCCGGCGTTGGAACCATTGGCCTATCGGTCGCCAGAGATAAGGCCCTCACTCTCGTAGAAGTAAACAAGTCTGCCTACGAGGAGCTCGCCGCTAACTCCACTCGTGTAGTCCACGCCACAAATAATCAGCTCATTCATCCAATTCTTGCCAAATCCGAAGAGGTCTTAGATCAAATTTCCGCCAATACTAGCGTAATTCTTGACCCACCAAGAGCCGGTTGTGACCAAAAACTCATTCAAAAACTCTGTGAAGTTCAACCTCAAAAAATAGTCTATCTGTCCTGTAATCCCGTTACACAAGTTCGCGACCTCTCTAGCCTACTCCAACATTACAATATTCAGTCCATTCAAGGCTTTAATTTTTTTCCTCGCACTCCACACATCGAGTCCTTGGTTCTATTAACACGTAAATAAGGAAACCTTATGCCATTGAACAAAAAGCAACAAGAAGCAGTTGAATACCTAGATGGACCACTCCTAGTATTAGCCGGTCCTGGTACCGGTAAAACACAACTTCTTTCGAAGAAAGTTGAATATATTCTACAAAATACCGACACTGACCCAAGCATGATTCTATGTATCACCTACACAGAGGCTGGTGCCGAAAATATGAAAGAACGCTTACGTAATATGATTGGTCAGGCCGCTGATAAGATCGATATTATGACTTTTCATGCCTTTGGTCAGAAAATTCTCGGCCTTTATAGTCAGTTTGCCACAGAACCGCAACGTAGTTTCACTGAGCCTATTGAAGAAATTATTCAACTAAAAATTATTGAGGAGCTGCAAGCAAATCTCCCTAACCCCTATTTACTAAAAGATAAGCAGCAGCAAAAAAATTTACTCAGCCTTATCGCTAAAATTAAAGTTTCAAAAGTCTCACCTGAAGAACTCAGGACTATTGTTAAGCAAAACCAGCAAGATATCGAAATTCTAAATAAAGAACTTGCTCCCATTCTACAAGATCTCCCAGACAAAGCCTCTGGTAAAAATGCCTATACTAAATTGACTGAAACTGTCTACATCCCGCTATTAAAAAAGCTGGGTGAGCTCAAAACCGATCAACCAATTGTAGGTCGTATTTACTCTCTTTTTGATGTTTTTTATGAAAAAATTTACTCACTCATTGAGGAGCAAGCCAACTCAGAAAAGCCGTCGGTAAAAAATATTAATAGCTTCATCAAGAAGTATTTTTCGAAAGACAACAATGGTATCTACAAATTTTCCGAATTGGCCAGCAATCAACGCCTCCTAGAATTAGCTGAACTCTATGAAAAATATCAAAACTACCTTCAAGAACATGGCTATTTTGACTTTAATGACATGATTGAAATGCCTATTAAGTACCTTGAAGATGATATCGATTTTCGTCGCAAAATTGCTCAAAATTATTTATACATCATGGTAGATGAGTACCAAGATACCAACCCTTCACAGACACGACTACTCGAATTAATTGCCGATGAACAAGAATCACCCTCGGTCATGGCTGTTGGCGACGACGATCAGTCAATCTTCGAATTCCAGGGAGCTAAAGCTAGTAGTCTTATTTATTTCAAAAATCATTTTAACGCAAAAGTAATCGTTCTCACCGAAAATTACCGTTCTACGAGTGAAATTCTTCATTTTTCACGCAAAATAGCTGATCAGTTAGATGAAAGCTTTATTAAAAATGAAACTATGCAACGTAGTCTTCATGCAGAGAATCAAGTTACTGAGGATCTTAAAAAAGAGTTAACTTCTGTACGCAACCTTGATATCCTTAAAAACACCCCTGAAGACTTTCTGTTTGAACAAATATCTTACTCAGCAACAGGGAATAAAAACACAGATTCTAATCAATCATCACAGCTGAATAAATCTATTACCCAAAAAACCTTCATCGAAAGACACCAATTTATTAATCAAGACGCTGAATATAACTGGATCGCCGAACGCGTGCATCAACTTATCCAAGCCGGCACAGATCCTTCCGATATAGGTATTCTTTTCCCAAAGCATAAATACACAACTACATTAATTCCGTATTTACGCAAATATCCTGAAATTAACCTTGCCTATGAACGTACCGAAAACATCTTAGAAAATGAACAAATTTATGAATTACTAACCCTCTGTAATTTTATTTATCAACTTTCTGAAGGGGAAAACCCTAGCTTCATGCTACCCGAAATCCTTTCCTTCGATTTTTGGGACATTCCTAGTGAAGATATGATCCTTGCCGTCCAATCCATCCATCGCCATAAACGCCAGGCACTTGAAATCTTACAAACTTATCTAGATAATCCATATTTTGCCGATCTTGCTGCTTTCTTCGCTGAACTAGCTAAACTATCTCTGACTCTACCACTTGAATTTTTGCTTGATATGATTTCCGGATTCTCTCCAGTTGAAATCACCGTTAATCAGCAGATAAAAACCTTCACTTCTCCTTTTCTTACTTTCTACTCGAAAGATTCATACTCTAAAAATACTTTTGACTTTTATAATCGTCTACGCCTACTTCGTAATCATCTCCTTTCTCGTACCAAAAAGGATAAATTACGGCTTGCCGACCTCATCCAGCTAGTTGATGATTATAAAAAAACTGAGACCAGTATCACTGAACAAACTTTTTATCGGGACTCCGATAAAGCCGTTAATCTTATGACCGCCCACAAATCAAAGGGGCTAGAATTCAAACACGTCTTTTTGATCAACCTTACGGCTTCAGCCTGGGATGGTTCTGGAGGACCGAATACCCTTACTCTTCCACTGAATCTTGAGGCTGTCAGCGATGCTCGCAACACTCCAGATGGCAAGAAACGACTTCTTTTTGTCGCCATCACTCGTGCCGCCAAAACCCTTACTATGACTAATCCAAAATATGCTGACGACTCAGAAAAAGAGAATAAACCTCTCTCCTTCCTTGATGAAAAATTTATTCAAACTGATGGGGAGTCATACATTTCTTCACCGTTTATTCCAGCCAGTCGTGTCATTGAACATAATGAAATACTTTCTGATGACGAAAAAGCCTCTGCTATGCGTCGTATTTGGTTAAATAAATTACTCGATCCCTCCGAAAAAATCGAACCTCTCCTAAAAGAGCGAGTAAAAGATTTTCGGCTCTCCGCCTCTCACATTTCATCATTCATTCGCCTCACTTATGGTGGCCCACTGAATTTCTATCTTAACAGCATTATTAAAGCACCTAGTGAACCGACCTCATTAAGTATTGCCTATGGTAATTTAATTCATAAAGTCTTCGAGGAAATTACTAAAAATCAGCTTACTAAAGAAGAAGCTATTTTACTTTATATGACAGAAGCCAAAAAACAAGACCTACTAGAGGAAGACATCAAGACCCTGATTGAACGTGGTGAAGATGAACTACCACTGGCAATTGACGAATACCAGTCAATCCTACAAAATCCAGGCGCTAAGGCTGAGGTTGACTTTAGCTCTGAACATCTATTCTTTGAAGGTATCCCGATTACTGGGAAAATTGACCACCTAAATATTGATGAACAAAATAAACTTATCGATATCTATGACTTTAAAACTAGCACTATCTCCGATCGCGACAAGTGGCACTCAAAAGAGTCTCTCTACATCTATCACTTCCAACTACTCTTTTACCGCCTTTTGCTTAAACAATCCAAGTTCTATCATGATTATACTGTTCGCTCAATGAATCTACTCTTTACTACACCAAATCGACGTGAAACCCTCGATCATCCAAATGGTAAATTTCATAAACTCACTTTAACCGAGGAGGATATAGCAAAAGACGATCTAGACTTTGAGGATCTTATTAAAGCCATTTATCACCAAATTACTACCCTAGATTTCTTACGCTCCGACTCACCGCTTAATCTCGCAAACACCGCCGACGCCACCCTAGCTGACATCAAAAAGTTCTGCCATCAACTCATTGATCTTTATAAGAACAGTTGACTTTATTAATTTATATGTTATAGTTGATAAGCAACGTTGTGATAACAGTCGCTGCGGGGTTTGTTTTGACCAGTTTCAGGGTAAATCTTGCGAAGAATCTTACCCAAGAAAGGTGGTGAGAGTCCTTTAAATCTTTGGAAAACACGAGAAGCTATGGCCATCCAAAAAATCGTTATAGTAGAACACAAGTGTTAATTTTTAATATATAAATAAGCCATAGTTTCTCAACGTTTCCATACAGAAAGGGGGTGAATATGTATGGGATGGGTGATTACCGATAAGGTAACAGGGCATTCATATGATACCGATCGCGACGGCTACGAGTCAGTTGCGGAGGCGCTCTATGAGCACCCAGAGCGTTTTACAGACGCAACCACCGAGG
>ERZ773070.58-NODE-58-length-84103-cov-121.763433_pt1 | contig 84103 bp, 56 predicted proteins | sample MGYA00580618_ERZ773070 | MGnify/ENA primary metagenome ERZ773070 (study PRJEB29015, sample SAMEA2738023) | human oral metagenome | biome: human oral; feature: human-associated habitat; material: dental | place: China | collected 2019 ...
GGCAGCACGACCGCCCGCGTCAGCAGCAGGACCCACACCAGCGCGTGCCCGCCGCGCGGCGGGCGATGCTCGAGGCCGGCGCGACCCGGGTGCGGATCGTCGACCTCGACGTCGCCGAGCTCGGCGCTCACGAGGCGGCCGTCGCCGAGGCCCTCGCCGGGCCGGTCGACCGCGTCGTCCTCGCCTTCGGCGTGCTCGGCGACCAGGAGCGGGCCTGGCAGGACGCCGGGGCCGCCGTCACCGTCTTCACCGTCAACGCCACGGCCGCCGTGAGCATCGGCGTGCTCGTCGCCCAGCGGCTGCGCGGGCAGGCCCGGGCGACCGGCCGCCGCGGGCGCATCATCGCGATCAGCTCGGTGGCCGCCGAGCGGGTGCGGCGCCCCAACTTCGTCTACGGGGCCTCCAAGGCCGGCATGGACGGCTTCTTCACCGGCCTGCGCGAAGCCCTGCGCCCCGACGGCATCGGCGTGCTCGTCGTACGGCCCGGCTTCGTGCGCAGCGCCATGACGGCCGGCCGCAGCATGCCGCTGGCCGTCGACCCGCGTCGCGTCGGGCGGGCCGTCGCCGAGGCGGACGAGCGGGGCCGCGAGTTGGTGCGGGTGCCGGCCGTCTTCGGGCCGGTCATGACGGTCTTCAGGCTGATGCCGCAGGCGCTGGCGCGCAGGATGCCCTGGTGACCGACGGGGCCGCGGTCGCCCGGTCGGGCCCGTGCCCGACGAGGGCGTCGTCGCGCGGGACGCCCCCGCGGCCGACGGGGCTCAGGGGAACTGGGCCGCGATGCCGTCCAGGAGCAGCCCCACACCGGCGCGGAAGTCCTCGGCCCCCGGCGGGACCGGCGGGGCGTCCTCGCCGGCCAGCGGGCCCAGCTGGACCCGCTGCTGCTCCTCGTTGACGTGACCGATGACGAAGTGGACGAGCGTGCGGGCCCCGAGCCCCGCCCGCTCCGGCTCGAGCCCCGCCCCGGTGAGGCAGGCGGCCGGGCCGTCGGCGAGATCGGTCGCGGCCATGCCGATGGCACGCATCGTGGCGACGAGGTCGGCCGAGTCCCGGTGGGCCAGAAGCCTCGAGCGCAGCGCATCGGCCCACCCGGCCAGCCCGGCCCGCCACGGCCCTGCGGGCTCCTCCAGGCCGTCGAGGATCACGGTGACGAGCCCGGCCAGCAGGGTCTGCTTGTTGCTCACGTGCCAGTAGAGGGCGCCGGCCCTCACCCCGAGAGAGTCGGCCAGGCGCCGCATCGTGAGATCGGCCAGGCCGTACTCGTCGAGGATCGCCAGGGCCGCGTCGGTGACATCCGTGTCGTTGAGAGCCATGAGGTCAGCCCAGGGAGTCGTAGAGCCCGTTGGTGAAGGCGCCGAGCTCCTCGGCGGCAGGCCCCGTCGCGGTGACCTGGATGAGGCCACCGGTCAGCTCGCGGGTGCAGGTGACGGCCTGCGGCACGTCCTGCGGTGCACCGCAGACGGAGGCGCCGACCTCGGTCGTGTCGCTGGTCTTCTTGCGCAGCGACTCCAGGTAGCCCTTGTCGCGGGTCGCGATGAGCGTCACCAGGCGCGTGCCGGTGCCGTCGGAGTAGACGCCGGTCTGCATGACCGCCGGGGTGTTGTCGATGGTCGTCGGCGCCGGCGTGGGGGACTCCTGGGCGCTCCAGCCGTCGAACTGCGCGGGCAGGGCGAGGTCGTCGGCGGCCAGGGGGGTGGGGCTGTCCGACGTGCTCGCGGCCGGGGTCGACGGGCTCGACGAGGCGCTGGCCGAAGGCCCTGGCTCCGGCGAATCCGCGCATCCGGCGAGCCCCAGCACGGCCAGTGCCGCGCCGACGATGACGAGCGGATCCCTCCAAGAGCCCATGGGGCAAGTATGGCAGCCGTTCCGGACAGGACGAGGGACGAGCACGGACTCGCGGATACAAGTGAAAGTTCATGTCGTGGCAGGTGCTCCTGCCGGACGGTTCCGCGGCGGTCCTGCCACGGCATCACGGGATGCGATGAGGCGAGGAGGATCCATGGCCATGATGATCGACGATGAACACGTCCTGACGACGGCCGAGGATGCCCGGGATGCAGGGGCCGTGGCCGAGGGGCTGCGCCGTCCGAACCCCGCGCTTCATGCGGGGAACCTGCCGCCGCGGATCGTGGAACTTCTTCTCCGGGTGCTCGACGCGACGGCCAGAGGAGGCACCCTCAGCGTGACTCCTCTTCCCGAGGAGCTCACGACGTCCACCGCGGCCAAGATCCTCGGCATCTCGCGCCCCACCCTGATGAAGATGATCCACGAGGGGCGGATTCCCGCCCATGAGGTCGGTACGCACCATCGTCTGAGGACCCAGGACGTCTTCGCCGAACTGCGCAGGCGCCGTGAACGCCAGAGCGCCGCCTTCGCGGTGGAGGGCGACGAGATCTGACATCCGCGGGGTGTCCGGTGGGCTCGAGAGGACCCGATCGGGGGCGGCGTCGTTCTTGCTGGTGGGGTCCTCCATGCGGAACGCCGTGATCATGCGCGGCGGGCCCGTCCGACGAGCCGCATGAGGCCCGACGCGCCGGGGCCCGCCCCCGGTGGCAGGGGCGGGCCCCGGACTCGGCCCGGACGGCTCAGATCTGGTAGTACAGGTCGAACTCGTAGGGGTGCGGGCGCTGCTGCAGCTCGGCGATCTCCGCGCGCTTCATCGCGATCCAGGTGTCGATGAGGTCGAGGGTGAAGACGTCACCGGCGAGCAGGTAGTCGTTGTCCTTCTCGAGGGCGTCGAGCACCTCGGACAGCGAACCGGGCACCTGGTCGACCTCGTCGTACTCCTCGGGGGGCAGCTCGTAGAGGTCCTTGTCGATCGGGGCCGGCGGCTCGATCCGGTTCTGGATGCCGTCGATGCCGGCCATGAGCTGGGCCGCGAAGGCGAGGTACGGGTTGGAGCTCGGGTCGGGGCAGCGGAACTCGATGCGCTTGGCCTTCGGGTTCGGGCCGGTGATCGGGATGCGGATGCAGGCCGAGCGGTTGCCGTTCGAGTAGACCAGGTTGACCGGCGCCTCGAAGCCCGGCACGAGACGGTGGTAGCTGTTGACGGTCGGGTTGGTGAAGGCCAGCAGGCTGGGGGCGTGCCTGAGCAGGCCGCCGATGTAGTGGCGGGCCATGTCGGACAGCTGCGCGTAGCCGTTCTCGTCGAAGAACAGCGGCTCGCCCCTGTTCCAGATGGACTGGTGGCAGTGCATGCCCGAGCCGTTGTCGCCGAAGACCGGCTTGGGCATGAAGGTGGCGGTCTTGCCGTGCAGGTAGGCGGTGTTCTTCACGATGTACTTGAACTTCATCGTGTTGTCGGCGCTGGTGAGCAGCTCGTCGAAGCGCCAGTTGATCTCGGCCTGGCCGGCGGAGCCGACCTCGTGGTGGGCGCGCTCGATGTCGAGGCCGGCGGCCAGGCAGCGCTTCACCATCTCGTCGCGCAGGTCCCCGTAGTGGTCGGTGGGGGCGACGGGGAAGTAGCCTCCCTTGACCCGCACCTTGTAGCCCTGGTTGCCGCGGTCCTCGGTGCGGCCGGTGTTCCAGGCCGCCGCCTCGGCGTCGACCGAGTAGAAGGACCTGTGGCCGTTGGTCTCGTAGCGCACGTCGTCGAAGACGTAGAACTCCGCCTCGGGGGCGAAGTAGGCGGTGTCGCCGATGCCGGTGGTGCCGAGGTAGGCCTGGGCCTTGCGGGCGATGTTGCGGGGGTCCCGGCTGTAGGGCTCCTTCGTGATCGGGTTGTGCACGAAGAAGTCGATGATGAGGGTCTTGTGCTCGCGGAAGGGGTCGAGCCAGGCGCTGGACGGGTCGGGCATGAGCGCCATGTCGGACTCGTTGATCGTGGCGAAGCCCTCGACGGAGGAGCCGTCGAAGGCGAGGCCCTCGGTGAAGACCTCGGGGCCGAAGCCGCTGGACGGGACGACGAAGTGCTGCATGACACCTGGCAGATCGCAGAAGCGCACGTCGATGAACTCGACGTGCTCGTCCTCGATGAACTTCAGCAGGTCATCGGCGCCTTTGAACATGTTTTCCCCCCGGGAGAGTCGAGCGGGGCCCGGTGCCCTGCTCGTACGGTGACGGGCATCACGCTACTAGGTGCGGGGCCCCCGGTGTTGCACGCGGGTTTCAGCGAGGTTACGGGGCCGGACCGCGCGGCAGGGATCGGACCGCGCCCGGCGGGCCCGCCGGATGTTCATCGCGGCCCGCGCCCGGCCGGCCCGTCCTCAGGATCCCCCTCTGCCGTGCGAGGAGGTCTCGAACAGCAGGTTGATCTGCTCGTTGGCCTCGTCGAGGGAGGACGCGGGGAGGCGCTCCGACCAGACGGCCTCCATCGCCGGGCTCATGATGGCCAGGATGTCGGCGCCGAAGTAGGACAGCGGGAAGTAGAAGCCGGTGCCGTTCTCGACGTGCTGGGTGAAGGAATCCACGGGCAGGCCCGTCCGCTCGAAGACCTCGATGGCCTTCTCGGTCGACGAGGCGATCGCCGGGAAGACGACGCCGTACGAGGCGACGATGTCCTGCGCCTCGGCCGTGCCGAGGAAGGCCACCCACCGGCAGGCCTCGGCGATCCTCGGCGACTGCTTGACGACCGAGTCGCCGACGCCGTTGAGCATCGACGCGTTGCGCCCCGACGGGCCCACCGGGGTGGCGGCGATGCCGACGTCGATGTCCAGCTTCGCGAAGGTGTTGAACATCCAGGCGCCGTGGACGACCATGGCCACGGCGCCCGAGCCGAGCTGGATGTCCTGCCCCGTCACGTCGGAGAAGGTGCCGTAACTGTTCAGACAGCCCTTGTCCACCAGCCCGAAGTACCAGTCGATGGTCCGCTGGAACCGGTCGGCGTCGTCGTACCGGTAACGGGTGCCCCAGGTCGGCCTGTCCATGTACGACCAGTCGCCCACCGAGCCGGTGAAGGGGCTCCAGGACGTCTGCCCGTCGCCGTCCCCGGCGTCCTTGGTGCCGAGGCCGTAGACGGCGACGTGATCCTTGTCGAAGCCCTCCTCGTCGCCGCGCACCCCGTTGCGGTCGACGGTGAGGTGGGCGATCATCGCCTCGAAGCTGCCGCCGTCGTCGGGGTTCCAGTCCCAGTGCGCGACGTCCTCCTCGGTGTAGCCGGCATCGGCGAGCATGCTCCGGTTGTAGAAGACCGCCTCGGTGTCCCAGTCCTTGGGGCAGCCGTACTGGTGGCCGTCCTCGCCCTTCCACAGGTCGATGAGGCCCGCCTGGAAGGACGACTCGTCGACGCCCGCCCAGGCCTCCTGCTCGTCCAGGGGCACGAGCACGTCGAGGTCGACGAACTGGGCGAACTTCGAGACGTGGTCGATGAAGGCGTCCGGCCCGGTGCCGGCGATGAAGGCGGCGGTCAGCTTGGTCCAGTAGTCGTCCCAGCCGGTCTGGGTGATGTTGACCGTGATGCCGGTCTTCTCCTTGAAGCGTTCGGCGCAGGCCTCGTAGGCGGGCTTCTGGAGCGAGTCCCACAGCCAGTACTCGACCGTGCTGCCGCCCTGTGAGCCGGTGCCGTCGGAGGAGCAGGCGCCCAGACCCAGGGCGGCGGTGCCCGCCGCGAGGGAGGCGAGCGCGGTGCGGCGCGTGATCATGGGCGAGGAGGGCCTGCCGGTGCGGGGGATTCTCTCGTTCATCGTGGTGCCTCACTTGATCCCGGTGAAACCGATGGAGTTGACGATGCGCTTGGCCGAGGCCATGAAGAGCAGGAGCATCGGCAGGGCCGCCACGAGGGTGGCGGCCATGAGACCGGCCCAGTCGGTGCCGCTGGAGGGCGCCTGGGACTTGAAGACCGCGACGGCCACCGTGAGCACCCGTGAGGAGTCCGAGTAGGAGACCAGCAGGGGCCAGAAGTAGTCGTTCCACGCCGTGATGTAGGTGAGGATCGCGAGCGTCGTGATCGGGGCCTTGGCCATCGGCAGGACGAGTTGGAAGAACACGCGGATCTTCGAGGCGCCGTCCAGGAGGGCGGCCTCCTCCAGCTCGTACGGGATGTTCATGAAGAACTGCCGCAGGAAGAACACCGCGAAGGGCGTCATGAACATCGTCGGCAGGGCCATGCCCAGCAGGCTGTCGATGAGGTGGAGCTGCCTGATCAGCACGAAGTTCGGCAGCAGCGTGAAGATCGACGGCACCATGAGGGCCGCGAGGAAGACGCCGAAGACGACGTCCCGGCCCCGCCAGCGCAGTCGGGCGAAGGAGTAGGCGGCCATCGAGGAGAAGAAGACCTGGCCCGCCGTCACGAGCGTCGCGACGACGAAGGAGTTGCGCAGGTAGATCCAGAAGTTCATCGAGGCGCCGGAACCGCCGTCGGCGATCGCCTCCTCGGTGGACTGCATGCCGAAGACGCGCTCGAAGCCGCGCAGATTGGCATCGACCGGCAGGATCGAGGTCGGGCCGCTGGTCAGCCCGGCGTTCGAGGACAGCGCGGTGCGCAGCACCCAGTAGAAGGGCAGGATCGTGATGATCATGATGAGGATCATCACGATCCAGGCGAGGGCGTGCCCGACGGAACGGCGCCCGCCGGCCGGCTCGGCGGCCGGTGCGGTGGCGGCCTCAGAGGCCGGGCCGGTGGTGGAGATGGTGCTCATGGTCGTTCCTCCTCAGGCCAGGTCCGTCTCGCCGGCGCGCGTCATCCGGTACTGGAGGATCGTGATGGCGGCCAGCACGATGAGCAGTCCGACGGCCATCGCCGAGGCGTAGCCGAACTGGAAGCGCCCGAAGGCCATGTCGTAGATGTAGTACTGGAGCACGCGGGTGGCGTTGACCGGGCCGCCCTGGGTCGTCACGGAGACCGTGTCGAAGACCTGGAAGGAGCCGATCATCGTCATGATGAGGACGAGCGCGAGGATGGGGCGCAGCAGCGGCATCGTGATCCGCCAGAACATCGTCCACTCGCTGGCGCCGTCCACCTTGCCGGCCTCGTAGACCGAGTTCGGGATGGACTGCAGGCCGGCGAAGATGAGCAGGGCCGTGTAGCCCATGTGGCGCCACACGTTGATGAGCGCGATGGTCGGGATCGCGAGCGCCGAGGAGAAGAAGTTGACGCTCTCGCCGGTGATGGCCTCGATGATCTGGTTGGAGATGCCGAGGGTGTTGTCGAGGATCCACAGCCAGAGCATGGCCACGACGACGTTCGAGACGAGGTAGGGCGTGAGGACGACCGAGCGGACGAGGGTCGACTGGGTGAGGCGCTGCATGAGCACGGCGATGAGCAGCGCGAGGAGCGTCTGGAGGCCGATGTTGATGACGACGTACTCGAGCGTGACCTTGACCGCGTTCCAGAAGATCGAGTCGCCGAGCATGCGCTCGTAGTTCGCGAGACCGGTGAACTGCTCGGGCGTGAGCAGGTTGTACTCGGTGAGGGACAACCAGATGCCGCGGACCAGCGGCCACAGGTAGAAGGCGACGAGCCCGATGCCGGCGGGGACGATGAAGGCGATGCCGAGCACGCGGTCGTCCTTCGTCCTCCTGCCGGGTCTCGGAACCGCCCCGGTGAGGGCGCTCATGAGGATCCTCCGTTCGCCGTGGAGTGTGCTCGGATCGCCGGCGCGCGGTCCGGGCCGAGGGCGGTCGCGCGCACGAGCAGAAGGTGGTCCGGGTGGATGGAGGGCAGGGACAGGCCCGTCGCCGACAGATAGGCGCCGGGCAGGACGACGCCCTCGGGGCGGGTCCAGGGGGCCCCGTAGCGCAGCTCCTCGCCGAGCGGCGTCTCGAGCCGCACGTGATAGGTGCGCGCCGGGTCGAGGCCCGGCAGCGGGCGGGGCGCGGCGGGCCACGAGAGCGGCTGGCCGAGGGCCGCGATCTCGTAGAGGGCGTCGGAGCCGTCGGCCGCGACGACGCCCTGGATGCGCAGGGGCTCGTCCTCGTCGAGGTCGGCGTGGACGAGGACGCCGGAGTGCAGCAGGGGGCGGAGCCGCTTGTGCAGGGCGATGAAGGAGGCGAGGGCGCGCCGCTCGGGCTCGGGGGCCGACAGCAGGTCGAACTCCACGCCCATGTGGCCCCACAGGGCCGTGCCGGCCCGGAAGGAGATGTCCAGTTCGCGGCGGGTCGTGTGGTCCCGGCGGTTCCCCACGTGAGTGCCGACGAGCTCGGGCGGCAGCAGCAGCATCGTGCCGCGGTTGATGTCGTGGCGGTCGTGGGCGTCGTTGCAGTCGCTGGCCCACACGCGCTGGACCCGCTCCGTGACGCCGAGGTCGATGCGCCCGCCCCCACCGGCGCACGACTCGATCTCCAGCCCGGGGAAGCGCCCGTGCAGGGCGTCCAGGAGCCGGTAGTAGGCGAGGGTCTGGTCGTGGACGGCGGGGGCGCCGCAGCGGGTGCCGGCCGCCTGGTGCCCGGCGGTGAGCAGGGGCGAGTTGTGGTCCCACTTGATGTAGGCGATGCCCAGTCGCTCGACGAGCCCGCTCATCGTGTCGCGGAGGTGGTCCCAGGCGCCGGGGGCGGTGAGGTCGAGGACCCGCTGGTTGCGGTGCTCGGGGGCGCCGCCCGCGCCGTCGGAGAGGATCCAGTCGGGGTGGGCCCGGGCGAGGTCGGAGTCGGCGTTGACCATCTCGGGCTCGAACCACAGGCCGAACTCCATGCCGAGGCCCCGCACGTGCTCGGCCAGCGGCTCCAGCCCCTGCGGCCAGGCGTCGGGGGAGACCCACCAGTCGCCCAGGCCGGAGCGGTCGTCGCGGCGGGAACCGAACCAGCCGTCGTCGACGACGAAGCGCTCGACCCCGAGGGCGGCGGCCTCGTCGGCCAGGGCCGTGAGGGTGCCCAGGTCGTGGTCGAAGTAGACGGCCTCCCAGGTGTTGAGCAGCACGGGGCGGGGTCGGGCGGGGTGCGAGGGCAGGGAGCGCAGCCAGGCGTGGGCGCGGCCGGCGAGCTCGTCCAGGCCCTCCCCCCAGGAGAAGACCGCCCAGGGGCACGTGTAGGACTCGCCCGGGTCGAGCACGACCTCGCCCGGGTGGAGCAGCTCGCCCGCCCCGAGCAGGCGCAGGCCCTGGGAGGTGTTGAGGGCGACCGAGCGGGTGTTCCCGGACCAGGCCGGGTGCACGCCGTGGACGGTGCCGGAGCGCCAGCCGAAACCGGTGCGTCCGGCGGCCAGCCAGGTGGCGGCGTCGTGGCCCGGGCGGCCCTCCCAGCTCTCGCGCAGTCTGGTGCCGGCGGTGAAGGGCGTGCGCACGAGACGACGCTCCCGGCCGTGGTGCCCGGCCATGTCGAGCAGCTCGGACGCATCGGCGGGGACCGGCAGGACGGGGGTGACCTCGCCCACGACGAGGGGTGAGCCCTGGGGGCCCCGCCCGTCGGTCGCCCGGTTCGTGACGGTGACGCGGACGCGGACGAGCCCGCAGGCCTCGAGGCGCAGTTCGGTGGCCACGCCGATGGCATGGACGGGGTCGGCGCCGACCGAGCGCACGACGTCGGCGCCGGCCTCGGCGGCCACCGCATGGGCGATCCCGGTCACGTGGGCGGAGAAGGCCGAGCCGTCCTGGCGGTGGAGGAGCAGTGCGGGGCGCCCCGCCCAGCCCAGGTGGGGCAGCGGCAGGACGGGCAGGTCGTTGGTGATCCAGGTGCTGTTGTCGCCGGTCGACGTCGCCTGCGCCGTCGCGAGGTCGGTGAACGCCGCGCCGTCGAACGGCCCCAGGTCCGTGCCCCAGTGGCGGACGACGGGGAAGCGGTCCGTCGGCAGGTCCAGGACCAGCGAGGTGCCGGCTCGGCGCAGATGCACGGTCATGACAACGATGTCCTCGTCTCAGGACCCCTTGTGAGGGGTGCGGAGCGCGGTGCCCGGCGGCGGGAGCCGCGTGGGCACCATGATAACCGGTGGGCCGATGGTGGGTGCGCGTCTCACCACGTGGCGGTTCACCCCGCCGGTTCACTGTGCGGAGCCGGTGGAATGACGAGCGATCTCCGCACAGTGAACGGGCCGGGACGGCGTTCCGCTGCGCGCGGGCGTGGACTTTCGGGGCCGATGACCGACATCGGGAAGAAACGGCGCTCCGCTGCGCGCGGGCGTGGGGGGCGGCAACATGTCAGTGGGCCGCCGTACCCTGTTCGTGAAGTGAAGCGCGGGCCGGGCGAGCACTGACACGGCAGGGCGGCCGCCTGCGCCCACGACGCCCCGCACGAGCATGAAAGCGAGCAGAGTGCACGAGACGATTCCGCAGCCGTACCGCCTGTCCTTCCTCGTCGGCGGCCTGTTCGCCGAGGAGTCCAGGGTCGCCGCCCGGCTCCACGGGGAGCTGGGCGACTGGGCGGCTGCCCGCCGGGCCCTCGACGAGGGCAATCTGCTCCACGCCCGCACGCACGCCACGGCGGTGCGGCTCGCCCGGGAGCTCGTCCAGCGCATGGCGACCCTGAGCGACGAGGAGACGGCGCACGTGGCCACGGCGCCCGGGCCCGACCACAGGCACCTCATGTGGGTCGCGTTCTGCCGCCGGTACGCCTTCGTCGGCGAGTTCGCGCAGGAGGTGCTGCGCGACGGCTTCCTCCTCGGCGCTCCCGCGTTGGGGGCCGAGGACTTCGAACGCTTCTGGGCCGCGAAGGCGTTGTGGCACCACGAGCTCGATGCGGTCAAGCCGTCCACCCGGTCCAAGCTGCGCGTGAACCTGTTCCTTGCCATGCGCCAGGCGGAGCTCCTCGACGACGGCCGGATCCTGTCTCCGCTGCTGTCGTGCGAGGTCGCCTCCTTCCTCCGCGCCCGCACGCCGAGCGATCTCCGGTTCTTCCCGGTGGAGGACGCGCTGGTGGGGAGCCCGGCATGAGCGAGCGCAACCTGGCCGAGGAGGAGCAGCGTGTTCTGGCGGTGCTCTCGTCCCGGCGCTTCCAGCGGATGAAGGGCTTGGGCCGTGAGGTGCCCTTCTTCATCTGGGCCTATCCACCCGAGTGGGAGCTCGAGGTGGCGGCCGCCGCCGGCAGAATCCGGACCGCGCTGCAGACCGAGCAGGGCCTGACCGTCATCACCATCGACCTGTTCGAGCTCGCGATCGGCATGCTGGGGGAGCGCGGCGTCCTCGATCGGCTCGACGAGCTGGAATCCCGCCGTTGCAAGAGCGACTTCCAGCATGATCTCCAGCGGATGCTCGACCCCGAGAAGCACATCGCCCCGGCCATCAGGAAGCGTCTCGACGCCCAGCCGGACTACGACATCCTCTTCCTCACCGGCATCGGCAAGGTCTTCCCCGTCATCCGCACCCACACCGTGCTGAACAATCTTCAGACGGTGGCCTCGAGCCGGCCGATGCTGGTGCTCTTCCCCGGCGAGTACCGTCAGTCGGCCACCCTCGGCTCGGCCCTCGTGCTGTTCGGCAGACTCTCCGACGACCAGTACTACCGGGCCAAGAACATCCTGGAACAGGAGCCAGCATGAGCGACGTCACGATCGGCAGCATCTTCGCCAAGGACATCGCCCGTCCGATCGAGGGCGTCATCAAGGCCGACGACGCCGAGCATCTGGCGACCGAGATCGACGAGTACGTGCTCACCGGCGAGACCGCCGCCGCCCTGTCCGATCTGCTGGAGGCCTACACCGCCCCGGTCTACGGCGGCGGCAACGGCGTGTGGATCTCCGGTTTCTTCGGCTCCGGAAAATCGCACCTGCTCAAGATGCTCGCCCACCTGCTGGGCGATGTGCCGGGCCAGGATCATCCTCGTGGGTCGGTCGTCGACGCCTTCACCGCCAAGGCCGAGGGCGATTCCATGCTCGCCGCCTCGCTGGCGAGGGTGGCGCGCATTCCCGCCACCTGCCTGCTGTTCAACATCGACCAGAAGGCGCCGCTCATCGACAAGAACCAGACCGACGCCCTGCTGCAGGTCTTCGTCAAGGTGTTCAACGAGGCCCGCGGCTACTACTCTGGCGAGCCGTCGGTGGCCCGCTTCGAACGCGACCTCGACCGCCGCGGCCTGCTGGGGCGCTTCCGCGAGGCCTTCGCCGAGATCGCCTCGGTGCCCTGGGAGCAGGGCCGCGAGGAGGGCATCCTGCAGGAGCGCAATGTCACGCAGGCCTGGGCGAAGGTGACCGGGGAGCCGCCCACCGAGAACATCCTCGCCCGCTACGAGGAGCGGTTCACCCTGTCCATCGAGGACTTCGCCGACGAGGTCGCCCAGTGGCTGGCCGAGCGCCCCGCGGATCGTCGGCTGCTGTTCCTGGCCGACGAGGTGGGCCAGTTCATCGGCTCCGACACGAAACTCATGCTCAACCTCCAGACCATCGTCGAATCCCTCAACACGAAGTGCGGCGGCAGGGCGTGGGTGTGCGTCACCAGCCAGGAGGACATGGACGGGGTCATCGGCGACCGCACCACATGGCAGGCCAACGACTTCTCCAAGATCCAGGCCCGCTTCGCCACCCGCATGAAACTGACCAGCCGCGATGTCGAGGAGGTCATCGAGAAGCGCCTGCTCGGCAAGAACGCCGACGGCGAGGCCGAGCTCGATGCGCTGTACGACGCCCAGCGCGCGAACTTCCGCACCCTGTTCGACTTCGCGGACGGGGCCAAGACCTACCGCAACTATCAGGGCCGGGAGCACTTCACCGGCAGCTATCCCTTCGTGCCCTACCAGTTCCCGCTCTTCCAGGCGGCGCTGGTCGGCCTGTCGGGGCACAACGTGTTCGAGGGCCGCCACGCCTCGGTCGGCGAGCGCTCCATGCTGGGCGTCATCCAGGACGTGGCGAAGGAGCTCGCGGACGAGCCCGTCGGCGCCGTGGCGCCCTTCGACCTCATGTTCTCGGGCATCGGTCGGACCGTGAAGGCCGCCGCGATCCGCAACATCCTGGAGGCCGAGAAGCAGCTGCCCTCCGGCTCCGAGACCTCCACGATCGCGATCCGCCTGCTCAAGGCCCTGTTCCTCGTCAAATACGTCGACGGCTTCACCGCAACGGCCCGCAACCTCACCGTGCTGCTCTACGACCGCTTCGACCAGGACATCGCCGGGCTCACCAGCAGGATCACCGGGGCCCTCGACCTGCTGGAGGGGCGGAGTTATGTGCAGCGCGCCGGTACCGCGTACGAATACCTGACCGACGAGGAGCAGGAGATCGAGCAGGAGATCAAGAACACCGACATCGGCCCGGCGGAGGTCTCCAAGCTCCTGTCCACGATCATCAGTGACGACGTGGTGAAGTCCACGACCTTCCGCCACACGCCGACCGGACGCGACTTCAAGTACGAGCTGCGGCTTGACGACGTCCTCTACAGCCGCGCCCATCCGCTCGCCGTCCACTACGTCTCCCCGGCGCTGGGGCAGCCGCGCGAGGTCGTCATGGCGCAGTCCATGGGGCGCGACGAGGTACGGGTGCTGCTGCCCGACGACCCGCGGCTGTACGCCGACCTGCGCCTGCACGTGCAGACGGACAAATATGCGCGGCGCCGGCGCTCCTCGTCGCTGACCGAGACCCAGCGCCACATCCTCGACGCCAAGAGCCGACTCAACCAGGAACGCCGCCGAGAGCTGGTCGGACGGGTCAGGGAGGCCATCGAACGGGCCGAATTCATCATCAACGGAGCCCAGATCAATGTGCGGGCGGTCGGCCCGAAGGACCGCATCGACGAGGCCATGGCCCAGCTCGTCGACCGCACCTACACCCAGCTCTCGCTCCTGGACGGGATCAACTACGCCGAGCCGGACATCACCCGGTTCGCCGAGGAGGATCCCGCCATGATCGACCGCGGCGAGGACAGGCTCCAGCCGGCGGCCGACGAGGTGGTGGCCTTCATCACCGCCCAGCACCGGCTCAATGCCACCGTCACCGTCAGGGGAATCGTGGAGAGCTTCGAGGACAAGCCCTACGGCTGGCCGCTGGCGGCGATCCTGTGCGCCGTCACCAGGCTGTGCACCACATCGCAGGTCGCGCTCTCCCTGGACGGGCGCAGGCTCAAGCGCACCGAGCTTCCCGAGGCCCTGTGCAACGGTCACAAGCACGCAGGCATCGTCGTGACCCGGCAGCGCCGGTTCGACCCGGCCGCGGTGCAGCGCGTTCGCGCCTTCGCCCAGGAGTTCTTCTCCCGGGGCGAGCTGCCGGCCGATCCCTCGGAGCTGGCATCCCAAGTCAAGAGTGCCCTTGCCGAGGAGCGCCGCGATCTGCGGACGACGCACGACGCCTACGCCGGCACGTACCCGTTCATGAGGCTGCTCGACGAGCCCCTCGCTCTGCTCGACCGGACCCTCGAGAAGCCCACCGAGTGGTACCTCGAGGAACTACCCGCCCATGCGGACGATCTGCTGGACGCCAAGGAGAACGCCATCGACCCGGTGCGCCACTTCCTGGCCAGCCCCCAGAAGGGCATCTACGACGACGCGATGCGGCTGGTGGGCGCCAACCGCGACAATCTCGCCTATCTCCATGACGGGCAGGCCGAGAGGGTCCAGGCCCTGCTGGACGATCCGCGGATCCTGCGCGGGCAGGGCATCAACCGGCTCAAGGAGACCGCAGCGGCGCTGCGGAGGGGTCTCGGCCGGGTGCTCGACGACGAGCGCGAGAAGGCCGCCGCCGTGGTCAACGCACGGGTGGCGGCCATCCGCGGCAGCGCCGCCTGGGCCGAGACCACCGACGAGGCCCGCGCCGGGGTCGAAGATGCGGGCAGCAGCGTCCAGGTCAGGATCGCCGATGCCGCCTCGGTGCCGCTCATCCGCCAGATCGCGAACGACTTCGACGAGGACGGCTACACCGAACTGCTCTCACTCGTCGAGACGGCCCGCCCGCACCGGGAGCAGGGCTCTGACGAGCCGGCCGCCCCGCCCCGGCCCATCGTCCCGATCCGTCGCCTGCCGAGGCCCCGGGCCAGGCTGCTGCGCACCACCGCCGACGCCGACGCCTACCTCGAGGAGCTGCGCGCCATCCTGCACGAGGCCATCGACTCCGGGAAGCAGGTCTCGCTGTGATCGACACGAAGAAACTCGAAGCCTTCGCGGCCTCGGCCCGCAGCGGGCTCATCGCAGAGGTCGAGGCCCGGCTCATGGCCGCGCTCGCCCCGGCCTCGACCGCACGGGTCGAGGCCCCCGGTGCGGTCGGAGAACTCGAGGACGCCATCGCCCGCCACGGCGGGGGCCGGGAGGGGCGACGGCGCATCGTCGAGGAGCAGGCCTACGCATGGTTCAACCGGATCGTCGCCCTGCGCTTCATGGACGCCAACCGGTGCACGCCCACGCCCGTCGTCTCGCCCGAGGCGGGCCGAGCGAGCGGCCAACCGGCAGTGCTGGCGGCGGCCAAACGCGGCGAGTTCGACCCCGATGTCTTCACCCGCCCGGCGCAGGTGGAACGCATCACCGGCCTGCTCGACGGAACCCTGACCAGCCACGACGCGCAGGGCGAGGCCTACGGGCTGATCCTGGCCGCCCACTGCGCCTTCTGGCACCGGGCCATGCCCTTCATGTTCGCCGCCGACGGCAGCTTCACGAGCCTGCTCATGCCCGGCAACCTGCTGGCCGACGGCTCGGTGCGGGCCACGGCGGTCGAGACCCTCACGGTCGAGGACTGCCAGGACGTCGAGGTGATCGGCTGGCTCTACCAGTTCTACATCTTCGAACGCAAGAACGAGGTCTTCGCCGGCTTCAAGAGGAACAAGAAGGCCGGCCCCGACGAGATCCCCGCCGCGACCCAGCTCTTCACCCCGGACTGGATCGTCCGCTATCTGGTGCAGAACTCTGTTGGCCGTCTGTGGCTGCTCAACCACCCCGAGTCGGCCCTGGGCGGGCGGATGGAGTACTACATCGAGCCGACCGGCGAGGAGGACTTCCTGCGGATCGAGCGGCCCGAGGAGCTGACGGTGATGGACCCGGCCTGCGGTTCGGGGCACATGCTCACCTACGCCTTCGACCTGCTCTACGAGATCTACGAGGAGGAGGGCTACGCGCCCTCCGAGATCCCCGAGCTGATCCTCACGCACAATCTGCGCGGCACCGAGATCGACGGCCGCGCCGGGGCGCTCGCGGCGTTCGCGCTCATGATGAAGGCCCGGGCCCGGCAGCGCCGCTTCCTGCGCAAGCACGTCCAGCCCCGGATCCGTGTCATCGAGCCGGCCGAGTTCACCCCGGACGAGCTGGACCGCCTCGTCAGCGCCGGCGGCGACCGCCGGGCCGAGGAGGACTTCTGGCAGTGCTTCCGCCATGCTGACATGCTGGGCTCACTGATCAGCCCCGACTCCGAGACACTGGCAGTTGCCAAGGCGCAGGCGGAAGATCTCGACCCTGACACTCTGGCCGGTGCGAACCTGAGAGAACGCGCCGAACAGGTGCTGTGCCAGGCCGAGTACCTCGCCCGCGAGTACGCCGTCGTGGTGACCAATCCGCCGTACATGGGCAGCAAGAACATGGATGCGGTCCTGTCGGACTGGGGGAAGACGCACCACCCGGCGGCCAAGGCCGATCTCTTCGCCGCCTTCATCGAACGGTGCCTCGCGCTGGCCGAGGGCGGCCACGGGCTGGTCGCGATGATCACGATGCAGGGCTGGATGTTCCTCGGATCCTTCGAGGAGCTGCGACGCCGCATCCTGAGCTCGGCCCCGCCGGTGACGATGGCGCACCTGGGGGAGAGGGCCTTCGACTCCATCGGGGGCGAAGTGGTCTCCACCACTGCCTTCATCCTCGAGCAGGGGCGCTCTCCTGAGAGACAGTCCTGCTACCTCAGGCTGGTCGAGGGGAGTTCCGAAGCGGAGAAAGAGGAACTGCTCGCAGAGGCGGTGAGGGGGAGCGCTCCCCGCTTCACCTTGACAGCCCGGGAACTCGCCAGTGTCCCAGGCGCTCGCATCGCCTACTGGCTCTCGCCCGCCATGCTGAGGGTCTTCGCCGAGGGCAGCCCATTGGGCGAGATCGCCGCCCCGAAGCAGGGGCTGGCCACGGCGGACAACTCGCGTTTCCTGCGCCACTGGTTCGAGGTCTCCCGGGACAAGTCGTGCTTCACCGCCGCATCCCGCGAGGAGGCCGCCGCCAGCGGTGCGAAGTGGTTCCCCCACCTCAAGGGCGGCGCCTTCCGCAAGTGGTGGGGAAACCAGGAGTACGTGGTGAACTGGGAGCATGACGGCGCCGAGATTCAAGAGTTTCGTGACGCGGGAGGGAAGCAGAAGTCTCGCCCGCAGAACATCGACTCCTACTTCAAGCCGGCGATCTCGTGGTCTCGAGTGTCGAGCGGTGAGCCTTCTTTCCGTTTTACGAGTGAAGGATTCATTCCGAACGATGTGGCGCCAGTCATTTTAGGCTCGGATCTTGAGAGGCTTGCGCTGTTGAATTCGACTGCTACTCAGAGGATTCTCGAGTCGCTTGCGGCAACCATGCACTTCGAAGTCGGTCAACTTGCGGAACTTCCCATCATTGACTTCGGCGTGCCCGATGATAATTCCAAAAGTGCGTCAATTGCTGATGGTCTTATTGAGTTGTCTCGTGGGGACTGGAATTCATATGAGCTCTCTTGGGGCTTCGTCGGTTCGCCGCTGATGGAGTGCACTCAGCCCAATGAATCTCTCGAGGGTGCTCTTGAGTGTTGGTGGAATGACTCGACTCGTGCTGGCCGTGAGGCCCAAGAGCTGGAGGAAGAGAACAACCGTTACTGGGCCTGCGTCTACGGCTTGGAGGATGAGGTGCCGACCGAGGTTCCGCTCAACCGAGTCTCCCTGACCTCGAACCCCTGGTTCCGTTATGCCCCCGCCAAAGGCGAAGAACGTAGCGAGGCTGAATACCGCGAGCTGTTCGCGGCCGATGCGGTCCGCGATCTCATCTCCTACGCCGTGGGCTGCATGTTCGGCCGCTACAGCCTCGATGAACCCGGGCTCATCCTGGCCAGTCAGGGCGAGACGATCCAGGACTACGTGGCACGGGTACCAGAGCCCGCCTTCGCGCCGGACGACGACAACGTCATCCCCGTGACACAGGACGACTGGTTCGAGGATGACATCGTCGCCCGCTTCCGAACCTTCCTCAAGGCCTCCTTCGGGGAGGCGAATCTTGAGGAGAACGTCCGATGCATCGAATCCGTTCTCGGGAAACCCCTACGGCGGTACTTCCTGAGGGACTTCTACAAGGACCACTGCAAGCGCTACTCGAACCGCCCGATCTACTGGATGTTCTCCTCGCGCCCCGATGGCAAGGGCGTCTTCAACGCGCTGATCTACCTGCACCGCTACACCCCGGCGACACTGAACACCGTGCTCAACGAGTACCTTCGCGAATTCCAGACCAAGCTCCGTGCAGAGATCGACCAACTGGAGCGATCCGATAGGAGTGCGAACCTCAAGAGGGCCGACAAGTACCGCAAGGACCTGCTCGAATGCGAGGACTACGAGCGCGACGTCCTCTACCCGCTGGCCACCCGGAACCTCGATCTTGACCTGGACGACGGCGTCCTGGTCAACTACCTCCGCTTCGGCAAGGCCCTCGTCAGGATCAAGGCCGTCGAGGAGAAACGTCACGACGTCGAGACGTGGACATGGCCGACCCGGCCACTTGCTTCCGAGGGTGATCTCCGATGACCAAGCCCATGATCAGGCGAATCAAGAAGATCGACAACTATCGCATATTCCAACGATGGGGGCCGAGCCCAGACTCAGAGTTCCCACGGGTCAACCTCATCTACGGCCAGAACGGAAGCGGCAAGAGCACACTCGCGAACCTCATGCTGGGATGCGCCGAGAATGATCAAGAAGCGTTTGATTCGGGCTTAGTGCTTGACGTCGAGTTCGATGGAGCCAGAACAGAAGTGAAGGCCTCTCCCGGCTCGGCGTTCTGGGGCCGGGTGCGAGTATTCAACAATGACTTCGTACGGCAAAACCTTTCTTTCGAGGCTGAAGGGGGTCCACAACCCCAAGCCCTGCTCACCATCGGGAAAAGGAACGTCGACACAGAGACTCGGCTGGCTGAGCTGCGCAAGAAGCTGGATGAGGTGCGGCCCAAGATTGCACCGGAGAAGAAGCAGGCTGAGTCAACTGATAAAGCAGTGCAGGATCGCCTGTCGGCGGTGGCTAAAACGGTAGTCGACGACCTCAGAAACTCGCCAGATACCCGGTACCGGGCCACCAACACCTACATGAAGCGACAGGTTCGTGAGCAGCTCGATGAGGACAAGATCATCCTCGGTGAAGCATCTACCGACCTCGACGCAGACAGGAAGACGGCAACTAGTGAAGCTATGGCCTCTCTCTCCCCGAGAGTGAGGGGACCGATCTCTGAAGAGGAAACCGTTGACAAGGCTCGTCGCCTGCTCACCGTCAATGTCGTCGTCAAAGTGATCGAGAACCTTCGAGGGCAGCCTGAGCGGTCCTCCTGGGTGCAGCAAGGCATTCATCTTCATGATGGCCTTGACAAATGCCTGTTCTGCGGGCAGCCACTGACGGCAGACAGACGTGCCGAGCTCACCGCCCACTTCGACGAGTCGCTAAAGAAGCTCCAAGAAGCTATCGACGTCTTGGTTGGTCGTCTCGGTGACTCCGTCAATGCTTCGAAGACCTACCTGGATGCTCTTCCCGCCGACGCATCGGTCTACGGGGACCTGAAGGCTGATCTCCAGCGGGCTCGCGCCGCCTACCAGGCGGAGCACAAGACATACTCCCAGACCGTTGAAAAGATCGTGGCTGCGCTGAAGGAGAAGAGGAACAACCCTTTCGACGACGTCGCTCTTGACCCCCAGCTCACGCTGATCGCTCCGGATGTCACGAGGGTTGATAAGATTGTCGCTGCGCACAAGGAGAAGATAACCAATCACGATGAGGAAGCGCGCGCCGCGGCACGCCGCGTGGAACTGTACCATCTCAAGGGATTCGCCGATGAGTACGAGAAGCTCAAGAAGGACGTAGAAGAGAAGAACAAGACCGTCAAGAGTCTAGCGGACGAGGCCGCCGACCTCGAACGACAAATCCTTGAACTGGAGAACATGGATGCTGATCCTGTCCCGGGTGCTGATGAGTTGACCAGTTGCGTGGCGATACTTCTCGGGAGGAATGAGCTCAGATTTTCGACAACGCCAGACGGGAAGCACTACATCATCAATCGCAACGATGCTCCTGCGACCAACCTCAGCGAGGGCGAGCAGACCGCCATCGCCCTGCTCTACTTCCTCGTGAGCGTCAGGGAGGACAAGAACACGGGGGACGAGCCGGTCGTCATCATCGACGACCCAGTGTCGAGTCTTGATAGCGGAATTCTCTTCGGCGCGTCGGCGTATCTGTGGTCGGAACTCGTGACCAGAACGTACGCCAGTCAGGTCTTCCTCATGACCCATGATTTCGAACTCTTCCGACAGTGGCTCGTCCAGATGGAATCAGTCCCGAAGAATGCCCGAGAGTGTGGCTATTCGGCCTATGAGATCAAGACGCGTTACTTGGTGGGCGACGGTGATTCGGTTTGTCGAGAGCCGAAGATATTGCCATGGAAACTAGGAGATAATCTTAAAAAGAGACTGCGTTCCCAATATCACTTCCTTTTTTATCAGGTTGCCGGCGCATTAAGGACCGCGAACGAGAACCCTGGCTTGGCCGCACAGATGGAAGCAATGGCCCTCATACCGAACGCCGCGCGCAGAATGATGGAGGCCTTCCTCAGTTTCCGCTGCCCGGAGAAGATGGGATCCTTCCACGGTTCTATGCGCGCCGTGCTGGACAGCAAACCCGGGCTCGACGATTCCGTGCGGACACGCATCGAGCGATACCTGCACACCTACTCCCATATGGAGGAGGCGGACATCACCCGTCCGCTTGACCCCTCCGAAGCAACGGTGGTTCTCAAATCGCTGTTCCAGCTGATGAATCATGTCGACCACGAGCATTTCACGTCCATGTGCAAGGCGTTGGGGTTCGAAGCTGAGATCTTATTGAGGTCTTCACCTGATCTCATTCAACCGAGCGAGCACGAGGGGGAGCGGTGAGCAGCGGCGAGATCATCCTCTACCAGGCCGATGACGGCAGCCGTGTCCGACTGCGGGCCTCGGGCGGCACGGTGTGGCTCACCCAGGCGGAGATGGCCGGGCTCTACGACACATCGGTGCCGAACATCGCCCAGATCGTCAGGCGAGTCCTCGCGGACGGCGAGGTCACGGCGGAGACTGTTAACTCAGAGTTAATGGTTCGCGCAGAGGGCGCCCGGAGGGTCAGACGTGAGATCAAGGTCTACAACCTCGACATGATCCTCGCCGTCGGCTACCGCGTCACCACGCCGCGCGCCGTCCAGTTCCGCCAGTGGGCCACCAGCGTCCTGCGCGAGTACCTCGTCAAGGGCTTCGCCATGGACGACGCCCGCCTCGCCGAGGGATCCGGGCAGGACTACTTCGACGAGCTGCTCGAACGCATCCGGGCCATCCGGGCCTCCGAGAAGCGCTTCTGCCAGAAGGTCCGCGACCTCTACGCCACGGCCGTCGACTACCGGGCCGACAGCGACGAGGCCCGCACCTTCTTCGCCGCCGTCCAGAACAAGATGCTCTGGGCCGTCACGGGGCACACCGCCGCCGAGATCGTCGCGCTCCGCAGCGACCCCGATGCGCCCACCATGGGGCTCACCAGCTGGAGGGGCGAGGTCGTGCGCAAGGGCGACGTCGCCGTCGCCAAGAACTACCTCGACCGCGACGAGATCAAGGACCTCGACCAGATCGTCACCATGTACCTCGACTACGCCGAGACCCAGGCCCGCCGCCGCCGTACCATGACCATGGCCCAGTGGGCCGAACGGCTCGACGCCTTCCTCCAGTTCAACGAGCGCGAGCTCCTCACCCACGCCGGGACGGTCCGCGCCGATGTCGCCCGGGCCCTCGCCGAGGACCGTACGAGCTCTACGACCAGAGGCGGCGGGCGCTCGACGCCCAGGAGGCGGACGAGGCGGACCTGCAGAGCCTGCGGGAGCTCGAGCACAGGGCCGACCCGACGAAGGACGATGGAGGCGGTGGGCATGAGCGCTCCGCCCGCCGCTCGTGAGGATGAGGAGGTGCAACCGTGGACGGCCTGCTGACCCTCGGCCCCACCACCAGGCAGGCCGACCCCGCACTCGTCGCCGAACTCGAACGCACCGCGCGCGGCCTCTCCTTCGAGGAACAACCCGAGCCCCGCGCCGACCTGGCCGACCTCGATCTCGCCGTGCTCTCCGAGCTGCGCGGTCGGCCGACCGAGGTCGACGATCTCCTCGCCCTCGGTCTGGCCGCAGGACAGGGCGGCCGGATCGTGCCCACCTACGCGGGCATCCTCGCCGCCTGCCCCGACCCCACCCGCTTCCTGCCGTCGGCATGGGTGCAGTGCGGCAGGCTCCGCGGCCCCGGCGGCACCGACATCTTCGACCAGATCGAGATCCACGGCCCCATGCCGCTGGCGGTCGACAAGGCCATGGACTTCCTCCTCAAGCACGCCTACCGGACGGCCATCTTCGGCGGGGTACGCCGTCGCGACGTCTGGTCCATCCCCGAGGAGGCCGTCCGCGAGGTCGTCGTCAACGCCCTCGTCCACGCCAGCTACGCCGAGCGCAGCACCCCCATCCGCGTCGGCTTCTACGACGACCGCATTCAGGTGGACAGCCCCGGGCTCCTGCTGCCCGGCATGACCGTGGAGACCATGCGCCGGGCGTCCCGGCTGCGCAATCCGGCCCTGGCCCGCGTCTTCCGCGAGGCCGGGATCATGGAGCAGTGGGGCACCGGTGTGCAGCGGGTCTTCGACCAGGTGGCCGAGGCAGGCCTGCCCGAACCCGTGATCGAGGAGATCATGGATCGGGTGCGGGTCACCGTCTACGTGCCCAGCCACGATCCGGCGCGCCGGTCACGTCCTGCACGAGAGACTGAAGGAGGACCGCTGAGTCACCAAGTCAAGCCATCCGATGAGCAAGTGAGCAAGTCGAGTGAGCAAGTCGCAGTTCTTCTTCGCCGCGCCGCCGCCGGGCCCTGTTCCCGCGCCGATTTGTTGACGACGATCGGTCTTAGTGATGCCTATGGGAACTACCGTCGGCACCTGCTGCCGCTCGTCGAACAGGGCTATCTGGCCAGGACCATCCCGGACAAACCGAACAGCCGCTTCCAGCGCTACCGGCTCACCGATGCGGGGCGTGCCCACCTCGATGCCGTGGCGGGAGACGCCGAATGAGCGCCCTGTCCATCATCCAGCGCCAGCTCGGCGAACGCTTCGAGGCCCCGGGGGAGGCCGGCCGGATCGTCATCTGGAACGACCCGGACGGCGACTACGACAACGGCTGCATCGAGGATCTTGATCTGCCGGGCGTGACCGTGCTCCGCGTGGACGGCAACGAATTCGCGATCAAGCGGCGCGTACTGGCCGCCGAGCCGACGCGCAAATTCCTCATCCACCGCCCCTCGCCCGTTCCGGACGATCCCGTGGCGAACTGGCTGCTCGACCTCGAGCTGGCATACGGAACATTCACCGCCGACCCCGCCTCGCTCGTCGTCCAGGAGCTCGGCGGCGGTCCGGCACTGCGCGAGATCGCCGAGCAGTACCCGGCCTTCTTCAGGCAGGAATCGCGCGTCGCCGCCCTCAAGGCCCGGTTGGAGGACGGTGACGACGCCACCGACATCGCGGCCAAGATGGTCGCCGCCGTCATCGGCTGCCAGGGGAACTCCTTGGATGTCATCTGGCGCAATCTGCTGACGGAGAACGCCTCGGGCGAGTCGACATGGATCGACGAGATCACCGGGCTCGGCCTGGCCGGTTTCCACTGGGCCGGCACCCGTGACATCTACGGCTACGGCGCCGAGACGCCGTCCGTCGACGACTTCGTCCGGTGGCTCTTCGCGCGGGCCTGGGAGAAGTTCGCCTCGCCCGAACCGGGCGAGTACCGCAACATCGGCCGGGACTTCAGCATGTGGAGCAACGACGTCCGCTTCGCGGACACCCACCGGGCCCTGGCCCGCCGGGCCGCCGACGAACTCGCCATCGAAGACCGCGTCGCTGAACTGGACCTGCCCGCCCTCGCCGAGCGCTTCACCTTCGAGGAAGTGGACCAGCGGATCATCGCGCTCCTGGCCACGGGCGTCGAACAGCGAACCATGACGGACCAGGACGTGCGCAGAACGGTGGGGCGGCGCGCCACGGGCATCTGGTACCAGCAGTACGAGCAGGACTATCAAGCCATTGCCGCAGCCTCCACGCTGTCGACCCGCATCGAGGCGCTGCCCCCCTCGATCGGCTCGCCCGCAGAGGGATTCCGCCGTTACGTCGAGGAATGGTTCGTCATCGACCAGTCCTACCGCCAGTTCATCGTGCACGCGGGCAGGGCCGTCCTCGACGAGCCACTGGGATCCCTCAGGCAGAGGGTCGAGGCGCTGTACACCGGCTCCTACCTGGGGCCCCTCGGGAACGCCTGGCAGGAGCAGATCGATGCCATGGACCGCTGGACGGTCGATGAGGCGCCCGCGGCCTCCTCGTTCTACAACAAGCGGGTCCGTCCGGTTCTGCACCGGGGCAACAAGATCGTCGTCATCGTCTCCGACGCCCTGCGCTACGACGTGGCCGAGGAACTCGCCCGCCGCATCCGCGAGGAGGACCGCTTCAGCGCGGAACTGGCCGCGATGCTGGGCGCACTGCCCTCGTACACCCAACTGGGCATGGCAGCGCTCCTGCCGCACAAGACCCTGGCCCTCGCAGAGGGGAGCAAGGGGCTCGTCGAGGTCGACGGCGGCCCCTCCGACGGGACGAAGAACCGCGCCCGCATCCTTCAGGCCGTGGGCGGCACCGCCGTCCAGGTCTCCGACTTCACCCGCCTGCGGCCCGGTGAGGCCCGCGAGCTCGTCAAGGCGCACCGGGTGCTGTACCTCTACCACAACCAGATCGACGCAACGGGGGACGACCCGACCACCGAATCGAGGGTGTTCCAGGCCTGCGAGGACACCATCGAGGAGCTGATCAGGCTGGTGAAGAAACTCGCCAACGCGAACGTCAACAACGTCCTCATCACCGCCGACCATGGTTTCCTCCACCAGGACACGCCCCTGGACGAATCGCAGTACCTCACCGAGAAGCCGCACGCCGATGCCCTGCTGTACGCGAATCATCGTTTCGTGCTGGGCCGCGGTCTCAAGCGCAGCCCGGCCTTCACCACCTTCACCCCCGCTCAGCTCGGACTGGCGGGCCGGGTCGAGGCCCAGGTGCCCAAGTCGATCCACCGGCTGCGCATGGCCGGCTCGGGGGTGCGCTACGTGCACGGCGGGGCAGCATTGCAGGAGATCGTCGTGCCGGTGCTCGCCATCAACAAGCGCCGCACCTCGGACACCCGGCAGGTCGCCGTCAGGATCATGGCTCAGACCGATCGCATCACCACCGGGCAGATCACGGTGGTGCTCCACCAGGAGGAGCCGGTCAGCGAGAAGGTGAAGGGGCGCACCCTCATCGCCGGTCTCTACGCCGATGACGTCCTCATCTCGAACGAGGTGCGGGTTTCCTGCTCGCAGACCTCGCCCGAGGAGCGGGACCGCCTCTTCCCGGTCACCTTGATGCTCAGCAAGGAGGCCGACGACGCCAACGGCCGGACGGTCGAGCTGCGCCTGTCCGAGCAGGTCGGCGCATCGGAACGACGGCCATACCCGGACAAGGCCAGATTCACTCTGGTGCGCACCTTCACCAGCGACTTCGACTTCTGAGCTCAGGGGGCATGCATGAACGACGAGATGGACGACACGGCGGGGCAGGGCTACCGGGCGCCGGACGCGGCGGGCCCGGCTCCCCGCCCCGGTGGCATGACGCCGCTCGACCGTAGGATCAATGAGGCCTTCCCCGGCGTGGTCGTGAGGAAGGACCTCGTCAAGGCGGTCAAGGGCAACGCCATCGTCCCCACCTACGTGCTGGAGTACCTGCTCGGCCAGTACGCCGCCACCGACGACGAGGCGAGCATCCGCTCCGGCATCGAGCAGGTGCGCAACGTGCTGCGCGACCACTACGTGCACCGCGGCGAGAACCGCCTGGTGCAGTCGCGCATCAGGGAGAAGGGGCGGCACCGGGTCATCGACAAGGTGTCCGTCGCGCTCAACGAGCGGGACGACGTCTACGAGGCGGAGTTCTCCAATCTCGGCATCTCCCGGGTGGAGATCAGCTCCGAGGTGGTGCGCAAGCACCCCAAGCTGCTCACCGGCGGGGTGTGGTGCATCTGCGACATCGTGTACGCCCACTCCGGCGATCCGAAGGAGGCGCCGTGGCGGCTGCACTCCCTCAAACCCATCCAGCTGTCCAACCTCGACCTCGACGGCTACCAGGCGACTCGCGCCAGATTCACCACTGATGAGTGGATCGACCTGCTCGTCCAGTCCATCGGATTCAACCCAGAGCTGCTCGGAGCCCGCGCCAAACTGCTGCACCTGGTGCGGCTCATCCCCTTCGTGGAGCGCAACTACAATCTCATCGAGCTCGGCCCCAAGGGCACCGGGAAGTCCCACATCTACTCGGAGTTCTCACCCCACGGCATGCTGATCTCCGGCGGGGAGGTCACCGCGGCCAAGCTGTTCGTCAACAACTCCACCGGGAGGATCGGCCTGGTCGGCTACTGGGACACCGTGGCCTTCGACGAGTTCGCCGGACGCAAGAAGCGGGCCGACCGGGGGCTCGTGGACATCATGAAGAACTACATGGCCAACAAGTCCTTCTCCCGCGGCGTGGAGACGTTCGGCGCCGAGGCCTCCATGGTCTTCATCGGCAACACCACCCACACGGTGCCCTACATGCTGAAGAACTCGGATCTGTTCGACGAGCTGCCCGAGCAGTACCACGACCCGGCCTTCCTCGACCGCATCCACGCCTACATTCCCGGCTGGGAGTTCGAGCAGATCCGCGGCGAGATGTTCGCCACCGGCTACGGGTTCGTCGTCGACTACCTCGCCGAGGTGCTCAAGTCGATGCGCGACCTCGACTACTCCGACCGCTACCGAGAGCATTTCCAGCTCTCCGCCGACATCTCCACCCGCGACCGCGACGGCATCCACAAGACCTTCTCCGGCCTCATGAAACTGGTCCACCCGACGGGGCGGGCGAGCTGCGACGAGATCGAGGCGCTGCTGCGCGCCGCCATCGAGGGGCGCAAACGCGTCAAGGACCAGCTCGTGCGCATCGACACGACGATGACCCCGGTGCGTTTCGGCTACCGGGGCGCCGACGGGGAGCGGTCCTCCGTCCCGGTGCTCGAGGAGAACGAGTACCCCGAGCTGTACCGCCGTGGCACGCCGAGTGCGGACGTCGCGGACGAGGGGGAGGCTGAGGCCTCGGGCCGAGGGCGAAACGGAGTCGGCGCGTCGGCCGGCAACGAGGAGGGAGCCCGCAGCTGCGCCGCCGGGGATGCTGCCGGCTCGACAGCGGACGGGGCCGTGCCTGCGCCCACGGACTCGTCACCGGCGGTGTCGGAACTGGAGGAGCAGCATCTTTCCTTCCGCGACGGTCAGCGCGGATTCAGCTTCGATCGCTTCTTCGGCCCCTACCTGCGGGGTGCCACGAAGGTCACCGTCGCTGACCCGTTCATCCGGCAGCCCCATCAGGCGAGGAACCTCATGGAGCTCATCGAGACCATCGCCAAGGTCACCGATGACGCCACTGAGACCGGGGTCCATCTGGTCACCAAGGTCGACGAGAACCCCGAGCACGCCAGGAAGCAGCTCGCCAACCTGGAGATGATCCGCACCAGCTCCGCCGTCGCCGGCATCGGCTTCGACTACGAGTTCAGCGACACCATCCACGACCGTTCGATCAGCGCCGACACGGGCTGGCTCATCGTCCTGGGCCGCGGTCTCGACGTCTTCCAGCCCTTCGACACGGACTGGCTCGATCTGCGCCTGCGCCAGCAGCGCTACCGGCAGGTCAAGGAGTTCACCGTCACGTACATGCGACGGGACCAGTCGCGGTGACGCCGTTCCCCGACGACTCGTCCAGAGGCTTATTCACAAGAGTTGTTCGCAGGAGTGTTTCCCCCTGTCAGACCTCCGTCCTGTCGTGCTGTGAATAAGCTTCCCAGAACGTCACCCCCGTGCCCCTCTGGCCGGGGGCTCCGCTCGACATGCTCCGTTTTGTACGCCTCGGATTCGGGGATCCTCACCGGCGCACTGGATCTTGACGGGGGCGCTTCATGCCGGCCCCTCACGGGCGGGGCTCCCTTCGTGCACGAGTTCGGCCATCTCCGGGTCGAGATGCCGGCCCCTCACGGGCGGGACTCCCGTCGCACCAGCCGCTCCGCCGGCTGATCGCCTGGCCCTACGTACCGACCGCGGGCGCGATTCCCTCCCCGCCAGCCGCTCCGCAGGGCGCGGGCTCCCGCGTGCCCTGCCGCCGGCGCCCCGTCCTGGTCGCCGGGTTCTGGCCCGTCCGGCGATCGTGTCGGTGGGCACCTCTACGCTGTTGCGCGGAACATCACTGGACGGTGGGGCGGGGGCGCGGGCATGAGCGCTGAGGACGGTCGCGTGAGCGATCTCGTGGTGCCGAGTGCCGGCGTGCCGCGGACCACCGACCTGGTTCTTGTGCGCCCCGCTCCGGAGGCCTGCCCCGGCTCGGGAACTCCTGAAGCCGACGCCCGCGTCCCCCTCCGCGCCTGGCAGGCCGAGGCGCTCGCCGCATGGCGCGACGCAGACCGCACGGGCGTCGTCGAGGCGGTGACGGGAGCGGGCAAGACCCGCGTCGGCATCGCCGCGGTGAGCGAGGCGGCCACCGCGGGGATGCGGGCGGTGGTGCTCGTGCCGACCAGGACGCTCGTCGCCCAGTGGGCGGATTCGTTGCACGAACTGCTGCCCGGTATGGCGGTGAGCACCGACCTGAGGGCATCGCAGCCCTGGCGGGTCATGGTGACCACGGTCCAGGCGGCCCACCGCCGTCCGGCCCTGCGGCAGGGGGAGAGCGGTCTGCTCGTCGCCGACGAGTGTCACCGCTACGGGGCCGAGTCGTTCTCACGGGCGCTGCGCCCCGAGTACGCGTGGCGGCTGGGCCTGACGGCGACGCTGGCCCGCGGAGACGCCGGTGACAGCATCCTGCGCGACTACTTCGGCCCTGTCCGCTTCGGGATGGGCTATCAGCGGGCCGCCGCCGACCAGCTCATCGCCCCCTTCAAGATCGCTTTCGCCGCCGTGCCCCTCGGCCGTGACGAACGGGAGACCTACGACGAGCTGGAGGAGACCCTGTTCGACGTCCGTAAGAAGCTGGTCCAACACCATGGTCTCGAGCCCGAACCGGTGGGCGAATTTCTGAAGCAGGTGAGCCGGCTGGCCGAGCAGGGGGAGTCCTCCGCGGGCCGTCGTCTCGCCCGCTGCTACCTGGCCAGGTTCGCCGACCGCCGCGCCCTGCTGTCGGGGACGCGCATGAAGGCGTTGGCGCTCGAGGGCCTCGCCCCCGCCGTGCGGGCCAGCGCGGGGGCCATCGTCTTCACGCAGACGAAGGAGGGCAGCCGCGAGGCCGCGGAAGTCCTGGGCTCCGCCGGCTGCCGGGCGGCCGCCATGCACTCGAGCATGGCCGACCAGGAGCGCGAGGAACGGCTCGAACTGCTCCGCGACGGCTCGGTCGATGCGGTCTCGGCGCCGCGCATCCTCGACGAGGGCGTCGACGTGCCGGACGCCGATCTCGGCGTCGTCATGGCCGCGACCAGGAGCCGCCGCCAGATGATCCAGCGCCTCGGCCGCGTCCTGAGGCGCAGGCGGGGCAAGATCGCCCGCTTCGTCGTGCTCTACGCGCAGGACACGGTCGAGGATCCCCTCGCCCGGAGGCCGGTGTCGAGCGGGCAGCAGGACTTCTACGCGGAGTGCACCCCCGCTGCGTGCGAGATGGGGGAGTTCGACCTCGGCACCGAGGATGGCCTGCCGCATCTGCTCGAGTTCCTCGCCGCCGATCCCCGGGCGGGCCGGGCGGTGCAGGAACGGATGATCCGGGCGGCGGGCCCTGACACGGGCCGGAACGCCTCGCAGCGCACCGGGGGCCGTGCAGCCGATGCCGGGCACGGGCCCGGCCGCCCGCGGAGCACCGGCGCAGTGGCGAGCGATGCCGGGGGCCGGGACGGCTCCGCCTCCGACCGCGCGCCCGTCGGCCTCCGGAGCGACGGCAGGGGCCGGAAGGGCGGCCGTCCGAGGCGCCCCGGCGGGGGCGAGCCGTCGGCGGACGCGCTGCGCGACTACCGGGAGGCCATCAGGAGGTATCCGCTGCTCGACGCCGAGGACGAGCGCCGCCTCGGCGCCCTCATCGAGGCCGGCCTCTACGCCCAGCACCTCCTCGAGGCCGCTGATGAGCGCTTCGACGAGGAGGACCTGCGGCGCATCGCGGCGGAGGGCCGGGCCGCCCGCCACCAGTTCATCACCTCGAACCTGAGGCTCGTGGTGTCCATCGCCGCGCGCCACCGGAGCCGGGGCATGGAACCCATCGACCTCGTGCAGGAGGGGAACCTGGGCCTCATCCGGGCCGTCGAGAAGTTCGACCACCGGCGCGGGAACAAGTTCTCCACTTACGCAACCTGGTGGATCAGGCAGTCCGTCACGAGGGCCCTCGCCGACCGGGGCGCCCTCATCCGCGTGCCGGTGCACTTCGAGGAGAAGCGCCGGGCGGCCGACCGCATCCGCCGGGGCGAGGGTCTTGGCTGGGGCGGGTTCGTCCGGGCGCACCCCGACGGGCTGCTCGACAGGGCGATCAGCGCCGACGAACTGGGGCGCGCCGCCAGGCTCTCGCGGCCGGTGCTCGACGTGGACCTGCTGGACGAGGATGCCCGCATCATCGCTGTCCCCGGGGCCGGGCAGCCCCCGCCCGATCCCGAGGAGCTCGTCGAACGGTTCGACCCGGACCGGGAAGCGACGGAGATCCTCGAATGCCTCGGCGCGGAGGATCCCCGGGCGATGAGGATTCTGCGTTACCGGTACGGCCTGGTGACCGGGGAGCCCGAGACCCTGGACGTCATCGGGACGCGCTTCGGCCTCACCCGCGAACGCATCCGCCAGATCGAGAAGAAGGCGCTCGAGCGGTGCCGTGGTATCGCCGCCGAGCTCGCCGCCGGGCCGCCGGTCTCACCGGAGGCCGTGGCGACGAGGACGGTGCCGAGGGGAGGGGCGCGCACGGCGCCCAGGGCGCCCGCGGAGCCGGGGCCCGCGATGGCCGCCTCGAGGGCAGGCGCTCCGAGGGCAGTCGGACGCGCGGCGGGGACGGCCTCCCGAGCCGGTTCCGGGGCCCTCGGGCGGAGGGGGCCCTCGGTCGGCGCGATCCCGCCGGGGCCTTCCGGAACCGCGGGTCGGAAGACGACTGCGGGTGGCGCAGCGGGCGGGCCGGCGCGGAGCGTGCTCCGGCGCCGCGAAGCGGCTCCCGGGATCGAGGAGCCGGGACGGGAGCAGGCGCCGAGGCGCGCCCTGCCGGACTCCGTCGTGGCGTTGTACCGGCCGCGGCGGGCCCTGCCCGGCGACGTGCCGCCGGAATCCGGCCACCGTCCCAGACGGGTCCTCGACGAGGACTCGGAGCAGGAGCGCTACCGCCCCCGGCGGGGGCGCGACGCCTGAGGGACGCCAGAGACGCTGCGCTGCGGGCCCGGCCGTCGCGTTCTCGCATGAATTAGGCTAGCCTTTCCAAAACAATACCTTGCGGCTCGGCCATCGGCCGTCCGCCGCGGGGCCGTTCGTGATGGCCGGGGGCGGCCAGAGGGGAGGGCGCGATGAGCAGCGGTTCCGGACCGATGGACGAGCCGGTCGACGGCGGCCCCGAGCCGAAGACGTCGCGGGAGCCGGGTGCGGGGGCGGAACCCGGCCGGCAAGCCAGCGCGAGCGCCGTGCTGAGGCGCTTCACGAGGCCGGTGGCGCGCACCATCATCGTGGGCGCGGTGCTGACCGCCGTCTCCTCCGTGTGCACCTTCATCCCCTACCTCGTCATCACCCGCATCGCCCAGCAGGCGCTCACCGGGCGGATCGACTCGTCCCGCGAGCTCGCCGTCCCGCTCGCCGTCGCCGCCGTCGCCGCACTGGCGGGCCGGGCGCTCTTCGGCCTGGGAACGGGCATCTGCCACCACGCCGACGCGGACTTCCGCGTCAGGGTACGCGAGGAACTCATCCGGCACCTGTCCCGGGTGCCCCTCGGGTGGTTCCTCGACAACCCGTCCGGTGAGGTGAAACAGGCCGCCTCCGACGACGTGCTGTCCATGCACCAGGCGGTCGGGCACGCCCCGGCTGACATCACCGCGGTACTCCTGTCCCCACTGATCCCGCTGGTCTACCTGTTCACCGTCGACTGGCGGTTCGCGCTCGTCCTGCTGCTGTACGTCGTCGTGGGCCTGGGTGTCTCGCTCATCCTCATGAGCAAGGACCACGATCGCCTGGACCGCGAGTACAACAACGCCATCGTCGAGCTGTCCGCCGCGTCGGTCGAGATGATCGACGGCGTCGAGGTGGTGAAGACCTACGGCACCTCGGCCCGCGCCAACCGGCGCTTCTCGCAGGCCGTCGACCGGCTGTCCGCCATCGCCTACCTCTGGGCCATCAGAACAGCGGCGCCGTTCAGCACCGTCATGGCTCTCTTCTCGCCGGCCGTCATGCTCATCCTGCTTTCCGCCCTGACCATGTTGTTCGTCTCGCGGGACTGGCTGGGGCTCGTCGACTGCGTCCCCTTCCTCATCCTCGGCGTCGGCATTCCCAGCGCCCTGCTCCACATGGCAACCTCCCTCGGTTTCCTGCGTCTGGCCCTGCAGAGCAGCGGACACTTGGGCGCCGTCCTGGCCGCCGAGCCCCTGACCGAGCCCGACGAGCCCGGCGAGTTCCCCGACGGCGAGCTGGGCGTGCAGATGGATGGGGTGAGCTTCGCCTACGGCACGGACTCGGCGCCGGTGCTCACCGACGTCGACATCACGCTGAGCCCGGGCACGGTGACGGCGCTGGTCGGGGACTCGGGCAGCGGCAAGACGACCCTCGCCCGCCTCATCCCGCGCTTCTGGGACCCGGCGTCGGGAGCGGTGAGGATCGGGGGCCTGGACCTCCGCGACGTGACGACCACGCAGGTGCTGTTGAGGACGGCCATGGTGCTGCAGGACAGCATGCTGCTGCGCCAGAGCATCCGCGACAACATCCGCCTTGCGCGCCCCGACGCGGACGACGACGAGGTCATCGCGGCGGCCAGGAGCGCCCAGATCCACGATCGCATCATGGAACTGCCCCACGGCTACGACACCGTCATCGGCTCCGACGACGGCGAGCTCTCCGGCGGCGAGGCCCAGCGCGTGGCCATCGCCCGCGCCATCATGCAGGACGCGCCGATCCTCATCCTCGACGAGGCCACCGCCCACGCCGACCCCGAGAACGAGGTGGCCATCCAGGACGCGCTCGCGCACCTGGCCCGGGGCCGCACGACCGTCGTCATCGCGCACCGGCTCAACACCATCACCCACGCCGACCAGATCCTCGTCGTGGAGCGCGGGCGCATCGTCGAACGCGGTACCCACGACGAGCTGCTGGCCAGGGACGGGCGATATACGGCGCTCTGGCGCAAACAGACGGTCAAGGAGGGGAGCGACGCGCGATGATCATCGACCAGATGGACCGGCTCGCCGCCGGCAGGACCGGCGTGCTGCCGCAGGCCGGGGCCTACGTCGTCACGGGCCTGCTGGAGGCCGCCATCTTCGCGCTGCTGCTGCCGCTGCTGCGCAGCCTCGTGGGCGGTGACCTCGGCCGGGCCCTCGTCCTGCTCGCCATCGGGGCGGTGGTGGCCGTCGCCTACGGCATCGTGCTGTACTGGGCGGACAACCGCGGCTATTTCATCGGCATCAAGCACGTGCTGCGGCCCATCCAGCACCGGCTGGGCGACCACATGGTTCAGCTGCCCCTCGGCTGGTTCACCAAGGAACGCAGCGGCCAGATGTCGACCCTGCTCACCCACGACCTGCAGATGATCATGAACATGCCCAGCAACTTCATGCGGCAGCTCATCTTCTCGATGCTGACCCCGGCGACGGTCGCCGTCCTGTTCTTCGTCGTGGACTGGCGGGTGGGGCTTTCGTTCCTCGTCCTCACACCCGCGCTGTACGCCAGCTCCCGCTGGATGGCCAGGGCCGCGGGCGACGGGCATCTCGAGGAGGAACGGGCCGGCGCGGAGCTCTCGTCCCGCATCCTGGAGTTCGCTCAGGCGCAGCCGGCCCTGCGTTCGGCGAACCGCAACGAGTCGGCCTGGGGCGCCCTGCAGGAGGCCATCACAGCAGACCGCAAAGCGACAGTGCGCACCCTGCGCATGACGAGCATGCCCATATGGCTGCACACCCTGCTCGTTCAGGCCATCTACGCGCTACTGCTCGTCGTCTCGGCGCTCGTCCTGGCTTCCGGGGGCATCGGCGTCGCCGACTTCATCTTCGTCGCCGTCCTGGGGCTGCGGGCCGTCGACTCGCTCAACGCGGTCGGCCAGCAGGGCATGAACCTGCGCGTCTCGCAGAACGCCCTCGACGCCGCACAGCGCGTCCTCGACGAGGAACCCCTTCCCCAGCCGAGGACACCCGCGGTGCCAGGAGGATCGGGCATCGAGTTCGCACATGTGAGTTTCTCGTACGACGGTCAGCGCCCCGTACTGGACGACGTGACATTCACTGTCCCCGAACGCACCCTCACCGCGCTGGTCGGCCCCAGCGGTTCCGGCAAGACGACACTCACCCGGCTCGTCGCGCGGTTCTGGGACGTCACCGATGGCAGCGTGCGCATCGGCGGAACCGACATCCGCGACATGAGCACCGAGGATCTCATGGCGCGCATCGCCCTGGTGTTCCAGGACGTCTACCTGTTCGACGGCACCATCGAGGACAACATCCGGCTCGGCGACCCGGACGCCGACAACGAGCAGGTGCGCCGCGCCGCCCGCCTCGCCGGCCTGGACGAGGTCGCAGACCGGCTGGACGACGGCTGGGACACCCGGGTCGGCGAGGGCGGCAACCGCCTGTCCGGCGGTGAGCGGCAGCGGGTGTCCATCGCCCGCGCACTCCTCAAGGACGCACCCATTCTGCTGTTCGACGAGGCCACCGCCGCGCTCGACGCCGAGAACGAGGCGGCGATCGTCGCGGCCATGCACGAGCTGGCCCGCGACCGCACCGTCATGGTCATCGCGCACCGCATGTCCACCATCGCCGCAGCCGACCAGATCGCCGTCCTTGAGGACGGCCGCATCACCCAGCTCGGCACCCATGAGGAACTCGTCGGCCGGCCAGGGCGCTACGCCACGTTTTGGAACGAGCGGGTGAAGGCGCAGGGCTGGCGCATCACCAACGAGTGACCCCTGTCGCGTCGGCAGTCGTTCATCGTGCGCCCGGGGGAGAGCAGACTCCGTCAGGCCGTACGAAGAGCAGGCCACAGCACACCAGACCCCGAGGCCATCCCGCGACGCGGGGTCGTCGACGGGACGCCCCGGGGCCGTGCGCGGTCAGTCGGTGAAGGCGCCGGCTAAGCCACGATGTCGGCGCAGGAGTCGATGCTCCTGATGAGGGACGCCAGATTGCTCGCCGTGGTGACGCCCTCGAAGCAGCTGCCGACCGACGCGTTGAGGTCGCCTCGCGCGTTCGGCTCCAGGCCCTCCCGGCCGATCCGGTGCGGCGTCGTCCGCGTCCTCGACCTGCCATTGCTCCTGGAACTCCTCGGGTGCGATGCTGCCGACCGAGACGAGCACCTGGCCGACCCCGGGGTCGACAACTACTGCTGCTGATTGTCTCGGTCATCATGTGGCTCCTCCTGCCCTGTCGGGCGATGGAACCACCTACACCGTTTCGTGGACAGTCCTCAGTGACATCAATGGTTAGGTAAAGCTATGCTAACCACTGTCATGCTGACAGGCTGTATGGAACGGCGACGCGTACCCCATGGGAGGAATGCTCATGCTCGAGTCCCGGACGACCGGACGCGACGACGAGGTAGTGCTGTGCGTGAGCGAGCTCTGCAAAACCTTCGGACGGGGTGACAAAGCCACCGAGGTGCTCAAGGGGCTCTCCTTCGAGGTCCTGAGAGGCTCGGTAGTCTCCCTGCTCGGCGCCAACGGTGCCGGCAAGACGACGCTGGTGAACATCGCCTCGACCCTCATGCTGCCCAGTGCGGGCACAGTGCGGGTGTGCGGAGCCGATGTCGTCGATGAACCAGCCGCGGTGCGCCGCACGATCTCCCTCACAGGTCAGTTCGCGGCCGTCGACGGTGAACTGACCGGCCGCGAGAACCTCGTCTTTTTCGCCCGACTCCACGGTTTCGGCGCGTCCGCGGCCAGGGCCCGCGCCGATGAACTGTTGCGGACCTTTCGCCTGACCGATGCCTCCGGTAGGCGTGCGGCGAACTATTCAGGGGGCATGCGCCGTCGGCTCGACATCGCGGCCTCCCTCGTCGTCGAGCCCTCACTGCTCTTCCTCGATGAGCCAACCACCGGTCTGGACCCGTTGTCGCGGCGTGAATTGTGGAAGACCGTCGACGAGTTGCGCGACCGCGGGGTCTCGGTGCTGCTCACCACCCAGTACCTGGACGAGGCCGAACGGCTCTCCGACGGCATCGTGCTGTTGCGCGGGGGACGGGCCGTGGCCCAGGGCGCCCCAGGCGAACTGCGCCGCCGCTTCGGCGCCCCGATCTGCCGACTCGGTTTCGACGAGGCCGAGACGGCCGAACGGTGTGCCATCGAGTTGCTGCCGGGCGTGCTTTCGCGTCCGGCCGAGGATTTCCGGGCCGAGGCTCTCGAGGTCCTGTTCATCACGCACAACGGGGCCCGAGATCTGTCCCGGTGCGTGGCTGCACTGGCGGATGCGCAGCTGGAGCCTGTCTCGGCCTCGCTCAACCCGCCCTCCTTGGACGAGGTTTTCCTCGGCACAGCCTTCGCCGACACGCAGGAGGACTGAGGGATGGCGCTCTCCAACTCCTCGTCTGCCCAGCTGCGGTCGAGTGCTCTCACCGCTGTACGCGGAGCCACTTGGCGCAACAATCTGCGCCTGATGCGCAATTCCGCCTCGTTGGTCTCGGCGCTGGTGATCCCCGGCATGTCGATGCTCGCTTTCTGGGTGGTCTTCGGTCACGCTGCTAGTGGCTCCGGTTTCGACTACGCCCTTTTCCTCATGGCGGCTGCCATGTTCCAAGCTGTCATGTTTACCGCCGGGGGATCGGCGATGGCCTTGGCCGTCGACGTCGAGTCGGGGCTTCTGGCCCGGGTTCGCGCGATGCCGGTCCACGTCCTGAGCGTGATCATGGGGCGCATGATCTGCGATCTGATCCGCTCGATCCTCTCCCTGTGCGCCGTGATCGCCCTGGGGCTGCTGTGCGGGGCTGAACCAGCGAGTTGGTCCGGGCTGGCCTTGGCATTCCTCGTCGCCTTAGCGATGGGTGAGGTACTGGTGCTGGTCTTCTCCGGGCTAGCCCTGCGCTCGAGACAGCCGGTCCAGATGGCTGGACTCATCCAAGGCGTGGAACTTCCCCTGCTCATGGTCTCGACGGCCTTCATCCCGTTGAGCACGCTGCCTGATCGTCTGGAACCGCTCATCGCCCACATGCCCTTCTCCCCGATGATCGATACGAACCGGGCCTTGCTCAACGGTGAGACGCCCGGCGACTCGGGCTGGGAGGCGCTGGTATGGCTGACCGGCGGGCTCGTTCTCGGCGCCTGGTGGGTCTCGCGAACCTTCAGGAGGTCGGTATGAGTAGCGGCGAGCAGAACCACATTGGATGGGCGGGCGCGGTCGCTGTGCACGCCGGGCGTCTGCTGAGGCGCTGGCGCAGATCGCCCGTGACGATAGGCGCCGCGCTCGGTGTGCCCGTGGTCATGATCGTGATCATCAGGGTGATGTTCGCTGGCATGGTCGAGCAGTTCAGCGGCGCTGAGATGGACATGACCGGTGTGGCCGTCATGGTCGGCGTCTCCCAGGCGTTCACTGGGGGCCTGCTCGGTGCAGGGGCGATCGTCCAGGAGCGTCACGAGGGGCTGCCGCAGCGCCTCGCCAGCATGCCGGGACCGCGCAGTGCGGCGATCGTCGGGCGTATCCTCGCCGAGGCAGCGCGTGCCTTCGCTACAACACTGGCGGCCGTGGCCCTCGGTCTTGTCCTCGGCGCGGAGTTCGGTGGTGCGGTGCATCTGCTGGGCGTGCTCGTCGTCTTGGCGTTCGTCGCGGTCTCGGCCGGTGCTGTGGGCGTCATGCTCGGTCATCTCGTGGAGACCCCGCAAGGCGCCTTCAGCTTCGCGCCGCTGGTGATGGCCGCCATGTTCTTCAACACCGCCATGATGCCCCGCGAGATGTACGCGGCTGTGCTGCGCCCCCTCGTCGACGGTTCACCGATCACCGCTGTCATCGAACTCGTCGATGCGATCATCGGCGGGGGCCTTGAAGGCCAGCAGTTGCTCGTCTTCGTCCTCTGGTTCGGCGGTCTCGTGGCGCTCAGCCTCTTGGCGCTGCGGCGCCGGGCAAGCGGTCTGCGGCGTTGGGTCCTGTGATGAGCAGTTCGTCCGCGGCGCGGGAGCCCCGCTTCGAGTTCGCCTCCTCAGGGCGTCATCTGGTCGCCACCGGAGTCGTGCGGCACGTCGAGCCGCGCTCATGGGTCGGTACCGGGGTTGCCAGGGCCGTCGAGGAGGTGCTGGCTGCTCCCCTTGAGGCCCCCCAGCTCGTGGTGGGGGTGCTTCCCTTCGACAGTGCAAGGCCGGGGATGCTCTACCGTCCTGCGGAGGCCTGCTGGAGGAGTTGCGCTTTTCCCGGTCGGCCCGAGCCCTTCGCTCCCTCTGCGTCCACGACCGCCGTCACCGATCGGCGGCCCAGTCACGAGGGCTATCGGTGCCTTGTCGCCAAGGCCGTCGAGACGATCCGCTCAGGGGAGCTGGACAAGGTGGTTCTGGGGCGCTGCGCGACGGTGTGCGCAGCGGCCCCCTGGGATCCTCAGTCGGTCTTCGTCCGACTCGGGATACAGAATCCAGACGCCTTCGTCTACCTGATTGACGTGCCCGGAGGCTATGACGGCGAGTTCGCCCAGGAAGGGGTCTTCCTGGGCGCCAGCCCCGAACTTGTGCTGTCCTGCTCGGGTTCACGGGTGCGCACTGTGCCTTTGGCCGGCACCACCGCCCGCTGGAGTGAGCCCGAGCGGGACGAGCGGGCCTCCGAGGCCCTCCTTGAGTCTGGGAAGGACCTGGCTGAGCACTCATATGTCGTACGGGCGATCGCCAGGGTCTTTCGCGCGCGCACCGATGATCCGAGGATCCCCTCGCGTCCACGACTGGTGCCCACCCCGGCCGTGTGGCACCTTGGCACCGAGATTACGGGAACGCTCAGGGGCGGAGCCAGCCCCTTCGAGTTGCTCTATGAATTGCATCCCACGCCGGCCGTGTGCGGCTGGCCCCATGAACGTGCGCGCGATTTCATCGTCGACCACGAGGGGTTCGACAGAGGCCTCTTCGCGGGGCTGATCGGATGGATCGACGCTGATCGGAACTGCGAGTGGGCGCTGGCCCTGCGCGGAGGTGTGCTCCGCGGGGACCGGGCGACGATGTTCGCAGGAGCCGGCGTCATCGCCACCTCCGAACCAGAGGCAGAGCTGCGCGAGACCGCAGCCAAGATGCGGACCTTCCTGACGGCCCTCGGCGGGCAGGAGGGCAGAACCGATCCCTGAGCGGCCGTGCTCGTGCCAACGGCGGGGCCATGGCCGTGAGCGATCGTCGTCTGATTCCTCGCGCGGGCCATTGCGAGGCAAACCAGTCGTCGCCCGATCCCATCCACCATCCGATTCAATGCACAATCGAGGAGTGAACATGGACTCTCGAGAAGAGTCGCAGCGAGAAGAGTCGCAGACTGGCCAGAACGGGCCGGATGCCTTGGTGGGGGCCGAGTCGCCGTGAACCGGCCGGCGGCAGGTCGCCATTGACCGCCGCGTGGATTCTCCGGTACAGGTCTTGCATCCGGGCCCGGGGCAGTCGTGTGATAGCATGCGGTCCACGGCCTGTTCCTTGATTGTTTCTGGTCACGCATTAATTATCTCGGGGCAGGCCGCCCTTCGTCTTCTGCGACACGCCTCCGCGAAATCACCGACAACAACTTGGATCAACCCTATGAATAAGCCTCCCTGTCGGGTGATCCGCGGGCTCGGCCCCCAGGACAGGCTGCTGACCGCCTCCGGGCAGGGTGAGGACGGCACGTCATGAGGGCGCTTGCCGCCGTTCTGGGTTCTGAGGGCGACGTCATTCCCTTTGTGGGCTCCGTGGGCCTTCCGGTTCGCGGCCCGCAGGGTGAGCGGGGTCTGCGTCGTGGCCGTGTCCCGGGCCGCGCGGGCCGATGACGGTCCGCCGTTTCTTCGCGGCGTGGTGGCTGCTCGGAGGCGCCTGCGGGTGTCTGCGGATGACCTTGATGGGTCATTTCGAGGGCGGTCGGGTTCCGCCGCGGAGAGGGCCGGGGCCCGTTTCAGTGGATCGTTGGCCCGGCGAAGCCCGTGGTTCTCCTGCTCCGGCTCCGTGGTGCGTTTTGCCTCAGTCGTCCTCGGGCCGGGCTCGATGCCCTTGTCGGTGTCGGCCTGCTCGACCCGGGCGCGCAGTGGCTCCACCCCTGCAGCCGGTCTGGTCGGTCCACCTGCTGGGCCGTCCCGTGCGTCGTGCCGAGCTCCTTGCGCCCGTCGTACCAGTCGGGCAGCCCGTGCCTTCTCCTCGGGCGGGTACCGCCGCCGTGTCGGCCTCCCCGACGTGCTCTTGCCTCCCATGACCCCGTCCTCGTCTCCAAGATCAGGAGCCCCCAAGCAACCCAAGACGACTCAGACGGGCCAGGACGAGCTGGAAGAAGGCCCCGTCACGGGTCTGATCGAATCCCAACGCCGACCACGCCACCTGCACAACACCGACCAGTACGGCCGAGCCGCCGCGGTCACCACCGCCGGGTGCGTCACCGCGGCAGCGTCGAACTCCACCATCTGCTGGTCCGGCGCGGTCAGTCCGGCTCTCCCGGCGGCCATCAACGAGACCGGTCCGGCCTCGTCATGGGCCGAGCCGAGATGCTCCACGACCCGGTTGGTGCGGCCGTCCCTGGCCACGATCTGCACGGCCGTCGCCCCCGACGCGGTCCTCACCCTCCGCAAGAGCGGACCCACCCACCGGATCCCACCCCGCCATCAGTGACCCACACCACCCACCCAAAACGTCCTGACAAGCAACAAAGCACACCAGAAACACCCAAGCCGCCTCAAGAGGCCCAATTCAGGTCTGAGACATCGTTGACTGCAGTGTTGAGCTTAGGTAAGCTTTACCTAACTTACATCCAGACTGCCTCTTCGTTTCAGGGGAAGCGGATGACGGGGCTTGAGTTCGCCGCATCCGATGCGTCCGTGGCCCAGTTGCTGATGTGTGAAGGAGTCAATGTGGGGAGCAGTGCTCGAGGACGTCGAATCGGTGTCATCGGTTCGCACGGAGCCGTCGGTAGGGCCCTGCTCGAACTCCTGTGCGCCGAGGGGTGTGAGGTCATCTGCGGCAACAGGACCAGGAGAACGCCCGATGAGGACACCCTCTTCGTCGACGCTCACAAGGCAGACAGCGTGCGCGAGTTCGCCCGAGGCTGCGCGGTGGTGGTGAACTGCGCCGGGCCTTCGTGCCTAATCAAGGACCGTGTCGCCGCTGCGCTGCCTGCAGATGCGATCTACGTCGACCCCTTCGGAGGGAATTGCTTCGAGCACTACGCAGGGGTCTGCCCCAGCATCATCAATGCGGGCTGCACTCCCGGACTGGCGGGCCTCCTGACGAGGCATCTGGCGGGGTCCTTCGACGAGTGCACCACAGCGGTCGTTTGCTGCGGCGGAAGGGAACAGGGCGGCCTCGCCGGTTTCGCTGACGTCATCCTCAGCACCCGCGACGGATACGGTCATCCTGGTCAGATGCTGGTGGAGGGGCGTGTCTGCCCCCATGTCGAGAGCGACTGGCAGATGCAGGACACCGCCTCCTTCCCGCAGGAACCGGAGAACCTGCGTTCTCCCTTCGTCACCGACGAGCTGTACAGGGTGGTTCGTGACTGCGCCATCGCGCAGCTAGCCGGATTCCTGGTGATCCCCGATCAAGCTTCACTGCAGCTGCTCCTGAAGGCCATGAGCCTCAGCGAGAGTGGTGAGCCTGAAGAGCTGATGAGATTCTTCGCACAGATCGACGCCGCCAAGTCGGGGCTAGACGAGGACAGGAAGAACTGGTCCGCCATGCAGGTGAGCGCGCGCGGACACACGGCGGGCGTGCTCGAGCGGAGTTCTGTCGCCGTGTGCTCCGATGACAGCAGCGAGCTGACGGCAGTCGTGCTCGCGCAGACCGTGCTCCGTGCACTCGAGACCGGCTGCCCCCCGGGAGCCCACTGGGCCTACCGCTTCCTGGAGGTCGAACCGGTGATGGGCGCGCTGCGGCAGGCTGGCATGCGGCTGAGCGAGAGCGGGCCGGACGAGCTGATGACAGAACGCCATCAGCATGCCGGGGCGGTCGAGTCCGGGTTCCTGTGAGCCTCTCCCCACCGGACCTCGTCCCTCACCGAACCGTCCCGCCCCGGCCAGGGCGCCGGTGATCGTGCTCTGCCCGAGAAGGAAGGCGCATTATGAACAGAACACGCGTGGTCGTGTGCGGAACCACCTTCGGCCGCGTCTACGTGGCGGGTGTCCGCCAACTTCCCGAGCACTACGAACTGGTCGGCATACTCTCGCGCGGGAGCGAGCAGTCCCGCGCCTTCGCCAGCCGGCAGCGGTTGCCGCTGTTCACCACGATTGAGGAACTGCCCGAGTTCGATATGGCTTGCGTGGTGGTCCGCTCGGGCATCGTGGGCGGCAAGGGCTCCCAGCTGGCCAGGCGTTTTCTTGCGGACGGTCGGCACGTCGTTCTCGAGCACCCGATCCACCGTGACGATGCGGTGGAGTGTTATCGCGAGGCAGCCAGGAGCGGCGGCGCCTTCTTCATCAACCCCTTCTACCGTCACAGCCCCACCATTGCGAGCTATCTGGAGATGGTGAGGGCTCTGCGCGAGGACCACGGGATCCTTGGCGTCGAGGCCGAGTGCAGCATCCACTTCCTCTTCTCGATGATCGATCTCGTCGGTCGGATCACCGGTGGCTTCACGCCTTGGGAGGTCCAGGCGCAGGGCACCGTCGCCGGCGTGCTTACGCAGCTGGACGGATCCTTCAGGGGCGTCCCCGTGAGCCTGCGCGTCGTCAATCGGATGAATCCTCTCGACCCCGATGACTTCGCCCATGTGGGTCATCGGATCACCGTTTTCACAGGGGCGGGCAATCTTGTGCTGACCGAGACCGATGGGCAGATCATCTGGCATCCCAATGTCACAACTCCCCGCACTACGGAGGGTCTCTTGGAGCTCGAGGCCGACGAGGCCCTGAGCACCGTCCGGTTGCATGAGAGCCTCGCCGTCGAGACCGAGGTGACCAGGCGCTGCCAGTTTGAGCGCATCTGGCCCTCAGCCGTTGCCGGATTCCTCGATGCGCTCCGTCAAGAGGCGGATAATCCGGCGGCTCGGGCCCGCGAGGCCGAGTACATGCTGACTCTCTGCGCGGTGTGGGCCCATGCCGGCCAGCTCATGGGCCCGGCCGAACCGTTGGGTGCTGAGACACCCCACCGGTTCCTTTCCCTCGCGCACCTCACAGAGCAGATGTCAGATGGCGCGCCCAGGTGACGGTGCCCAGAGCGACTCGCTCGTGATTTCGAGAACATCAGGAGAGCTTCCAGTGAACATCGCAATACTGATTGAAGAATTCCAGCAGCGGGGCATCGCCCTGTGGGCCAACGGGGACAGACTGGGCTACCGGTCGCCCAAGGGCGCGCTGGGCCCGGCAGACCTGGCGAGCCTGAGGAGTCACAAGGTCGAGATCCTTGAGTACCTGAGGGCCGAGAAAGCTATCGAGCATGATGGCGCCGCACGCTTCATGCCATTCGGGATGACGGACATTCAGCGGGCCTACGCCACCGGCCAGCACGCTGGCTACGAACTCGGTGGGACCGACTGCCACAGCTATGCGGAGTTGCGCACACAGCCAGTGGAGCGCGAGAGGCTGGAGAGGGCTTGGCACGAACTGATCCGCCGCCACGACATGCTCTCGGCATTCGTGCTGCCCCCAGACTCGCTGCGAGTTATCCCTCCTGAGGAACTACCCGCCGAGAGGATGCCGCGGTTGGAGGAAATCGATCTGCGCGGCCATGATCCGCAGTCGCCTGACGAAGAGCATTTGCGCCACCGCCGCGAGATGGAAGAGCGGAGCTATCCGTTGGGAGCTTGGCCCCTTCACTGCTTCCGGATCCTCCAGTTCGAAGAGTGCAGCATCTTGCAGTTCTCGATCGACATGATCATCGCCGATTTCATCAGCGTCTCGGTCATGGTCGAGGAACTGATGGACCTCTACGAGGGCAAGCCGCTGGAGCCCCTGCCTCAGGCTACCTTCAGGGACGTCTTGGTCGCGCGGGCTGTCCGCGAGAAGACCCCGGCCGGGCGCGCCGAGTACGAGAGCGCGAAGGAGTACTGGCTCGGTCGTATCGAGTCCATGTCAGAAAGGCCCTCATTGCCGATTCTCACCGCCCCGCAGAGATGCGAGGGGGAGACGGTCCGCTTCACCCGTCACAGCTGGCGGTGCGGCCCTGCCGAGTGGGCCTTGCTGGTGGAACGGGCCGCTGCCTTCGGTGTGACACCGTCGAATGTGCTGCTGACCGCCTACATCGATGTCATCCGGCGCTGGTCCTCCCAGCCGGAGTTCTGCGTGAACATCACCTCGATGAACCGCGGTGATGAGCTCCCGGGCGTCGAGCGCATCGTAGGGGACTTCACCGAGGTGAGCGTTCACGCCAGCCGCCGGGAGCCCGGTAGCTTCCTTGAGCGGGTGCGCAAGACCCAGGAGCAGCTCGTCGACGAGCTTTCTCACTCGGCGTTCGGCGGTCTCGACGTACTGCGCGAGCTCGGCCGGGTCAGAGGCGGAAGTGCCGTCGTGCCGATCGTCTTCACCGGGGCGCTGGGTGCCGGTCTGCGACGGGAAGGACGAGCCCTTGAACTCGTCCATGGCGTCAGCCGCACACCGCAGGTCTGGATCGACTGCCAGGCCTTCGAGGAGGCCGGTGGTTGCAACATCAACTGGGATGTCCGCGAGGGCATCCTCGCACCCGCGGTCCTCGAGGCTATGTGGGAGGCCTACACCGAGGCGCTCAAGCGGCTTCTCGGAGCCGAGGAGGCGCCCTGGCATGCCGAGGACATCGTGCAGCTGGGCAAGCGGCAACAGCAGGTGCGTGAGCGGATCCACCGGAGAGACGCCCCGCTGGCGCCCCGGACACTCCAGACCGGTTTCTGGGAAAAGGCCCAGAGCCAGCCCAAGGCGCGCGCACTGGTGTGCGGCGGCGAGAGCTTCAGTTATAGCGAGCTCGCCGGCCACGTCCAAGCCTTGGACGCGCAGCTGTCCGGGGTTGGCAGGGGGGACCGGGTCGCGATCGTCCTGGGTAAGGGCGTCTGGCAGGTGGCGGCGGTTCTCGCCGTCGTCTCCAGAGGAGCGGCCTATGTCCCCGTCGACCACGACCAGCCGTCGGCTCGCCAGCACCGGATGATCTCGCTGTGCCGCCCCCGGGCGATCATCGCCGATGCGAGCTATCGTGTGACGGACGGGCAGCTGGCCGTCGTCGACGTCAACGCATTGGGTCCACTGTCCTGGGACGGGACGGTTCCGGTGGCAGGCCCGGCGGAGGACACGGCCTACATCATCTTCACCTCCGGCAGTACGGGAACGCCCAAGGGCGTCGTAATGACACACGCCGCTGCCATGAACACGATCGAGGACGTCAACCAGCGCCTCGCGGGAGCAACTCCACGGACTGTGCTCGGCCTGTCCAAGCTGTCCTTCGATCTGTCCGTCTACGACGTCTTCGGGACCTTCGCGAGCGGGGGATGCCTCGTCTTGCCCCTCGAGTCCGAGGCGAAGGACCCGAGCAGCTGGATCGAACTGATGCGCACGTGGTGCGTGGACACCTGGAACTCGGTGCCCGCCCTGTTCCAGATGCTCCTGGCCGAGCGCGTGGCTGCCGGTCTGGCACCCGATGAGATTCTTGGGCTCGTCCTGCTCTCGGGTGATCTCATTGCCCGCACCCTGCCCGCCCAGGCCGCTTCGCACTTCCCCCGTGCCGAACTCATGAGCCTCGGCGGGGCCACGGAGGGAGGGATCTGGTCGATCCACCATCGGATGAACGGCCACACCGGCGAGGAGAACATCCCCTACGGCAGCGCCCTGTCCCGTCAGGGCATGTACGTACTCGACGCATTCATGAACGAGTGCCCCGACGGGGTCAGGGGCAGGATCCACATCAGTGGCGAGAGCCTCGCGAGCGGCTACTTCAACGATCCCGAGACCACGGAACGCAAATTCTTCTTCTCGGCCAAGCAGGGCTGCCGTCTCTACGACACCGGCGACATCGGCAGCTACCGCCCGGACGGGGTGATCGACTTCCACGGCCGGGTGGACACCCAAGTCAAGATCAACGGCTACCGGGTCGAGACCGGTGAGATCGAGGCCGTCCTTGAAGAGCACAAGGACATCGGCCGTGCCGTCGTAGTCGTGGAAGAGGCAGACGGCCGTAAAAAGCTGAGGGCCTTCGTGACGCCCGCCCAGCAGCAGGACTCTTCTGCGGCAGATGAAGAGCGGGCGGACACGCCCGAGGTGCTGGGCGCGGCGCTGCGTGAGCGCTGGTCCTCGGGTGATGCCAGCGGTCCCGACGCCGCATGCTATGCGGCATGGACGAAGGCCGGCAACGAGGCCGCCCTGGCCGCCCTGCTGGCGGCCTTCGTCGAGGCTGGGCTTTTCGCCGAGCCAGGGGCGGTTCATTCCCAGGAGCAGATCGTCGCCAGGCTCAGGCCCGATCCCGAGTACCGGGAGCTGGTGGGTCGCTGGCTCGGCATGCTCACGGCCGAGGGCGTCCTGCAGGCCGACGAGGGGGGCTTCACCCTCACGTCCGAGAACCTCGAGCACTACCGCATGGCCGAACGTTGGGACCACTTCGCGGCCATGGAGGCCCAAGTGCTCAACAGCTCCGCTCTGTTCGAGTACCAGCGTTACGCGGCGGGCACACTGCTGCGCCAGATCCGTGGCGAGGTGAATCCTCTTGATCTGTTCTTCCCCGGCGGCAGGACCGACAACGCCCACGCCATCTACGCGGAGAACAGGATCAGCAAGGCCACCAATGCGGCCGTCGCGGAGGCGGTGGCGAGAGTCGCCGAGTCACGCGGGGAGCGCCCGATCCGTGTCCTGGAGATCGGGGCGGGTGTGGGCGCCAGCACCACGTACATCCTGCCCAAGCTCCCCGAGAACATCGCGGAGTACCGGTTCACCGATTTGTCCACCTTCTTCCTGCGCAATGCGAGGGAGAGCTATCGTGACTACGGCTTCATGAGCTACGGGCTCTTCGACATCAACGCCGAGTGTGCCGGGCAGGACGTCGAGCTGGGCGCCTACGACGTGATCGTCTGTGCGAACGTCCTGCACAATGCGGTGAACATCGACCAGACCTTCGCCCGGCTGAACCAGCTGCGGCGGCCCGACGGCGTGATCGTCATGATCGAACCGGTCACCGAGCTTTACGCCGCGCTCATCTCGATATCGATCAAGATGAGCCTGGTCGAGTTCACCGATGTGCGCGCCGACGGCCATCGGGTCTTCCTCGACGAGGAGCAGTGGGAGGGAGTCTTCACCAGGGCGGGACTGCGCAGGATCGCCGAGTACCCCGGCCGGTTCGACCCGCTGCGCGAGTGCGGCCAGCGCCTGTTCGTCCTCACCGAGCCTGGTGCGCGCAGGATCGACGAGGAGGAGCTGACGGGCTTTCTGCGCGAGATGCTTCCCGGCTACATGGTGCCCGCATCCCTCACCGTGATGGACGCGATGCCGTTGAGTGCGAACGGGAAGATCGATAGGAAGGCTCTCCTGAGCTCGTTCACGTCCCGTCAGGAATCCGAGGAGCAGCCGCTCGCCGCGCCCCAGGGGGGGTTGGAGGAGCGGATCGCGGCCCTGTGGCGCGATGTCCTCGAGAACGAGCGGATCGGCCGCGACGAGGACTTCTACGCAGCCGGTGGCGACTCGCTGCTCATGGCCAAGGCCGTCACAAGGATGCGCCAGGAGATCGACGCGCTGAAGGACCAGAGCTGGGATCTCATCATGCGTGAGATGCTCAAGAAGCCCACGGTCGCCGGGATCGCCGAGGCCCTCGGTGGTGGGGCGGTTGAGGTCTCCGACCCCCAGACGACCGCCGATACCGTGGTCGCCACAGATGGAGCGCGGGTGGCTCCGAGCGGCCCTGCCGTCTCGTCGCCTTCTGCGGCTGCTGCTGGTGCACAGCGCCTGCACGTCTACGGGCTCGGGGAGGACCAGGGCTCGTGCCGGGCCTTCTTCCACGCCGGTACCGGGCGCATCAAGGACTACGATCTCCTGGTTCCGGCGCTCATGGAGCGCAGCCCCGCAACGGCCCACGTCGGTTTCACCTCCGGTGACGCCGACGAGTACCTGGCCAGTCCCACTGATGCTCTCATCGCCGAACGGGCGCGCCTCTACGCACAGGACCTGCTGGAACTGGACATGGACAGCTACGAGCTGGTCGGCTACTGCATCGGAGGCTTCTTCGCGTTGGAGACGGCGAAGATCCTCACCGAGCTGGGGCGCCGGGTCTGCAGGGTGGTCGCGGTGAGCACCCATCTGTGCCCGCACCGCATCGCCAACGAGATGCTGTGCGAGTTCGCCTACGGGTGCGTCGTCGAGGCCGACCCACGGGCTCTCGGCGCTGATTTCAGCATCGAGTTGCTCCGTGAGGGCCTCGAACACATCCTCGGTGGCCAGAACAGGGACATCACGGACGAGGAGCTGTGCGCCCTCGACGGCCGCTACGCCTCGCTCGGCTCCTATTTCTCTGCCTGCTCGCGCATGTCGCCGAAGCATCGACGCCGGCGGATCTACGAGACGGTCAAGGGCTACGAGAACGATGCGGGCAGCGCCCGAGCCATGCTCGAGATCCTCTACGACGTCTTCCGGCACTCCCTGCGCGGGACGATCGGATACCGGCCGGATGTCTACTTGGGCACGGTGCTCGCTCTGCAGCCCGAGCGCGGAGTCGATGGCTTCTATCCCTCGCTCGGCGGCGACGTCGACTGGCCCAGCACCGTCCTGGGGCAGCTGCGGACCGGGATCATCAGTGGTTCGCACTCCGACTGCCTGACCGAGGAGAACTATCGCTCGATCCTGACCCACTTCGAGCAGGACCAGGGGGATTGACAAGCATGGCCAGGATCGGACATGTCATCTACAAGGCGGACGATCTGGAACAGGCCGTGGCCGAGTTCCGCGCCGAGGGTTTCGAGGTCGAGTACGGCAAGGCCAAGGACCCGCACAATGCGCTGATCTACTTCTCCACCGGCCCCTATGTGGAGATCATCGCGGGGATCCACATGCCTGCCGTGGTGCGCGGTGCTCTCGCGCTCACAGGGCACCGGCGCATGGTCGAGGACTATGACCGCTTGGCGCAGGCCCCGCAGGGCTACAGCCGGATCGTCTTCGAGGTCGAACGCGAGAAGTTCACGGCCCTGGAACATCTGTGCGCCGTGCACGACCGGTCAACGGTGATCTCGCCGGTCGCCAGGAAGGACCCGCACGGGCGTCGGCTCTCCTGCCGCTGTCTGGTGCCGGACGATTGGAGTGTGCCGATGTTCGTCACCCCGTTCGCGGTGGACACGCACCGCGCATCAGCCCATCCCAATGGTTTCACGCGGATCGAGGAGATCCGCTACGCCGGAAGCGAGACAGCCGTGGGAATCTGCCTGGGCGCGCAGGCCGAGGAACGACTCAGGTGCAGCATCGGGGACGGCACCATCGAGGTGAGTTTCGCATGAGTGCCGGGGCGCGGATGAGGGCACAGGAGATCCTTGACGCCTATGAGGCGAGCGGTCATCTGCGCAGGAGGAGCCTGTGCGAGGAACTGCACGAGGTCTGCCTGCGCCACAGCGAGCGCCGCGCCGTCGTCGCCCCAGACGCAGAGCTGAGCTATCGGCAGCTGGACCTGACGATCGCGCACTGGGCCCGGGCATTCCTTGAGGCGGGGCTGTCGGGAGGAGACCAGGTGCTCGTGCAGCTGCCGAACAGCGCCGCCTATCTGGTGAGCCTGTTCGCGCTCATGAGGATCGGCGCCGTCCCGACGCTCATGCTGCCCTCACACCGTCACAGCGAACTGGTCCGGCTGGCCCGGCAGCTTCGTCCCGTCGCCTACATCGGGGGGCGGGACCAGCTCGGATTCGACTGCGTCGCGATGGTCGAGGAAGCCGATCCGCAGGAGCTGGGCATCCGTCTCCTCTACGCCGACGCTGGCCCTGAGCACGCCGGACCCGCGCCGTGCCACCGACTGCCCCCGCTGCCTGGGACGGCCGATCCCGAGCCCCCGCCGCTGCCGGTGGCCGGGCCTGGACACCGGGACGCGGCCCTGAATCTGCTCTCCGGGGGCACGACGAGCGAACCCAAGATCATCCCGCGGGTGCACGAGGCCTATGCCTGCAATGCGAGGGCGGCCGCTCTGCGCTGCGGCATCGGTCCCGACAGCGTCTACCTTGCGGTGCTCTCGAGCTCCCACGACTTCCCTCTGGCGCAGCCGGGCGTCCTGGGGACGCTGCTGTGCGGCGGGACCGCAGTGATGTGCGCCAGCGCCGCCTTCGACGAGGCCTTCGCCGCGATCGAGGCCAACCGGGTGACAGTGACTGCGATCGTGCCAGCCGTCGCCCAGCTGTGGAACGAGGCCCTGGAGTGGTACCCAGCCCAGCTGTCCAGTCTCCGGCAGATCCTCATCGGGGCAGCCAGGCTCGATGCGAAGCTGGGGCGTTCGCTCATGGCCAGGACAGGTGCGCTGATCCAGCAGGGATACGGGCTGGGCGAGGGAATCACCACGTTCACCCGCCTGGACGATCCGGAGCTGGTGGCCCTCGGCACCCAGGGGACGCCGATCTCGGACGGTGACGTCCTGCGGATCGTCGACCCGCAGGGCAGACAGCTGCCCGCCGGTGTCGTCGGCGAGATCATCGAGAAGGGCCCCTACACCTTCCTTGGCTATCACGGCGCCCACGCCGATGACGACTGCTTCACCGCCGATGGTTTCCTGCGGACCGGCGACCGTGGCTATCTGGATGCCGACGGCAATCTCGTCGTCTGCGGCCGCGTCGTTGAGCAGATCAACCGGCTGGGGGAGAACGTCTCCCCGCACGAGATCGAGCACCTCCTGGGGCTGATCGGTGGCGTCCGCGAGGCTGCGGTCTTCGGCGCACCCGATGAGGAGCTGGGGGAGCGGACGGTGGCGGTCGTCGTCACCGACGGGCCCCTCGGCCGGCGGAGGGTCATGAAGGACTTCGAGGAGCAGGGTATTGCTCGCTACAAAGTGCCCGACGAGGTCATCGTCGTCGATGCGATCCCCCGGACCAACATCGGCAAGGTCGACAAGGAAGCGCTCCGCGCGATGACCCAGCAGCGGACCGAGCGGACAGACTGAGGAAGGACAGAGGTGCTCACCAAGGACGAGATCCGCGAGAGGCTCGCGGCGTCGGTCTCGGCGATTCTTGGCGCCGAGACCGAGATCGCTGGCACGGACAATCTGCTCACACTGGGGCTGGAGTCCCTGCCGACCATGAGGTTGCTTGCCGGATGGATCAAGCAGGGCTACCGCGTCTCCTTCGGCTCGTTCATGCGCCGTCCCACGCTCGCCGAATGGGTGCAGCTGCTCGTCGAGGCCTCCCCGGGCGAGCCTGCCGACGGCTCGGCTGAAGGGATGGCCATGGCGTTCGCGCAGTCGGGGCCCCAAGACCCTGCCGATGCCGGGATCGGTCAGGGCGCGGAGCCGCCCGAGGCCGCGGGGGCGCGCAGTGATGCCGAGCCCTTCGACCTGACGGACGTGCAGTACGCCTATTGGATCGGCCGCAGGCAGGGGCAGTACATGGGCGGTGTCGGCTGTCACGGCTATGTGGAGGTCGAGACCGGCTGGCTGGACCCGGCCCGGCTGGAGGCTTCCTGGGAGACGCTGCTGCGCGCCCATCCCATGCTGAGGGCCTGCTACACCGACGACGGCAGACAGTACGTGCGCGCCGAACCGGCCGACGCCTCCGTGGCCATCCATGATCTGACCGGCCTGGGCGCCGATGAGCAGCAGGCGGCGCTACTGGAGATGCGCGAGGCGTTGTCCCACCGGCTCCTGGCCATCGACGAGGGGCAGGTGTGCTGCCTGCAGCTGAGCCTGCTCGATGAGAACAGGGCACTCCTGCATTTCGACATCGACCTGTTGGTCTGCGATGTGCAGAGCTTCCAAATCATCTTGCGCGATCTCGCGCACCACTACGCGACGGGCGAGGCGCCCCGGACCGACCCAGAGTGGAGTTTCGCGGACTATCTGGAGACCAGGGCGCGTGAGGGCGCCGAGGACGTCGAGCGGGACAGGCAGTACTGGCTCGCGCGCATCGACGAACTCCCCTCAGGCCCGCGGCTGCCCCTGCGCCGGGGCGGGAAACCTGCCGCGGCTCCGCGTTTCGTGCGCCGCTGTCACAGCTTCGACCGGAGCAGCTGGAGGGCCCTGCGCACGGCCTGCGAGCGGCACGGCACGACACCGGCGATGGTGCTCCTGACTGCCTATGCGCGCACGATCGGGCAGTGGAGCGAGGAGAAGCGCTTCCTCATGAGCGTTCCGCTGTTCAACCGTGACAGCGATCCCGCCATCGAGGACGTCGTGGCGGACTTCACCACCCTCACCCTCACCGACGTCGACCTGAGCAGCCGACGGTCCTTCGTCGAGGACCTGCGCGCCATCCAGGAGTCCTTCTACGAGGACGTCGTCCACTGTGGCTACTCGGCGGTCCGGGTCCTGCGCGATCTGCGTGCCCGACGCGGCGAGCAGTTCCTCGCGCCCGTCGTCTTTTCCTGCAATCTCGGTGAGCCGCTGGTGAACGAGGAGTTCGTGGAGACCTTCGGCGAGATCGGCTATATGATCTCGCAGACCCCGCAGGTCTGGATCGATCTGCAGGTCTTCAACACTATTGACGGCTTCACCCTTATCTGCGACGCCGTCGAGCAGATTTTCCCCGAGGGCCTGCTCGACGAGATCGTCGACTGTCTCGTGCGCGAGACCGAGCAGGCGATCGCCTCGCAGCTGGGATCCGCTGGGCCCGTCGAGCCTCGAGGAGTGCTCGCCAGGCGCGCCGAACGCGCCGAGCTGACGAACTGGGCCCTGCCCGAGACCACTCTGGTCCACCAACTGCTCGCAGCGGCTAGCAGATTCCCTGACCGTCCCGCCCTGCGCGCCCACGACGGGCGCACACTGAACCACCGCGAGTTCGTCGAACGCGCGCGGGCCGTTGCTGGCTCACTGGCGGCTGTCGGGTTGCGGCGCGGTGGGCTCTGTGCGGTCATGATGGACAGAGGCCCCGAGCAGGTCATCGCCGCCTTCGGGGTGATGCTCACCGGAGCCGCCTATGTCCCGGTGAATCCTCAGCAGCCGCCGGAGCGGCTCGCGGCCATCCTCTCCTCCCCGCGGATCGGCTTCCTGCTGAGCGATCAGGAGCCCTGGGAACGGTGGTACGAGAACGGTGTGCGCGTCATCGGCTTCGAAGAGGCCCGCCGCGGCAGCGGGGAGCTGTCCCTGCCCAGGCCACGACCGCAGGACCCCGCCTATGTCATCTACACCTCCGGGACCACCGGTGTCCCGAAAGGGGTCGAGATCAGCCACGGAGCCGCCTGGAACACGATCGAGGTGGTGAACCGCCGTCTCGGCATCAGGCCCTATGACCGGGTGCTGGGTGTCTCGGCCTTCGACTTCGATCTGTCGGTCTACGACGCCTTCGGCGTCCTCGCGGCGGGCGGTTGCCTGGTGACCATCGCCGACGAGGCGCGCCGCGACGCCGTCGTCTGGCTGGACCTGGTGGAGTCCTGCCGGATCACCGTGTGGAACTCGGTCCCCACTCTGTTCGAGATGCTTCTGACGAGCGCCGCCGGCGCGCCGGAAAGGCTTGCGAGCTTGCGTCACGTGCTGCTGTCCGGCGACTGGATCGACGTGGGGCTGCCGAGCCGGATGGCCGAGCTCATGCCCGACGGGCACATTCTCGCCATGGGAGGGGCGACTGAGGCCGCCATCTGGTCGAACGCCATCGAACTGACCGGCGCCGTCCCCGAGGACTGGGTCTCGATCCCCTACGGGCGCGCCTTGGAGCACCAGGCCTATCGAGTGGTCGACGCCGAGGGACGGGACTGCCCGGACCACGTGGCGGGGGAGCTGTGGATCGGTGGGCTCGGCGTCGCCACCGGCTATGTCGACGACCCGGAGCTCACTGCGAAGAAGTTCGTGGACGCAGAGGGAAGCCGCTGGTACCGTACCGGTGATCTGGGCTGCTTCTGGCAGGATGGGACCATCGAATTCCTCGGCCGCTCCGACAATCAGATCAAGCTGCGCGGGCACCGGATCGAGCTAGGGGAGGTCGAGGCCGCCTGCGAGGCCCTGTTGCCCGTGACACGGGCCGTGTGCGTCCCCGTGCGGGGCTCGGCCTCGAGCTCGCTGGTCGTCTTTGTCCAACCCGAGCAGCCTCTGGCCCCGGACGGCCCGGAGAGTGGGGGAGCGCTCGAGACGGAGGCTGAGGACGTCGGCCGTATCGATGTCGACGCCGTCCTGGCACCCGTGCTAGCCGACCAGGAGTTGTGCGCCGCGCTCGCGCACGACGAAGCCGTGCAGTGCGGCTACGCCATGGAGACCATGCGCCGATGGACCGCCCAGCTCATCTGCCGGAGGCTCTCCGCCGACGACCGTCTCGTCGCCCTGAAACGCAGCTGGGCGCACTGGCTCGCCGACCGGGACGCCGTGACCGCGGTCCTGCCCAGTGAGGCCGAACGCGCCGAGCTCGATCGCTTCGTGAGGCCCTTCGGCAGGGCCTTCGTCGAGGCGGCGCAAGCCGAGTCACTGGCCGAGTTTGTCCAGAGGCCCGAGGTCGTGCCCGTCGAGGAATTCCTGTCCGGCAGGGCCGTGGGGCGTCTGACGCACGCTGCCATCAGGGAAATCGTGCGCGCGCTCGGGCAGGCGGACGAGGCGGGGATGCGGGTGTTTGAACTGGGCGCCAGACGCCTCCGTGAGTCTCGCGAGTACGCCCAGGCGAGCGGCTCGTCCTCCTATACCATGGCTGACTACTCGCCCTATTATCTCGACCGGATGGACGAGTCCGAGCCCGGCTCCTTCGGGCGGATGCTGTTCACAACTGTCGGGAAGCCGGCCCCGGTGTCGGCCGCCGAGCGCTTCGACCTGGCGATCTGCAATCAGAGCGTCCACCAAAGCACCGACGTCGACGCGAGCCTGCGACGGATCCACGCCCTGCTCGCCGAGCAGGGCCTGCTGCTGCTTGTCGAGCCGATCTCCTCGACGCCCCTGGCCGAGGTGAGCGCCGCCTTCCTCAGCGTGCAGTACAGCGATGCCCGCCAGGGCAGTGGAGAGATGCTGCTCGACGCGCAGGCCTGGCGAGAGGCGCTCGAGGGCGCCGACTTCCGCCTGTTGTCGAGCATCGGGCTGACCGAGTCCCTGATGCTCTTCCTGGCGGTCAGGGCCGGCGGAGCCGAACCGGTGCCTGTGCCGCCCCAGGAATACGAGGAGGCCGTCCGCGTGCTATCGGCCAGACTCCCCGAGTACATGCTCCCCAAGCGGATCATGCGCCTCGGCGAGTTCCCCCTGACCGCGAACGGGAAGGTGGACCAGAGGGCACTTGTGGGGCTCCTCACGCCCGAGAGTTTTCAGGACGAGCCTACGGCGGCCAAGAGTGAGGTCGAGCTGAGCGCCACCGAGGAAGCTCTGATCGGCATCTGGGAAGAGCTGTTGGACGTGGATGCCGGGACGGACAGCGACTACTTCCGGCTGGGCGGGGACTCGCTGGTGGCGACCAGACTCAGGAAGCGGATCGAGGAGCGCTTCGATGTCGACTTCGGGCTGGACATCGTCTTCGACTCGCCCGTGCTGAAGGACATGGCTGCCCGGATCGACTCGCTCGCGGCGCGGACGGGAAGCGGTGACGAACTGCCGGCGATCGTGCACGCCGAGGACCAGTACGCACCCTTCCCCCTCACAGAGGTGCAGCAGTCCTATCTGATCGGCGCCTCGGGAGCCGTGGAGCTTGGTGAGGTGTCGAGCCACTGCTATTTCGAAATGGCCACCGCAAGGCTCGACTTGGCGCGCCTGGAGGACTCCTTCAACGCTCTCGTCGAACGTCACCCGATGCTCCGCGCCGTCGTCTGCGAGGACGGTCTGAGCCAGAGATTCCTGCCGCAGGTGCCGCGCTACAGGATCGCCCATGTCCAAGGGCAGGGTCTACCGGGCACCCAGCGCGTCGAACGAATCCGGCAAGAGATGTCGCGTCAGCGCTTCGACCCGACGCAGTGGCCGTGCTTCGACGTGCGCTACGCGGGCACCGGCGAGGGTGAGGGACGGCTTTTCCTGAGTTTCGACAACGTCTTCATCGATGGCTGGAGTATGTTCCACGTCTTCCGCGAGTGGAAAGAGTTCTACGAGGCTGGGCCCGCTTCGTACGCCGGGCGGACTCCCGCGTACTCCTTCAAGGACTATGTGGAGGCGATGGAACGGCTCCGGGCTAGCGAGGCCTACCAGCAGGACCTCGACTACTGGGAGGACCGCCTGGACCGCATCCACCCGGCGCCGCAGCTGCCGGTCTCGCAGCCCGATGGGGACTTTTCGTCGGCCTTCGTCCGACACAGCGCCCTCGTGGAGCCCGCCGCCTGGCAGGCCGTGAAGGAGGGCCTCCGTCAGGAGGGCCTCACCGAGGCCGCCTTCCTCGCCGAGGTTTACGCGGAGACGCTGGCCCGATACAGTGAGGAGCCGGGGCTCAGCATCAATTTGACACAGTTCGAGCGCACTCCCTTCGCGCCGGAGGTCGACGCGATCGTCGGCGATTTCACGAGCCTGTCGATCCTGAGCGTCGACACTCGCAGCGGCGCCTCCTTCAGCCAGCGGGCCAGAGCCCTGCAACGGCGGATGTGGCGCAATTTGGCCCACAGCCATGTCAGCGGGGTGAGCGTCGAACGCATGCTCAACCGGCAGCGCCGATCGCAGATCACCATGCCGGTGGTTTTCACCTGCGGCCTAGGGGTGGTCGAACGCGATGCGTCCACCAGCCCCTATCTCGGCGTCATCGACTACGGGCTCTCCCAGACGCCCCAGGTGTGGATGGACCTGCAGGTCTACGAGGACGACGGGGGGCTGGTGCTGAACCTCGACGCCGTCGAGGCCCTCTTCCCCGAGCAGATGGTGGACGGGATTTTCCGCTCGCTGGTGCAGGCGGTGGAGTCCCTCGCCAAGGGATTCGCAGCGCAGCCGCTCTCCTGGGGGCAGGAGACAGTCACAGTCTGCCCAAGCCTCAACCGTGACGGGATCGCGGCGCTCAACCGCACCGGCGTCCTCAGCGAGGACTCCGGGCCGGGTGACGGCACGCAGACGCTGCTCGGGCTCTTCGACGAGGGCCTGCGGGACCACGGTGGGCGCACAGCGGTCATTGACTCCGAGCGCGAACTGTCCTACACAGAACTCGACGAGGAATCGGAGCGCTGGGCCCGGCTCATCGCGGCCGAGTCCCCCGAGCCCGGCTCCCTCGTCGCGATCCTGCTGCCGAAGTCCACCCATCAGATCAGCGCGGTCCTCGGCGTCTTCAAGGCAGGCTGCGCCTATCTCCCCCTGGACCCCACCCACCCGGTGGCGCGCAACAGTAGGATCCTCACCGACGCGGGGGTCGGCATCGTCCTGGTAAAGGACCGTCAGGGGTTGCCCGAGCCTATCGGGCGTGGCCGCGCCGTGATCGAACTTGCCGACGTGATGGGCGGGTTCTCTCCTGTCAGTTCCCCTGCGGCGCCCATCGGGAGCGGACCCGCAGCCGACGGATTGGCCTATGTGATCTACACCTCCGGGACGACCGGTGTGCCCAAGGGGGTCGCGATCGCCCATCGGGCGGTGGTCAACACCATCCGGGACGTCAACGCGAGACTCGGGGCGGGCCCGCAGGACCGTGTCCTCGCTCTGTCCGAACTGAATTTCGATCTGTCCGTCTACGATGTCTTCGGCATGCTCGCCTGCGGCGGCGCGATCGTCATGCCCTCTCTGCAGGGTCTGCGTGATCCTGCGCACTGGTGGGAGCTGACGTGCAGTCACCAGGTCAGCCTGTGGAACTCGGTGCCCTCGCTGTTCTCGATGTACGCCGGACACCTGGCCGACCGGGGACTCGTGGACGAGCATCTGCGGGCGGTGCTGCTGAGCGGAGATTGGATTCCGGTCGACGTGGCGCTGCGCATGGCGGACAGTTTCCGGGACTGCCGTGCATACGGCCTGGGCGGCGCGACCGAGGCCTCGATCTGGTCCAACTGGTATCCGATCAGTGTCGCCGACGCACAACGGCCGAGCATCCCCTACGGCAAGCCGCTGGCGAACCAGCGGATGTACGTCCTGGACGACGCGCTGGAGGACCGTCCCGAGCTCGTGCCGGGCGATCTGTACATCGCCGGCCGTGGGCTCGCGCTGGGCTACTGGAAGGACCCGGTGCGGACCGGGCAGTCCTTCCTCCGGCACCCGAGGACGGGCGAGAGGCTCTACCGCACCGGCGACCAGGCCATGTACGGGCGCGACGGGCAGATCGTCTTCCTCGGACGACGTGACGGCCAGGTCAAGGTCGGCGGCTACCGCATTGAGCTCGGGGAAATCGAGTCGGCCGCTTTGACGGTACCCGGATTGCGGGAGTGCGTCGCCGTCGTCACCAGGGCCGGTGTTTCCGAGCGCACTGCATCGACGACGCGTGCGTCCGAACGCACCGGCAATATTGAACTGTACGTTGTGGTCGAGTCTGAGGATGTCCTTGGGCTTGTGGAAGGACGACTGGCCCAGAGACTGCCGCAGTACATGCGGCCCCGACGGATCGTTCCACTCGCCGAGCTCCCACGTACCTGGAACGGCAAGGTTGACAGGGACAGCCTTGAAGCGCAGTCCCAGGAGTCTTTCATGGCTCCGACGGGTCCACGTAATGAACGGGACGCTCGACTCGTCGCGATGTGGTCGAGGCTGCTGGACAGCGACGAACCCGGTATCGACGACGACTTCTTCCGGCTCGGCGGCGACTCGCTCGCCGCGGTCCACTTGGTCAACGCGATCCGCAAGGAGATCTCGGTGGAGATTTCCATCCGGGATGTCTTTGCTCTCCCGACGGTGCGTCAGCTTTCCGATCACATCGAGGCCAGCGTGGGGGCTGATGTCGAGGAGGGGGAGATCTGATGGAGCGACTGACGGAATTCCCCTTCGTCGAGGACACAGGCGCGTCCCGGCTCCGCATGATGTTCTGCTTCCACCATGCCGGCGGTTCCGCCGCGGTCTTCCGGCCATGGACCAAGTACCAGGAACGGCTCATGGTCGTGCCGGTCGAACTGCCCGGCAAGGCGACACGGATCAGTGAGAAACCCGCGACTGACGGGGAGCAGCTGGTGGGCTCGCTCGCCGGGGCCATGGCCGAGATGATCAACGACCAAGAGTACTGCGTCTACGGTCATTCGATGGGCGCGATGCTGGGATTCAAAACGGCGGCGCTCCTCGAGTCTGAGTATGGGATGGTGCCGCGGCTCATGGTCGTGGCTGGCCGCCACGAGCCCCTGCGCAGCCCCGTCAGCCATTTCCACAGCTCTCAGGGCGAGGAGGCGCTGATCTCTGAACTCGTCAGGCTCGGCGGTACCCCCGCCGAGCTGCTCGCCGACCGTGAACTGCTGGGCTGGTTACTGCCACAGATCATTGCCGACTACCGCATAGACGAGACCTTGGTCCACCGGGGGGAGATACTCAGCTGCCCGATTCATGCCCATGTCGGGTGTGAGGACACCGAGACGCCTGCTGAACTCGTGGTCGGATGGCAGGCCATGACGAGTGCGCAGTTCGAGTTGCGGAGCTTCGAGGGGGACCATTTTTCCCCCACCAGCCGGGAACGGCCTACTACCGGGAGCTTGAGGAGGAGATGTGCGCGAACCCGCGAACGTCGGCACGGCAGCGCCACCGACAGTCGAATCACCCAGGAGATGTGGAGGAGAAGGATGAGCGATGAGGACCATGCGAGGCCGGGCCTTCGAAAGACTGCAGATCACCGATTTTATGACGATCAGCATCTTCTTCCAGCATCTTCTTCGTCGTGAACACGCTAGTGGGCCTGGGCGTGGCTTCCGTGGGGATCACTCCGGTGAGCTATGTGATGGTGAGTCCGTTGCAGGTCTTGGTCCTGGGCATCCCCACCATGCTGTTTTACTCGAAGGTGCGCAAGTCGGGCATGCTGTTGATCCTGTCGGATGAAAGCACAGCTTCCATTGAGCATGAGAACGAAACAATGATTCAGAAGGCCATCGGCAGGCTTATTGAGAACAGAACGGTACTGATCATTGCCCATAAACTACGATCCGTAGTAGCGTGCGATCAGATCGTAGTTCTGAACGAAGGGAAACTGATATGGTCTTCATGAAACGAAATCGTGGTTTTGATGGATTTGTGGTCTTGCTTTGGATATGATGAGGGTATGCAGGTTGAGGTCACCCCAGAAGAAACCGCTGTTCTGATCCGATGGAAGGAACGCACGGATAATTACGTACTGGTTCGGATGAAGGCCGAAGCCATTCTGTGTGCTTCTCGTGGTGTCGATGTGGGTATTATCGCTGAAATGGTCGAGCGCAGCGCGAAAACCATCCGGGAGTGGCTGGCTGACTGGCAGAACACCAGGATGTGTTCGGTGTTGACCGGGCATGCGGGGAACCGGAACGCGGCGGAACTCACCCGCGCCCGGAAGGAGGACCTCGAGGCTGTTCTGGCTCTGCCGCCCTCCCGGTCCGGCATCGATGTCGAGTTTTGGGATGTTCCGGCCCTGCGTGACGTGGTGAAGATTCTGTTCGATGTCGAGTACGAGTCGGATCCTTCGTATCAGCTGCTCCTGCGGTTCTGCGGGTTGAGTTTCAAGCCGCCCGATCCGTTCGACGAGCACCGTGACGAGGAGGCCATCACCCGGCGGATGGCCGAGGTGAAAACTCAAGTCAACCACTTGTTGGAGGCCGGCTGGGAGGTGTACGCGGTCGACGAGGTCCGCTTGGGAGAACGAGGCCGAGACCCGCCGCATGTGGCTACCCAAGGGGCAGCGCACCAAGTTCTACGTGGACCGGCAGAAAGTGTCCCAGTCGTTCTTCGGTGTCTTGTCTTTGACTGACAAGAGAATGCGGCTGTATCCGATCGAGGGGAACCAGAACACCGAGCAGATCATCCTTGCTTTGGAGCGGCTCCAACGTGAAACCAAGGCCGACCGGGTCGCTGTCGTGTTGGACAATGCCCGGCTCCACCACGCGAAAGCGTTGACCGGCCTCTACCGGCCGGGCCGGCTCCTGGAACGCATCACCCCCTATTTTCCTGCCGCCGTACGCGCCCGACCACAACTCCGTCGAGCACGTCTGGAGCACTGCCAAGAACAATATCGCGAACATCCAGCACGAGCCCCCGGACCAGACCTTCGGAGCATTCGCCTCATACATCACCGGACGCACCGTCGACTACGACTTCGAACACCTACCCAAACCCAGACCAGAAACCGATCTTGTTTTATGATCGCCATAGAATCCGGCACACACGAGGAACTTGATGCAGAGGGATGGCTTGTACCATCGCCTTCATTCACCGCAAAACGAGAGTCTGGTATGGAAGGCCAAATGAATGAGATCATTATTTTTGGAAAGGACCACCTAACATGAAAAAAGAAACGAACAAGAACCGGTTGAACGGAAAAGACCTGATGAATGTGGGTATTTTTACCGCAATCAATGTCATATGCATTGTGTTGATTGCCGTGGCGATCGGTTTGACACCCGTTGGCTTCATGCTGATCCCAAGTGTTACTGCAATCATACTTGGCATTCCAATGATGCTTTACTTTACCAAAATCAAAAAATTTGGAATGATCTTGATTTTTGAGATTGTAAATGGTGTTGTCCTTTTACTGACGGGTATGGGGCCCGACGCGCTCATCTGCGGAATTGTTACCAGCCTGATCGTAGAACTTATTATGAAGTCTGGAAACTACCAGAGCGCCAAGCGCGCTGTTCTGGGATACGCCATTCTGATGGTCACATCCTGTGCCAATTACATCCATTGGCTGAACGCCAGCGCAGAGTGGCTTGATAAAAACGCGGCAACATATGGACAGGGTTTTGTGTACACGATTTCCGATTGGTTCGATTATTGGTGGATGCTGCCCTTGGTCATTCTTTCCGCCTTTGTTGGAGGTCTGATAGGTGGCCTGCTGGGTAGGGTTGTGCTGAAGAAACACTTTGTCAGAAGTGGGTTGGTCTGATGGAAACAGTGCTGCGAAACGCAAGGTCGGCAGCAAAGCAGATGTTTCTTGACCCGCGGACAAAGATTCTGCTTTGCCTGACGGTTTCCTGCGTTATGATTTCAAGCGACAGCTTCGGAATTATGAACGTTGTACTGCCGTGCCTTGCCGCGATTCCATTACTATTCCTCATTTTACTCAAAAAACCGCAGATTGCAGCCTACTATGCAGTGATGTATGCGGTCACGGCGACGGTTCCCCGCCTGTTGATGCCGCATTTATCACCCCTGCTCAACCTCCTCTTTACCGGCATGATCGCCATGTTCACAAAGCTGATTCCGGGGATGTCCATGTTTTGCCTTCTGGTGTTGACAACCACGGTAAGCGAGTTTGTTGCAGCTATGGACAGGCTGCATATATCCAAGAAGTTTTCGATCCCAGTATCCGTGATGTTTCGCTTTCTTCCCACGATACGGGAGGAATACAGAGCGATTCGGGATGCCATGCGGCTTCGGGAAGTCGGATCATGGCGCAATCCCATGGAGATGCTGGAGTATCGGATGGTGCCGCTGCTGACCAGTCTTGTCACAATCGGGAATGAACTGTCCACATCCGCCCTTACGAGAGGGCTAGATGCCCCTGTACGACGCACCAGTATCTGCCCGATTGGATTTCATTGGCAGGACGGCGTTGCGCTGCTGCTCTGTATCGCGGTCATCATTTGCTTTGTCCTCTCAACTTTCTATGGATGGTAGCAGAAACTGCTTCAAGGAGGAGATTTCCCTTTGATAAGAATTGAGAACGTATCTTTTACTTATGAAAATGTCGACAATGGTGCGGCAATCCTTGATAATTCCATACAAATTTCCAAAGGGGAAATCGTCCTGTTGTGCGGGGAATCAGGCAGTGGGAAAACCACGTTCAGTCGATTGGTAAATGGGTTGATCCCAAACTACTATGAAGGTACGCTTACCGGTAAAGTTCAGGTCGAGGACAAGAACCCGGAGGATGTCGAGCTGCACGAACTGGCACCATATGTTGGCTCCGTGTTCCAGAATCCCAAAGCGCAATTCTACACGTTGATAACAGATACGGAGATTGTATTTGCCTGCGAGAATATGGGTATGGATCGCAACGAAATCCTACGTCGTTTTGATGGCACCGTGACTGCAATGCACCTGGAGCCGTTGATTGGCAGAAATCTTTTTACGCTGTCCGGTGGTGAAAAACAGAAAATAGCCTGCGCCTCTGTCCATGCCCTGCAACCCGATGTATTGGTTTTAGACGAGCCGACTTCAAATCTGGACATAGGAACAATCTATGAATTGGAGAACATTCTGCGCTTGTGGAAAGCACAAGGAAAAACCGTCATTGTAGCGGAGCATCGGTTGGATTGGCTTCGCCTCCTTGCAGACCGGGTACTGTATTTCAAAGATGGGAAAATTGAACAGGAGTTTACCGGAGCAGCCTTCTTTGAAAAACCACTGGACGATCTGCATGAAATGGGGCTTAGGGGAACGAGCCGATTTGTTCCGCAATTCGTGAAGAAGAGCAGAGCAAAGGAGGGACTGGAGCTTAGGGATTTTTGCTTTACTGGCAAAAAGAAAGACCTTCTCCATGTTGAAAGTCTGACGGTCCCCAAAGGAGCCGTTGTTGCCGTGCTGGGGGATAATGGCGCGGGCAAAACAACATTGGCCCGGTGTTTATGCGGTCTGGAGAAGAAAATGCGCGGTGCTTTCGCTTTTCTGGGCAAGGGATATAAACCAAAGCAACGACTGAAACTCTGCTATATGGTTATGCAGGACGTAAACCATCAGCTCTTTGCCGAGAGCGTGCTTGATGAAGTGACGCTTGGCATCAAGGATATAGCGGAAGAAGAAAAGACAGAGTATGCTCAGAACATCCTGTCTATGTTGGATTTGCTGGCACACAAAGATAAGCACCCCATGTCTCTTTCCGGTGGGCAGAAGCAGCGCGTAGCCATAGCAGGAGCAATTGCTTCCCATAAAGAAATCATTGTGTACGACGAGCCTACCAGCGGCTTGGACTATCGACATATGAAGGAGGTCTCTGCGTGTATCCAGAAACTCTCTGAAATGGGCAAAACGCAACTGATCATCACCCACGACCCTGAACTTGTAGCTCATTGCTGCGATTATATCGTGTTTATGGACAACGGGGCTGTGTCCCGTTTTGGGGAATGGACAGATGAAAATATTGAGTTTGCATCTTGCTATTTTGAAAACGCGAGGTAAACGCTTTTGCATGCCGGGCATGGAAAAATACTGCGTCAATAAATCTGTATAAATAATATTGATTACAATGATCTCAGAACTCGAAAAACGACGGGGGGTGCCAATCGAAATGAAAGAAGATTCAGTAAAAATTAGAGAAAATACCCTTTATAGCAATTGATCTAAAAGAGCAGTTTTGTTCATGGGACGTCTTTTGTGCTTTCGCGCGCATGGGAAACGACTATGGCAGCCATGAAACGAAATCGTGTTTTTCGTGGATTTCCTGTGCTGTTCCGGATATGATCGGGGCGTGCGGGTCGGGGTCGCCCCGGAGGAGACCGCTGTCCTGATCAGATGGAAGAAGCGTTCCGACAATCATGTGCTGGTGCGGATGAAAGCAGAAGCGATCCTGTACGCCTCTGAAGGAGTCCGCACCGGCATCATTGCGAAAATTGTTGAGCGGGCCGAGAGGACAGTGCAGGAGTGGCCGGCCGAGTGGCAGGCCACCAGGATGCGCCGGGTCCTGACCGGGCACGCCGGGAACCAGGACGCGGCGGAACCCGCCCGCGTCCAGAAGGAAGAACTCAAGGCCATCCTGGCCCGGTCGCCCTCCCGGACGGGTGTCCGCGCAGAGTTCCGGGACACCCCGGCGATACGCGAGGTCGTGAGGATCCTGTCCGACGCCGAACACCAGTCGGACTCCTCGTACCGGCTGCTCCCGCCCCTGTGCGGGCCGAGCCTCGAACCGCCCGGACCCGTTCGACGAGCACCGCGATGAGCCGGCCATCACCAGACGCATGGCCTGGGCGACGACCCAGGTCAAGGCCCTGTTGGACCAGGGCCGGGAGGTCTACGCGGCAGACGAGGAGGCTTATTCGAAACCCTTGTCGGACCCACGCCTGACTAGGGTTTTTCCTTGACAACGAGTTAGTTCTGAATAACCCTCGAGGTCCGCTTGGAGCATGAGGCCGGGACCCGCCGCATGCAACTCCCCAGAGGACAACGCACCAGACTGTCCGTGGACCGGCGGAAGACGTCCCAGTCCTTCTTCGGCGCCCTCCCCCCGGCCAGCAGAACAGTCACGCCGTACCCGATCGAGGTGAACCAGAACACCGAACAAACAATCCTCGCACTGGACCGACTCCAACACGAAACCGGCACCGGCAAGACCGCGATCGCCCTGGACAACGCCCGCTTCCACCACGCGAGAGCGTTGACCGGCCTCCACCAGCCGGGTCAGCTGCTGGAGCGCATCACACCGATCCATCCGCCGCCGTACGCGCCCGACCACAACCCGGCCGAGCACGTCCGGAACACGGCCAAGAACGACATCGCGAATATTCAGCGCGAGACCCCCGAAGAAACCCTCGGCACGTTCGCCTCATACGTCACCGGCCGCGCCGTCGACCACGACTTCGAGCACCTCCCACTTCGCGAAACCAGAAACGATCCTGTTTCATGACGGCCATAATTCCACCTCACGATCATTTCACCCACTGTCTGAAAAACACCAAGCACTCCAGTCCGTTACATACCCAAACGGGCTGTCGTGGGCTGATGATGCGCTCATCCTGCGTTTCTTGTGGGAAGACGCACGAGAACCGCAGGGTGAAACTGGCCCTGCGGTGAGGGCGGTCGTTCGCCCTGCGGTTCTTGGCGAACGTCACCGCGTCGTCACTGCGTGGTGCGGGGGAAACGCTGCGCGAAGTCGAGCGCGACGTCCTTCATGGCGGCGAACTCGACACCGTCCGCCTCACGCATGTGCGCGATGAGCCGTTCCAGCATGAGCAGGTTCTGCGGGCGGCCCGACACGTCGGGGTGGATCGTGATGGGGAACACCGCGTAGTCCATCTCCCGCTGCACCCAGTCGAACTGGTCGGTCCACAGCTGCTCGATGTCCCGCGGCGACACGAAGCCGTGGCTGGTGAAGCTCGACTTGATGAACATCATCGGCGGCAGGTCGTCCAGGTACCACGACGCCGGCAACTCGATGAGGTCGGTCTCCTCGCCCCGGACGAGCGGTTTCATCCACTCGTGGGCCGACTCCGCCGCGTAGTCGATCTTCGTCCAGGAGTCACCCACCCTGACGTAGTAGGGGGTGTGGTCGTTGTGCATGAGCGAGTGGTCGTAGAGGAAGCCCCGCTCCACGAGCAGTTCGTTGGTGACGGGGGAGAACTCCCACCACGGCGCCACGTAGCCGACCGGCCGGGTGCCCGAGCGCCTCTCGATCAGATCGGTGCAGTAGTCCAGGATCTCGGTCTCCTGACGGCGGGTCATCGCGATCGGGTTCTCGTGCGAGTAGCCGTGCACGCCGATCTCGTATCCGGCGGCGACCACCTGGTCGAACCGCTCGGGGAAGGTCTCGATCGAGTGCCCGGGCCAGTACCAGGTGACGGGCAGCTCCTGCTGCTGGAACAGTTTCAGGAGCCTGGGCACACCGACCTCGCCGGCGAACATGCCACGCGAGATGTCGCCGGGGGAGTCCTGGCCCCCATAGGACCCCAGCCAGCCGCCGACCGCGTCGATGTCGATGCCGAACGACACGTAGATCTTCTTCGACATGGTGATCACTCCTTGTCCTGTCGTGCTGTCAGATGTAACTGCGGAAACGGTCACCGAAGTCGCCGGCCGGTGTCTCGGCCGCGACGAGCAGGGCCGTCAGGATCCGGGCCTGGTAGGCGTTCAGTTCACCGGAGGCGACCGCGCCGGCGTCGACCAGGTCGACACCGCCCCCATTGCCGTAGACCGGCACCGTGGGGCCCCACGCCACCCGCGAGGACAGGACGACGGGGATCCCGGCGCCGGTGGCGCGCGCGACCTGTTCACCGAACCCGAGGCCGGCGTTGCCGATGCCGGTGCCGGCGAGCACGACGGCGTCGACACCCTCGTCGATCACATGGGCGAGGACGCCGGGGCCCGCGCCCAGGAAGCAGGGCACGACCTCGACCCGGGTCCGGTCGAAGCGTTCCCCGGGCGCCGGCAGCGGCGGGAAGCGACGGGGGACGGCGACCGAGTGCAGCCGCCGGTCACGGACGGTGGCCACCACGGTGCCGCCGTCGAACGCCGACAGCGACCAGGTGCGGGCCTTGCGGGTGCCACGGGCGGAGCGGACCTCACCGGCGAAGCAGATGAGCACGCCGCAGTCACGCATCGCGGGAGAGGCCGCTGCGACGATCGCGTCGCCGAGATTGCCCGGCCCGTCCGGGGCGGGGGAGTCCGCCGTGCGCTGGGCGCCGGTGAGCACCACGGACTTGGGACTGTCATGCACCAGGTCGAGCAGGAACGCCGACTCCTCCATCGTGTCGGTGCCGTGGGTGATGACGACACCCGCGCAGTCCTCGTCCGCGAGGGCCGCGGCGACGGCCCGTTGCAGCACCCGCAGATCGGCGAACGTGAGCAGATAGCTGCCGGTCCTCAGGACGTCCGTGGCACGCACCTCGACCCCGCCACCGGCCTCCCCGACGAGCCGGGCGGCGCCATCGCTGGCCGTCGCGCCCTGAAGGCCCGAGCCGAACCGCGACGAGATCGTCCCGCCCGTGCCGAGCACCCGTACATGCGTCATGTCGTGCTCCTCCCACCGGAAGTACGCACCGTGGTCACCGTTGACCACGACATGGCGGACCTGCGAAGGACTGTGGTGCCGCGATACGGCCGGCGCAGGGCAGCACATGGTCCTCGCTCGCCGACCGGGGACGACCGGACCCTTGAACCGGGCCGCACCCGCCGCTCGTACCAGATGGCCCCGAGCGGTCCGCTGCGTCTCACGATAGATGCCCGACGGTTCCCGCGTCCACGGGGGTGGTGGCAGGCCATCTGGCCCGGTCACCTGCAGGGCGCCGGTCCCCACGGCCACGGGCCGGTGGGGCGGTTCCGGCCCGTGCCCCAGGGTGTGCCGATCGGTACGGTCCCCGGCCGGCCACGTGGTTCACCACATGGGCCCTGGCACCGTCCACTGGACGGTGCCAGGGCCCCTCGGTCCAGCCGCTCGGCCAGTGCCAGCCAGCGCTCCTCGAGTTCGGCGGTCTCGGCGTCCATCGCCTGCAGCCGGGCGGCCTGCTGTGCCAGCGTCTCGTAGTCGGACGGGTCGGCGGCCGCCATCTCCTCCTGCAGCTCCTGGCGCGCCGCCGCGAGTTTGTCCATGCGCCGCTCGATGGCCCGCGACTGCTTCTGCATGGCCCGCACCTCGGCCCCCGAGGGGCCGTCGGGGGCAGCCGCCGTCGCCGGCGGGGCCTCGCCGCCGGCCGCGGCGGCCCTCTCCTCGGCACGCAGCCGCAGGTACTCGTCGACGCCGCCGGGCACGTGGCGCAGCCTTCCGCCGAGGAGGGCGTACTGCTGGTCGGTGACCCGCTCGACGAGGTAGCGGTCGTGCGAGACGACGATGAGCGTGCCCGGCCAGGAGTCGAGCAGATCCTCGAGGACGGCGAGCATGTCGGCGTCCACGTCGTTCGTCGGCTCGTCGAGGATGATGACGTTGGGCTCGTCGAGCAGCAGGAGGAGGATCTGCAGGCGTCGTCGTTGACCGCCGCTCAGCTCCTCGACCCGGGCCGACAGGTGCTCGTGGGCGAAGCCGAGGCGCTCCAGGAGTTGGGCGGGTGTGAGATCGCGGCCGTCGACGCGGAAGCTCGTCCGGGTGCGGGCCAGCACCTCGCGGACGCGGTCGGAGCCGATCTCGGCGAGCCGGCTGAACTGCTGGTCGAGGATGCCGACGCGGACGGTGCCGCCCCGCCGCACGTGCCCGCTCGTCGGCTCGACCGTCCCGGCGATGAGACCGAGCAGGGTGGACTTGCCGGCGCCGTTCGCCCCGAGGACTCCCGTGCGCTCCCCGGGGCCGATGTGCCAGGTGATCTCGCGCAGCACCTCGCGCCCGTCGAAACTCACGCCGACGTCCTCGAGGTCGACGACGTCTCTGCCCAGGCGGGCGACGGCCAGGCGCTGCAGCTCCAGCGGGTTGCGCACCGGCGGGACGTCGGCGATGAGCTCGTTGGCGGCCTCGACGCGGAACCTCGGTTTGGACGTGCGGGCCGGGGCGCCGCGGCGCAGCCAGGCCAGTTCCTTGCGCATGAGATTCTGCCGCCGGGCCTCGGCGGCGGCCGCGATGCGGTCGCGCTCGACCCTGGCCAGCACGTAGGCGGCGTAGCCGCCCTCGAAGGGCTCGACGACGCCGTCGTGCACCTCCCAGGTGGCGGTGCACACCTCGTCCAGGAACCAGCGGTCGTGGGTGACGACGAGCAGGCCGCCGGCGTTCTGCGGCCAGCGGTGCGTGAGGTGCCCGGCCAGCCAGGTGATGGCCTCGACGTCCAGGTGGTTCGTGGGCTCGTCGAGGATCAGCAGGTCCCACTCGCCCACGAGCAGCGCCGCCAGCCCGACGCGGCGCCGCTGGCCGCCGCTGAGGGAGCCCATCGTCGCATGCCAGTCGATGTCGGCCACGAGCCCGGCGATGATGTCGCGGATGCGGGCCTGCCCGGCCCACTCGTACTCGGGGCGGTCGCCGATGACGGCGTGCTCGACGCTCTCGGCGGGGTCCAGCGTGTCGGCCTGCGACAACAGGCCCACCCGCAGGCCGTTGCGGCGGGTGACCCGGCCGTCCTGCGGTGCGATGGTGCCGGCGAGCACGCCCAGCAGGCTGGACTTGCCGTCGCCGTTGCGGCCGACGACGCCGATGCGGTCGCCCTCGTTGACCCCGAGCGTGACCCGGTCGAGGACGGCCCTGGTGGGGTACTCGAGGTGAAGGCCCTCGGCCCCCAGCAGGTGCGCGCCCATCAGCTCCCGCCCCCGGTGGAGGGCACGGCACCGCCCGTTCGGCGGCTCATCCGCGCATGGCGCGGCGCGACATCTTCATGTTGCCGCTGGTGGGGAGGGGGCCCTTGGGCATCGGGACGCGCGAGTGCATGCGGTCGAGTCCCTTGAGCCGGTAGGCGATCTCCTCGACCTGCTCCGTGGAGAGGGTCTTGGGGAGCTTGGTGATGTACTTGGTGAGCTCCTGGAGCCTCACCTGACCGTTCTTGTCGCCGATCATGATCGTCTGGACCTCGACGCCGTAGAGCACCTGCTTGTAGCGCTTGGCCTCGGCGTGCAGCAGGTTGTGGGCGCCTCTGCCGTCGCCGATGAGGAGCAGCCCGCCGGGGCCCACGGCCCGGTGCACGCAGTTCATCTGGCGGTCGATCGCGACGGCGGGGGTGCAGTGCCACTTCTTCTTGTCGAGCATGCTCAGGGCCATCTCGCCGCCGCCCGGCTGGTCGACGGCGCGGGCGAAGGCCGCCTTCTTCACGATGCGCTGCATGACGTACAGCCCCAGCGTGAGGCCGCCGAGCACGCCGATGACGATCCACATGACCAGCCAGCCGAGCCACAGGCCCAGCACGACGCCCAGGGCCGTGCAGCCGAGTACGCAGGCCAGCAGGATCCACGGGGTGGACGACTGGTGGCCCGCGGCCAGCTTGTAGGTCTCGCGCAGCTGGCGGAGGGTGCCCCAGTCGGCGGGGTTGTCGGAGTTCTTCTTGGCCGCCTTGAGGGCCTTGGCCTCGGCCCTCTGCTTCCTGGCCAGTTCCTTGGCCCGCTCGCTCGCCATGTCCGTCTCCTCGCCGTCCGTGGGTGGGTGCCGTGCGTCGCGCCGGACGCGGCACGACGCGAACGTTCGCGCCGGATCATTCTAGTCCAGCGCGCTCGGCCCCGGCCCGCGCTCCGGCCGGGGCCGAAGGCCGTGCGCCCGGCGCGTCGTCGCTGGCCGGGGGACGAGAACCCCGGTGGGGCGTGTCTCGGGCCGCCGGCGTCCGGGGTCAGGGCGCCGTGCCGGAGCTGCTGGGCGAGTGCGCGGGGAATGGGACGGCCCGAAGCTGCGGGGGCGCCAGCCATCCGGTGGACTTGTCAACCCGCCGGCCCCGGGACGCCGGGCGAACCCGAAGACGAACGGTGCCCATCCTCGTGCGGGGACGGCCGGAGTCCCGGGGACGCCAGTGGGGCCCGGCCGGATGGCCGGGCCCCACCGCTCCGCGCCGGTGCTCCTGCGCCGGTGGTTCCGCCGAGGGCCGCCCGCTCTCGGCAGGTGCGGGTCACTGCGTCTGGCCGAACTCGCCTCCGAAGTCGCCCTCCTCGAGGCGGGCCTTGAGGGCCGACAGGAAACGGCTGGCGTCCGCGCCGTCGACGAGGCGGTGGTCGTAGGTCAGCGACAGGTACATCATCGGCCGGATCGCGACGGTGTCGTCGCCGAAGGCGTCGGTGACGACGATCGGACGCTTCACCATGGCGCCGGTGCCCAGGATCGCCACGTTCGGCTGGTTGATGATCGGGGTGTCGAACAGGGTGCCGGTGGAGCCGTAGTTCGTGATGGTGAACGTGGCGCCGTTCAGCTCGTCGGGGCCGATCCTGCCGTCGCGGGCCCGGGCGGCCAGGTCGCCGATCCGCTTGGCGATGCCACCCACATTCAGGTCGCCGGCGTCCTTGATGACCGGCACCATGAGGCCCTTGGGCGTGTCGACGGCGATGCCGATGTCCTCGGAGTCGTGGTAAGTGATCGTGCCGGCCTCCTGATCGACGCTGGCGTTCACCTTCGGGAAGTCGCGCAGCGCCTCGGTGGCGGCCTTCGTGATGAAGGCGAGGTAGGTCAGGCCGACGCCCTCGCGCTTGCGGAACTCGTTCTTGGCGGCGGCGCGGACCCTGGCGATGGCCGACAGGTCGATCTCGACGGTGGCGGTGAGCTGGGCCGAGATCTGGAGCGAGTCGCGCATGCGCGTGGCGACGATCTTGCGCAGGTTCGTCATCTTCTCGGTGGTGCCCCGCTTCGCGGCGTCCGGGGACGGGGCCTTCGAGGCGCGGACCGGCGCCGGGGCGGCGGGAGCCGATGCGGCGGCCGCGGCGGCCCTCCTGGCCTCGATGGCGGTCTCGACGTCCTGCTTGCGGATCCGGCCGCCGACGCCGGTTCCCGTGACGGCGGCCAGGTCAATGCCGTTGTCGGTGGCGAGCTTGCGTACGAGCGGGGTCACATAGCCGTCGAAGTCGGGCAGGGTGGCGCGCGGTGCGGGGGGCGCTGCCGGTGCAGCCGGGGCGGCGGGTGCCGCAGGGGGCGTGGAGGCCGCCGGGCCCGTCGGCGTCGGGGCTTCGGACGGCTCGCCGACGACGGCCAGGACGGCGCCGACCTGGGCGACCTCGTCCTCGGCGAAGCGGGTCTCGAGGAGGGTGCCGGAGACGGGTGAGGGGACCTCGGTGTCGACCTTGTCGGTGCTGACCTCGAGCAGGGGTTCGTCGGCGTCGACGTGCTCGCCCACCTCCTTGAGCCAGCGGGAGACGGTGGCCTCGGTGACCGACTCGCCGAGGCTCGGCAGGGTCACCTCGGTGCCGCCGGCCGCGCCGGACGGGGTGGGTGCCGCAGTCGGTGCCGCGGGCGCTGCCGGTGCAGCCGGGGCGGCGGGTGCCGCAGGGGGCGTGGAGGCCGCCGGGCCCGTCGGCGTCGGGGCTTCGGACGGCTCGCCGACGACGGCCAGGACGGCGCCGACCTGGGCGACCTCGTCCTCGGCGAAGCGGGTCTCGAGGAGGGTGCCGGAGACGGGTGAGGGGACCTCGGTGTCGACCTTGTCGGTGCTGACCTCGAGCAGGGGTTCGTCGGCGTCGACGTGCTCGCCCACCTCCTTGAGCCAGCGGGAGATGGTGGCTTCGTTGACGCTTTCGCCCAGGGTGGGGAGAGTGACTTCAGTCGACATGGTTCTACCGGACTCCTTCGCCAGAGGTCATGGGAGAATCCCGCCGGGTCGTTCCAGCGGAAATTTCCTCGCCAGCCTAACCCCAACGGGTACCGCATGGCGGGCCGCGAGGACCCTCCGGGCTCCCCCGGCCCATGCCTTGAGCGAACAGAGCGAACATGGGGAAGGACGCGAGCGGATGAGGGGGAACGCGCCACGGCGCCCTCGACATCCCCGATGGGCGGGGGACGGGTCCGGCGCCTGCGGGTGCGAGATGAGGAGAAGCGGCGGCTCCGACGGCCGGGGACGGGGTGCGCTCGTCGGGGTGTCGCTGACCGTCGTCGTGGCGGTCCCGACAGATGGGGCGCACAGACGGAGCATGAGCCGGCGGCCTGCACGACGTGTCGTCCGGTCGCGGTCCTCGGCCCGGCCCGGCGCGTCCGCGCCCAGGAACCAGTCCCATCGACTGCCAGCGGCTCTCCGGCCCGGCGAGGCGCGGGCCGGTCCGCTCACTCCTGCTTGCCGAGACCCATCGGCCCGTAGACCAGATCGTCGTCCTCGAACAGGCTCACGGCGGCGATGCCGTAGTCGGACAGCTCCTCGAAGTTCTCGCCGAGCCAGAACTCGGCGTCCTCGCGGGTGTCGAACTCGCGCCCCAACCCCAGGCCGTGGCGCTCATCCTCGCTGAGCTCGGCCTCCGGCTCGAGCTCCTCCTCCCAGTGGAAACTCATCAGTAGTCCTCTCCTCGGGCGACGACGCAGCCGGGGTTGCGGAAGCGGCGCATGGTGATCATCCGGGACATCATTTCCTTGAGCAGGTACTGACCCTTCGGGTTGAACCGGGGAATGCGGGCGAGGGCCTCCTTCCTGTAGGAGCGCCAGCGGATGAGGACGTCGACGGCGCACGCGAGGAAGTAGACCCAGATGCCGGCGCTGGAGACGAGTTGGAGCCACGGCAGCCACTGCATGGCCAGCATCGTGGCGATGAGGATGAGCACGACCGGCCAGGCGAACTCGCAGATCGACCAGTGGGCGTCGACGTTGTTGCGCAGCAGCACACGCTCGGGCCGGGCGTTGACGGCTCGGTAGGCCTCCTCGCGGCGGCGGTACGTGGCCTCGCGGTCGCGGGCCCGCTGCTCCTTCTTCGTGAGCGTCGGGTGCAGCCGTTCCATGCGCGCGGTCTCGGCCTGCTTGCGGCTGGGCGTGGGGGCGTTCTTCCTCCGCGTGTCCCGGGCCCGCTCGGACGGCTCCGGCTGTGCGGCCGCAGCCTCGTCGGCCGGGGCGGTCGTCTTCCTGGAACGCAGCAGTGCCACAGGGATGCCCTTTCGTCAGTGGTCCTCCGGGCCCGATTCTAGGATGGCCGGCGGGGCCCTCGCCAACAAGGGCCGTCGCCGAGGGCCCGCCGGCCGACGAGGGCCCCGCCGGGGCGCCCCGCCCCGAATGGCAAGATGATGCCCATCGGATCGTCCAGGCAATAGGCTGTGGGGGACAGGGCCCTCGTGCGGCAGCGCGCAGGGCATCGGCACCGGAAGGATCGATGCACCGATGGCAGGAATCTTCGAACGGCTCTCCATGATCTTCAAGTCGAAGGCCAACAAGGCCCTCGACAAGCATGAGGACCCCCGTGAGACCCTCGACTACTCCTATCAGCGCCAGCTGGAGCTGCTGCAGAAGGTGCGCCGCGGCGTCGCCGACGTGGCAACCAGCCGCAAGCGCGTCGAGATCCAGGGCAACCAGCTCGGCCAGGAGATGGACAAGCTCACCCTCGCCGCCCAGCGCGCCCTGTCCCAGGACCGGGAGGATCTCGCCAGGGAGGCGCTCACCCGCAAGTCCGGCCTGCAGGCCCAGCTCAGCGATCTCCAGGCCCAGCACGCCGCGCTGGCCGAGGAGGAGGAGAAGCTCATCCGTGCCAGCACCCAGCTGCAGGCCCGGGTGGACGCCTTCCGCACGAAGAAGGAGACCATCAAGGCGCAGTACTCGGCCGCCGAGGCCCAGACCCGCGTCAACGAGGCCTTCACCGGCCTGAGCGACGAACTCGGCGACGTCGGCCAGGCCATCGCTCGCGCCGAGGACAAGACCGCCCAGCTGCAGGCCCGCGCCGGCGCCGTCGACGAGCTGCTCGCCTCGGGCGCCCTCGACGACCCCTCCGGCACCTTCAAGGACGACATCACCCGCGAGCTCGACGCCATGGCCTCCTCCGCCTCGGTCGAGGACGAGCTCGCCGCCATGAAGACCCAGCTCGGCCTCGCCGCCGGCCCGACGGCCGCCCCCGCCCCGCAGCTCGAGCAGACCGCCCAGGCCGCACCGGACCCCCAGGCCGCTCCCGCCGCTCGGACCACGCCGGAGGCCCCCGCGGAGCAGGCCGGCTCCGACACCGACCGGGCCTGAGCCGCCGACCGGCGCCGCAGGCCGCGGGAACGGGGCGTGACGCATGAGGGTCCTCGTCGCGGCGGACGCCATGGCCGGCTTCGACGCCTGGCGCGCCGGGGCCAGGATCGGCGGCGCCTGGCGCAGCGCCGGCGCCGAGGTCGCGCTCGTGCCGCTGGCCGAACTCGGGCCGTCGTGGCGCTCGGCCAAGGAGAACCTCGCCGGGCCCGACAACACCCTGTTCATCCCGCTCGACGGCCATGACCACGACAGCGGCCCGATGCTCCTGTCCTTCCTCGCCGGGGGAGGGCCGAGCTCGCTCGTCGACGCCGTCGGGACGGCGGGGCCCGACTCCCGGGCGCAGCGGCTCGACCTCGGAACGGTCCGCGCCCACCTGGCCGAGCGCCCGCTCGTCGGCCTGTGCCGCTCGGGCGAGCAGGACGCCGTCCTGGCCGGCGTCCGCGGGCTGGCCGGCGCCCGGACGGACCTGCCCCTGTCCCGGCGCCTGGCGCTCGACCGGATGCTCGTCGCCTGGGCCGATCTGCTCGCCTCCGGCGGCACCGCCCCGACGGCCCCGCCGGACGGGGCCGCCCTCGCCGCCGCACCCGGCTCGGGCGCCGGCGGGGGAGCCGGGGTCGTCGTCCTGGCCCTCGGCGGGAGGGTGCTCACCGGGCCCGAGGCCCTCGGCGAGATCGCCGACCTCGACCGGACGATCGCCGCAGCAGACCTGGTCGTCACCGGCTGCGACGAGTTCGATGTGGACGTCTGGGGCGGTCCGGTCGTCGCCCACGTCGTCGCGCGGGCGAACGCGGCGGGCAGGCCCGTCGTCGTCATCGCCCGGACGAACCGTACGAGCCTCGCGGGCCAGCGCGAGCACGGCATCGAGGCCGTGCACGCCGTCGGCGACGGCGACATCACGGACGGCTGCCTGTCATTTGCCCGGAGCTGGTTCTGGTAGACACTTGGGGTGGTGTGGGTCGGGCCCGACCGGCCCACGTGCCCGGCTCCGGCCGGGAAGGCGAGGAGAGGACCACATGAGCGACACCGCGACGACCGACACCGCTGCCGAGAGGACCACCGGCGTGATGCTCACCGACGCCGCGGCGGCGAAGGCCGCCGGGCTGCTGCGCGCCGAGGGCCGCGACGACTTGGCGCTGCGCATCGAGGTGCAGCCGGGCGGCTGCGCCGGCCTGCGCTACCGTCTGGCCTTCGATGACGAGCAGCTCGAGGGCGACCTCGTCGACCACTACGACGGCGTCGACCTCGTCGTCGACCGCATGAGCGCCCCTTATCTGGGTGGTGCCGTGATCGACTACGCCGACACCATCGAGCAGCAGGGCTTCACGATCGACAACCCGAACGCGGCGAGCACCTGCGCCTGCGGCGACTCCTTCCACTGAGCCCGCTCCGCCGTCCGTCGCCGCGTTCTGCGCCGTCGGTTGCGCCCCGACGCCGTGCGGGGGCCGGTGACCCGGCTCGGCGGATCTCGTGCCCGGTGGCGAGTCGGCGGGCGGTCAGGTCCAGCTGACCGGGATCGGCCGGCCCTCCTCGTAACCCGAGGGCGACTGCACGCCGACGACGGCCTTCTCGTGGAACTCCGCCAGTGAGCGCGCTCCCGCGTAGGTGCACGCCGAGCGCACGCCCGAGGTGATCCAGTCGAGCAGGTCCTCGACGCCCGGGCGGGCCGGGTCGAGGTACATGCGCGAGCTCGAGATGCCCTCCTCGAACAGGGCGGCGCGGGCGCGCTCGTAGGCGCTCTGGTCACGGGTGCGACTGCGCACCGCGCGGGCCGAGGCCATGCCGAAGCTCTCCTTGTACTGCCGTCCGTCGGCGTCGGTGAGCACCTCGCCGGTGGACTCGTTCGTGCCGGCGAACCACGAGCCGATCATCACCGAACCGGCCCCGCCCGCTAGGGCGAGGGCCGCATCGCGCGGGTGCCGCACCCCGCCGTCGGCCCAGATCGCGCCGCCCGCCCCGGCCGCCGCGTCGGCGCACTCCAGGACCGCCGAGAACTGCGGACGACCCACGCCGGTCTGCATGCGGGTGGTGCACATGGCGCCCGGGCCCACCCCGACCTTCACGACATCGGCGCCCGCGTCGATGAGGTCCAGGGTGCCCTGGGCCGTGACGACGTTGCCCGCCACGATCGGCACGCGCACCCCGGTGGCCTCGGCATGGGCGTCCCGGATCGGGCGGACGCGGGACAGGGCGTCGAGCATGCGCTCCTGGTGTCCGTGGGCGGTGTCCATGACGAGCACGTCGGCGTGTGCGTCCAGCAGGGCCCTGGCCCTGCCCTGGGCGTCGCCGCTGATGCCGATCGCCACGCCGATCCGCAGCCTGCCGTCCTCGTCCAGGGCCGGGGCGTAGATGCCGCAGCGCACGGCGCCGCGCTGGCTCATGACGCCGACGAGGGTGCCGTCGGCGTCCACGCCGATGGACAGGCGGTGGCGGGACGAGGCGAGGGCCTCGAAGACCTTCTGCGGGGCGGTGTCGGCGTCGACGACGGTCAGATCGGTCGTCATGACGTCGTGGAGCTGCACGAAGCGGTCCACGCCTGCCGCGTCGGACGGCGAGAACAGGCCGATCGGATGGTTTCCGTCGTCGATGATGACGGCCGTGCCGTGAGCCCGCTTGGGGACGAGGGCGAGAGCCTCGCCGACGGTCATCGTCGGGCCGAGCACAACGGGGGTCTCGAAGGCGGTGGGGGAGGACTTGACCCGGTTGATCGCCTTGGCGGCGTAGTCGACGGGGATGTCCTGGGGCAGGACCGCGATGCCGCCCCGGCGCGCCACCGTCTCGGCCATGCGGCGGCCGCTGATGGCCGTCATGTTGGCGACGACGAGGGGCAGCGGGAGGTCGATGCCGTCGCGGCTGGTGAGGTCCACGTCATGGCGCGACTGCACGCTGGAGCGGTTCGGCGCCATGAAGACGTCGTTGTACGTCAGGTCGTAGGCCGGTTGCTGGTTGAGGAAACGCACCGTCCGATTCTATGCGGGCGCCTCGTGCGGGCCCGGGCCGACGCAGAGCGGTCAGTGCAGAGAGCAGGACGGGCATGGGTGCCCTCGCGCGGGCCCGGAGTGATGGCCCCTCGTCCCGCCCGGCGGGTCCCCCGGGCGGCTCCCGTCTCGCCCGTATCGTCGCCGCGATCGCGGACGGCCTCCCGGGCGCCCGTCGCAGCCGGGAGGGCGCAGCGGATGAACGGGTGGAACGGGCAGCGGATGAACGTGGGAGACGCGACGGGATGGGGGCGCGGCGCCCCCATCCGGTGCTGCGCGGCGACGGCGCCCCCGGCCCGTGCCCCGCGCGGCGACGGCGGGGCGTCTCATCCCGGTGGTGCGGCGTCGCCGTCCACGGCATGGGGCTACGATGTGCCGAGTAGCTTCGCATCCGTTGAACCAGCCGAGGACGGTCCCATGAGCAACGACGCCAGTTCCGACTCCGCCGACCTTAGAGTCATCATCTACTCCGACGATCGCACGGTGCGCGAGCAGGTGCGGCTCGCCTTGGGGCGCACCCTCGCGTCCGATCTGCCCCCGCTCGAGACGAGTGAGTTCGCCACCCAACCCGCCCTGTGGGCCGCCCTCGAGAAGGAGGATTATGACGTCGCGGTCCTCGACGGGGAGGCCGTGCCGGCGGGCGGGATGGGCGTCGCTCACCAGATGAAGGACGAGTTCGCGCACCCGCCGCTCGTCGTCCTGCTCGTGGCGCGCGCGGCCGACTCGTGGCTGGCCGCCTGGTCCGACGCCGAGGCGATCTCGCCCTACCCTGTCGATCCCATCCGTCTGCCCCAGACGGTGGCCGACGTCGTGCGCAGGGCGCGCGCCGGCTCGTCGATGCCCATGACCACCGAGGGCTTCGGAGCCCCGGGCCAGTCGAGCCGGCACGGTCTCGACGACAACCATGACGTTCCCGAGGAGATGGCGATCTGATGGCGCAGATGACATGGCCCGACCTCATCACCGGACTCATCAATGGCCATGATCTCGACGACGAGGCCGGTGCGTGGGCCATGGATCAACTGCTCACGGGGCGGACCAGCCCCGAGCAGATGAGCGGCTTCCTCGTCGCCCTGCGTTCCAAGGGCGAGACGAGCGGTGAGCTGTCGGCCCTCTCCAAGGGCATGCTCTCCAGGGCCCTCCCGCTCGAGCTCCCGCGCGAGGCGGTCGACATCGTCGGCACCGGCGGCGACCGCGCCAACACGGTCAACGTCTCGACGATGGCCTCCATCGTCACGGCGGCGAGCGGCCGCCCCGTCATCAAGCACGGCAACCGCGCCGCCAGCTCGATGTGCGGCACCGCCGAGTGCCTCGAGGCCCTCGGCGTCGTCATCGACCTGTCGCCGGCCGCCGAGGCGGCCGTCCTCGCCGAGGTCGGCATCGTCTTTCTGTACGCCCAGCGCTACCACGCCTCGATGCGTCATCTCGGCCCGACCCGCAAGGCGCTCGGCGTGCGGACCGTGTTCAACTTCCTCGGCCCGCTGGCCAACCCGGCCCGTCCGCACGCCCAGGCGATCGGTGTCGCCGACGAGCGGATCGCTCCGCTCATGGCCGGGGTCCTGGCCCGGCGCTGCGACCGCGGCTTCGTCTTCCACGGCACCGACGGCCTCGATGAGCTCACGACGACGGGCCCCTCGGACGTGTGGATCCTCGGCGGCGGCCGCTGCGAGCGCACCGTCCTCGACCCCGCCGAGCTCGGGTTGGCTCCTGCCACCCGCGAGGACCTCGTCGGCGGCGACCCCGAGCACAACGCCGGGGTCGTCCGCGAGGTCGTCTCCGGCGCCACAGGTCCGGTGCGCGACATCGTCTCGCTGAATGCCGCGGCCGCGATGCTGGCCTTCGACGGCCCGGACTTCGATGAGCCGGTCGCCGACCAGCTGCGCGCCCGCCTCGAGCAGGCTCGGCGAGTCATCGACGACGGCCACGCCGCCGCGCTGCTCGACCGGTGGATCTCCTCGACCCGGGAGCACGCCCGGGAGTGATCTCCCGGCGGGCGGGCCCGGGCCGTCCGCGTCCGGGCCCCGCCCGGGGCCGTGCCGGTCGCCGATCCTCGTCGACCTCGCGTCGTGGGGCGGGTCGATCCGCGCCGGAATGTGGCCCCTTGATCGTCGGAGCCCTTGATGGGTCATGATTGGTCCATGAGTGAGAATCCGACCAGCACGTCCCAACCCGACGAGCCCGACGACGCGACGCGCGTCTTCGCCCCCGGTTCGGCGGCACCGTCTCCGGGTGCCCCCTCCTCCCAGAGCTCGGCGCCCACATGGCGCAGCACCACCTCGGCCTCTTCGAGCGCACCGACCTCGAACCCCGTCCCGGGGTGGCGCGGCGCTCCGACCCAGACGCCGGCGTCCGCGTCGAGTGCCTCCGCGGCCTCCTCCCCGGTCAGCGGTTCTTCGACCGGTTCCTGGGGGCACCAGCAGCCCACCGCGTCCCAGCCCCAATCCGCCCCGTCGTGGGGTGGCGCGCCGGGCCGTCCGTCCGCCCAGCAGCCCGCCGCGTCCCAGCCCGCGCAGCCCTGGGGCGGCCAGAACTGGGGGCAGCAGGGCCAGTCCGTGCAGGGCGGCTACGCCGCCCAGCAGGCCCTTTACGCCGCACCCGCTCCGGCTCACAAGGACGGCCTGCGCGCCCTGTTCGACCTCAGTTTCACCGAGATGGTGACGCCCCTCGTCGTGAAGATCCTCTACGTCCTGTCGATGATCGTGGGCATCCTGTGGTGGCTCTTCGCCATCCTCATCGGCACCGGCGCCGCGTCCATCGACCCCTACTTCAACAGCGGTTCGAGCGTCATGCTCGTGCTGGGGATCCTGCTCGGCTGGATCCCCGGGGTGATCATCGTCCTGGGCACCCGCATGATCAGCGAGTTCGTCCTGTCGAGCCTGAAGACGCAGCGCGCCGCCGAGGACATCCTCAAGCGCCTCGAATCGCAGTGAGCGAGTCCGGGCCCCATCGGTGGCGAGGAGCCGTCCTGCCATCGGCCGGGCGGCTCCCGCCGTGTCGGGCTCAGCGCAGGAGCCGCTGGACGAGGCAGGCGTAGGCGCCCGCCCACAGCGCCGGCCCGTAGGCGAAGGGCCTGCGGCGCGCCCGTCCGAGCCCGTGGACGATCCCGGTGAGCGCGCCGAGCACCGCAGCGACCATGACGGCGCCGATCACCCCGGCGATGCCCGTGCCGGACGAGCCCGTCAGCGCGCCGAGCCCGACGGCGAGCCGCACGTCGGCGAAGCCCAGACCGGCGCCGGAACGCCAGACGAGCCAGAAGAAACCGCCCACGGCGACGGCCCCGGCGGCTGCGCCGACGAGGGGCCACGGGTCGCGTGCGAGCGCGGCGCCCAGGGCGAGGGCGGCGGCGAGCTCGCCGAGCACCAGCCTCGTGAGGCCGCGCGGTATCCATGTCGAGACGGCGTCGACGCCGACGAGGACGACCGCCCCGGAGCCCCAGACCAGCCAGGCGGGGGCGAGGGGCCCGGCGGTGGCCGTCGCGGCCGAGGACCCCAGGGCCCCCAGCAGGCAGATGAGCCGCACCCGTCCGCTGACGGCGAGCAGCGCGTACGGAGTCTTCCCCTCGGCACCCGGCACCATCGGGTCGGGCTCGGGCTGGCGAGCCAGGAGGCGCAGGTGGACGGCGACGAGCAGCAGCGAGGCGGCGAGGCACAGCGCCCATCCGATGAGCCAGGAGGACGCGACCAGGGGCGGGTCGGCCATGACACGAGCCTATTGACAGCTGGGCCCGTCCGGAAGGCCTCCGTGCGGTCCGCGCGGGGCGACCCGGAGCCCCGGGGGTGCCCCCATGTGCTCTGCCATGCGGCAGTGGGGCAGGTCGGGGGGTCTGCCGCGTGTCAAGTCCTAGGTTTTGTGGTGGCTTGTCTGTCTGGTTCCGGCTGGCGCGGGGGGCGCGTTTGCCGGGGTCTGGTGACGGGGCGGTCTGTGCTGGCCCGGCGGGGTGGTTGCGGTGCCAGGCTTGCTCGTGCTCGGCGGGGGTCCGCATCGGGGTGGCGGGGTGGGGGCGGGTGGTGTTGTAGCGGTGGGCTTATTCGGCGGTGGTGGGCTCGGCGTCGTCGGCGTTCTTCCGGGGGTCGTGCTCGTCGGGGGAGGGGGCGGTTGCGGGTCGGTTCGGTCTTGTACGGCGGGTTCAGGGCCTGGGCCGGGGCATTGTCGTGGGAGTCGTCCTTGGATCCCGTTGAGGCGACCGCGTCGCGATCGGACAGGGTCTGCTCGTGGCGGATGGCCCGGTACTGCGCGCCGTGGTCGGGGTGGTGGATCGGCCCGGTCGGGTCGGCGCCCTGCCGTCGGTGCTGCCGGATTGCCGTGGTCGGGGCGTCCGGGGCCGGGTCGGTGCGCAGGCCGGTGGGGGCCTGCCGGTCCACGTTCCGGCGCGGGTGCGCGTCGGCGGGTGGAGGCGGCGTGCACCTGCCCCGTGAACGTGCGCGCGGAGGTGATGTCCGCCATCCGCGATTCGTTCGGTCCGGGGGTCGTGAAGTGCTGGTCCATCAGGTCTGCCGGGTGCTGCTCCCGTGGAGCGGTCCGGGCCGGTCCGGGCGGCTTCGCGCGGCGGGTGCCGTGCGGGCCCATCATGTCCCGCATGGGCCGCTCCGCGGTGCAGCGGGTCACGTGCCGGCCCGTGCGCGCGGCGGACGGCGGGGCGGTTGAGTGCCGTGCGCATCTGGCGGGCTCCCGGCGCCGAGCAGTCGGCCTCGTGGATCTCTGCGGTCCCGGTCTTGAGGGTCTCGTCGTGCACGCTTCTGGCCGACGGCGGGCGGGACCGGGCCGCGTGGAAGGCGGACGGGGTGATCCTGACCCCGGCGCCGGTCAGCGCCCCGGATCGGCCAGGCCCCGGGGATCCGCCCTGCTGTCATGGATGGAGGAGTCGATGACCCCTACCGGCGGCCTGGCTCCGCCCGGGCCGGAAGACGCGCTCGTCTTGCGCAGGATCTCGTCGGCCCGCCCCAGCCCGCGCACCGGCCTCTCCAGCTGTCTGGTGCTCGCCGTCCTGGCTGGTGGTCCCGGCCCTCCCACCGGCGTCGGTCTCGGCCCTCCTGACCCGGGCCCGCAGCGCCTCGGGATGGACCCCCGGCTCATCGGCGACCCTGCCCCTTGGGCCCGTCAGGATCCCGACGGGCCTGCACGGCCATCCTCGTGGCCCGCCCACGCAACCCGGCGGGACACTTCCTCGGCGCACCCATGACAGTGACCCCTCCATGCATTCACTGCCCCCACCAAACCCGGGACGCAGCATCACTCCAGGCTGGTTGTCGGGTTCGGTTGGGTCTGCGGGGGTGGCCGGCTCGTCGCGGTGCTCGTCGAACGGGTCCGGGCGGCTCGGGGTTCGGCCCGCACAGGCGCAGGAGCAGCCGGTACGAGGAGTCCGACTGGTGTTCGGCGTCGAACAGGATCTTCACGACCTCACGCAGGGCCGGGACGTCCCAGAACCCGGCGCGGGCGCCCGTCCGGGAGAGCGGCCGGGCCAGGATGGCCTTGAGTTCCTGCTTCCGGGTGCGGGCGGGTTCCGCCGCGTTCTGGTTCCCCGCATGGCCGGTCAGGACCCGGCGCATCCTGGTGGCCCACCACTCGGTCGGCCATTCCTGCACCGTCCTCTCCGTCCGCTCGACCGTCTCTGCGATGATGCCCACGTCGACGCCACGGGAGGCGTGCAGGACCGCTTCGGCCTTCATCCCGGCGAGCACGCGACT
>ERZ773070.59-NODE-59-length-83597-cov-7.758146_pt1 | contig 83597 bp, 131 predicted proteins | sample MGYA00580618_ERZ773070 | MGnify/ENA primary metagenome ERZ773070 (study PRJEB29015, sample SAMEA2738023) | human oral metagenome | biome: human oral; feature: human-associated habitat; material: dental | place: China | collected 2019 ...
TGCAAGGGAGGACTTTTGAGGTATGTCTGCGAGGGAGTGTAACTGCAAGGGAGGAAAATTGATGAAAACGTGCAGGAAGGACTGTTTGGTGTCCATTTTTACAAAAAAAAAATAAAATTTTTTATAAAATTTTGAAAATTTAAAAAATTGGGAATATAGTATTAAATAGTGTTTATATTAATTATCTTATTTATCAATTTAGTTAATGTATATAAAATTATATGATTTTATTTGGCAGTTTAAAATAAAAGTAGTATCTTTGCATTGTGATTTAGAGAAGTCTTGTTCTCCTCTGAGTTCCATACTCAGACTTATATATACTTAGTGGAAGCGTACATCAGTATTAATACAGAATATAATATTGGTTTATTTAAACAACTTTGCTTCCTATTTTAGATGCGGATAAGGTGTAATGGTGCACGCTGTGATTTTCCAATACAGAGGAGTGGTTCGATTCCATAATCCAGCTCAGTTTGGTGCGTGAGAGGGTCGATGTCGTGACCTTTTAGTGAGATTGCTGCGGTCAGCATCCCCTCTCGCTTTTAAAGAGATTCATAATTACTTAAATATAAATTTTAGTTTGTTTAGATTTTAATAATTAGATATGATGTGTGTTTGCCTGTGATAGGTAGACACACATTTGTTATTATGATGATTTTTATATTGAATATGAAAAAGATTAATTATATAAGACCATTATGCAGTGTGATATAAGTTGGATGCGAACATGATGCTAAGACTATTGACGATTTGATTAATCGCAAGGGCGCTGGCGGTGTTTGTCCTTATAATCCTGAATATACTACAGGACCTCAATATAAACGTCACAAATAACATTAAAACCCCTCAATAGGCATATTATTATCTATTGAGGGATTATTGTTTTTATATTAGTTAAAATTATTTTTAAGTAGTTGTTTTGTGTCTTTATCTATTGTATTATGTCCACAGTGCCATTTATTGCATATGGGGCAGACATATGATACCATTCCTTGTTGTATTAGTTTAGGGTGCTGTTTAAGCCATTCTTCGGCATCGTCTTCTGTTTCGTAAGTGACTTTAGTTTTCCATCTATTTTTGTCAGTTCTTGTCCAGTGGCATTTATCTGGTTCAAACTTTTTAGGTGGTGTTTTTCTGTAGTACGTCTTTTTCATCCGCATTACTTTGTTTTTTGTTGAATTTATTAGTTATAAAAAAATAGGCAAGCAGTATATTATATATTTGCTTACCTATAAATATTAGTATTATGTATTCTTTATATAGTTTTTCTCTTAATATGTTGTGATTTTGAATTTGTAATTACATTCTTTGATATTTTATATAAGATATATAGTAGAATATAATATGTTCCTATGTTGATGATTGCATATAGTATGTTAAATCCTAAGACAATCATTATAATGTTTATTGCTGTGATAAGAATTACTTGCCCTATACTATATAGTTGAATATTTTTTTGAATGATTTCTTTTATATCTTTTTCTTCATCAAATGTTATTATATCAAATATATTCATTACAATGAATGATTGATTAATAAAGAAGAACACAAAAACTAAATAATAATAATTCAAATAATCGTTTAATGTCAAAAATTGATATGCTGACAAATTAAAGAGTGTAAAGGATAATAATCCTATATATACGTTTTGTCTTGTATTCATATTTTTATTTATTTATTATGGTGCTGGTTGATGATGTTTACTAATTGTTTCATTATTTCTTAGAAGTCTTCTAAATTTTATTTTTCTATCTATTCTTACACGTAGAAGAATAATTGATGTAATGAATAGAATATATTGTGTTAGGAAGAAAATTACACTTTCTAATTGAATAGACAGATATAAAAGTAGTGGTAAATAAGTTGTATGTAGAATAATCAACATAGTATCAACGATATTTATTACAAATCTATCTTCTTTTGTTAACGTACTATCTTTTTTGATTATTTCAGTATTTCTTGTGAGTAGTGTGATATTTTCCGACAGGATTAATATATCGTATACAAATAAAGAGTAACATTGGAAATGAACTTATTGTTGTAGCATAAGTGTCCATTATATTACATAATAGTATTCCTATAGTTACGTATAAGAATACCCAAATAATAATTTCTTTAAAGATATATTTCATTGGATTGTCGTATTATTTTGTATAGTTGTTTTTTCTTTTATCATTTGCACTAACATATCATTCAGTAAGAAAGCATATAAAAGATATAGACCAGAGTCTTTAATAAGATTATAGACTGAATTTGTGTACCAAGCATAAATGATAGCAGGAATCATATATATGATTGTCATTGCAATTGTTGCCAAATTAGTCCGTAGAATACATCCTTTACTTTCTTCTGTTTGAATATATGGGGTGGTTTTATCATTACATCTATATGTTTTTATCTTCATCATTAATCTTATATAGTCAGTAAATTGAATAAAATAGATTATCATGAAAGGAATAAAAACTATCATAGGGAATTTTCCTACACTATGTCCATAATCATTAATTAAACTATATAACGATAATCCAATAAAAAAGAAAATAACAATTCCACATACTGTCTTAATAATAAAATCTTTCATATCACTTTAATCTTTTAGGTCTAATATTGCGACATAAATAAATGTTAGCAATGTAATTATGGCTACTTCAAACTTCGTACTTGCCCATAGAAAAGATAAAGTTATCGAGCCTATCATACTAAGCAAATTTTTAATGATTATATATAATGTTTTTTTCATTTTTCTTTATTGTTTAAATATTGTGTTACGAATAGAGTTAAGAAAATATTCATAAAAAGTAGAATAACAACTAATTGTTGAAATTCAGTTTTGCATGTATACCCTAACGCCAAGAGCATAAAGAAGGTTAGAACAATATAGAATATATCATAAATAAATTTAATCATTTCTATTTATATTTGATAAGTAAATAAAAGTTAGGAGTGTGATGACTCCATATTCAAACTTATTACTTCCAAAAATTAGAGACAATACAATTGCTATAATAAAAGGAAATAAGAAGAAAAAAAGTTTTGCCATATTATTTCTTATTTTTATAGTTATCAATAAAATTTCTTATTTCAAAACTTGTCAGCATAACAAAGTATAAAATAAGAGTTTGATATGGGGTAAACTGAAAACATACTATAAATATTAATGTTAATAATCCTGCCCAAATACAATTACCAATATATTGTTTCATAAGTTTATTTTTTATTTAGTAATTTATTGATTTTATTTTCAATACTCATTAACAATACAATTATCATAAAACCAATAACCACGACTAAAGATTGAAATGGTGTTTGGCAAGCATAATCAACTACAATATATACTAAGATAATCAAAAGTATTGTAAGTATTATTGAAATTATAATCGCATATTTCATATTAGTTTCTCTTATTATAGTTCAGAATATACTTTTTGCATAGAATAATTATTCCCCATACAATTCCAAAGAATAATACTATATAGAATGTATATGGAACGCTGTACGGGTTTATTTCGCTGATTAGGTATGTCAGTACCCCTGCAAGTATTAAAGAGGCTGAGAATACAATTAACAGCCTTTTAATAAAGTTCTTGTAATTAGTATTCATCATCTTCTTCTTCGTTGTTTATATTATTATCTTTATTTAAAAAGTCATCATCTTTAAATGTTGCTGAAATAATGGGTGGCATCATGAAAGTAAACATTAACAAGAAAATAGCCGTTGTTGTAATAGTATACAGTACTGCGTATGTTTCATTAGCATCAATGAACCAATCCAATCTTCCAAATCCCAATGCGAATGTAATGTATGGTAGTACATAAGCAGGAATACATACCATCAATATAGTTTGAAGTAATATTTTTAATAAATGCATAAATTTAATTTTTTATTTATTTGAAGTATTATTATTTTCTTCTATGTTCTTATATAATGTTTCGATATACTTCACGGTAAGTTCATAGTTTTTACCACTCAATTCGCTATCTTCGTATGCCTTCTTTATAAGTTCTTTGCCTGTACCATAGAAGCATCCAACTTTCCACATTTTATTTGAATGTGTATAAGTAAAAAATCGTCCACTGGACCAATTATTTCTACATACAATATAATCAAATTTATTCTTAATAATTGCATCCTCACCAATTTCCGCCTTGTCGTACACAAATGCATATTCTCTTATTATGGCATCGCCATAAATAATACACTCATCACATATTTTCGCATTCTCATAAACTCGAGCGTTCCCAAAGACTTTAACTTTATCCGTAATTGTAGCATACCCATAAACATCAGCATCACCGAAAACTTTGACACTCTTGTATAGAGTTGCATTCCCGTAAATGTTGGCATTACCCCATATTATTACATCATGGCGAATAGTAGCATTACCAAAGATGCGTGCATTATTTTCCACCAACACATTGTCAAAAATGCGAGCATTATCAAAGATATAAGCATTATCATATATTCTTGCATTTCCATGTATTTGTGCATTATTTTTAACCGCTACATCATTAAAAAGACAAGCGTTGTCATACACCCAACAATCACCTATTTGGGAAAGATTATCTTCCTTTTCAATCCATCCTCCTAAATCACCTTTATTGACATCAGAGAAGTCTTTTAAAGCTTCAATACGATATATAGTAATACCATTTTCTACCTTTGATAAATCTTTTCTTATTTTATATTTTAATTCGTCCATGATTTGTTTTTTTATTGTTATACTTGCAAAGTTAATAATAATCTATGCTATATCCAAATTATTTAACTTAAAAAACATTAAATAAAAAAATAGGATACTGTATGTTTAGTATCCTATTGATAGTACTTTACTTTCGATTTCTCTCCATTATTTCTTTTTGGAATTGTTTTAGAGTTTTGATAATTCTTCTGTTTGCTTCTTCTGCATCTTCATAATTTGTAAAGCAGTTATAATGAACAATATCTTTACGTGCTGTTTTCATCCATTCAGAAGGTGAAGAGTTTTCTCTGCTTCTAACAAGTGGGTAAAAACTGCTATTTGCATAATAGTAAGGTAAGAAGTTTCCAGATAAATCTTTCTCAACGTTACAAAATTCAAATTCATCTATAGTTATACCATATTCAATTTCCTTATCAGGGGAATCTAACATAATAAGTTTTTCATTTTGAAATTCATAACCATTCTTCTTAATTGCTTCGAATAATATTTTTTTATCTTCATCGTTAGCGTAATAAATTTCAGTTATGTACTTATTATCATCGGTGGATGTTTTAACGATATCATCCACTTCAAATCTATCTTCTTTGGGATAATATGTCATTAGTGAATGGATATATGAACCACTCAATGAACGTTGTCTTGGAATGAATATAAGTTCAGTTTCTTCATTTTTCCAATCACGAATTACTAAAACAGTTTCATTGTTTTTATAATCACTACTTCCAATGTAAAATTTTTCTCTTCTCATTTCTTTTTATTTTTTATTAATAAAACAATATATTAAAAATACAACGATTACACTAATTGGAATATATGGCGTTTTCATGGTTACATAGAACGGATTAAAATGTAATGTTGTGTGACCCATCATTAATAACGCCATAATGATTAATACAAGAAGCAATATTGTATATAGAAATAATTTCATAATATTGTTATTTCAACTAATCTTTTAAACATATAAGCACACCCCAGTACTCCTATAAGAATAGAACAATTATCGGGTGAATCTAATTGAATATAGAACGGATTCCAATATATATGTGCTTGTCCTACTATAAGTGTTATAATGATAATGAATATCATCCATATAATTGTATGGGTATAATTTTTCATTCGCTATAATAAATTTGATGCTGTGGATTATGTCTATTATATGTGGATAGACTTTGATTGAATAGTTTACTGAGTTCTATACGATACCACATATCAGCGTCTGCTTGTGCCATATCTATAGAATCATATTCACCAAGTTCAATATCATCTGGGGCGAATAATGTTGCTTTATCACTGTTTACGTTATCAATAGTCATAACACCAAATAATGTGATAGCATATTGATAATATTCATCACCCTCCCATTGTAGTTCTGGAAAGGCTCTGACGTAATCTTTTAATTGAATAACTTGTTTCATTTTTTTCTATTTTGGAATTATAAATCAGTATATATAAATGGAGAAACATATTCATAATCTTTTTTATCTTCTTCTTTTCTACATTCCGTATATGGAAGAATATATGGTAAAAGATATTTCTTTGATTGAACGACTTCTTCGTAATCAAATCTTGGTATCCATTTATTACTATATACTTTTTTCATCATTTATTTCTATTCTGTATTTCTTCTTGGAAGTTCATCAGAGTTTCTTTGACTCTTCTGATTGCTTCATCAACATCTTCTTTATTGGTGAAGTAGTTGAAGTTATTTAAATCTTCATGTAATCTATTTTTAGGAGTTCTTATTATACGGTCTATATCCTCACTGATAGCATAGTATGGTAATGTATTACCTATAATATCTGTCACGACTTTAATATTATGTGCTATCTTGTCTTCAATAGCTTTATCTAAGATACATTTATTTTCAACAGATGGTACAATAGTTTCTTCTTCAGAAGGACTTTCATCTTGCTTATCTTCATCAGATTCTTCATCATCAGAATCCCATCCCCACCAATTGTATTGATATCCTTTTTCTCTCATGATTTTCAGAAGATTTGTTTTTTCTTCTGGTGTTGCGAAAGCTAATATTGTCAATTTATCGAAATCTAAAACTGGACTATCCCTTAGTATTCCAGTAATAGGAGAATATGCAAGTACTGTATTAAACAAACCATATTCATCCATCATACAGTCATATATCAAGATGTCTTCTATTTGTCCTAACGTATTATATACAGTAAGAATTTCTCCTTTTGATAACATTTTTAGTTTCTTCAAATTTATTTTATTATCGTTTTCTATTTCAACTTTCTTTTCTTCAGCAGAGTTATCTTTTATGACTTGCCATCCATCCCATATATATCCTTCTTTTGCCATGTTTTTTAGAAGAATTTCTATTTCTGTTTGCGTTGCAAAACGAATTGTATCAATTTCATCAAGTTTAAACGATGGACATTCCTTTACCCAACCTATTCCATCGTAATATGCAATTAAAGGATTTAAAAAACCACTTCCATTTACTCTTCCAGCATGTATAAAGATTGCTACTACTTCTCCGAACTTATCCAGTATAGTAATATAATTTCCTCTTGGAACACTATCTAATCTTCTTTTATTAATTTCACCGACAATATTTTTTTTATCATTCTTTTTTACAGAATCATATAACGATGTTTTATTATTTGTTGTATTCATATTTTATTCTTCTATTAATTGTTTTGTTTTATTATTCCAAGTATAACCATTATCTTTAAGAACTTGGAGGAAATCATTTATTTCTGGTAATGTTGCGTATCTTAGTGTTGAATACATTGGATATTTCTCATTAGTTACAGAGATACTTTCTGGTTTACCAAGTTTCATTGAAGCCCATGTTTTATAATAAGGCGTGTAATTTTTGACACTAACTGTTATAAAATAATCTTGTTCTTTTAAAATGAATATTTCATTTTTTGTTTCATCAACAATAAAATCTCCTTTTGTTAATCTATCCTTTTCTTTGCTTGATAGATTATATTTACCAACATAGACCAATTCATCCGTTACATCATTCCAAAGATAGCCCACTCGACTTAATCTATCAAATAGATGTTCCTCTTCACTTCTTCTTACACATCTCCAATTGCCATCTATTTTAAAAACATTTTCATCAATATGGATGAAATTATCTTTATCAATGAATGCGTATGTCCCGATAACCCCATCCTTTTTAGAAATATAATCTCTCATTAGGAAACATTCACCAGTTTCATCATTTGTATACCAACTATTTTCAAGTAAATGCTTTTTGATGATATCATAAGTAAGATTTGCATAGGTATCTATTAACACACCATTTTTATCATCCCATATATATCCCTCTTTATTTAAGAAATTAACGGCTTCTATTTCTTTTCTTGGAGTTGCTTTGGTAAAGTATTCAATACCCGTAGCAACAGCATTTATTTCAACAGTAGGGTCAACAGACCATGTAATTTCTACCCAGAACGTTATCTTATCTGTAGATTTATCATAATCTTTGAAGATACCAGTGGTGTTTACACTGGTAATAATATCTCCATTCTTAAAAACATTATTCATATTTTTGTTTATTATAGTTTACAAACATTTGCTTCAGTTCCTTTAAGAGTTCCGTTGCATCTTCTTCTGTCTTAAAACAATTATGTAATGATATATATTTTCGCTGTGCTTTACTATTAAAATTTCTTGCTTTAATCACCTTAAAATATCTATTAATAAAGTAATACGTTTCTCCAATTTCAGGCATCCAGCATAAATCTACAAGTTGCTTTAATTCCTCATTCCACTTATAATTCTGTTCTGCCAATTTATCTTTGAACAATTGTATATCTTCATCTGTAGCTTTTGTCCATTGATTTAAATGGTGTCCGATAACATCCTCTGCCATAAGAAAACCGTCACTCTTAGTAAAATATTCAGCGTATCCAATAATCTCTCCTCCATCTGATATTTCTTTAAAGATTGCTATTGCACAGTCAGTTTTCGTTTTAATAAAATCACCATCCTTAAACTCTTTGGTGAAATAAATCTTTCCATTCTCAATAGTTGCTATATATCCGTCTGGAATATTGATAGGTTGAATTTCATTTGGAATTGAAATGGAATTATCACTAATATTAGTAGTTATCATTCTTGGGTGTGAGAAGAAGTTATTCTCATCCTTATCCCATACATATCCATTTAATTTTAATATATCACGAATATAATCTTGTTGATTAGCTGTAGCATATTTCCAAGGAATAAATCTATTATACTCAGTTAAGACGTTACCATCTGTAGGTGCATGCCATACTCTCATCTTGAGTTTATCAGCAGTTATTCCCTTGAAGATAACAGTTTCTCCATCTCTGAAATAAATAACGTCACCACATTTGAGTTTATCATCATCTAACTCATATTCCTTACGCATTTCTTTTACATCATCATGCCAAACATAACATGTACCTCTTAGTTTGTAGAGAAATTGTTGTTTCTCATAATCGGTTGAATATTGCCAAGGATGTGCAGGATTAAATCTTTGCACCTCACACTTATTACAACATTCGTCTATACCGTATACTATATTCCATCCTAACAGCCATTCATCTTCTTCATATCTCATGAAGATAAATGTTTCGTCTCCGTCAATACTGGTAAGGAAATCACCCGTCTTGAACTTCGACGTGTTTTCTTCCATTTCTTCAGTTTTGTTTTCTTGAATATCCGCTGAGACTCTTGCTTTAATTTCAATGACTTTCATAGAAGCAGCATCCCATATATATCCTTTTTTCAAGAGTATTTGATTAAATTCATCAATTTCAGAATCATTCATTTCACGGAATGAGCCATCATTAAAAGTTTTCGTTTCTTTGAGAATAGTATGCTTATCATCTGCATTAAGAAAAGTTATGTATAAAAATATACTCCCTTCTTCTTCTGGGAATCTATTATGAAAATAAAACATATCAGCTGAGTAACATTTAACTATACCACTCATTTCTCCATTAGTGATATAAGTGCCTGATTCGAATTTTTGAATTTTATCCATTTTATTTCTTTATTTTAAGTAATTTGTTAAATACTGCTATTTCTCTATCATTTGCATGATACCACTCCAAATCATCTGTATAAGCCATATCATCAATGATAACCAAATCATCCAAATACATTCTATCACTAAAGATACATAGTTTTCCAAAGAATATATTTTTTGTACTATTCATTTGATGATACTCTGCGTATATCAAACCATCACTTCTTACAATGATATCATTTTTATTTGGAGGATTATTTTCAAAATCTATCGGTGTTCTTTTACCACCATAATATAATTCTTTTGCATCTTCAACCCATTCATGACCATGTTCTTTAAGTTCCTGAATAAACTCATTCTTTTCTTCGTGAGTAGCTTTTCTCCAAGTTCCTATATTACATATAAACTTTTCACCTAAAATAAACTCTCGGGCAATAATGGAACTATCTTGACAATTATTATATGCTTTTGATACTATTCCAAAATCTACAAGCTCTTTAACAATAACAATATCGTCATTAACTGTGTTTACAATGAAATCTCCTTTTCGTAAATTAGCTTTACTTTCTGGAGTTAACAAATCTTTATCCATTTTCTTTACTTACAATATCAAGTTCTTCTCTTATCTTATCAGTATTATAAGCCAGTGCAGCTTCTTTTGCACCTTCTACAGTAATGTATTCTGCTTGTATCTCATTATTAATATAGAGTTCTGGATGCATAGTGTCTGCATTAATGTTGACGTGGAATTTATTATTAAACCCGTAAGCTATATTATCTTCATTCCATTCCAACTTACTTATCTTATCAATAATATCATTGATAGCAGCGCCATACGTTATCTCTAAGGCGAATAAAGCATCTTTGGTTGGTAATGTATCACCGAAGTTACTTTTGCGCCTTACGTAGTGATTAATGCGCTCTAAGACTGTATTATAATTGTTTTTCTTCAATTTCATATCCATAGAATAATTCATTTATTCTTGACTTGTAATGTTCTTGCGCTTTCTCTCTTGCTTCATTGAGGTTATTGAAATTACCATATTTATTGTTGTTAATAAAGAGTTGATAAATGCCACCAAAATCTGATGGATATATTTCATATTTAACTTTATATCCATATGCTTGATTATTAGTGTCCCATTCCAAAACTTCCATTCTTTCTTTTGCATCACTAACGCCTAAACAATAACTTATTTGACAATATTCAATAACATCTTTTATTTGGATTTTGTCATCTGAAAATTTTTCTTTTAAAGTTTCTTCCAATGATTTTATATTATTTAATCTCTTTATGAAAGAAGTATAATCATCAATTTTAAGTTGTTCTTTATTCATAATCTCTTACATTAGTAATAATTCTATCGGACATAAATCTCATTACTTCATTTATATTTGTTTCATCAATATAATTTGGTAGATTGATTCTTTCTTTATTAATATATCCTACATATTGATTATTTGTTTCCTTTTTAATAATCATATTAATGAAAGGCAAATCGGCTTTGAAACAATATGGTTCTTCGTGCCATTGAATCTTCACATTTTGATTAATGCATTCAAAACCTTTAATGAAAGCATTTTTAATATCATTATATGTGAATATCTTTTTATCAACATTGATAAAGTTAGATTCTCCAGTTTTATCTTTAAATCTCTTATTAGCGTATTCTTTTGCTTTTTCGTTTATTTCCATATATTCTTTTTATTTTAATATGGTGCAAAGTTATTTTTTATTTTTTATATATCCAATAATTTTGTGTTAAATTTCATTAATAATATTCTGTTTATTTGGTGAGTAAAGATTTATTCTTTATCTTTGCATACACTAAAAAAATACACGTTTATGAATTTGATATTTATTTTTTATGCATTAGTATTTTGTTTATTAGCATTCTTCGTTGATGGAATATATATTAGAACAGGAATGGATACAGATGATGCAAAGAATTTTTTCCTAAACATGATGCTTTTATCTATTTTGTCATTAGGTATTGGAATTTTGTTGACGATAGTAGAAAATTAATTAATCTGTATAATTTTAATTTTTATTGTTTTATTTTGTTGTTCCGCACAGTGGTTGTTGTTACTCCCATTGTGCGGTTTTTAGTTAATATATTAGAGGAATGAAAGGATTTTGTTTTATGCATGAATATGGTTTAGATTTGTTAATTGAACTATTTGATTTAGATTATTATATTAGATAACATATTATTATGATAAATAAACTACTATATACATAAACATCCATTAACATTATACAGAAAACTGTATATCACTTGATAATCAATAAGTTATACTTATATAAGTACATACTGCGCAAAAAATCACGTAGAACAAGAAGGATAAAAGGTACATTATGTTAATTCATTTAACAGTCCATAATTTGTAAATTATTGTATATTTTCCTTTCATAGTGTTTAACTCATATGCAATATTTATGCAAGTTTTCTAAGTTCCACCCACCTCGTGTACACATTATGGTACACAACCGCCTGCCTGCCCACCTGTATTGGAACGTACTGCATCATATATTAATGAGAAAATTGATATAATAAAAGAAGGGATGCCCCGTAATTAGGACACCCCTTAGCATTTACATTTTATATTAGCGGTTATATTTCTATTTTACATAAAGTCCATACTTAATTAAGTACATACCATGCTAAATTTCCGTAGATTGAAGGTTTATTGTTAATATGTTTATCACATATATTTTTATATCTTTTCTTCTTTATATTGTATCTATTATTCTCATCTTGATAGTATATATAATCTTTATCTTCTTTTATTAATCGTATTCGTATCTTATCATATAAGCATGTGTTACAAAATGGAACTTGAGATATATGTATCATGTTATGATGGATGTAGTATCTTATATCATTATCGTATCATATATAGTATGTATACATTATCTCTGCTGGTGTGTCTGTTATGTATATCCTTATATTGTATGTAAGTAATGATAGTATTTGTAAGAGTGTAAATAGATATATATTTATATGTTTATATATAATTCACACCCTTGGTATAATATACCATATAATGTACCATCTGTAAAGGATTACTTGACACATCATCCATGTTTAATCTGCGTATCATGCGACCTATTTCGAGATACTTCTTGTTTATGTTGGATATATTTCAGGAATTAAAGTGAGTCATTTTTAATAATTAGCATCGTACAATGTGATGATGCTTTCTGTGTCTGACTTAAATAAGTACACTTTAATACCCCTGTAAAAGTGGTTTAATAACGTTTTATAGCTTCTGTGCACGTGGGTGTTCTAACGCTTTAGTCCTTCATCGTGCACTCCACTATAATAAATAATAACTTAATTTTAAACTATGAAAAAACTTCATTCAAAATCTTTATTAACCTAATACCTCCTTTTAAGAAACACTTACTTGAACAATTGTATTTCTATATACTTTGAATTGTTCATCGGTTTCAACATTGAAATAGAACAATATCTGAAGGAGTCCATTTGAATCCAAATTATTGACACCTTCCTTTAATATTGAATGAGTATCCAACCCGTTCAATTTTTCTTTTTCGAACTCTCTGACATGAAGGTTGTAAGCTTCCAGTTGTTCCTTGGTTAAATCAATATAAACCTCCTGCTTATAATCTCCATTAAGTTCTACATTATCAATATTTTCAGGTGACTGAATATAAGACACCTTTGTTGATTTACAACGATTAATTAAATGTGTCATACTTAATTAAGTACAGGTAGTGTGTGTATGTATCCAGAAAGGAACCATTCCTGTCGGATATGTGAAAGAGTACCTGTTTTTCTCAATCACAATGCAAAGGTAAGACATTTCTTTTAATTGACAAAATATTTGGTCCATTAATTTTATATGATAAGTATTTTTTAACAGTTACACAAGTTCTATATAAGTGTTGGCATAATATACACATGCGTACATATTTAAAGATTTTACTATTTTAAGCACCTGTGAGAGTATTTCGGAATGTAGACTATAAATTTATATGTTTGGTTGAATAAAGCTTCTTAAAACGAAAATAAATAAGTTTGTTAAACATAATTAATTAATTTGGATAATTGATTTTTTCTTTGTAATTTTGTATCATTCAATTATAAATGAAATTATGGAAGAAAAGAAATACAGAATTAGAGAAGATATGTCATTAAAACTTGATGGTGGTATTACCCTTTATCGTATTGAAGCGTTAAAGGACTTTAGTGATGTAAAAAAGGGAGATATTGGTGGTTGGATTGAGAAAGGGGAAAATCTATCTCAAGAAGGCGACTGTTGGGTATATGGTAATACCTTCGTCCGTGAGAATGCCAAAGTATTTGACAATGCTAAAGTTCGTGATAAAGCAAGATTGTTTAATGAGGTCCGAGTATATGGTAATGCTAATCTATGTGAAAATGCGTATATAAGTGATAACGCAGAAGTATTTGATTACGCAGAAGTGTACGGAGATGCATGGGTATGTCATAATGCTAAAGTTTTAGGTCATTCTAAAATTGCAGGTTTTGCAAGAGTTGGAGGAAATGATATTTTAGAACATACTGAATTAGTATAATAACCATACTTAAATAAGTACAAATAGAACATGAATGCGATAAACAAGTATAAAATTAGAACTGATATTTCAAAGGAGTTCAATGGCATTACCCTTTATAGAATAGAAGCACTAAGAGATTTTTATCAAATCAAGAAGGGTGATTTAGGGGGATGGATTGAGAAAGAAGAAAATCTATCTCAAAGAGGAACATGTTGGGTGTATGATGAAGCAATGGTATTTCAGAATGCTCATGTCAGTGGAAAAGCTATAGTTTGTGGCAATGCGAAGGTATTTGGATATGCTATTGTTACTGACAATGCAGAAGTAGGAGGTAATTCAAAAATACAAGATTGCGCAATTTTACAAAATGATGTTTCAGTATATGATAATGCACACATTTTTGATAATGCAAGAATTTCTAATAACGCACAAATTTATAACAATGTAAAGGTATTTGGATGTGCATATATTTATGGAAATGCTTATATATTCAATGATGTACAAATTTATGATAATGTTAAAGTTCATGGTTACACTGAAATATACGGGAACATTCATATATGTGGAGACGCTGAAATAAAATCAATTACTGACTACTATGTTGGAAAGAATACATGGAGTAGTGGTCGTTACTTTGTTTATACACGTTCAAATAAGAAGTGGAAGGTAGGTTGTTTCTATGGTACAAGTGAGGAACTTATCAAGAAGGCTTATAAGGATAGTAAGTTAAGCGGACAAGAGTACGAAAGAGTTATTAAATATGTAGAAGAAATGTATAATAACATAGAGAGTCATACTTAAATAAGTACAAAGTAGTACATAGGATGTTAAATTATAGTTAAATGCTATGTATTATTTGGTTATGTTAAAAATATTATCTATCTTTGTGGCAAATTATCAAAACATTTAGAAAATATGGAAGATTTTAGAAGTATTGCTTGGGAGTTAAAACCAACTACTGACTATTTGCATGATTATATGCTTAGGAAATTTAAGTCGGAAGGTAAAAATAGAAGTGGGTCAACACCGTACAGCAATAAGCGTAATAGAAGGAAAAAGAATAAACCAAAGAGAAAATAATTAAACAGAATTTATTATGACAAATTTTGGCGCAATCATTATTGACACGAAACATAGAGGGTTAAACAAACTTACTCTACCTTATATTAAGCAGGATATGAGTGGAGAGTATAAGTTTGATAATGGTGTTTTGGGAGGTAACTATGCAGGTATTATTCCAACCACTGAAGGAGAAAGAGTAACAAGATGTAAGTTGTTTGAAGTTGATTTAGACGGACTTAAATCAGTCCTACCAGATGTATTAATCATTGATGATGTATATAATGAGAGAAAGAAGATTGGTAAGAGAGGATTAAACGATAAAAACGAAATAAAAGAAGATGAGTGGAAGGATATATGCTATTCACTCATTAAGGAAACACTTATGTATGCGAGCGATGCGGATGTGTATGTTGTTAATTTACATAAGTAATTGAAAATAAAAAATGGTAACTTATCTCACTTTTATGTATATTTTTAGCGATTTTTTAAATGCTAATTTGAATTTAATTAATTCAAAATCAAATACTTACAGAAAGTGGGATGTTTATAACACTATACCGAAAGGTAATTAGTTTTTTTTAACGTGAATTATTTTGATAGTTCACGTTTTTTGTTTATCTTTGCACCAATAAATCATTTATATACAAATTAAAACTTATTAGAATTATGAACGCTTATAGTAGATTATTAGAGAGAAAGAGAAAAGAAGTTAAGAAGATGTTGAGTGAAAATAATTCAACATATACTTTAAATAAACCTTATCCACAAGTAAGGTTTGTTGTTGAGAGTGAAGACAAAAAAGACACAAACTCTCTCATCACTTTAAATGTTTCAGAATTAACACTTGTTAACGGCAAGTTAATGGTTAGTGGTAGCACAAGACATGGGGATAATTATTCATTGCCTATTGAGAGTGCTTTCAATTCTTATGAGGACGGAGAACTTATTATATACGAACATATAGGTTTTGCAGATAATGTTCTCCCTATGGTACAGCATACTTTTGATTATATTAAAACTACTTTGGATAATCAATTTTTAATGCTGTTTCATACGTATGGGAATGTTATTTCTGATACTGATAATGAATTAGAGCCATGCTTTATCAAACAAGGTTTTGATGAGTTTGTAGGTGTAATTTGGTATGAGTTTACAGAAATTAAGTTTGAAGAAGGGAAAATGCTTGCTTATGATTGTCCAAGTGAAAATTATATCAACTTCGATAAACTTACATTTGAAGATAAAATTAAGTTATATCGACACTTCTACATACTGACTGAAGGTAGTGAAAAGAAAATGTAGTGTTAAAAAATAGTTAAAAGTAGGGAATAATTTGTGTATTTCAAATTTATTTCCTACTTTTGCATTGTAAATCAATAAACAAATTAAGAATTATGAGTAAATTATTAAAATTTAGCGAGAGTGATGTAAATAATTTGCGTATGTATATGCAAAAGAAATATCGTAATAATATTTCATTCGTTAATAATTGTCCTATTGTTAGAAAAGATATTGAAGAGTATGATGTATGCAACATTGTACTTAGTAAGGGCGATATTTATTTCCATTGCGTTAATAGACTTGATTGTTTGGATAATAAATTTATCCCTATGTCTGATTTATCAAGTGAACATGGTTTAAATCATATCTATAAGGCTATTTCATTGACTGAAACAATTTATGAATTAAGCGAGGAAGAAAGTGATTTGTCTCAGAAAATAATTGACAAATTTGCAACTTTCTTAGCGTTAAATAATAATGAAATTATTGCTAATGAGAATGTTCGTACCATACCAAATGTAAATGGACATTTCACTTTTACAAAGGTTGTATGTGATAATGGTTCAATAAGGTTCTATGATAAGGTTAGTGACAAATGGATATATATAAATCAATTACGATTAAAAGACCAAATTATGTTATATCATATTTTCAAGAAGGTTGTTGAGGAACAATTATTTGATTTAATATGTCCTCCTATGATTGGAGATTGTTAACATATTTTTTTAACATATATTAAATTTAGAAATATGAGTAATGTATATATAAACCCTATTCTATCAATTAGAGAACACGCAAAGGAAATAGAGAACGGCACTTATAGCGGTTTGGAACTTGCGAGAAAATTTCTTACATTCAATAATGATAAGAGTTATTTGGAAAATTGTGCATCTTCAATAGCGGAGGGCGTTTACTATTGTAAGAAGTCTGATAAATCTTGTCATGTTGAGATTAATAAGATAGGAAACATGAAGGCAGTATATGAAATGAATTTATAATAAATTACCTATGGAAAAAGAGATTAACATAAGTCAGATTGCAGCCAAGTCTGTTTGTCTTGAATGGTTTGAAATGGAAGGTGATTTATTAGCCGTAACAAGTGAAGGAATATGCAAAATTAGTAAATCTTCTTACTTAAATAAAACTTGTTATGATTTCTATAGGAAATATGATGATAGGACACCTACTAATAGTTTTCCAACTTTAGAGGAGGCAAAAGAATGGGCAAGGACTATGTATGTAGACAACGTATATAGTGAAATGACAATTTGTGTTGATGTTTTTAATCAATTCAATAAGAACAAAAACTTTATTAGTGTTAAATAAATGTTAATGGTAATGGAATATTTTGTAGTTTCAAATTATTTCATTACCTTTGCACTACAAATCAATTAACAAACAAATAAACAAAAAGGAATTATGAAAACAAGACTACAATTAACAATTAGTGTTTTGGTTGAACATGACGAAAACATGACAGAAGAAGAGTTATTAGATACATTTGGTACAGAATGTACTTATTCAGTAACAGCTGATGAGATTGAAGGTATGAGAGTAGTTGACACTGAATTTACCGATATTGAAATTGAATAAACAAACTAATAATCATTTAGAATTATGAAAGAATTTAAAAAAGAATTAGATAGGTTAACGAGTATAACTTTTAACCGATATAATGATACAATTGATTATGTGGCAAATTATTTGAAACCATTTGGAAAGAAGGGTTTGCCTATTGTTTGGAGCGGTGGGAATTATGTTGCGGATGCTGTTTACGATGATTGCGAGTGTGTACGTTACGAGATTAACGCTATTCGTGCAACCAATAAACCATTACCACACTCCCTTCTTGAAGTACACGCTGTAATGAAAAACAATGATGTATGCGATGAGTGGATAGAAATTGATGATTTCGATATTGAAACAATCTTTTATATATTTGAATGGATTAGATTTGAAGAAAATAAGTAAAACAAATTAAAACATTTAAGAATTATGACAAACAAACAAGCTATTATCAAAGGATATTTAGACGATATTTCTAATAACTATCGTGAATGTTTTGAGGAAGTTAAAAGTGAAATTGAGAAGTATGGACAAGAAGGTATTTCTGTGTTGAATAACAACTACCCTTTCAAGTGTTATCTATTACAAGGAACAGCTATCAACAAAACTTGTTCCCTCTTATATATCGACAAAGTAAGAACCAAAAAAACTGAATATTTTACAAGTTTTGAAGGTCATATTATTGTCGAAAATGGACAGAAGTGTGATAAGTGGGTTAATATTGATTCCATGCACATGGAAGACGTATTAAGTTTAGTCGATAGGATATATTTTGATTAAAAAAATACAATCGAAAATAATTTAGTTGGTTAGTTAGTCAATGTTTTTCATAATCTACCATTGCTTGTGATAAGTCATGGTAGATTTCTTGTTTTATGCACTTTATTTAGTTTCTAAGACCTTATTTTGTTTTATCCTATAACTTATATAGATAGTTTGTTTTAACATCTTACCAAGCAAATAAAAAGCATATTATAACCTTCGCGTATGCGTATATTATATAATATATAGTCAACAAACTATCAAGTGTTAAATTAATGTTAAACTATAAAATCTATTTGGTTATATAAAATTAAATAACTATCTTTGTAGTCGTAAATCAGTAAAACAAATAAAAACAGAATTATGGAAACAACAGAAATTAAGAAGGCTATTGAAAATTATAATAATGCTAAGATTGAGTTAGCTAATGCACTCAAAAGTGTTGTTGAAAGTAAAGGCGGTGAGTTTGTATTGCCTGAACCATTTTATTTTACTTGGGGTGGTGTGGAATGTTATTTTACAAGACTATATATCGCTAATAATTATTTGTGTGCTGAATATAGTGATGATTGGTGTATAGATAAAATATACCTTCCGCATGATTTCTTTAATAGCGATTATGTAAGAAATTTATTAAATCTATTAATCTAATATAGGTTAATATTGTTTAGGTATTTTTTTAATAAAACAAATAGGAATTATGAATGCAATTAATTTAAATAATAAGATAAAAGATTTAAAGTCTTATTCAAAAAATGAACCTAATAAGATTGATGCGTATCTTACAAATATTTTTGATAGGTCTATTGTTGATGTGGACTTAACACGCAAGGACGTATCTACTATATTAAAAACCGATAGTAAATCTGTTTTGTCACCTCATATTTGGTATTTAGATTATAAAGGAAAAATCATCAAACTTATGTTTGTTATAAATGATAATGAGAGATATAAGCGTCTATATGTATCATCTGAACTAAATGTGAGTGATGATGTAATTAATGCAATCGGAGAAAGTTTCAAAAAATAGTTCAATATTTTTTTTCAAGTAGTGTGTTTTAACTAATATGGTTGACACACTACTTTTAATTTAATAGACTATTAACTTTTATTAGTATAAAATATTTGGATAGTTCAATTTATTTTCTTAACTTTGCAAGCGTAAACAAATTAAATATAAAGAATTATGGATAAATCATTTAAATTAAAGTTTTCGGAACGTTCAATGTCAGCACGAGAGAATTTAGAAAAGAGTGCGGAGGAAGTATTGAATGTTATGCGTGATATTGTTATATCATGTGGGGGTAAAGTGGAAGTTATCTATTCAACTTTGGCACCTGATTTTGATGGGTGGTCGGATAACTCATTGTTGGATATCAATGTAAAAGAATTGTCTGTAAATGACGAAACGGAAACAATTGATATTACTTACATTGCTAACAATGAAGAGTTTACAGAAGATTTGAAATATTGTTCTGATTTTCACTATGGAGATTGGATAGCTATTTTGGACGAACTTGTAGGAACTTATGCACGAACAAAAGAATGATGATGTTTTTTATTTTGGTGGTTGTTGTAATCATAATTATAACGTCACATAGTTACGATGAGTGGAAGGATAAAATAGATAATATGAAGGAATAGGGTTCACAGAGACCTTAATGGTGCCCGTAACATCTTAATACGGGCGATGAGAGATAGCTCCGCTGTAGGTTGAAATGCTTACAGATGATTAGTAACAAAGCTGACGTTTTTGTTAGGATTTGTTAACGAACAACTATCGGAATAGGTTATAATTTAGTTTGTTTTTTTTATTAATCTATCATTGCTTGTGATAAGTAGTGATAGATTTCCTTTTATGTGTGGTTTATTTTCATTCTAATACTTTATAAGTTATACGATGATAAATTACAAGTCGTGAGTAATTCTCACGTCTTAAAACGCTTTTATTTCATGTTTGATAATTCTTTCATTCGTATGCGTATATATTATATCAATATAGCGTTTATTTTGGAAATGTTAATTATATGTTAAACATTTAATTTCTTTTGGTAGTTTGAGAATGATTGTCTATCTTTGCAGTCATAAATCAATATTAAAATTATGGATAAAATTAAAGAACTTATCAAGCAATATGATGATATTAAAAAGTCTATTGTCGATGCTATTAAAGAATTTGTTGAGAACAAAGGAGGAAAGATAACAATAGAAAATGATTTTTATATTAATGAAGATGATGTAGAAATTGAACTACAAAGTCTTTACATTGAAAATGATATATTATATTACAATTTTTGTTATTATGATGATTTAGAGGAAGATAATGCCCCTATCAGTACAGATTCTTTTACTGGTGATACTTTTCGTGAGTTGTTAAAATATCTTGACAATAACTTTTAATAAAACAACTAAAACATTTAGAATTATGAAACAGACGTTTTTAAAAAAACATTTGGAGGACTTGAAATCATATACAGAGGAAGAGTTTGATAAGATTGACTATGAATTAAATCTTATTGATATGTCCGTTGTTGATGTGGACTTAATTCGTAGGGATATTGTTAATCAATTAGGAAGGCCCGTACATACTTTCAGTAAACATACTGATTGGTATTTGAATTATAACGGACAAATATTCAAGGCTATGTTTGTTAATGGTGATAATGGAAGGTTTAAGACATTGTATCTATCTTCGGAATTACCGATTAACAATAAAGTTATCAATGCTATTGAAGAGAGTCTTAAGAAGGAATTTGATGAGAAGGAGGACGAAATTTAAATGTTCATAGTTCGATAATTTGTTTATAGTGGCGTAACTTTCCTATATGAAGGTTATGTCACTTTTATTTTTAGTATGTAGTTAACTTTTATTAATATAATATTTTTGGTAGTTTAATTTATTATGATTAACTTTGCAATCGTATTTCAATAGTAAACAAACAATTAAAACAAATAGAATTATGAAAGAAATTCACTATTTAGATGATTTGAAAGAGTTTTTAAACGAAACAATTTCTACTGCGGTTGACAAGTTATTGAAAGATAGAACAAATAATTTTTCAGAACTTATTTTAACTTTTACAGCAAAGATAAAGTTAGAAATTACCGAAATATCTTTTAATAATAATTCTGCAATACTTCACCACTATAAGGTAGGACGTTTCAGTGTTCTTGAAATAGTAGATAGTTATAAGGAAAATTATGGCTGTTTGGTAAAAGTAGAACGCATAGAGGAAAGAATTGGTAAAATTTATTACAAAGTGGGGTTATATAAAAAACCATGTCCTTCGTTTGATAAACTAAACAAGTTTATTCCTAATTTAAGACCGCTAATGTATTATGAAGTTAGTTTGCATCGTGAAAACAAAGATATTAATGAGTTTGGAGAAAGAAGGTATCTTTGCTATGACGAAAACGCCTGCAGAAGATTGTACAACACTTTGGAAAGGTTAAACAAAACTTATGGTAAAATTATTGTCTTAAAGCAGATAAACGAACTATGGAACGAAGGTGAACTTGGTTCTCCTGAAAACTTTGGACTGCGTATGTGCCGTTTGGCTGTACAATGTTACTCAACAGAAATGATTTACGATAAAACCCTATTTGTTGCGTTCTAACGGCTTGTTTTTGATTTAGAGTACAATTATACTGCAAATGTGGTTATAACGGCTTAGAGAGCAAATAAACGCTAATCTGAGCCGTTTATTCTTTTTCTACTCTACTCAAAAAATTCTGAAAAGTGAAAATTCCTTCAATTTTTTCCGTTTTTCATGGCCTGGCCACGGTAATTTTTAAATCTAAAGTTGGAATATGATTTTTATTAAAAATAAAAACTTTCCAAACAATGACTTTTCTATTACACTCTGAAAGTTTCAACTTTTTCTTTTTTTATATTTTTTTCTTTTTATAATATTATAAATTAATACTAGAATATATAATTAATTTATTATATACTAGATATTATATTTTAATTACTATTATTATATTATTATTACTAGATATAATATATACGCATGCGCACGCACGAAGGAAATTTGAAGAGAGAAATTGAAAGTAAAAAACTATCATCATTCCAACTGAAAGAATTTAAATATTTGCGTTTTAACGCTTTATTTTGAGTTTTATGGGTAAATATACCACTTTGGAGTATAAAGTGCCTTAGAACGAAAATAAACAGCCTTATAGCTGATTTATTAATTTATACTTCAATTGAAAAGTTATTATCTAAACAAATTAACATAAATTTATAAAAATGTTAATCTCAAGTTAAAAAGAAAAATTTACTTGTACATTCCAACTTTTATTACTATCTTTGCATAGTAATTCAAAACAATAAGGGAATATTCCCATAGAACAAATTAAAACAAATAAGAATTATGAACGTATTTCAAGCAGCAATGATGTCAGAAAACTATTTTGAAAATGTAATGGCAGAAAGCGGATATGAACGTTTTACAACATTTTCAAGCGATTTGACAATTGCAGAATTAATGGGAGGACAGAAGGCAATTGAGGAAACCTTTAATCGTATTGTAAAAGAGTGGAAGGACGATGTGAAATATTTTACAGAGTTCGCAATGGCACTCAACATCAAGGCGTGGGAATTACATGAGAGAGGAAATGAGCAACTTACAAGATTGTACACTGAACTCTATTATGTTGCACGAGATAAAGCACTCTCTACTTTCAAAGGTGATGATTTAAATTACTTTATTCAAACAACCGATTAAAAACAAAATAAGCATAATATCCTTTCAAGTGAAGGGAGGATATGAATAAATAAACAATTATAAAAAGATATAAATACATTAATATATCTAAATATAAGAATATAATTACATAAATATATAAAATTAGAAGTCATGAGTAACAAGTCAGTAAGCAAATATCTCAATGTGAAGTTAGAAGATGATAACACACCTTTTGGAGGTATATCATTTATCGGGCAAACGTTGCAAGATTTTTTGGAGGAAGTTGGTGCTGAAAGAGAAACAAACATGGACAAAGTAAATGAAATGTTAAAAACTTGCGGTATTTCTCCGATTAAGTTATATTAAAAGGAAGGACAATAATATGGGAGAAAATAAGAAAAAGAAATATCAATCAGTAGCCGTTGCACAAGTGAAGGACGGCAAAGTAATTGCACGTTATAATTCATGCACGGAGGCTGCAATTGCTTTAGGAAGTAACAATCGTGCAACCATTGGAAATATTGCAGCGTGCGCAAATAAAAAACGTAAAAGTGCTTTAGGGTATCAGTGGTTGAAACTTACAAAGGTAACAATTACAGCAAAGTAAGTAAAACAAGTTAATATACTTGCAAATGAATAAAACAAGTAAATATAATTGTATTACATAATAAAATAAACAATAATGGAGGGAATATATAAGACATACATAGAACAAGATAGGAAAGATGCTATAAATCGTATGGAAAAATTCAATACGTTTGAAGTTGATTTTACTATTAAGGAAAGGAATTTACGCCCCTATGTATTAGGCGTTTGTGAAGGGAATAGATTTGCGTTCATTGTAAATAAAGCACAATATGATAAAAATAAAGACATTTTTACTTTGAATTGCGAAGAGTACGAAACACGAACGAATAAGACATTAAATGAACATGAAATTTCTTGTTCTATGTGTGATATTGTATTTACTGATATATTGGAACATTTTAATATGTTAGAGTTCGGAACAATATAGACATATTATAACCTTAAATTGTCCTATGAAGGAATATATAAACACCTTTATGGGACTTTCTTTTGCTTTCCATTCTCTTATAATAAACTTTATGAGTGAATATAAAGTTACTATCATTTAAACGTCTTAAAATACATTTATGACCTTCAATCATTCGTATGTGTAATATATTATATAATAACATGAATTAGAATAAACTTCTATAAATCTTCAAGTGTTAATTAAATGTTAAAATAAGAATTTTACTTGTATATCTAAAATTTTATACTTATCTTTGCAAATGTAAATCAAAAAGGGAATAGTCCCACAAAACAACAAACTAAAACATTTTAAAAGAATTATGAAAGAAAGATTGATGACAAAAGCGGAATTTGCAGATTTTAATTCTGAAATGAACCGATTAAAGAACATCAAGTGGAAAAGTTACACCAGCACATTAAAAGAAGTCGGAGTTACATATTTAGGTAAAGTTGCACAAAGCGCAAAGATGTTGCACTCATACGAACATCATTTCTCAACATATTGTTTGTATTTGGCAGCAGCAGACTTAAGCGGTTTTAATGTGTGTCCAAATAATACCATGTGTAAAGCAAATTGCTTAATGGGAAGTGGACGTAACAAGGTAAGCAGATTGGGTGGTCGTAATGATATAGACGGCTCACGTATTACAAAGACACGTTTATTCTTTGCTAATAGAGAAGTTTTTATGCGCTTGATGTTGCATGAAATAAAGTTGGAAAAGAAACGTGCAAAATTGAAAGGTCACGAGTTTTCAGTACGTATCAATGGAACAAGTGATTTAAGTCCTACTTTGTTTAAGTTAGGTAAAAAGAATATTTTACAGATGTTTCCTAATGTAATGTTTTATGATTACACAAAAGTACCTAACTATTTGGAGTTAATGAATGAATATCCAAACTATGATATTACATGGTCTATTGACGGCTCGAAGGATAACTTTAAATTAGGTATAGACTACCTAAAGGAAGGCGGACGTATTGCTGTTGTCTTTGGTACAGAAACCATGCCTAAAACATTTATGGGTTATAAAGTCATTGACGGGGATAAATACGATGCACGTTATAAGGACGGAAATATAGTAGTAGGTTTGAAGTTTAAGAGAACAGCAGAGAATTTCAAAAAAGGAAAATTCGTTATGCCTAATACTGAATTTATTGTAAAGGAAGGTGACGTGCGCTGTAAGTGGTAAGTAATATCAAGGGTTGGTTATGAGAAATTAACCGACCCTATACAAAACAAATTAAAATGAGTAAATTATGAATAATAAAAATAAGCGACCTAATGACAATATTCCAATGACTGTAATTATGAAATATATTGTTTCTGAAAGGGACAAATGGAAGAATATGTATTACTTTGCCAAAGATAAGTGTATCAAGTCTGAAAAGGAACTTAAAGGACTACAAAAGCAAATAACACGTTATCAGCAGGCAAGGAACGAGGAAGGCAAGTTTATCAGTCAGGAACAATATAACGCTGTAAGAAAGAGAAACAAAAAGTTATCAGAGGAAGTTGCAAAGTTAAGGGCAGAAAAATAGGAAATGATTTACAAGGTTATGCGAGCAGAACAAAAACTTGTAAAACCAAAAACAATCTTGGAACGTGTTAAGTATGTGATTGAGAAATAAAACATTTATTAACATCAAAATTTTGGTTGATTAAAATATTTTGCGTATCTTTGCAGTGTAATATAAACAAATAGGGAATAGTCCCACAAAAACAAATTAAAATTACTATCTATGATTTGTGATAGAAACAAACAACCATTAAAGGTTGGCGATTGTGTTCTTTACCACGATTGTGACGAGGAAACACGAGATTTAAATAGAGTTTGGGCAATTGACTCAATCGGAGGAAGTGACACAGACTTGGACAATGAAAATGAGGAAACAATTATCCATTTGTCTGATGATTTAGGGTGCGAGTTGGAGGCATACCCACATGAACTGGAAAAGATGTAATTCTAAGTGTTAAATATGTTGTTGATTCTCCCTATAGGTATAACATTTAAATATGTTTATCCTATAGGGGTTTTTTATGCGTTCTAAAGAGTTATAATTAACTTTATGCGTAATTATAAGACAAACGTAATTTAATACGCTTAAAACGAAAATATTGAGTTATATTTAATCTTACGTGTATGCGTATATAATATATAATCAATCATTGAAGATTTTGCTAAGTGTTAAATAAATGTTAAACATATGATTTTACTTGGTAGTTTTAAAATAATTACTTATCTTTGCAACATAAATCAAAAAGGAATAGTCCTACAGAACGAATTAAAACAAGTGTTTTAGCTTGCAATAGCAATAAACAAGTTAATATACTTGTTTTGCATAATAAAATATCAATGATAATGGAAGGAATAAATAAAAAAAACATGGAGATATATAGGAAGGGTGCTATAAAACGTATGGAGAAATTCAATACGTCTGAACTTGATTTTACTATCATAGTAAGAAGTTCACGCCCTTCTATAAGGGTTGTTGGTGAAGGGTGTGTATGTACAATCATAATAAATGAAGTACAATATGATAAAAATAAAGACGTATTTACTTTGAAATACGAAACATACAACACACGAATAGAAAAGAGATTAAATGAAGATGAGTTTTCTTATTCTATGTGCGATTTTGTATTTAATGAAGTGTTGAATTATATCAATATATCAGTGTACAAGAAAATATAAACATAGTTACCTCATGAAGGAATATACAAATACCTTTATGAGGTTTTCTTTTGTTATCTAATAGCTTATATTCAACTTTATAGGTACATATAAGGTTACTATTATTTAAACGTCTTAAAACGCATATATTAGATTCATTCATGCGTATGTGTATATTATATAATCTTCTATAATCATTCAAATGTTAATTAAAAGTTAAAATAAGAAATTTACTTGCGTATTTGAATTTTTATCCTTACATTTGCAAGCATAAATCAGTAATATTGCTGAAACAAACAATTTAAAACAATTTAGAATTATGATTAAGTTTGAAAACGAAATTGCCAACGCTTACAAGCAGAGTGAAGAGTACAAACAGAAGGAGAAAATGTTTTCATTGAGAGATAAAATTCTTTCTTTGGGTGATAGAATTATAGATTTGATAGATACTGCAAATCATTTGATAAAGCATAGATTTTTGCTTGTTAGTACACTTAAACATAGTAAATTAAAGGAAAGTGATAAAACACGTACTTTATGTGCAATTGCTAATGGTTGGGATGAAAAATTAGGTTTTCTTAGTTGTTATGCAATTATAGGTGATGATGATGAGAAAGAAAGAATAAAATATATCGGTGTGGAAAACGGTAGCACAGAGAATCCAAAAAATCTTATGATTTCTCAGGAAGGTGTATTTTACGGCACTTTTTGGAACAAAATAGATATTTTTGAATATCCATATCCTCAAGACGTAATAAATGATATGGAGTACTTTTTGAATAATTTTGATAAGTTTGAGAAAAACTTTTATGACAAGATACAAGAGTTGTGTTGTAAAAAATAAGTGAACAAAGAAGGTAAGTAGTTTGAGAATAATTGCTTATCTTCTTTGGTTTACATCTAAAATTATAGATATGTTAATTAAATGTTAAATACTTAATTTTACTTGCATAATAAAAAACTTATTTGTACCTTTGCATCAGTTATTCAAAACATTAACAATTAAAACATTTAAGAATTATGAATTTAGTTAATATTGAAAAGTATTTTGAGAATAAGTTAAAAGATACAGAGTGGAAGGTTAGCACGACAATCAACGAAAAAGAGAAACAAGTTGAACTTTCGATTGAAAAATGGTCGCCTACAGGACGTGATATTGTTTTTGAGTACGAGTTTAAGGACAACACTACAAAGGAACAAATTTATAAAACATTCAAAGAATATGACGAGAGTTATGATGTATCATATGAAACTTACATTTGGCTTGATTGGGACGGACACGGAAAGAATGGTGCACCCTATGAATTGAAGGACGTATTGGAAGATACTATGTGGATTAAGAATGAACTTAAGAAACTCTCAACACTATTCGAAATTAAGTAAGAACAAACAAATTTAAATAATAGAATTATGAACGGACTATTTAGAAAACACGCAATTTCTTTAATGAAAGCAAATGATATTAAAGAATTAACGTTTATCAGTAATGAAGGCGAATGGTTAATCGAAGATGTGCCTTATGTTCTTTGTCAAGTAAAAGAAGATATTTTAGATTTGGCAGTTAGTAAAGTCATCTTGAATGATGATGATAAATTGCAAATTATTGTAAATGATTGTGATGATGTTTATAGATTAAACGAGTACGACCCATTATATAACACAATGGAATATGTTTACTCAACTATAATAGAAGACATAAACAAGGAATTGGGAAATGGTAACTGATAAGAACGGAAAGGAACTTTATTGCGGAGATTCGGTACGCTATAATAGTGATAGTGAAAGTTTCTGTGAAGGTGATAATGAACTGACATGGGTTATTTTCAGAATGAGAGATAATGGTGTGGCAGGGGATAGTGAAATTTACATTAAAAATGGGTGGGAGGAAAGAACCGCTTATTCTTATGAAATTGAAAAGATAGAAGACGAAAACAATTAAAATAAATACTTTCATAATTTAATCCTATCAACGTAATATAATACATTGCGTTGGTGGGGTTTTATTTTGTGTTTGACGGACTTAAATTATATTCTTGACAAGTTATAAGAAAGTGACTATAAAACACGCTTAAAACGCAAATTATGGTTTAACTGTATATCCTTCATGCGTATGCGTAATATATTATATATAGCATATCGAAATAATATCTCAAGAGTAATAAAGTTAATTATATGTTAAATATAGATTTTTATTTGTTTATTTGAAAGTTTATTGTTATTTTTGCATACATAAATTAATAACAAATAAGAATTATGAATAATAGAGAAGAATTTAAATATTTCCTTATGTCTTTTATGAGAAGGAATAATATAAAGGGATTCGTCTTTAAAAATGATGTACCCGAAGTTTGTGCCGATTTTAACGGAAACTATTGCAATGTTTCCGTTAATAAAGTGATAATAGATGATTGTTTCGATTATGATAGATTACTATATTACGTAACATATTGCGGTAACAATTATATTCTTAATGATATGGATATTGATACATACTCTAAATGGGAGGTATTCAATTGTATTAAGAGAAACTTTCTTAATAACGTATATCCTTATGAATTTGAGGAAAGATTTAAAACTTTAAGTGTTAAGGAAAGAACTTTGATACACAATGAATATGCGTTATTTAACGCTGTAGATGATTATCTAATCCCTATGGAATATTTCGATATTTTTAAAAATATGGAGATTGAGTGTGGAAAGAAACCATTAATTTGTGAAGATAAGTTTAACAAAAAAAGTAAATACTTTGTATGTGACAAAGAAAGAAATACAAAGAGTTTGACAAGAAGGGAGGCATCAGATATAACTTTCAAATATCTAACTGAAATGTATTATGATATTAACTTTATGAAAAAATTACATGAAAAATATCCTATCTTGTTTGGAGATAAATAATAAGTACACTTTTAAGTAACATTTAAAAATAAAGTTATGATTAATATAGATTTTAAAAGATTCAATAGAATTTTTGACACCCTTCAACTTGAAGAGAAAATTTTTATACACAATACATTTGCTAACAATAATAATGAAGAAATATTTTTACACCCTATGTGTGATTATGGTCAGTGGGTACATTCCTTTAATAGAAAAGATTTCAAAAAACAACTTAACTTTATAAACTTCAATAGTAGACATAATTTTTATACGTGCGATAAAGATTATAATATTAAAAGTGTTACCGATAATGAGGCACTTGAGTTAGTAAACAAGTATCGTGATAAAATATTTGAAGACAAAGAAACTATGAATTACGTAAATGATTATTTGAAAATGTATATATAAAAGACATAATTTATAACCGACATGACATTTGTTTCGTGTCGGTTATTTTTATGTATTAACTTTGTTTAACTATAATAATTTTGTATATTAGATTTATTTCATTAACTTTGCAAATATAAATCAATAACAAACAAATAAAGAATTATGAAAGAAGTTAGAATTGGTGCGTGTGCAATAAAGAATTATTCATGCGCAAATATAAAAGGAATAAAAGTTACTTTAGATTTTGGTATTAAATCTGATAAAGATAGTGTATATCAGTTTGAAGGTAAAACGTTGTCGGACTTTGAAGACAAGGAAGGTAACATAAATGAAGATAAACTATTTGATTATGTTACAACTTGTTTACAAAAGCGAAACAGAAAGTAATACACACTTTACAAAAAATTAAACAAATAGAATTATGTATCAAGATAATAGAAAGAAAGCTATCGCACGTATGAAAAAGAAACGTCCGTTCATTGTAGATTTTAGTGATAGGAAATTGAATGAACGTCCATACATTGAAGTATTATCAATTAATCATCAAGATGTTTATATGTGTGCTGTAAAAAGAGTTTCTTATAACAAGAAGACAGATAAATTCTATTTTACGTCCACTAATTTACTTAATGGAGAAATGGTTACATCATCAGAAGATAGTGTATTATCAGATGATATGTGCGAAAAAGTTTTTACTAACATATTAGTTTAAGATTATGAAACAAGTAAATATTAATAACCTTCAAATTGAAGTATATCAGAAGGATGATAACATTCCCGACACTTGTACAACATTTATTACGCAAACAAAACCTATTGCGAAGAGTGTTTTAGAAAGTGTATTTGGAGAACCGACAAAGGACAAATTAAGTAAGGATAAAGAGATACATTACACGTGGGTTATTAGTGTTAATGAGAAGTTATTTGAGTTGCACGATTGGAAGAGTGGAGAGTGTGATGATAACGAGCCTATTGCATGGAGTGTTCGAAGTATAGACGCATCAGAAACACTACAGAACGAGTTTATTAAAACTCTCAACATCTTAAGTATATACAAATAATAATTCGATTAACATTTATAAATATTAAAAATTTGCACAAGTCAAAATAAATACGTACTTTTGCAAATGTAAATCAGTGATATTGCTGACACAATTTAATTAAAACAATTAGAATTATGAAACGTTGCTTAATTTGGACAAACATTGACCTCTATGATGAGGAAACAATGAAGGAAACACGTGAATATATGCGTGAACAAAACTTCAATGACCTTTCAGACGATAACGTAATGAGAGTTATTGACGAAACAAATAATATGTACATTGATGACGAAAGAGATAATCTTTCTGAAAAATATACTAATTTTAAGGGGTATGTGGTAGCGTTTGCAGAACTTGGACTATGGAATGGTGTACGTGTTGCATCAAAGGTGTACAACGACATTTCAGACATTCTACAGAACACATCATGTGATGAGTGCGAGTGGTACTTGGACGAGTGGAATGTACGATTTAGGGGTGTACATCATGACGGAACAAACAACGTATTGTATAGATACGTGGACACTGAAAAGAGAGCCTATGACATTATGAACAAAATTGCGTGTGGCGGAATGAACCTAAAGCAATTTAAGAAGGCTACAAAGAGTATCCGTCCTTTTGTAAAGAAGGTTTATGGAATTGATGACAAGAAATAAATCTTATTAAATATAAATTGTTTTTATGCTAATAGTGGTATTGCTTGGGATAAGTAGTACCACTTTTCTATTTATTGTCACTTTATTTCGTTTCTGACGACTTGGATATATAAACTTGATAACTTATAAGATAAACACTAAAATAAGCGGTTAGAACGCTTTAGAATAAGTTTATTTTTTCCTTCATGTGTATGCGTAATATATTATTAATATATTATATATAATACACAAAAGGCACTTAATGTTAATTATATGTTAAATTAGTAATTTTCTTTGGTAGATTGAAATTAATTATTTAACTTTGCAATCATAAAGCAATAAACAAATTAGAATTATGGAAACAAAGAAATATAAAATCAGAAAAGATTTAAGTTATACATTTGACGGACACAAACTTTATCGAGTTGAGGCTCTTAAAGACTTTGGAAATGTCAAGAAGGGTAGTATAGGTGGTTTTATTGAGAAAGAAGATAATCTTTCACAAGAAGGCAATTGTTGGATATTCTTGGACGGAAAAGTTTACGACAATGCAAAGGTATTTGGTAATGGTATAATAGACGGCTTTGCACAAGTTTGTGGCAATGCAGTGGTATTTGGTAATGCACAAGTAAGAGGACATTCTAAAGTTAAAGATAACGCACGTGTGTTTAATAACGCACGTATGGAAGGTTGTTCTATTGTTAAGGATAACGCACAAGTGTATGGTAATTCCCTTCTATTAGATAATGCACAAGTTTGTGACAATGCAAATTTAATAGGTACTTGCTTGGTGAGAGATAATGCAATTGTTTGTGGTGACGCTTATATATACGATTTTGTACGCTTTATTAGTGATGCAAAAATAATGTCACCTGCTGACTACTATGTAGGTCATGAAAATTGGGAAGGTGGTCACACTTTTGTTTATACACGTTCTAATAATCAATGGTCCACGCTCTTTATCAACGGAACAAAGGACGAAATTTTAGATTTTGCAAAATTACGTGGTGAGAAATATTATAACTTCTATAAAAACGTAATAGAATTTGTAGAAAAATTATATTCTTAAACTAAACATAATTTAACAAGGAAAATTTATATATTTGGATTTTTCTTGTTAAATTTGCAGATGTATTTCAATAACAAACAAATTAAAAACATTAAGAATTATGAACAATGAAATTAAACAAAGAGTAATACGTTTTTTTAAAAATAACGATTTACAAGAAGTGCGCTTTATTGACGAAGACGGATATGCACTTGTTGAGAATATTCCTGCTATGGCTTATATTGAAAGCGATAAAGAATATTATCCCGTTATAAGAGCCTTTGTTGTTGGTAATGACATTTGTGTTGACTTAATGACAGATGATAGTATGAATGAATGGGAACAAACATCTATCGAAAAATGCGATAGTATTAGTCAAATGAATGTTTATAATGCTATACTTGAAACATCTTTATAATAAATAATAAGCATTATGGAAGTATTAGAAAGTTATTGGGACACTATCTATATTTGTGACGAAACTCTTATCAATATGGGATATGGTCCTTTCTTTAATGACAAAAACCCACGTACTGAACACGAGTTCACAATGTTGTTTAAAGACGGAATTGCAGAGGAGGTAAATATTGTAAATGGAGTTCCCGAAACTAAGACGGACAAAGATAGTATTATCTTGGAATATCCACGTAAAATAGACCTTTCCGAAAAAGATATTAAGGGAATTGAAGGGATGTGTGGTGTGGTTGATTATTATCATATTGCTTTGTTTTATGGAAATCCAAAGTACCGCAATATGTTAAATAAAAGTTAAACAGACAAAATTATTTGGTAGTGTAATGATAATTGCTTATCTTTGCACTATCATTTAAAAACAAACAAAACATTTAAGAATTATGGGACAATATTTTAAACCTATCATTATTGACAAAAAAGATAGTAAAAAAGTAATTGCATCATTGCACTCACATGACTTAAACTGCGGTTCCAAGTTAATGGAACATTCTTACGTGGGTAATATATTTGTTAATACCTTTGCTACTCTTATTAATGATGAGGACGGAAAGTATAAAGGTTATCCTATGGTATGGGCAGGTGACTATGCGGACGAGGTAGACGGAAAATATAACCATTGGGATATTGCACGTATCAATAATACTGACGAGAATGTAAAGGACTTGAAAGCAAATGAGTACCGTTACTTTATCAATAAGACAAAGAAGGAATTTGTCGACATTGAAGATTGTCCAAATGTTAAGGATATGATTGTGCACCCACTACCTATCCTTACCAAGTTGAGTTATGATAAGTGCCACGATTACAACCCTAACGAAGGGGAACTGAAATTTATCAGCTCATGGGCAACGGACGTTGTTGTATCAAGTAACAAGTGTCCAAACGAGAATACATATAAGCGTATTAAACCAAATTTTCACTTGTAAGATATAAGGTTATGAGTAATACATTTAGAGATGTAATAAAGTCCAACTTATTAAAGAATTGGAAACCTGCAAAGTTCAGAAAGCGAGAAATCCTTTCTGAACGAGTGAATGAAACGTTAGGAGGACTTGCAACAGAGATAACACTAACGGACGTTGGAAATGATGTATCAGTGCTTAAACTTGCTTTTGGAGATAAGAAGGAAAAGTTCGAAGTTGCGTGGAAACAAACAGAAAATGGCTGGCATTCAATCTCAAATATAGATTAGTATAGATAAGTTTTGTAGTTAATATTAATTTAGTTATTAAATTGTTTAGTCAAACCATAACCGCTTGAGATAAGTAGTTATGGTTTTTTGTTTTTATTAACATAAATAATTTGGTTAATTGAAATAAATTACTTACCTTTGCATACGTAAACAATAAAGGAATAGTCCTACAGAACAAATAAAAACAAGTAATTATGACAAGTCCTAATTTAAATTCTATCTTGGATAAAGTTATTAAAGACAATAACTTTGAAGGATTTTTGGAGAACGTTAATTACAAAGTAAATGTAATTAAACTTGCCTACAATATGAAACGCTTTTATGTTTCAGATAAAGATAGGTATATGATTGCTATATGCTTTGATTATGATTATAAATACAATCGTGTCATTGCAAGAGAGAATTACAATGAGTATGTATTTGCTCGGTTATATGGTTGGTGCTTTAGGAATAATATTGCAATTAAAGAGATTACACACGAATTGGACGAGAAAACCAAAAATAGTATCATGTGTAGTTTATCTTTCTTTATAGGATATGATAAGTACACGGAGGACGATGTTAAACGTATTATCTTCAAGTTTACAAAAGAATTAATTAAACACACGGACGATATAAGTATATTAAGCGGACGTTATTTCAGTTTGGTAAATAAACCTACAGAATTATATTTTGTCCGATTGGGAGAGAAAGAAGATGATAAAATAAAGATTGAGATTAAAGATATGAAGAAGGAAGATTTGATTACATTCTTCTTTGATTTACTTTATTTCAGTTAATATATAGGGTTATGAAAAAGAATAATACATATTCAGTCAAATATAATTTGGTAATAGACAATAATAAAGTTATCGAAGATGATAGTTATGAATTTGACACAAAAAAGGAAGCGAAACAATTTAGTAATACACAAGTAGATAAATTAACTTGTTTGGGATTATATAAGGTTTACAAACAGTCTAAAAACTATGTAATACTTAATAGTCACGATAAGCAATATTCTACTAAAATAGAAATAGTAAAAAATATAAATTCATAATTCAAATGTTTTAGGATAGGGCAATGTAATTAATTTTATTTGTTCTATCCTTTTTTATTTTATCAAGCGATTAACATATTTTAATATTAATAATTTGGTAATATCAATTATTATCCTTAACTTTGCAAATGTAAATCAGAAAACAAATAAGAATTATGAAACAAATTAAGAAAGTGTACGTTTTAACGTTGGAGGAAAAAGTTAAGTTTACTAATGATGTATTAGTACTTGGCACATTTAGTAGTGAAAGAAGTGCTAAACAAGCAATGAAGGAAACATTTGAAACTATTTACGAGAGTGAATATTCCAAAATGAATAAAAATGATTATATAATTACAAAGAGTGATGATATAATGCACATTTCAGAAGTTCAGAATAGTGTTCACACAACATTGAGAATTACCGAAACAATACTTGATAAGTGGGAAAAGTAACAGATAAATTTATTAACAAATAAAAACAAAGAATAATTATGGAAGGAAAGAATATTTTTATCGTTACACAGGAAACACAAATGTGTGGAGAAACATACTATGCTACTATTGCAGCGTATAGCAACGAGGAAGACGCTAAAAAGAAGATGAAGGAAGTAAGTGAGAATGATTTATCTTATTTCAAGGAACATGTTTCTACGGATAATATTGATGTGGAGGAACACGAACATGCAATCTATATAAATGTGGGAATTAGTGACGAGTATAGTTACACTGAAATAAAGCAGACAAATCTATATTGTGGTGATGATATGAGATAATAAAATTATTAATCAACAAATAAACCAAATAGAACTATGGAAAGGAAAGATATATTTGTTATAGCAAAAGAAACACTGACATGTATTGATACCGATTACTCTACTCTTGTAGCGTTCAATAACTTGGAAGACGCTAAAAAGAAAATGAAGGAACTTATCAAAGAAGATATGTCTTACTTTGAAAACGAGTTTCCTATAGACGACATTTTTGTAGATGAGAATGAACACGCAATTTATATTAATGTAATAGATAGCGATGAGTATAGTAAAATTGAAATAAAGAAGATAACTCTCTATTAATAGGGAGTTATTTTTATTCTAAATAAACATATTTATTCAATAGAATAGATAAAATATACAATTAATAATATATGGAACGTTTATATAGAATTTGGAAGACATTATCACCTATAGATAAATTCTTTTACGCACAAGAGTATTGGAAGAGTGTTAACTCACCAAAAATGTGGTATGGAATGAATGAAATAGATACAAAGTTAAAAGGTTACAAACCTATTGATGTTTTAAGCATAATACAACCAAGAGAGTTTGATATAAGAGATAGTTTCTTTAGATACAATGAACATCATCTTTTAGTTAGCGGAAACGCAGAAGATGTCATGAAGGATATTAATTCCGATATTGATAACATTATAGAATATAACGCAAACGAATTATAAATTATTATTACATCTATACTTAATTAAGTACAAATAGATTGTGTATGATAATTATATAAGATTAAATCAACTTTTAAAGCAAATAAATACATAATAAAAAGTAAAATATAGATATGGAAAATTTATATGAAAAGTGGGAAACTTTATCACCAGTAGAGAAATTTCAATATGCCGAAGAGTATTGGGATGCTGTAGAGTCACCAAACAAATGGTATGCAATGAGCGACTTTGATAATCATTTTGCAGACTACCCACCATTTGAAATTGCACGCAAACTCGCAAGCGGAAAGTTTAACCCATACGATAGTTTCTTTAAATATGACAGAAACGGAAATGTAATTAGCGGTACAGCAGGCGATGTTATGTTAACCATTAATGATAATATTGATGAGATTATTGACTACTTTGAGGAACAAGAGTATTAATAAACAAACACATAGATAACTTGTATAAAAGGGATAGTAATTTATATTGCTGTCCCTTTGTTATTATATTATATATATATTATATATACACACGTATAAGACATATAAACCAAATCAATATCCAAACACTGACTTATATAAGTACAAGTAAAATACGTGCGTTAACTTTAATTAACTATAATAATTTTGTGGAATGAAATAAATTGCTTAACTTTGCAACATCAATCAAATAAGAATAGTCCCACAAAATTTTTTAAAAACATTGAATTATGAAAAGAAATATAATACTGATTGGTTTAATATTATTGTTAATAATATTACTTCATGTTGCACACACTTACTCAACTTTGAGTGATTGGAAAATGATTTCATATTGCTTTATGTTTTTAGGTGTCTATTTGATAAATAAATAACAAAGGGTTAAACAACCGACCACCCTAATTAAAGAGTTGGTTAAATTTAAAGATATTGAATTATGAATAAAATTTTTATACAATATGGCTTGGTATGTTTGTCAACAATATTAATGTATATTGTAAACGCTTACTTACTTCTTAGTGGCTGTCAAAATATTTCAGCGTGGTTTATTCTTTTAGGTGTCTATTTCGTGTGTCTAATACTTATCCACATTGAAGACATCTATAATAAAATCGGTGAACATTACGTGGAAAAGAATTATGAACACAATAGATATTAAAACAAAGAGTAGTTTTTATTGTTAAAATAATGTTAAATACTTTATTTTATTTGCATAACTCAAATTAATTGCCTATCTTTGCAATGTCAATCAATAACAAAAGGTATAACAACAGACTACCTAAATAAAATGTCCGTTAAATTAATTATCATTGAATTATGAATAATACAACAAACATCGAAAGCGTTTACAATTTAGTTAAGACTATTAGCACAAAGTTTGGTGCTGCAATGGTTGTAAAGTCGGAACCAAAATTTAGAGGAGGTAAAAGTTGTCCTTTCGTGGGAAGGGTAGAGAAAATGACACTAATAACAAATTGCCGTTTTGGTAGTTATGTAAATAGTGTAAACGCTACTTTGGAAAAGAAGGGACTTGATACTGACTACAAAGCATCACCCCGAAAAGGAATGAAATTTGTAGAAGGTATGTACCCTTATATTCTTCAGTCTGACAAAGATAGTGAACAATTTTATTTAACAATGAATTACCGCCCTTCAGACAAAACCACTTTTGAAAACGTCTTTGTATTAGACGGCAAAGTGGTCACAGACGACACAACACGTGCGGACATTGAAAGTTGGATTTATACCGCACCTAAAAAAGACAATGCAAAACAAACGGAGGCAGGACTTGAAATGGAGGAGCAAACGAAGGTTGTTACATATAAACTACAGAACATTGTGCAAATAGGTAAAACGCACGACCTAAAAATGTTGTGGGATATGTTGACAAAGTAAATACTTGAAAGGTAGTATCAATTTAGGGTACTACCTTTATTGTTTATATATGGTTTATTTCACTTTTAAGCGGTTTTATTCAAACAAACCTATAATTACAGTATTTCTTTAATTAAACGTATTAGAACGCAAATAAATGAACTAATAGCGTAATTTACTTTATTGTTATAATATTATATATACGCACACACGAAGGAATAATACTTAATTGTTAATAAAAGTTAACGCTATGAATATTTTTAATAAAACATTTGGTAGTTTAAAATTAATTGCTTATCTTTGCATCGTCAATCAATAATAAAGGGGTTAACAACCGACCACCCTATTTCAAGTATCGGTTAAATTAAATCATTGAATTATGAATAAAGTATATGGTGTTTGGTTTACTACTCATAACAATTATTGCGAGTATGATAAGATTTTAGAACTTTTCCAAAAGGAGGAGGACGCTAAAAAATATTGGAACGAGTGTGTGCAAAAGCACAAAGATAAAATTACTAAGGATATTAAAGTTACAACCACCGACTATAAAGTAGTATTTGAAAACATTAATTCGGGCGAATACGATATGTATTACGTATATGGAATTGAAGTAAAGTAACTAACTAAATATATTGGACTATGGAAATTAAACAAGTAGGCGAATATACTTTTAAATGTGTTCTCAAATTAGAATTTGATGAGAACTTTACTTTAAAAATCTATAATATAGATTTGTTTTCGGGGGTCGGTTTTATTATGCTGTCTGAAATATTATCAGTTGAGGAAAAAAAAGAATTAACAACCTTTCATAATAAACTACTTGAAAAAGGTTTATGCAGGGCGTTTGATAAATTTGAGGTTATTGAGTGTGAACCAAAATATTTGAGGTGTAAAAATCTTTCACAATTAAGAAAGATGTTGGTTAATACATTAAAAAAGTGGATTAAAACGGACTGGGTTATTAGAAATAAAAAATTGTAGCATGATAGAGAAAAGGGGTACTTGTTTGATTTGTCTGTACCCCTTTTATTTCGTCTGTAAGGACTTTAAATAATTTATATGATAACTTATATCATTTTATTTTATTAAGCGGTTAGAATTAAAAAGAATATGCTTTAATTTTAATTTGTTCACTGAATATATAGTATTGGTAGACCCTATGGGGGGGGACACCTATTTAACCCACCTACCCACCGCCATAAAAGGGGGTGTTTGAGAACGCCCACGGTTCTCCGTCCAAAATTTTCCAAAAAAATTCACCGTTTTCCATGATGGGGCCTTTTTTCTTACCCATACCCTTTCAAAAAAAATTTTCCAAAAAATTTTTTCATATATTTTCCAGAAGGGTCATCATTTTTTATGTATCTATATTAATATTTCATTTTTTTTTACTATAGATTTATTAAAACTAAAATAAGCACTACGATTAATTTTCGCAATGCTTATATTCGTATACTATATAAATTACTTTATAGTTTTATTATTTATCTATTTGCTTTCATATTTTATTACTTCTGCATTAGGAGATAGTTTGAAATATTCTTCTTCATCACAGAACAGTGGTGCATATTCTCCAAAAAAATCATTAAACATATCTTCCAACATCATACTATCTGTCATAAATTCATTATCACTTTGTATTCTATCTTTAGGTGAATATGATACAAGATATTGTTGTTTATTTTCGTTATATTCAAATTTTATAGTAAGCCAAGTATATCGTTTTACCATAATATTTAAAAATTCTCTAAGTAAGTTTTCTAATTTTAAATTTTTCTTCATCTATTTTAAATAACTTGTTAATAATCATTTTCCAAAAAACTCTTTAAATTTATCACTACCATATTCATTATCGGTCAATTCAATAATTTCTCCTATTGTATATGTTTTCTTGCGTGGTTCTGGTAGTCGGTGTTCTATAAAATCTCTTGTACCAGCTGAACATGCACCAGTAATGGTACGATATGCTATAATAGCTTCTTCAAACGTCAAGACATCATCAAGTGACATGTTTTTGTAAGCGGATGTATCTCTGTCTGAAATTTTATAAATTAGGTCAAGTTTTGCTTCTTTAAGGGTTTCACCATGTGCCCAATTATTTTCTCCATCGGTAACAATATATAATTCTTTATCATAACCGACCTGATGAGTGCGATAAACATTGCCATGTTGAGAATCAATGATACTAAGAATATCATCCACTTTAATATACCTCACCCCATTAGATTCCCAGAAGATAGGTTCATTTCGGAATTTTTGACGTTTGTCATAATCCTCTAAAGGGAGTGATGGGTGAACCATACGATTATCATTATAGTATATACAGCCATATATTAATGAATCATTTGGTACTTCTTCAATTTTTGTGCCTTCCAAACAAAGATAGCCATATACAGTTAAATTATTAGGAATTTTAATAATATTTGAATATTCCAAATCAAGATAACCTCCTACAGTTAAATTATCTGGAAGTGATGTGATATTTGTATCACCTAAATCTAAAAAAGTATGTACTGTTAAGTTTTGAGGTATCGTTTTAATTGAACTATTAGATAAATCAATTCCGCCTCCTACAGTTAAGTTATTTGGTAATGAAGTGATTTTACTATTAAGTAGGTAAAGAGTTCCTCCAATGGTTAGGTTATCAGGTAACTCTGTAATTGCTGTACCACTTAAATTAAGCCATCCTCCAATAACAGTATTGTTAGGGATATTTTCTATTGTGGAGTCTATAAAATCTAATCCATATCTTACTATCAGATTATTAGGTAAGGATTTAATATTAGCACACCATATTGATAATTTATCTAATACTGTTAAATTATCTGGCATCAATTTAGCGTTATCGCCTTTTAGAAATAAATTTCCATCTACAGTTAGGTCATTTGGAATAGATGAGATAGTGATATCACGTAAATCCAAATCGCCAATATAATATGGTTTTCCATTCCTTATTTCTAATTTGTAACCAGTTTCTTTAACAAATTGTTTTATTACATTATTCATCTGTTTTATTCATTTCGTTGATAATAATCTCTTTTATTTTCTCATCTTTTAATGTGAAGAAGAATACTGATAATCTTTCCCATTCTTCTTTTCCATATACTTTTTGTTCATTTGTTTTTTCATCTATATCGAATTGAATCACTTTTTCTTTTATGAATATTCTTCCGAACTTATTATCTGCTTTCTCATGATTCCAATTTGTATTATAATGTTCTATGAGATATTTGATAAGTTCTTCTGATGTCTTCCCTTTCATTTCTCCAATTGTTAAGAAGAATCTTGCGAAACGTTTTATGCTATTATCAATACATTCTTCTTGTCTATACACTAACCAATTATATGCATCTTCTACTGTTGGTGTATTCCATGTTTGGCAATCAAATTCAAAGAGTATTGTATTATTTTCTGTTTGGAAAAGTTCATGATATTCTCTTGTAAAGAATGTGCTTGCCATTGATGCTACAATACTTTGTATTTTTGATACATCTCTTTTCCACAGTGCATTTGTATTAAAATATGTTGGAATATTAATAATGATATTCATTTCATATCTCCATGTATATCCAACTTTTGTATATGGTAGATTTTCGAGAAGATATATAAGCGTTTCATTCATAAGTTTATTAAACTTAGAATCGAATGGCTTTTGTATTTTTTGATTTAATTTTTTATAGAATCCCACACCATTAAGAGTAATGATGATTGGTTTAAATGCAGTTAGTGTTTTAATATTATCGTTATATTTCGCTGTACAATCGCATTGTTCTGTTGAATTTATGGCATTAATATATTTATCCACCACATCATTTCCGAATTGTAGTTTCAGCAGTGTATATAAATCATTTAATGTAATATATTTTTGTTGTATAAATCTAAATGGGTTATCAATTTTATTCATATCTTGATGAAATATATTTGTTATTATTTTAAACATACTTGAAGCATCTTCTATTGTAATTTTGGTGTTCATTCTCATATCATGATAGTATATGATATGGTCTCTTTTGATAGAGTACATAAGTTTTATCCATGCTTCTTCTTTAGTTTTTCCGTATGCCCAATGATTTTCTCCGTCAGTTAAGATATATAGTTTTGTATCATCACCGAGTACGTGTGCATGATAAACGTTTTGGTATTTTGAATCAATTACAGTAAAGAGTTTTCCTATTTTTATATATGTTATATTATTTCTTTCCCATATAATCACCATATTATGTAAATCATTTAATTTATGGATTACATTCTCGGGTATAATTTTATTAACATAGGTATTATTAATACTTGAATCATCCGCAAAAACATTTCCGTGTACGATTATATTATCTGGTAAAGTTTTTATATTCTGGTAATAGTATAAGAACAAATCACCTATCACCGTTAAATTTTGTGGTAAGGTCTTAATATTTGAACGTTCAATAAACAGGTCATTACCTATTGTAATATTATCAGGTAATGTGTAAATATTTTTACATTTGTTTAATATAAGATTTTCTCCAATAACGATATCATTTGGTATATATTCAATTGGGGTTTCGTTTAAATCAATGGAGCGTCCTACTGTTATTTTATTTGGTAATGCGGTTATATTTGTATATCCAAGCCAAAGGGAATCTCCAACGATAAGATTATCTGGCAGTTTTTTAATTTTTGTGTTTTCAACATCTAATATCCCCCCAACTTTAGTAATTAATAGTTCTACGAGATTGGTACAATTGCTTAGAGTTAAATTACCTCCAACAATTAATGAATCAGGTATAACTTTCAGCATTGTACAATTGTCTGCATCTAAATCTCCACCTACAATTAAATCTTCTGGCAAAGTTATTATATTAGTGTTATCCAAGTCAAGGTCCTTACCTACACTTAAACCTGACGGTAAAGTTTTTATTGGTGTATTATACAAGTTTAAATCTTCTCCAACTGTCAAGTTTTTAGGGAGTTCTAAATTTTTGTCATAATTATCTGCATATAAATGTCCTGATATAGTTAAATTATCTGGTAGATAACCATTATTTGTTTTATCTATATTCAAGTCACCATCGTAAAAGTATTTATTATCTCTTACTTCATATTTAACACCGTCTATTTCTTTATATATTTTATTTTCTTGTTTCATTCTGTCGTAACATTTAATTTATGAAACCATCACCTTTTCTTTTAAGTGATTTGGTATATTATTTAAGTATGAGGTTTTTAAGAATATAAAATTTCCTACTTTTAAATCTTCTGGTAGTTCTGTAAGTTTAAAACAATCTTTCAAAGTCATATAACTTCCGACTATTGTATTTTTTGAAATTGTATTCAAGTTAATGCAACTATCCAGAATAAGATTATATTCTACTTTTAAATTTTCTGGTAAAACAGTTAAATCATAACAATGACTAAGAGTAAGTTCTCTTTTAACTGTTAAGTTGTTTGGGAGTTTTTGTATAGAGGTTGAACGTAATGTGATTGACTGTCCTACATGTATATTATCTGGTATTGATAATATCGGTGAATTTACAATTGTAAGATGACCATTAATATTTAAATTATTTGGTAGTGTTGTAAATTGTCTACAGCCGATAAGTGTTATATTATTTTTCACTTTCAGACTACATGGTAATGATTTTATATTACATTCATTGATATACAATGAGCCATTAACATTCAATTTATGAGGTATTCTTTTTAAAAAACAACAATTATGAATAATAAGGTCTCCATCTACAACTAAATTATCAGGTAATTTATCTATTGATTGATTTATTATATATAAAGTCCCTTTATAATAGAGTTTAGTGTCTATTACTTGATAAAGTATACCATCTATGTTTTTTATTTCTTTATTCATTATTTTATAATTTATTTGTGTTCAACATTTTTAACTTGTTCATTATTATTGAACATATTATTTATTTTGAACAATTTGTTTTACATCTTTTCCATTATCACGATATATTCGTGATTCATTGTTGTTACTGTTTCTCCGACTTTATTTGTTGGACTATTTTTTAGATGGCATTCTTTTACTTGGAATATTCCTAACTATAGTTTCTATATGTTTGCAATTATTCTGTTCAAACATCTCGGCTGTAAAATAGTCAAGAGGAATCTGTATACCTTTCACGGTTCTACATCCAACCACATAACATATTTTTCCTTTTGTTCTAACTTTCTTTGCAACATTTCTAATAGAGTTACTATAGTCATTAAGGAATGCTATTACATCTTTATATCTATTATAGTCTATATTTTTTATTTGGTCTAATTCTTCTCTAATTGATGTTGTGGTAAATGTTTCTTCCGTTTGTTTTACCCCTCCCATCAATAGTCTATCAATATTTTTTGTGTCATTGAAATTAAACCATTGGTTTGCCCAACTTGAAAATTGTCCATAAGCTACAGTTGTTTTACTATCCCCATAAGGCGGTGAAGTTACAACCATATCAATAGTTTCATCTTCTATAATATCATTTGGTATTTCGTATACACTATTGAAGTTACATATCTGTGCAGAACTCATACATCTATCATGTGAGATTTTTCCATTAAATTCTTTCAACCCCTTAATATTCCGTGCGACTATTTTATAGAATAAACCAAACACATCTGGATTAAAATTAGCGATTTGTTTATCAGTTATTTTATAACGTTTAAATTCACTTTTTCTTGTGTAAGATACTTCTCTGACAAGTTCGGCTAAAATTAGCAAAAAGAATTTAGGTCTTGATGCACATACTTTTATAGTTTGTTCTATGTATGAAAGTTTTAATAAGACATCTTCTTTATACCAGTACAGATAGTTTATCAAACGAGAATAATCTTGTTTTACAACTTTATTAATATCGTAAGATAATATTTCTTTATCTATTAATTTATAATCGTTAATAATCGCATTAATATCGTATGTGGTTGTCTTAATTTCACTAATAAATCTTGCAAGCGGATTAATATCTGTACCGATAGCATTAATGTTAGCAAGAAGTGATTCTACGAGAGTTGTACCACTTCCCATATATGGGTCAAGAATGGTTTTAATTTGACCATCTGGTCTATATTCTTCAATAAGTTTTCTTGCCACCTGTGGAATCATCATTGCTGGATATTTGTGATAGCAATGAGTGTATTCTTTTGTGTTGACATTGTTAAAGTCCCATTCTGTATTATATGTTCTCTTATATTGTTCCATTGTTAAAATATTTTAGAAGTATAGAGTAAAGTTTTAAACTTTCGAATAATGCAAATATTAAAGTATTTCTTAAGTTATTAAAATCAGAGAGTTTACTATTATAAGAGGAAAAAAATGTTTCAGTAAATAACTTTTCAAATTCTTTATCATCTTTTTTCGTGACATCTATTGTATACAACCAACGCTTAAATAAATCTATATATTCTTTTATCTTGTCCAGTTCTTGTGAGTTTAAAGTTTCAGGACGATTATTAATACAATAAACGATACGTGCATTTTCTTCCAAAAAGCTAAGTATTTGTCTTGAAAGATATGTTATATTTTCTTTCGTTGAATCAATGGAAGTTATATCATTCCACTTATCATAATCTATTCTCTTATTGATTGTATTATAAATTCTTAGAATTTGGTCTATACTTTGTCCAGCATACTCTATAAAATTTTCTTTCTCAAAATTAGTAAGATATAAAACTATAGTAAGATTATTGAACTGGTTAGTATCACTAACCATCTGAAACATATCACTAAATATATAATATGGTATATTAACATTGTTATCTGGTGAAATAGATATACTCATTGATAAACTATTACAAATTTCAATATCTACAATAGGTGTATATTTATTTACCGATGTTACTGATAGTTGTTCACTACATTTATATACATTCTTTTTTGCCTCTTCATATAATTCATTACATAATTCCACAATCTTAGAATCATGAGAGAAACTTGTAAATTCTGAAAGATTAAAATTATTATTATAACTTTGTACGTTCATATTCGTTTTTATTTTAGTTTGACATGCAATTTATTTTTTATAAAACATTTTAGAAATAAATGAGTAATATCTCAAGTAAAGCAAATACATGAATATTAACCTTTGTCTTAATTTTTCAAATTCAGAAATATCTACATTGAATGCTTTTGTGAAATGATTTTTAAAATCATTATCGTCCTTATTAATAACATCAATAGTATAAAACCATCTTTGTAAGAAATAGACTTCATCTTGAGTTTTCATTATCTTTTGAAATAGCATTTCATGGTCAGTAAAATGAAGCATTGTAATACCTGCATGGGACCAATGAGGAAATAATTTATAAATTTCAATAAGAATTGTCATATCACATGATAATGGGTCAAAAGATTGAATTTCACCCCATTGAATATTGTGGTACTTTTTGTATATCGTATTCCATAGAATATTTAGAAAATCTATTGTCATACCAAAATTCTCTACAAATTCCTTTTTATCAATACTATTCAAAAATAAAGTGACGGTTGGATTACTCAACTGATTAGTACCACTAACTACCTCATCATTATCAAATTGAATAATAGGCAAACGTTTATACATACGGTTTTGAATAATAACAACCCTAAGTGTTATTGTATCAATAAATTCAACAATGTTTTGCTTGTATTCAAATGTAAATTCTTTATCATCATTGTCATTTGTAAACATTAAGTCCCACTCAATTCTATTGTATAGTTCATTACATAATCTTACAAATTTAGAATTACTAGAGAATCTTGTAAAAATTGAAGAATCAAAATCCTTGTTATCAATTTGAAATACCATAAATTTTATTTTTAATGTACTACTATTTTTTTAATATGATACAAAGATAGTCATAATACTTTATATAGGCAAATATAAATCAGTTATTTATATATTTTTAACGAACTTTTTCTTATTATTCAAATTAAAAATTGTATCTTTGCAAAGTAATTTAAAAAATAAATGATATGATTTTATTAATTGGAGATATACACGGTCGGGATTTTTGGAAGAAGCCGATACAAGATGTGATTGATGGAAAGTTGGATGTAGAGAGAATTATCTTTATTGGTGATTATTTTGACCCTTATCCATCTGAGGGAATAACTGAAATGGATGCTATTAAGAATTTCTTAGATTTATATGAAACTGTTACCAAGAATTTAAGTCCTAATATATATAGATTCCTTGTAGGTAATCATGATTTTCATTATATTAGTGATTATTTTTATGATATCGCAGGAAGTACACGTTATAGTGACAAATATGAAAATACTATCAAGGGAATTTTGAATGACGTAATGAAGCCTCTTGATATGCGTTTTGCATGTAGAGAAGAAGTGGGTGGTGAAACAGTGTACTTTTCTCATGCTGGAATTAGCCATTCTTGGTATAAAGAACTTAAGAGTAAGTATGACAAAGACGAATGGGATATTTTATTCACTACCAAGGTATCTGATAAAGCAGACAAAAGAGATAAATTTGTAAGATTGCTTGGTCATATTGGTGAAATGCGTGGTGGATATGATAAGACGGGTTCTTGTTTATGGTGCGATATAAGAGAGTTCTATGATGACAAGAGAATTGGTGACTGTAAGATGCAGATATTCGGTCATACCAATGTCGGAGAAGCCCCTGTAGTATATAAATATTTTGCATGTATAGATTGTTCTAACGCTTGTATTCTAATGGATGATTTAACTTTATTTACTTATGATGAATACTGTGACATGAAGAAATAAGAATCAAAAAAGATAAGTAAAAAAGTAAACCACACAACCTATTTTATATCGTAGGAAGTGTGGTTTTTCATATGAATAAATTGCAATTGCTATTTTAGTGAATAATTATTTTCTGCTAATTTTAGTCTAAACCATTTTTCTATTTGTTGATTTGTGCATGTAACAAATTGGTTATGATGTTTGATTTTCTCACCAATTGCTTTATCGTATGCAACTAATCTTTCTATTAAATCTTCTTTTTCTGCCATATAAATATTATTTTAATATTTTTGCATCATTTTAATATACCATTAAATGATGCAAAATGTTTATTAATGCAAATATACAATTATTTTTTTAATTACCAAGGAAAAATTATAAAAATATTTAATTTATTTGATATTATTAAATATTATGCGTACCTTTGCTGAAAAATAAAAGATATGGAAGCAGAGAAAATGATTAACGATTGGTGCGCCCAAGTTAAGATAGATGCCGAGAAAAGAAGAAAAATGGGTGTGCTATATTCAGAGTACATGCTGTTAAAAGACTCAAGTATGTCAACTCCGATAATAAAACAAGAAGAGAATGGTGAATATGCTATATCTTTAGTTTTCGATTATTGGAATAAAGATGAAATTAAGAAATTAAAGAATTATATTAATAATTATGGGAAAATTACTGGAACAACTTGAAGAATATTTCAATAATACACCAAAAGATGTATTAGATAAAGACATGGAAGAATTGGATTATTTGAACGAAATAGGACCATATATTCTGACTGATGATGAAGATACAAACGAAATGTCTCCACTTCTAAAAGAACTTAAAGACTTCTTAAATAATGCTTCAGAAGAAGAATTAAAGAAAAATTGGGAAGTATTAGAGCAGTGGGAGAATGTGGGTCCTAATGCATTAGAATTTGTTAAAGAATTAGAAAAATATGTTTAAAACATTTTATTCCACTCGAAAGTGGCTAAATAGAGAAGATTCTCCATCTACAGGTTCTGTTGTATGTTATGATGGAGAATTTGAATCACAAGATAATATGTATCGCAATTTGTTTCTCGAAGTTAATGATTGCCACGGCTCTATTAGATTACATAAGAGTAAGGATGATAGCGTATACGATTTTTTAGAAAAAATGAAGTTATTAAGAAGTGAACTTAATAAATTTATAGACCATCTTGAAAATGAAACTATTTATAAAGAAAAAAAAATAGTTTATGAATATTAGAAAAATCGTTAATGAAGAGATAAAAAGATTTTTAAAAGAAGACACTGAAGAAAATGGTAGCGTATCTTCACTTGTTCCAAATGAAATAAAATCATGGAACCCAGTTAAAGATTTCAAAGATGGTTATTCCAATGGCTCAGATGCTGTTGATAGTGGAAATGTTTCAAATCAACCATCCGCAAACATATCTGGAAATGCTTTAGGTGGAAGTTCAGAAGGAATAGCAGGGGGTACTGAAGGACTGGCTGGCGGTGCAGAAATGGCTGCTGTAGTTGTTTAATTTTATGTTTATCAATTAATAAGAATAATAATCGGTATTATTGCTAAAATCTGCAGTAATACCGATTTATAAATTGTATAATTACAATCTATTGCTCTATTGGTTTAATCATAGAAGTATAACTTGACCATCCAGAAGCTGTCTTATATGTTCGTACCGCATCTTGTGGAACATAGATACTTTGAATAGTAGGTATTTGTTGTAATATATTTAGAAATGTATCTTTTGGAGTATCCGAATTGAATATTATATTTTTTAAACTGGTACTATTCTTAAAAGAATAAGGAGAAATAGTGTTAATTTTATCTGAGAATGTGATTTTTTCTAAACTACTACAATTAGAGAAGCTGTTAAGTCCTATGCTGGAAATATTTTCAGTATTTATAACTTCTTCCAAGTTAGTACAACGGTTGAAAGCCCAATCTTCTATAGCAGTTATTTTATTAGATAGGTAAACTTTTCTTAAGTTAGTAAAACCTTCAAAAAGTGAACGTCCTACAGATGTCTCATTATAATCAAATAAATCTACTTCTTCAATGTACTCCTTTCCATTAGTAATTCCAAGTGGTAACGAATAATTCTGTTTCATATTTATAACATGTTCTCCAGATTTAAGAGTAATACCTCCTTGTAATGTAGCATTTCCTCCATCTTTTACTGTAATTCTAATAATTGATATATTATTATATTTTACTTCATTACCCTCTTCTTCCAGACTTACGTATGGTTCTGTGTAGTTACTTGAGTCTTCATAATCACTTCTTAGTTGTTTTGTTGTAAATAATTTAACGTTTTTCATAATTTATATATTATAATATGTTTTTTTCATAATATCTCTTAGGTTTTGTATAGATTTTCGTATGCGTTGAGCATCTTTTGCAAGTCTATAAAATTTTCGTTTTGTGTAACCATTTTCTTGTCTGACTATATTCAGACCGTCTTCAATTGAATCAAAAACCATATCAACATGGTCAAGGCTTTTAATGATACCATTATATACTTGCCCACCATCTTTTTCTTGAGCAATGTTGTTTAACTCTTCATTTATTATCTTCTTTATATTAACCATATTTAATATTCGTTACTATGCTGCAATCTACATATGAGTCTTTAGCTAATGGATAGCTCGCTATTAATAAATATCAATTAAAAATTGGATAACCACAAAATTCTCCACACATTATATAAATTGCATTTATTTATGACGGTGTTAATGTTCTGTCAAGCGTATATTCACCATCAGTACATACTAATTTACTACCACTTGGTATATCTGTTTCTTCTCTTTTTATACTTATCCATTCGTTACGTGTACCATTATAATTAATTCTTATTGGCTGTGTACAACCAAAGAATATACCATCATGTATAGACTTAATATTTTTAGACAAATTAAGTGTTGTTAACGATGTGCAGTTTCCAAACATCCTTGTATTTATTTCGATTACACCACTCGGTATTGTAAGTGCCGTTAATGAAGTGCAACCAAAAAAACAAAAATTACCAATATATTTTACACTATCAGGAATCGTTACTTCCGTTAGTTTTAAACAATTCCCAAATGCCTCATCACCAATATTTATCACTTTATTTGAAAGTGTCACACCTGTTAAATTACTGCATTGATAAAAAACTCTTCTACTCAAGTTCTCAAAATCATCAGGTATTGTAATTTCAGTTAACGATTTACAATTTTCAAAAGCGTTATCTTCAATTCTTCCACCTCGCATCATAAATGGTGGAAAGAATGGATTTTGTTCTTTTTCCCCCTCAACAAATATAACTTTTTTTAGAGATGTGCAGTTTGTAAATGTACTATTACTAATACTTTCTACTGTTTTTGGAATTGTTACTGTAGTTAATCCACTACACCATCCAAAACTGTAACTTCCTGTATTTTTAATTTTCTTAGGAAAAGTAACCTCTGTTAATGATTTACATTGATTAAAGCAACTCTGTCCAAGACCTTGTAAATTACTTGGTAAAGTTATTGATTTCAATTTTTGACAATTATCAAAACATTTATTGTTCATATAACTTAAACTATCAGGGAGATTAATTTCCTCCAAATTCGTACATTGACTAAATACCTCATTCCCAATACTCATAACACCTTCATTCAATGTAACTTTTTTAAGATTTGAGTTATAACAAAACGCCCCATCATTAATAACTTGAACACTACTGGGTACTACCACTTCTTTAAATTTTGACAACTTAAACCTATAATTACTAATATTAGTTACATAAGATGGTATTTCTAACTTTTCAATATAATTTCCATTAGTCCTTCCCCCTTCAATATAAAATTTTATTAAATATTCATTATATTTTGTAAAATCATTATCAGCAAATCCACCCAAACCATTAATAGTTTCTTTTAATTCATTTTTTATAGTTAATATTTTTTTTAATAATTCAGCTATTGTTGTCATATACTTAAATTAATTTTTTCATATTATTTCACTCGTATTTACATTATCTTTTTGTATATATAAATATTTGTATAACTTGAATTATATACATAATTAATGATACAAAATATTTATATTAAATAACGTATTAAAGTTACTTAAAAAGAATGCTTAACGAAATTTTTGATTATAGGACTGGTTATTATACTACCAATAAAGGTAAGAAAAAGCTAATGGCTTATATAGATTCATCAAGCAGTGAAAATACTTTCCAATACAAAGATAAATTAAAGAATGAATTTGGCGCATCATTCATGAGCGGTATAGGAAGAAGAGGCGCTTGGGTCTGGTGGATTACTGGTCCAAATGACCCACGTATTGAAACACAAGTTAAACCTGCTATAGAGTTTTTAACGTCTGTAGAACAACCCTCTGAAAAAAACGGACAGAAAAGAGAGTTTGTTGATGTTATCGACCAATTGATTAAAGATATGAAGAATGCTTCTGAAGACACTGATATTGTTAATCAAGGAAATGTCAAGTTTATGTCTAAAGATGAAGTGACAGACAAATTAACTCAAATAAAAGAAGATATTATTTCAACAATGTCTTCTAAAGAGTTTTTGGATAAGATTGCACCTATACTTAAATTACGTGCGTCTTGTGGCTATGCTTATTCTATACGCAATACTTTGCTGATTTATATCCAAGATGGAAAAGCCACGGATGTTAGGTCGGATACTAACTGGGGAGAGTTAAACAGAAGCGTGAATCACGATGCGTTAAGAATATGTATGTTTAGACCAAATGGTTCTAAGTTATATGGAACAAAAGAAGAACGTGAAAAAGCTACTTTAAAATTCTTAGAAAGCGTTGGAAAGGGCTCAGTGGACGAATTAACACCAGGAGAAAAAGAACGTCTTAGAGTGCTTTTGAATACCAATGATGCAAGTCGTGGTTTCTCTTTTAGTCCTAATTGGTGTGATGTACGTTTTACAAAGCAGATAGAACATAAAGAAGATATTTATGGCGACCCAAGTGCTATTAATAAACTTCCATGGAATAGTTATGATGCAGAAGAGAATGAATATATGTCGGAATTAATTGATGCTGCTATAACTGTAGCTCAGAAGGCTGGTGTAAATATTCAATATCAATCAGAAGAAGAGTTAGGCGGTGCCAAAGGAAACGCAACGTCTACTGGTGTTATTAATTTAATTCAGAATGCACCCAGAAATGTAGGAATGTTAAATACTGTTATACACGAAACGGCTCATCAATTATTACATTTCAGTTATCTTAAATCTAAGAATCCTGAAGTGAAAGATTATTTCGTTGGTACATCAGCTGGTCGTGCACTTGTTGAACAGCAGGCTGAATTAACTGCATTGGTTGTATTAAAAGAGTTAGATATAGAAGATGATACATCTTTGAATTATATTGCAGGATGGGGCGGAGATAGAAAGAGTGCTGGTATTGTCTTTGATTCAATCGCTGGTGCTGCAACATATATAACAAATAATATATTAGATTATTTTAAAGAAAATGATAAAGAAGAAGAGAATAATTAAAGAATCAATTAATTTAACTGGTTCTGATATAGCTAATATGCTTGGTGGAGATGCTATTGATGCATATAATTCATCTAAAGCAGAAGAAAAAGAATTAGACGAAAGGATTGAAGTGCAGAAGAAAAATGTAATGGAAATGTTCAAACGTACTGGTCTTATTCTTTAGTTGGTAAATAACAATAATATTATATGCGAAAAACACAAAGAATTATGAAGACTACTGAGTATTTTAAAACATTACTTGACACAAAGTCATCAAATAGTACAAAGAGCTTTGTCTTAATGCTGTCAGCAATAATAAGTGCTCTCGTAAACTTAACTGTTTGTTTTGTGCTTGTATATGATGTAACTACCAATGGTTACATCAAGACAAGTCTATGGGACGCAGGCTTTTTTATTTTATGTACTGGTGGTTACATGGCTGGGTCTGGATTGTCTAAAGCATTAGTTGATAGACGACGGAACAAGCGTAGCGTAGATATCAATGAAGAAATAGAAGAAGAGAAGTAAAAAGTAAAGCGGTCGATTTTTTCGACCGCTTTTTCTACCATATTTTCTATGTTTTATAATAAGAGTTTACTTGATAATAAATTATATTATCTACATCTTTCCACGATAATGGTGTAAAATCATTATTGTCTACACCGACATCATATTGTGTTGGAAATAGATATTTGAGACGTTCATCATCTTTTCCTATAGTTTGTATATGCTTTCTCGAATGGACATGTCCAAATAATTGATAATATTGGTCCTCAACATCTGAATATGTGCCAGCGTAACACAAAAATGGATAATGATTTAAGTAAACATATCGTTTATCTATTTTAATCAATAGTTGATTATAAACGTCTTCAAATAATAACTTTTCTTGAGTAGGTGATGATGCATTATTTTTCCAATCGTGATTACCTTTGATAAGTATTATTTTACCATTCAGTTTATCTCGTATTTCTTTTGTATCAGCGAATTTACCATACGCAAAATCTCCGAGATGGAATACTAAGGCATCTTTTGGAACTTTATTATTCCACTTTTCAATCATATCATTATTCATTTCCGCAACCGACTTATATGGTCGATTGCAGAATTTTATTATATTTTCATGATTGAAATGTGTATCTGATGTGAAATATATTTTTTCTCCATCATTAAATTTCATATCATAGGTTTTCATTTTTATAATAGATTTTTAAAATCTTCTATATTAAGAGGATTAGATATTACATCTGGTTTACTACCGTCATTCCATAAAATTGCAACTTTATATTTTCCATCTTCAATAACAGGTTCTATTGTTGCTTCATTCTTAATATCAGGGTCATATCCAAAAGGTCTGTAATTAAAGAACTCTGGAGAAATCATCAATTTATCACATAAGTTAAATGCGTCTGATGTTTTTTCTTTCTTTAATAACTCCATTGTTTTATCTCTTAATTCTTTATTATGTTGATAATCATCAATGAAATTAGACCACTTATTCAATAATTCATCAAGTGTACCATCATTGAACAGTACGTTATTTCCGAACAGTTGCCAATTAAGAGATATTTCTGAGAGGTGATTTGATACATTAGAAATATCAGGTCTTACTATATACCAAGTATCACCGCCCATTTCTTCAATCATTCTTTTTTCGTTTGGAAAACGTACATCTTCTATAACGTAATCGGCAGGATGTAATTGGATATATTCCCTGATTTTCTCCATATGCCAATCAGGATTAATATATCGTATGATATTTGTACCTAAGAACTGAAGCAAATGACGTACATTTTTAATCATTACACCATTTATATTTTCTTTCTGAACAATATTCCAGATAACATCAGTCGGTACTTCAATACGTTTAGCAAAGTATTCACACGCATCTTTATCAAAGAGAATGTTCAATTCCTCATTAGTGTTTTTCATTTCGTTAAAAACGTCTATATTTGCAACGTTTAACCATTCCATACACATTTTCTTAAGAGGCTGTGCAAAATAAATGCTTTTATAACCTTTCTCAATGAGAAGTTTGGTAAGTTCAGACTTACCAGACATCATTCTTCCACTTAATCCTATAATCATATTAATTGTGTTTATTAATTAAATCTTGTAGAATATTACTATTAACACTACCACTTAACTTGTAAATGAGTTCATCATTCTCATCAAAGAATAACGAGGTAGGAATATTTCTTACATGATACTTCTCGGCTAACTCATTGCCTTCATCATCGTCTTCTACATCATAAGACACAAACTTAATATCTTTGTTTTCGTCTTTCTTAGATACCTCTTCAAAAACACTTGCATAAGCCTTACATGGTGCGCACCATACTGCTGATAATTTAACAATCTTCTTAACTTTACTCATTTTTTAATTCTCCTTATTATTCTTGTTTTTTTACTTTTCATTAAATTTCCAAATGCTTCAATAGCATTTTTAGGTTTATTTTTAGACTCTATAACAAATTCATTTTTAGTATCTGCTGTTTCACTAATTGTTGTTGCAGTTTCTATAATATGTCTTGCTTGGTCTATTGTTGTCACTTCGTTTCTCTTCTTATTATATAACTTATCAATAACAATCTGTTTTGATTTAAGAGAACGAATAGTTTCTGGGTTATATGCATCAAACTGTTTGAACTCACTTTCATCAAGAAAACCCAATATGTTCTTAGTACGTGTATATGCAACGTAAATAAGATTATTTTCTTGTTCTATCTCCCATGGTTGTTTTGCTGTCTTAGACGGCATGAGAGATTTGCAAGCTATATATACATTTGGAGACTCTAATCCTTTTGATTTGTGAATTGTTGACAGTATAATACCGCTATCTTTATTATTAGTAAAAATATCTTTGATACGGTCTTGTAATTCCTTAGCGGTCGTTAAGCCATCTGATAGAATCTCCAATACTTTAATTTCGTCAAGTTTTGATACGATAGATGCACTTGTTAACGCTTCCTCCTTTGATATATTCTGCTTACGCATTGTTGTTTCAAGGAAATCATAGAATACATCATATAATTTTGAGAAAACGCCTTGTTTATCAAGATTTACATTCAATATTTGTTCTTTTGTATTTCTTATCGTTTTTGATAAGTTGTTAGAATAATCTTTACCAAGTATTTTAGCCTTAATACCATTTCTTAATAGTTCGATATAAACTTGTGCAAGAGGGGCATTATTACGGCATAAAATCATATCGCCATCTTTAACATCCGACAAATTAGCATGTTGTATGATTTCACCTTTTACCTTATTCTTTTTATCATACTCCATAGTTGGAACAAGATAGTGAACATACTCAACAATATTCTTAGGACAGCGATAACTGATTGAAAGAGGTAATTGGATAGTATCTTCTAACTCTTTTAGTTTATCAAATGCTTCAGAATCTGCACCAGAGAAAGAATATATAGCTTGCGCCTTGTCACCAAAGAACATCATTCGTGTACCCATTCTTCGACAAGTAAACAGCATATCCTTTTCGACCATATTAAGGTCTTGACACTCGTCTACAATTATCCAATCGTACTTATAGAACTTGCTATCGAGATGAAGAATATTAGGCAACCAAACCATATCACCGTAATCTATCTCATCAAGATACGTTTTACCCCATTCTAATACCTTAACAGCAACTTCTTTTTCATCACCTACGCATACAATACCATATCTGTTACAAACTTTCTCTAAATCTTCTATTGTTTCTGAAAGATAACATCTACCAAAGTTTACAAGACTTTGAATATTAGTTAGATATTGAGAGAATTGTTTACCAAGACGGAAAGTATTGATTGTTGCAAGTTTGGATATATTGGTATTGATATATGATGAATACTTATACTCATTTGGTTCAGTATTCATAAAACGTCTATTAAAATTGGCATTTAATATCTTATACCCTAAACTGTGAAATGTTTCTACTTGTACATTCTTATGTCCTGCAAGTGCAACTTTCTTCTTAATTTCTTGACGTATATCTCTATTAAAAGCAACAATAAGGACTTTTTTATCTTCTGGTATATAATCTAAAGATTTAATAATAGTATATGTTTTACCAGAACCAGCAGAAGCCGATATAACCGCATTGCCAAGACCATGTTCGACAAAGTCATATATAGCTAACTGATATTTGCTTGGCTTGTATACTTTAATCTCTTCTTTTTTCTTTCTTGCCATATATTATAAAGATAAGAAGCTGAGCGATGTGCCCAACTTCTTTTAAATGTTTTACTCTGTTACATCATTAGTTGTTGGCTTGTCAATAACATAATATTCATCCTCTGGGAATCCAGCCTCGCTAAATGTCTTGACATCCAAAATATACCCTGCATTAGACATAACAGCTGCAAAGGTTGACAATGAGCAATTTCCACTGACAAGTGCTTTAAACTCGTCATCAGACAAACCAATATGCTTAGCATAATCCTTATCTGTCATGTTTAGCTCTGCAGCACTATGTTCAAACTTCGTCATTGCATCATCATTCATTTCCTTAACAATGACATTAATTACTTCTCTAAATCTTTCGTATTTCATATATTTCTTTTTTTAATAAAATTACGATGCAAATATACTGATTAAATTACTAATCCTGAAGAAATAATGGTTAATATTTCTGAAATATGAAATTTATAACTATACAATCATTTGTTTCTTTCTGATATTTTGCAGAATATCTTCGACCATTTGTACATCTATAGTTTCTGGAAGAGTAGAATTTTTCATTGCTTTGTCCATTTCTGCTTTCTTTTTATCAATCATATCCATAAGTTCATCATACTCATATTTATGATTTCTAATATTCATAAGCAAATCTCTATCTCCAATCTTATTTCTGTCAAGATTTACCCCTTCTCCACTTGCAATTTCAAGACCCATTTGAATTAAACGGAAACTATGCATCATATTTTTAGAATCATAGTTCTTTGTAAGATTGGATTGATATCTCTTCTCGTTACGCTTTTCTTCCCAATCTTTATAATGTTTATAGTCTGCACAATGAGCTGAATATCCGTTAGAATTGAAAGACATGTAGCATATTGGTTTCTCTCCCTTAGCTACTGGTGATAGGACCATTTCATTTGAATTTTCTCGCACAATGCCTTTATATCCTTTAGGTGTTTGATTTACACGAAACCACCACAGGAAATCATCCCAATCGTCAATATTGGTATAGTTCATGATAAACTGAGCCATATTTTGCATATAAGAGCGTTTAAGAAGACGGGTTTCTATTTCTATACCTGCTTGATTATTATTAGCTTGTGCTTCCTTTAAACGTGTAATAATATCTTTTGTGTTAAATAGACGTATATAACAACCCTCGAAATTTTTGTCTTCAACTCCTTCCCTTTGAAAGTGTTGTCCCCAGTCGTAATAAACGCCATAGATACCCTCCATATTAGGTATTTTAACAAGACCACAATATTCCTGTTTCATACCTCTATATTCCAGCCAATATTCCATTTTAGTACTACCTTGGTCTTTGAATGTATAGCAGAAATCCATTGGCTTTAAACGCTTGGTAACTGGATTAACAATCTTTTTATTAAGTCCACGTGCTTTCCTAATTTGTTCTATTGAATAAGCCACGAAAGGTTTAAAACACTGTTTGGTAATGAATTTATCTTTATTTGCAAATAATTCATCAAGGATAGGGGATGGCTTTAAAATCATTTTATCCTCTGGTATAAACAGAGTTTCAAGCACAGTTGCATTTGATTTAAGAAGCATTTGAAAATACTTGCCTAATTCATACCACGTTGTGTCATTTCTACTATCTGCAACCTGTGGAGAATAATTAAGTCCAAGTCCTGTTAAATCTGATGGATTACAGATAAACAATCCACCAGTATCTAAATCTGAGTCTTCATTATTCAATCCATAAAGATGACTACCTCTAACGTATTCAAATAATAATCTACTCTCTTTTCTAATATTTTCAAATGTTTCCATTTTTATACTCTTACAGTTAAAACATAAAAATATGTATCTTCATCTACACTTGTTCTTTCACTATCTTGACAGTAATCTACTGTATAACCCAATTCTCTAAGTTTACGGATAATATATGTTAGTTTAACAAAATTTACCTTATCTTGATTATATTTGATTTTAACACAACACTTTCCTAATATAAGTTCTTCTTCTAAATTTGATATTATATTTTCACAATAATTATAAATTCCGTTTTTTAGATTTGATACTTCGTTAACTACTTTTTCTTTTAGTTCTTCTGCTGACAATAATTTTTCATTCATAACTTTTATTTTTTAATGTTTATAACTTTTTGAAAATTTTCTTACGTTCTAATTCAGTTTCAATTTTATTTCTTAAGTATTGACATTGTTGCTGTACAACAAGTTTTTGAATCTGTTCATTTATCACATTCTTTGATTTCTCCATTTTCAATGATATACCACGTATCTGGTTTAACATTAGCTCCATCAACATAGATTGTTTTTACTGTCGCAGGTTCTTTCTCATTTTCGTTATTACGTTCGGAATATATGATAATTGTTCCTACTGTAGCTTTTATTTTATTATTATTTCCATGCAGATAAACAATATTATTTTCTCCGTTACATATTATTCTATTTGTATCACTAATACATGAGATATTATTATTTTTACCAGTTGAAATAATATTATTAAACCCACCAGTTATGGATAAAGTATTATCTTCTTCACGTACAATGAATGTATTACCTGTATCAGATGCAATAATTTTATTTGATTTACCATTAGAAGTAACTATATTGTTATTACGGGTAAGATTACAAGTACACCTTGAACCATCAAGGTTAACCACACAAAATAAACCACTATTATTTACCGAACCTAATTCATTATGCATAGTCATTATACATCTATCTACAGAATTTGTTATCTGACCGTGAGCTACTTTATCAGATGTTATTACCAACTTCTCAACATATTCTTTTTGGTAATCAGAAGTGTCTTCTGCGATATCTTCAATAGCAATTTCTTTTATAACTTTAATGTGCTTACAAGTTATATGTAATGGGTCGCTATGTACTTTATCTATTTCACTGCATTCTACCATGAAATATGTATGAATGGAAATATCTGTTACAGCTATCAAATCGAACAAATTACGATAAACTGCATAACCATATCTGTAAAAATTGCTGTCTAAACAATTATGTTCTTTACCTTCTTTATATTCAGTCTTATATTCCTTAAAATTAGGTGCTACGAGATAACCAATTTGTTTTTCTTCTTCCATAACCTTTATATTATTATTTTTGCAAAGATACAAATAAATTATGGTAATTACAAATTATTATATTATAAAAATGTGTTAAATATTTATAATTAAAAAGTAGTATATGAAACATTTAAAATTATTTGGTAATGCAAATGAATTGCAGACCTATGTAGATGGAACTGAATATTTGGAACCATTTGTAGGTACTGATGCTCAAGGGGGGGGGGTGAGGTATAACCGTGTCGTTGAGAATATAATTAGATTGTTTGTTGAGGGGAGTGATGATGTACCTATTTTAAAAGGAAATTTAGATATTATTGATTTTTCATCACCTAATTTATTATTTTTACATCCTGGATGGAATACTTTAGACATGAATAGTGAATTGAAAGATGGGTTCTTCATAGGTAATTGGGGAGATGTGGAAAAAAATCAGAAGATTACACAAGTAGATTTTTCTAAATTCAATGGAAGAAAATTATATATGGGTATGTTCTCCTATGCAGGTTTTAAAGAAATTATATTACCTGATACGATAGAAGACATTGGAGTTTCATGTTTTACATCTGATACCCTACTAACAAATATTATACTACCTAAAAACATCAAAACAATTTCAAATTCATTACTTGATAACTGTAAATCTTTGAAAGAAATTACTATACCTGAAGGTGTTTTAGAAATAGGTAATTATTCTTTTGGTCGTACAAATATTGAAAAAATAGTAATTCCTCATTCAGTAAAAAAAATAGGTTATGATTTTTATTCACTTGACAACGGTAAAAATGGTTCTGTACGTTTCCAAAGTCTGATTCCACCAGAATTTGAGTTGGATACTTTTGAAAGAATTGATAGAATAGAAGTTCCAATGGCAGCTGTTGAAACATATAAAAATATTGATATTCCAGGTTGGAAAGAGAATGTTGGTGATAAGATTGTTGGTTATTAAAATAAAAAAAGATGATAGAAAAAACTATCATCTTTTCTGTTATTTACATTTTTGACATTTGTTTCATAACTTTATGGTAATATGTATTAGGTAAACTTTTGATATTCTTTACATAAAAACCATGATTCCAGCATTTTGTAGCTTTTTCAAAGCTATGTTCTGGGTTAAAATGTTCTTGAAGGTGAATAAAGATTTCCTTAGACTTCTGAGGGTCTCTTCTATCTTCAAGAGTGTAACGTTTCTTAATTTTCTTCTTTTTCAGAATGTTGTTACATTCAGCTACGGCTGATGGCGTAATTTGAAGTACCCCTAATGATTTTCCATTTCTTGCATTGTTTTGACCTTTGCTTTCAATGTGAATCATTGCAGCAATCAGACGTGACCAATCAAATCCATGTGAACAACTTTGTGCGTTTACTGTAGTTGTGGACAGAATCGCAAAAAGAACCATTAGAAATAATTTTTTGTAATTTCTCATCATTTTTATTTTTAAGTGAGGTGTAAATCAAAACCTAAGTTATGTTTTACAATTTAGCACTGTGTGAGACTCCGTTCTGTGCTGTTTTGACCTCTTATTAATTAAAAGCCGTATTTAGTTAGAGTACCATATTTGGTAATCTTCTGACTGTACCAATCTTTTAATACTTGTATAATAAATTTATCTCTACCATGTTCTTTTGGTAGTATCGTTTTAAATTTATTTTGTAGGAGATAGAATAATTGTTGGTCAGTTAATGACTTTTTGGTTGGTTGTCCATTTTCGTCCATTTGTATGACTATTGGTATATTAACAAGGATGCCATTATCATCTTCTCCTGTATATTTTGCACGAATAAAATTTTTATCTAAGAAACTTTGAATTACTGACACTTTATCAGAGTAACTCTCTCTTAATACTTCTTTTCTAAATTCTTCGTTAAGTTGTTTATTATATTGTTTTAACTTCATTTTTGTGTCATGCATATAAAGATAAATAGTTTATAAAACTGTTTTCTATTAATTTTTAACACGGTTGCAAAGATATGAAAAATATTTTTAACGCCCAAATCAATTAAATATTTTAACATAAATTTAATCAATAATTTTGGTGAGTAATTTAGTATATTTGTCTGAAATACAATATTTATATTAAAACTTAAATATCATGAAGAAATTATTTTCAAAAGTAGCATCTTTTTTCAAAAAGTATTGTAAAACTTATTTCTTTATCCAGACATGCCTGATTATATTCTTCTTTATAGTTGTGGCACTTGTAGGATGTGAGTATTAAGATTTTTATGAACGGGGTTTGATTGCCCCGTTCATTTTGTTTTACGAAATGATTAATTCGTTTTCGAAATCAAAATTAAATGTATGCTCATTTTCATAATCCCCAAGTAAGATTACATCTGTCAACTTATCTTCAAGTTCGTTTTGTACAAATCGAATAATTGGGCGAGCGCCATACTCTTTCTGTTTTACTGCTTTTTGATAGATGAAATCAACAACCTTTGGTGTATATGTTATATTATAACCAGCTTGTTTAACTCTATTGGAGAACTTCTTTATTTCTAATTCAGTAATACCTTTGAGGTTATCATCTGTTAAACTATTAAAGTAAACAATTTGGTCAATTCTATTAAGAAATTCTGGTGTAAATTTACTTTTCATTTCTTTTTCAATGATGGCTTTCTTATTATTACCAACATTTGTAGAAAAGCCAATGCTTTTTCCAAACTCAGATGCTTGCTTAGCACCGATATTTGATGTCATTAAAACAATAACGTTCTTAAAATTAACAAGTTGCCCAGATGAGTCTGTTAATCTACCATCATCGAATAATTGTAAAAACAGATTATAAACTTCTTGGTCAGCTTTTTCAATTTCATCTAAAAGTAAGACACAGTGTTGCTTATTTTTAATTGCCTCGGTTAATTGTCCACCATTTTCATATCCTACATAACCAGGAGATGCACCTGTAAGTTTTGAAATTGAATTTTTCTCAGAATATTCAGACATATCAATGCGTATTAATGATTTTTCATCACCGAATATTTCTTCTGCTAACTTCTTAGCAATCAACGTTTTACCACAACCTGAAGGGCCCATCATAAGAATATTTGACATTGTCTTTGTTTTATCACCAAGCCCTACTTTATTTCTTTTAATAACCTTACAGATTGCTTCTACGGCTTCATCTTGACCTATAATACTTTCCTTTAATATATTATCAATATGAGCGATTTTAGTTTTCTCATTACTTGACAATTTGGTTACTGGTACTCCAGTTATATCTGATATTACTTTTGCAATATCATTTTCAGTAATAGGTACTATATGTTTATTATCTTTCTTTTGTTCTCTCTTATAATCAGTTAATTTACGATTAAGTGCCTTCTCTTCTTTATTTAAGACTTCAACAAGTTCCCATTCACCATTATTCATGTACTTCTTTTTTTCATTTGCAATCTCATGCAGACGGCTTCTTGTAGAAGTAATCATTTCTGGTTCCGTTTTGGTTAGACATAATCCAGCACCAGCAAGGTCAATCACATCTATTGCAGAATCAGGCAAACATCTGTCGTTTATATACTTTTCAGAAAGTTCAACCGCTTTTTTGATTATTTCATCACTATAAATTGTGTTATGATAATCCTCGTAAAACTTTTTATTTTCTTTTATAATTTGTATTGTTTCAGAAGCATTGTTTGGTTCAATAACAATTTTCTGTAATTTACGAGATAGTTGTGTATTATTTTCAACACAATTACGATATTCCTTAAAAGGTAATGTACCTATGACTCTAACATTACCGTCTTCCAAAATCTTACCAATTTTATCAGAAATGTCTGTATCTCTATCTTTATTACCATTCTTAAGTACCATCTGCATATCGTCAATAACAAGGATATATTTGTCATTGTTTTCCAATTCGTCAAATAGTCCTTTAACTCGTTCTTCAAACATACCTCTTAAACTCGTTCCCGATACCATACTCATAATATTGAGTAGAAGTAATTCTTTGCCGTCTAATACACTTGGTACTTTATGTTCGTTAATTAACTTTGCAAGACCGTAAACAATTGAAGTCTTTCCGACACCTCCTTTACCTACAAGTACTACATTATTCTTTCTACGTCTTGAAAGTACCTGCATGATAATTTTAAGTTCTTTTTCTCGTCCGATTGTTTTATCAACTTTACCATCTTTTATAATTTGATTTAAATTGATAGTATATTGCTTTATAAAATTATCTTTTGGTGAAACTGATTTAATATTAATTTCACTTTTTGAAGGAATATTCATGTTATTATTTTTAGTCTTCGGTTTTTTAGTATGTCTATTTTTTGTTTCGCTTTGACATTTACTCAAAATATTGTTATAATCAATACCAGCACTTTTAAGAATTTTTCCGCTATTTAAATTCAATTCTGGATTTAGTAATGCTAAAAGGAAATGTTCAGTACCTAAAATTTTACTTTTCGTAATTTCTTTTTCATTCTCAGCATCTTCCATTAATTTATTCATTTCTTTACTGAAAGGAATTTCAATTATATCATTTGTTAGTCCACTTATCTCGTTATTACATGCCGTTAATGCGTTAGCAAACAACTCTCTTAAACTTACTATGTTGTTGTTCATTAAATAACTTTCAAGAATCATGTGTGCATGACAGTTTTTTGTATCTAACATTGCAAGAACGAAGTGTTCTGGTGTTAACTCTTTGGAGGGTATTTCATTAAGAATAGATGTTTCCATATATAATACAACTTCATCCAATTCTTTGCTATACATTAATCTTATTTCGTCCATTAATAAAATTGTCTTTTTTAAAAGATAATGTATTTTATACGCTTGTCAAGTGTGGCGTTTAAATAGAAAAAGATAACATTTGAATTATTTGGATATTTATATTAAAGTTTAATAAAAAATAATATTATATAAAAAATGAAAAAAATTGTAAGACTTACAGAAAGTGACCTTCATAGACTTGTAGAAAATTCCGTACGCAGAGCATTGACTGAGATTGGTGATACACAAAAGGGTCAATACATGCTTGGTCGTGTAGCTGGTCGTGCTAAAGCAAATAAGGATAAGGATACTTTTATGGCAGCTAAAAATCACCGTCCAGAGGACCCAGCTGCTGATGATAAGAAAGTAGCCGATAAGTTGTTTAGACGACACGCTTTCAAGCAGGGTATGGAAGACCAAGAGGATTACCAGTATTACCGTGATAGAGAGAATGATGGTGAATACTATCGTGACGCTGCTGATACTTTGGGTCGTGGTATGAAACGTCAGTACAAGAAATTTAAGTAAAAACAATCAAACTTAAAACCTAACATTTTTGTTAGGTTTTTTTATTCCATTTTGTTATTTTCTAAAAATATTGTATCTTTGCAATGTTGAATTTTAAAAAACATAGATAATATGAGTAAATTACTTAATGTTTATAATGATAATATAGATAGAACATGGTATAAGAGTTCTAATATATTATATTCTGAGTGTATTGATAATGATAATAAGCCTAAGACTTTAAAGGTCGTATTCTCAAACGGTCGGCAATATCAATATGAAGATGTTGATGTAAGAGATTACTTGTTCTTTAGAGATGGTGATTCGCAAGGCAAGGCTCTTAATTCGTATATTAAAAAATATACATGTACCCGTTTGGAGGATGTTAATGTAGATATTATTAACGAAGAATATACCTACCGTTCAAATAATGGTATGTTTATGAATAATAATGATAAATTTACAATTAAAGACCATGCAGGTATAGTTTTGTATGAATTGGACAAAGCTTTAGATGCGGATACGTACGAAATGATTAATGATATTTTATTGTCAGTAGGTCTTAAAGTTAAAAAGTTGTAATATATGGGAATTGTTGTTAGTGGTTTTCCTGGTTGCGGAAGACGATATTTAAAAGATAATTGTCGTGATGGAGTAACAGTTGAAAATGTTAAAGTGTCTGATTTTGAGTCAGATAATTTTCCAGACAATTATGTTGACCATGTTTTGTCAATTGTAGATAAAACAGATATTGTTTTGATTTCTTCTCATCCTGCAATATGTGAAGAATTAAACGCACGTGGTGTTGATTTTAATTTATTTTATCCAGAGCGTTCTCGTAGAAATGAATTTGTAGAAAATTTTGTTCTTGCACATAAGCCAGCAAAACAGATTCAAGAAATAGATAATAAGTGGATGGAGTGGATTGACTTAATTGAAGAACGTACTTTGGAACATTGCTTTAAACATAGTTTAAGTAAAGGGCAATTCATTGGTAATTTTCCAATGATGAATGAGTATGTTTATAACTTGCTTAACAGTAATCAAACAGTGGTAGCAACAAAAGTTGTTGTAAATGGTAATGATATTACAGATATAAAAGATGAAGGCTTGAAATACATGCCTCAAGACGAATCGACTATTTCATACCAATTATTTAACACCACAGACTTATCGAATTTATCTTATATTGTTAATGAATGTAATGAAAAATTTGAGAAATTTAAACCAGATTCTGTTGGCGTTTTAATTGATAAAAATACGTTTGAAACAGTGAATAAAATTAAAACGTGGTTGGAAAAATTTATTAAAACTGTTAACGATGAATCATAAAGATATTCAAATTAGCGAAGATACACCACTATGGGTTGACTTAGGAAATGGTCTTGGAAAATGGATTCCTCTTGACAAAATTTCCTATGTAACAGAATATGATGATGTTAATAAAGATTATAAATCTTATCATAAAATCAATCTACCAAAATTATATCCTTTGGAAATTGAACAGATAAAATTTTTTTAAAAATAAAGATAATGAATAATGTTGATAAACAATATCTTGATTTACTTCGAGATGTTTTAGAAAATGGTAGTGAACGTAAGACACGTAGTGGACTTGTAAAGTCTGTTTTTGGACGTATGATGCGTTTTAATTTAAAAGACGGTCTACCTTTACTTACAACCAAAAAAGTAAGCACAAAAGGTATAATTCATGAATTACTTTGGTTTATTTCAGGTTCTACAAATATAAAATATCTTGTAGATAACGGGGTTAATATCTGGAATGATGATGCTTTCCGTTATTATAATGATATTGCCGTTAGAAATGATAAATGCATGGATGAACGTATGGTTAAAATGGGTTATCATATTTTATCAGGTATCTCTAAGGAAGACTTTTTGGAGAAGGTTAAATCAGGAGAAAAGGTACGAGTAGTGCATTGTATTGACGGAGAAAAGAAAGAGAGTGAATATAAATACGGAGACCTTGGTGCTATGTATGGAAAGAACTGGAGACATTTCGGTTCTTCTGGTAAGGACCAAATAAAGGAAGTCGTTAATTTGTTAAGGAACGACCCTACATCAAGACGTATCATTTTAACTTGTTATGACCCAGATACTGTAGATGAAGCTGCGTTATATCCTTGTCATATAATGTATCAATTCTATACAAAAGAACTTACATTGGGTGAACGTATAGATTTGTATAAAGAAAGTTTAAATGAAGATGAACAATGTGATGTTACGGAAACATTTCTAAATTATATTGATATTCCAAAGTATAAATTAAGTTGCATGTTGAATATTAGAAGTAATGATTTACCTTTGGGTTGTCCTTATAATATTTGTTCAGCAGCTTTGTTAACGCACATGTTTGCGCATGTTTGTAATATGACCGTAGATGAGTTGGTTTATATTGGCGGTGATTGTCATATCTATGAGAACCAATTAAATGGCGTACAGGAGCAATTAAAACGTACTGGTAGTAATACTCTACCACAGCTCAGAATACAAGGCGAAATAAGAAGTATGGATGATTTTAAATATGATAGTTTCTTAATTTATAATTATCATCCAGATGCTTCAATTAAGTTTCCTTTAAGTGTCGGATGAGTGTATCTTATGTTGTAAAAAAAGAAACTAAACGATGTTTCGATGAGGGTATGAAAGCTGACTTATTTACACGTGATAAGATTGAAACATTATTAGGCGGTAAATGCTATCAATCAACAATAACAGAAGATACAAAGAAGCATGTTGATTTTTGGTGGGATGCACCTAATGGAAAAAGATATGGAGTAGATGTTAAAGATTCACGTAAGAATAAAAGAACTGACTCTGATAAAGATTATAGTATAACTTGGTTAGAGATACAGAATGTCAGTGGAAAGCCAGGATGGATTTATGGGGAAGAAGATTATATTGTTTTTAAAACAGATAATAAACTTCTTTTTGTAAAACGAGAACAATTAGCGTATTTCGCTGAAACCAAATATAAAGAATATATTAGTAGTGGAAAAAATATTGTTTACGATACACCTCAAGAATGCTATGTACCTTATCAACGAGCTAAATGGGGACGGAAAGATATTGCTTTTAAAGCTTATATGAAAGATTTAGAAGATATATCTCACTTCTATATAAACTTTGTTACTAATGAAGTAGTTACATTTAATAAAAGCACCGCTAAATAGCAGTGCTTTTTTCTTTTATAACCTATTTATTAAAAAAAGTATTAAACATGTTAGAACAAGAATATGATGGTTATGGTTTTAACGAACCAGAAAGATTTGAGACTATGGCAATGCAAACTCGTGTAGAGTATGAACCTGACAAGGATATTAAAGTCGGACCAGATAAGGATGGTTTGATGTTGGGTCAGGAAGATGCTGTACCAAGTGATTTGCTTGTATCTAAAGTAGAGAAACATAAAATTGGTTTTAAGGGAGAAGGTAAGAATTTTCCGCCATCTAATCATTTATAATGATGAGTAAAAAGGTTTTCATTCCAAATAGTAAATTATCATTATTAAAAGAAAATAATAATGATTTCGTTTCTCAAGATAACTATAAGTTAAATACTGGTACTAGTCTTGAGTATGGTCATGTTGTGCAAGATAGTTTGGGGGAAAATGTTATTCCAGAAGTTGATGCAGAGGAAATTAGTTTAAGTTCTTTTAAAAAAGAAAAGACCCTTGTACCAGAAATATGGAAGGATGATAAACTTGATTCTAAAGTACGTTTACGTCTATTAGATATAGCTGATGATTTTTGGGACACTATGGGTGTTACATGGGTAAAACCTGAAGGTTATATTTTAACTGGTTCCATATGTAATTTTAATTGGTCTGAATATTCTGATATTGATTTACATATTGTAGTAGATTTTGAAAAAGTTGATAAACGTGTAGAGTTTGTTGAAGAATATTTTAAAGCTAAGAAGAATGCATGGAATAACGAACATGATTCACTCGAGATTTACGGATATAAGGTAGAACTTTACGTTGAAGATATTGATGCTGAAACTGAATCAGGCGGTATATATGATTTGGAAGGTAATGAATGGTTAAAAAAGCCAAATCCAGATGATATAGAAGAAATAGGTTTAGAGAAATATGAAATCAAGTCTATAGCAGCTGATTTCATGACTCAGATAGATGATTTAATAGACAGTGCAAAATCTACCGATGATAAACATGTCTTAGAGAAGATTTCAGAAGAAGCGGAAGATTTGTTATCAACAATTCAGGAAACAAGAAAGGAAGGTCTTGAAGACGGTGAAATGGGTGTTGGTAACATTGTGTATAAAGTTTTACGTAGAGCAGGTTATCTGGATAAATTGTGGGATTTAATTGCTTCCTTATATGACGATGTTAACTCTTTGAATGAAGAGGTGGTTGCTGACGGAAATGCCGACCATAATCCATTTGCAGAACGTTGGAGACATGAACGTGACACTCTTAAGAATTTTATCTTAAATAACGGCATCCTTATGACAAGTAAGGAAAATGGTAAAACTTATAAAGTTTACAATATTCCTCAATTATCTAATCTAATAGGTTATAATTATGCTATATGTCTTGAGTTTGACCCTTATACAATGGAAGAGGGTTCAACCGTTTACATAAGAGCGTTAGATAAGTTTACACGACGTTTATTCCAAGCACAGTTTGATACCAGAGGTAGAGATAACAAAGGTGGAACAGACGATGATGTTAGATAATATCTTTATTATCAATTATTTTTTATTTGATAAAGATATTTATATTAAAATAATCAATCAATTATTATATCAATTATGAATAAAAAGGTAAATGTCAATGACCAGCTTTCTCGAATGAAAGGTTTGATGAATTATGGTCTTCAGACAGAATCTAAGAATAATACATACTCTTCTATTGAGTATCAGAAACTTGGTGCAGATGGAAATGTATATGGAATTATTAGAGAAGGTTCTAAGTATTACATTGAAACAGCACCTAACAAGAAGACTTTAGTAAAAGAGGACTTCAACTATATTGGTGGTTTTAAAAACAGAAAAGATAACGAATATTCAAGTTTTGCTGCTGCACAGAAGAATTTTGACCTTAAAATGATGTCAATTCGTGAGGCATATGCAAACGGTAAGAATATCATGATTGAGTCTTGGAATCCTGACAAGAAAGAAAACCTTACTCTTGAATCAACTGAGAAAATGCGTAAGGAGATTCTTCGTGAACGTCAGATTATGTATAATGCTGCTTGTATTAATGAATCTAAACCTCAGTCAATGACTATGGAGAGTGATAACTCATGTGGTGTTTGTGGTTCAAAAGAGTGCAAGGGTGAAGATGCTTCAAAATCAGCTGATGTTGAGGGTTATGAGAACTTAAAGGATGCTAATCCAAAGAATAGTTTCCGTAAATCTAAGCACCAGACAGGTAAGGCTAAAGATGCAAATGATTACAAGGCAGTTAAAGAGTCTGCTGAACCTTTAGCTTGGCATCAGGAAGGTCAGGATGCAAAGGGCAACATGGCTGATACATATATGGATAAATCTCATGGTACCGAGGTTGGTAGTTCAGCACCTTTTGATGAGGAAACAGTTGAAGAGGGAGTTGCTATGCATGATGCTGAGAATCAGAATACACCTAACGTAGGTGTTAATAAAGTTGGTGATTCAGCTCCTTTTGACAAGGAAACCAATGTAAATGAGGGACTTGATGAAATTCCTGATGAAAATCCTGAAAATTCTGAGGATGTTGAAGATAATGAAGTTGATACTGATTTAGAAAATACTGATGATGTCATGGACGATGCTGATGACACTATGGGTGATGAAGGTATAGAAGACGATACACTTGGTGACGAGGCTATTGATGCCGAGAATGACGAAGACGACTTCGAGGATAATGATGACTTCGGGGATGACGAAGATGAGTTTGATGAAGATGACTTGTCTGCACGTGTAGAAGCAATGGAAGATACTCTTGAACAAATCGCACAGAAATTAGGTATTGACACTAATGACTTTGATACTGAAGAGTTTGAAGACGATGATGACTTATATTCAGATGATGATGATGAATCTGAGGATGAGTTTGGCGACGGTATTGAAGATGACGAGAAAGAGGAAGATGAAATGCCTATGGAATCAAGAAATCGTAAAGGTTATCAGATTTTTGAATCAAGAGCATTTAAGAAAGCGAAACGTCGTATGAATGAAGGCGGTATGAAACCTTTCTCTAATGCTAATCGTGTACCTAATGGTAATATGAATGCACTTGATGAATTTGGTAAGCATCCATGCTTCAGAAAGCAGCCTATGACTACGCCAACTAAAAATCATCAAGAGTTTGATGGATATTATGACATGAATGATGAGTCTGCTAAAAATGACACACCATATGCAACTAATATCGGTAGTGGCGCACCATTTGATTTAGATGTAAAAACAGTTGAAAATTCAATCGCTGAATCAATTCGTAGAAATCTACGCAATTTAAAAAAAAAATCTAAACGAAAGTAGACCAACTAAACTAAAGTTGCCTGGTCGTATGGCTGCTGACCTAAATCCGCAGCCAGCACCATCGCCTATTCCGCCACAGATGAATGAGCCAAGTGGGTTTGATATGGGTAGTGACCCTATGTCTGATGACGTAAACGGAGGTGATAATCCAACAGATGATAATGATGAAGCAAATGCACCAGACTCTAATGGTGTTGATAATAAAGCGCAAAAGGCTGCTGGTGAGTTAAGCTATATTTTGCCAGATGCTTCAGAGGAAACTGTGGATTATGTCATGGGTATGTTAGCCCCAGCGGTAGGTAAGAATGAAAATGTTGGTGACGATGACGTTGATAAGTGGTCTGAGAAGATGAAAAGTGGTGATGATAAAAAGTCTGATGAAGATGAAAATAATGATAATGAGGAAACACCAGAGGGTGATAATGATGATATGACAATGGAGTCAAGAAATTATATAGATAATCTCATTGCCGAAACACTACAAGAATATTTCAACGTTAATGACGAAAGAAAATATACACGTCAAGAGAAGAAATTAGATAAGACGTATATTGATGATGAAAATCCTTTTTCGTCACCTTTTTAAAAAAAATGGTACTTTGTTAACTGGTCTAAAGAGGAAGTTCGCACTTCCTCTTTTTTTATATCACTAATTATATATTTATAATTAAAGTTTAAGTCTATTATGAGAGTTTATACTAAAATAAATGGAATATTGCACGAGGGTATCGCATTCTCTAAGAAAAATATTCAGATTAAAGAAGTAACTAATACAGGTGGTGTATCAGCTTCTATTAGTAATTCTGCAAAGACACCAACCGATGCGGTCAATAACGCAGCAAGTACTCTTAATCAGAATCATAATGTAAATAATGTATCGTTTCAACCTAATCAAGTTGACGGACAACAGAATACAAATTCAGGAGAGGGTCAACAGATTAATGTTGATGTGTCAAACAAAGCAGAAGCAGTTAAACAGGTTACAGATGCTGCTAAAGACCCATCTAAGAAAGATGCTAAGATAGTTGCTTACAATAGTAAAACATCACAGTTAAATACTGTTGTTACCCCAAAAGGTTCAACGCCTAATGGTAGTATGGAAAATTCTTCCTATAAAAGAAATGGGAAATTAGTAGAAATGAGAAATAATTCTGTGCCTTTTAATAAAAAGGATTTGGATGAATTTTTAAAATTGTTATGATAAAACGAATATATTTAACAGAAGATAAAATTAATGTTATTAAGAAAAGGGTTATAAGTAAATTACCATCTTTTTTATATAAAGCACTTTCTTCACATAAGACATCTTTAGGAAATAATGCTGTATTTCCTTCTGATGATATATATCCATTTGATTATATTATAGCTAAAAAACGTTTTAATGATGTTTCTGATACACTTCAAAAATATGGTTATAATATTAATGATATTGATGTGTTATCAGATAGAGCTATTAAATGTTTATTGAAAATTAGGGATTTAGAAGAACCTTTACGTAATCATTTAGAAAAAGTATGTCATAATATTGTTTGTGATTTATTCTCTATTCCTAAAAACTCTATTAATTTTTCGTTAAATATAGTTGATAAGGTTGATTCAGAAAATGCAAGATTAACCCCTGAAGAGGATGATGAGGATAATAAATATGAGTTTGAGGATGTATTAGAAAAAGATAAAATAGATAATGAAATATCTAAAAGAAGAGTTATTGATTCATTAATTCAAGGTGCAAGTATTAGGTTATCTAATTTAAGTTTTATATCAGATGATTATTTTGATAATATTGATGAAGAGTTAATTACTCTATATAAAGAATTAATGGATTTAGGTGATTATCTGGCATTTGTTAAAAACGATAAAATAATAGACGGTAATACAAATCAAGGTTCTTATGTTTCTGTTAAATTAGGCGGAAAGTCAGAAAGACCTATTATAACAGTTCAAGCACTTAATTTCCCTTTACTTTTACGTGAAACTATACGTGGAATTTTTGAACTCGTATCTTCACATGGTTTACCAAAAGATAGAAAGAAAGCAAATTATATTTTACGCAAAGCTGATTTTATCAAAGCTGAACCATGGGACATGCGACTTGGTGTTGGTTTATGGGATAGATTATATTCATTAATGAATGGATATGATACTGACGTAGTTCCTTTCATTTTCATGAAATTATGTGAAAATACGCCTGAAGAGTTTAATAAAATTATGAAAGAAATTCTTACACCGACTAAACTTGGTAGAAGATATATTAATAGTTTAACAGATTCTGTATTGCATAATATTGATTATCAAAGATTTAAAAAAGATATAGATACCAAGCAATCTGATATTTATGTTATAAATGATAGTTATTTTTCACCTGCTGAACTTGATACATTTAATATTGATAGTGAGGAAAATGAAAGCGGTGTTATAGAAGATGATAAAGAAATATAATTATTATGATAGATATACAAACGATTGCTGAAGAATACGCAAGAAGTTATGCTGATAAATCGAGAATTTATTTTATAGAAAAATACCTATCAACATTTAATGCTAATGTTGGTAAAAAATCACAATTCCTATTATTCCCAAGACAGAAAGCATTTTTACAGAGTCTTGCTGACCATAAGGCTTCCATAGCCATTAAACACCGTCAGGCAGGTATTACTACAGTTTCTTCGGCATGGATATGTGCACAAATTGCACTTGCTGATTCTGATAAGCCAGAAACTATTTTGTGTATTGGTAACAAACTTGACCTTGCAAACCAATTGGTTACAAAAATTAGAGAGTTTTTGATGCAAGTTCCACGATGGTATTGGGGTGACGAATATTATTCTCCAGACCCAAAATCAGAGAAAAATAAGAAAGATATTTTCACCAAAAATAGTAAATCAGAATTACAATTATTCAATGGATGTTCTGTATACGCAAGGTCTTCTGGAGAAAATGCTGCACGTGGTATCTCAGCTGTTTCGATATTGATTTTTGACGAGGCAGCCTTTATTGAGAATGGTCCAGCCGTTTATTCTTCAGCGGTTGCTGCCACATCATCTTATGGTGATAAATCAAAGATAATAATGGTTTCAACACCTAATGGTAAAGATGAATTATATTACAATACTTATCGTCAAGCATTAAGCCATGAAAATAACTATAACGCAGTTGAATTTAAATGGTATCAAGATTTGCGTTATAACAGACATTTGAAGTGGTATAAGAAAGATGCTGAAACTGGAGAGAAAAAGTGGATTGTAGAGGAAATATTAGATGATACAGGAAGAATAGAATATAACGAAGAAAGATGGCGCAAATTGGAACAAGAGGGATGGATGCCGACTTCTCCTTGGTATGAAACAATGTGTCAATCTTTCAATAATGATTCTATGAAAATAGCCCAAGAGCTTGATGTGTCGTTCCTTGGTTCAGCTAACAACGTTGTTGCAAGTGAATTTGTAGAACTACAGAATAGAATTAATGTTAGAGACCCACTGCCAGATTTAAAAGACCCAATGGTTGATGATACTTGGTATTGGAAAGCACCTATTCCTGGTCATAGATATATATTAGGAATTGACCCATCACGAGGTGTGTCTGCCGATAGAACTGCTATAGAGGTTATAGATATGGATGGACGTGATGAAAACGGTCAACCAATCATAGAACAAGTAATGGAATATGTCGGAAAGAAGTTAGGCGACGATATTGGTTCTATGGCGGTTTATTATGCCAAGCAATATAATAATGCTTATGTTGTAGTAGATTGTACTGGTGGTCAAGGAGATGCTGCTATTTTAACAATGTTGAACCTTGGTTATACTAACCTACATTATGATGACTCTTCTCAGAAGACATACACAATGCAAAATCAATCTATGTCAGATGGTAATTATATGAATAGATTGCCTGGTTTTCACTTCCAAGGAAATAGATACCCTGTACTTGCTAACTTTGCAGGACTTGTTAGAAACAACGAATTTAAAATACGTTCTGCACGTGTTATTAATGAACTTGATACATGGATTTTTAAAGGCGAAACTGGACGTATGGACCACATGGAAGGTGCACATGATGACACAATTACATGTCTTGCAATGGCTCTCTTTGTGATGCAGTATTCTCTTAGTAAAATAGAAGCTGCCAAACGTAAAGATGAAGCAATATTAAGTTCTTACAGAATGACAAATGGTAGTAACTATAGAAGACCAGCTATAAGATACAGTCAACCTGTGACACCTAAATCTGGTCTTCCTATGATGAATAGTAATTCTTTATCATCAAAGCCGAATAAACATATAGGCGGAACTTATATGTGGTTATTTAGCGGTATGAAATAATTGAAACTATTTAGAAATCAACTAAAAATGTTATTTTTTAATAAAAATATATATGGCTAATAAATTAACTGTTTTTCAACAATTAGATAAAGCTATAACTGGTAACTGGAATACACAGGACACAATGGCAAGACATATCAATAACTATGATATGTCTGGTAATAATGTTATATACCAAACCAACGATAAAGATAATTATGAGAAAGTAAAATTAGAATTACAACAGAATAAATATCTTGAAAATAGATGGGTTAAAGCTAACGTTGATTTAAATGTAAGTGCCTATTCAGGACTTAATAATGTTAAGTTGATGTATCGTGATGCTGATTTAATGGATTCATTCCCAGAGATAGGTGCTGCACTTGATATTGTTTCAGAAGAAAGCTGTTTACCTTCAGATACAGGAAATATAGTAAATGTATATTCTAAATCAGATAGAGTTAAAAGTATTCTTGAAGATTTATTTACTAATCGTTTAAATTTACAATTAACAGCACAAATGGTTATACGTGGCATGTGTAAATATGGAAATGATTATATGATGCTGGATATAGACCATAAGTTAGGTGTTAAAGGATGGAAACGTTTACCTGTATTTAATGTTGAACGTATAGAAAACGGTATTACTAATCCATATTCAACAGGATATTCCACTGTTGCAGCTAATAATACAGATACCAATTCTGATATGTCTACTAAATTTGTCTGGTTAGATGATAGCCAGTCGCAAGTTCCATTTAGAGATTGGCAGATTGCACATTTTAGACTGTTAACAAATTCTATGTATCTTCCTTATGGCGTTTCTTATTTAAATTCAGCTCGTAGACATTGGCGTATGCTTAGTTTAATGGAAGATATGATGCTTATCTATCGTCTGGAACGTTCTATTGAAAGACGTGTATATAAGATATTTGTAGGTGCTATTGACGATGCTGATGTACCAGCTTACGTTGAAGAAATTGCTAATAACTTTAAGAGAACGCCTATTATTGACCCAATGACAGGTCAAGTGGATTTGAGAAAGAATATTCTCCCAGTTCATAAAGATACGCCAATTCCTTTGCTGGATGGACGCACTATAACAATAGAGAATCTTGCAAAAGAGTATGAAAATGGTGAAGAAAATTTTGTATATTCTGTACAAGATGATACTCATAAAATTGTACCAGGAAAAGTTGTTTGGTGTGGTAAAAACTACACTGCAGATAAATTATATCGTATAACATTAGATGATGATACATATTTAGATTTAGCTGGTGAACACGAACTCATAATGCGTGATGGTTCTAAGAAGAGAGCAGATGAAGTTAGTGTGGGTGAAAGTGTAATGCCTTTCTACAGAGATGATACTGATTACGATAGAGTATTAGATATTTCTTCTAAATCATATAGAAAAGTAACTCTTAATGATTCAAGTAAAAACGAATCAGACCCTGTAGAAGTTATGAAATTACGCTTTATAAGAAAAGTTGATATCATAGGTGGAGACGATGTGTATTGTATGACCGTACAAGGTCCTAATAGTGAAGAAGATAGACACAACTTTGCTATACGTTCAATCAATTCCGATAAAACTTGGTGTGAAAATGGATGTTTTGTTAGCAACTGTGTAGACCAAGATATCTTTATCCCTGTAAGAGACCAGAATGCACCAACACCTATTGATACCTTGTCAGCAGCGCAGAATTTGACAGCGATGGATGATATCAAGTTTGTTCAGAATAAGGTTTTGACGGCATTGAGAATACCTAAAACATTCCTTAATTTTGAAGAGACTGCTGGTGACGGAAAGAATCTTGCTTTAATGGATATACGTTTCACAAGAACAGTTAATAGAGTTCAGCAGGCGTTCTTAATGGAGTTAACTAAGGTTGCATCCATTCACTTATTCTTACTTGGTTTTAGTGATGAATTAACTAATTTCTCACTTACAATGAATAACCCATCAACTCAAGCAGAGTCACTTGAGATTGATAATATAGAGAAGAAGATTACTGCTGTTAGAGATGCCGTTTCAGACCCTGGTGGTGGTATTCCTGTTATGTCTCAAGCAAAGGCATTAAAGACTATTATGAAGTGGTCTGACAAAGAGATTAAAGAAAATCTTGAAGAGATACGTCTTGAGAAAGGTATTTCCGCAGAACTTGAAAAGACAACTCAAATCATCAAGCGTACTGGTTTATTTGATACAGTCGATAGAATATATGGAGAACCAGGAGCAGAATACATGGATGACCAACCACAACAAGGAGGTCCTGATAGTGGCATGGGAGGTGGCTCTATGGGTGGCGGAGGAGACTTCGGTGGAGGTCTTGATTCACTCGGTGCACCTGGGTCTGATGATATGGGTGATATTGGAGGAGAAGAAGGTTCAATGCCTACAGGAGACATGGGTGGTGATGCTGGTGCACCTCCAGGAGGCGAAGCACCAGGAAGTAGCGGTCCAGAATCAGGAGGCACTCCAATGGAATCTGTAAATAAGAAAAAATCTCTTATTACTGAAAATACATTAAAGGCGATGAAGAAAAATAGTGATAAAAAATTAGATACACTATTTGAAGAATATCTTAATTGTATTGATAGAAAGGAAAAGAAGGCTGAAGAAATTTCTTATGAAAGAGCAAATATCTATGATAAATCTTTATTGATTAATGAAGAATTTGATAAGATGATATCTTCTTTGGATAATTTAGTGAACGATAATGAATAAATTTTAAAAAGATGATGTTTTTATAGCATCATCTTTTTGTTTATTTATACTATTTATTTAGGTAAAACATGTTATACAAATGAAAAAATCAGAATACAATAAAAAGGTAGATAATTTTATAAAAATTATAAAGGAATCTTTAGATAAAAAGGATTTTGAAACTTATAATCATGCTGTGGAATTATTTGAAGATACTGTATCTGTAGCTTTGAAACAGCAGGAAATGGAAAATGAGTATAAAGGTAATAATTTTGGTATTTTAAATCATATTTTTGAAAGTGAACTTCCAGAATTATTTAAGAAAGATAGAAAACTGGTTGGACGTGTTATGCGTACCATTAAAGAAGATAAGAATCTGCTTTCTCAATTCCAATTTTATAATGCTTTGCGTGGTTATAATGGTGTTACAGACAGTACATCTTTTGTAAGAACGGCATTAAATCTCACGGAAGGTAAACTGGATAAAAAGACAATTAAAGAGTCAAATGCTAAATTAGCGAAACTTTTGAAAGATAATGAAATATATCCTTCTGATAAATTATCTTATGAAAAAAGACGTTTCTTTGAGAGTTGTAATACTTTGTTAACCAAACGTGAAAACTTATCCAATATTAATAAATTATCTGATAGTTTAATGACTGTTAGTAACTACATTAACGAACATCGTGCGACTAATCCAGATAAGATTGATTTGGATGAAATGTTTAATAACTTCAACAATACTTTTAAAGATAAACTTAATGAAGACGAAAGAAGCCTTGTTATGGATATAACTAATATACGTAATAAGAATGCTGATACCAAGCGTGAAAAGTTGTTAGATAAGTTTAAGAATGAAAGTTTAATGGAGATTGGTAATTTGTTATCAGTTACAGAGGATTCTGAAGAATTAGATAACTTAAAACGTTTAGAGGAACAAATACAGGGTATGCAGTATTCTTCTGAAACAATAGTCCGTGATTTGGCTAAACTGATAGAAATTTGTGATGTTTTAAAAGACAAAGATTAATTTCTAATTTGACTTTCTTATTTTTTACTTTACCTTTTAATAAAGGGATATAGTTTATGAAAAAGATGGTCAAAGAAATTAAATTAAATGTTTCTGACAAGGTTACATTGAAATACGGCACAATGAATAGGGAAAATCCGAAAGTTGTATATATTAATGGAAGAACATGGATTACTCCTATGTATGAGGGGAATTATGATGATGCTATGTCTTTTATTCTTAACAAATATAAAAAAGAATTTAAAAATCGACTTATATCAACAGGAAGATTTGAAAGAGGAATGATTTTTGAGTTTGATATAAATCCAAGTGCTATGAAGTATGGACATAAGAAGTTTCTTTCATTCGATATTTTTGCTAAGCAGACAGATTGTGTTAATTTAAAAGAATTAAATGACGAACTTTCTGAATGTATTGGTAACGTATCTGATAATCTTGTAGAATGTTTAGAAAATAATGATTTTTCTGTTTCAAAAGTAAAATAGATTATGACAAAAAGAATAGTTAAATTAACCGAAGATGATTTACAAAGTTTGGTTAAGAATGTAGTTAAAGAAGTTATTGAAAATGATGATAATTTTGATGATGTTTTAAATAACTACGAGCCATTTGGAGATGATGATGATAATGAAGTATAATAAAAATAGCGAGACAATTAAATCTCGCTATTTTTTATGTTATGTGTTGGAAATTTGAGTTAAAGTACTTCTTCCGCCTTCGATAAATGCCGAAGCTAAGTCTCCTCTTTGATGATAAACATCAAGCACTTTATTTATTAAGACTATTACTTTCTCTGGTGGCATTGATGAATCATATTCTTTCAAATGATTGTAAATAGGTTTTAGACCAAAATCACTCCATGCATCAGAACCATCGGGAAGCTTCATCCAATCGTATATTCCCATTTCCTCAAGTTTGTCATATATATTATGTTCACCGATATCTGTAATGTCAACACCATTACATTCTGTTTTACCTAATTCTTCAACCATATAATCAAATTCTTCTGAAAGATATACATATGGATTAGCTTGTGTATGACCAGCTAAAATTGTATTATAATCTAACTGCATTGTATTTCTTAACAAAATACCTACCCACTGATAAAGAAGTTTTGTTGGGAAGTTAATAAATTGCCCATATTTAGTAAATTCTTGCAATGCTTGTTTGTAAGAATTTGCATCAATCAGCGGTGTCCATGACTGTACTCCATTAGGATTATCTAAGAAATTCTGAAATACATTTTCTACATCAAAATTTTCGGTATAATCATAATACATATCTTGGAAAGTTCTTTCTTGCAAAATATGCTTAGAAAGATTAGATAATTGATTTTCAGTTAAAACAATTTTTTTCATACTTATTCCGACAAAATTTTATTAATTCTATTAATCTTTTCTGAAACAATCTTTTTATTAAGAGGATTATTATTTTTACTCTCAATATAAGTTTCTAATCCTTCAGGACCATCTGTAGAAATATATGCCATAGGTGTTGAAGGGTCTGAAACGACATCCCAACAAATCAATTCAAAATCATCTCCAACAATATATTGTCCGAGTTTTTCCTCAACAGAACCAACACCTCTTGATGATACGCCAAGTTTATAACCATTAAGTAACATATTTGCTATAGTATCACCAAAAGATGTACACATACCATGTCTACGGAAGCCCTCAGTTATATTTAACTCCATTTTCCCGACAAGGGTATGACCTTCCCAATGTAATTCTATAATATTATGAGATATACGACCAAGGTCGATAGTACTTTCAGTAGGGTGATTACATTCTCCATATGCACGATGTTCTTCTATTTTTTTCTGGTAGATTTCCACTTGTTTCTTTAGTACCTTTTCTGGATAAATTCTTCCATTAGCATTCTTGATGTCATATTTCTGAAATACAGCATCTACAATGAAAGGATAAGGGCAGTGCCATTCTTTTCCGTCTTTACTTTCATTGACTGTGTTTGTGAAATATTTTTTATTTAATTGTACAAAACCATCTTGTTCTATTAATAGACCTGTTCCTGTTTTGTCTTTTTTAATTTCAACTAATTCTTCAAGTGTTTTTTCTTCTCCAGCTTTTTTATTTTCTCTCCTAAAAAGACTTATTTCAGCCATATTTCCAATACTC
>ERZ773070.60-NODE-60-length-82718-cov-10.456371_pt1 | contig 82718 bp, 63 predicted proteins | sample MGYA00580618_ERZ773070 | MGnify/ENA primary metagenome ERZ773070 (study PRJEB29015, sample SAMEA2738023) | human oral metagenome | biome: human oral; feature: human-associated habitat; material: dental | place: China | collected 2019 ...
CCTCCAGCGTCGTCTTGGCTTTGCAATGATCTTTGTTAGTCATGACCTTGCACTTGTTGCAGAGGTTGCTTCTGAGATTACTGTTATGTATGCCGGTCAGGTTATTGAGCAGGCAGCTACTACTGAGCTTTTGACCAACCCTGTTCACGAGTATACTCGCGGTCTTCTCGGTTCTGTTCTTTCCATTGAGGAAGGCGCACAGGACGGTACCAGGCTTCACCAGGTACCAGGTTCTGTTCCTTCTCCAGAAGACTTTCCAACAGGCGATAGGTTTGCTCCTCGTTCAAGCCATCCAGATCTGGGTCTTGAGGTACATCCTGTTATTAAGGAGATTCCTGGCAGACACCATCGTTTCTCCGAGCTGCCTGATGAGTATTTGAAGGAGCATGGTCTTGTGCCTTACCTTGAGCGTTCTCAAAAGGAGGTGAGGTAAATGGCTACAACAACTGAAGAACAGCCAATTATCTTCCTCGATGATATTTCAGTAACGTTTAAAACGCGTACGGGCTCAATCTTTAAGCCTAATAAGGTTCATGCAGTACAGAATGTTTCTCTCAAGCTTATGCCTGGTGAGACCATTGGTATTGTTGGCGAGTCTGGCTGCGGAAAGTCCACTACCGCAAATGTCATGTGTGGTCTTCAGTCACCAACATCCGGTCATGTTTACTTCAAGGGAATGGATGTAACCAAGCGTACTCCAGAGCTTAGAAAGCAGATTGGCCGCGTTGTCTCTGTTGTCTTCCAGGACCCAGCAACTGCTCTTAACCCTCGTATGATTGTTAAAGACCAGCTTATGGATCCACTGCTCGTGCATAAGGTAGGAACAGAGGCGGAGCGAGAAGCCCGTATTAATGAGCTTGTCAGCTTGGTAGGACTTCCACATTCGGCACTTCGTGCCCTCCCAGGTCAGCTCTCTGGTGGTCAGCGTCAGCGTGTTGCTATCGCACGTGCGCTTTCTTTGAACCCATCGGCAATCATTGCTGATGAGCCTACTTCTGCACTGGACGTTTCTGTTCGCGCACAGATCTTGAACCTGCTCACGGACCTCAAGTCTGAGCTGGGTCTCTCGATGATCTTTATTTCGCACGATATTCAGACTGTCCGTTACGTTTCTGATCGTATCATTGTTATGAATCACGGTCAGATTATGGAAGATGGTCCTGCTAAGCAGGTCTTTGAGCATCCAACAGATCCTTACACTAAGACGCTTTTGGGCGCTGCACCATCTTTGCTTCATCCTAAACTGGGTGAGTAGTACTTACGTTTTTGTTTGACCAGAGCGCAGCTTAGGCTGCGCTCTTTTAGCTTGTTAGGTGGATCAATGCACCAAGAAACGCTTGAGCTTGCAGAATTGAAGGCAGCTCATGCTTTGACGCCCTATCCTTTGGATTTTGAGGCGTTTTGGAAGGCACGTATGGAGGAAGCGGATAACGTTCCTCTAAGCTGGCAGATTGTCCCTTCAACAGAGGTTACGTCATCTGCTTCAGCTTACTTTTTTGATCTGACGTTTGTGGGTATTGATGGGGCAGAAGTCTACGCAAAGTATCTGCGCTCAGAAACCACTTCAGGTGCAAAAACTCCTCTTGTTTTGCAGTTCCATGGCTATCCAGGGGCTTCTCGCAGTTGGTTTGAGCAGAGCTCATTTTTAGGCATGGGCTGTTCGCTGATTGCGCTGGACAACCCTGGACAGGGTGGTCGTAGCTTGGACGGAAGCTTTTATAAGAGTACTACCGTCTCTGGTCACTTGGTGCTTGGACTAGACGGACCTGCAGAGGACCTTTACTACGTTCACTTGTATCAAAACATTCGTCTGCTTTGTAGGATTGTCCGTCAGCTTGAAGGCATTGATACGAGTCGTATTTTTGTGAACGGAGCATCGCAGGGCGGCGGCATTGGTCTTGCTACCTGTGCACTTAACCAGGACCTTATCAATAGAGCATCAATTCTTTATCCTTTTCTCACTGATTTTAGGTGCGTTTGGGAGCTTAATGCTGACGAGGTAGCCTACGAGGGCATTCGTTATTATTCCCGCTGGTTTGATGCGGATGGTTCTCGCGTTGATGAGGTTTTTGCAAAGCTTGCCTACATTGATTCAGTTAATTTTGCGCGCCTGATTACCTGCCCTGTGCTTTTTGGCACTGGACTTGATGATCCAGTTGTTCCACCAGAGGCTCAGTTTGCTGCTTATAATGCTCTTACCTGCCCAAAGAGACACCTTATTTACCCCGGATATGCACATGAAGAGATTGGCGATTTTGACGATAAAATCATCGATTTCTTCTGCTTAGAAAATGGCGTGCAAGCTCTTGAAAATTTGGACTCGTCATTTCCTGCTCAGGCAGAATGCGAGGTGAGGGCATGAAAGGTTTAACACAAAGACTTGAGGAAGCTCGTTCTTATCGCGGAGCATGGCTCAGACCATCAAACTTTGAATCATTCTGGGAGACGTCTGTAGCGTTTGCGCAAAACGCTCAGGTGGAGAGCATTATTGAACTACCATCTGCCGCTCAGACTGCAATGTTTAAGCGTATTACGTTCACCTCAACTGACCAGACGCAACTGAGTGCCCGCGTCATTCTTCCAATAGGCACATATAAAGCGGAGTCTTTGTCTGCAGCAGATCTACCCGCAGTCGTGCTCTTCTCCGATCTTGGTCGGGGAGTGCGCAGTTGGCTGCACCTTTTGCGCTTCACAGCACTTGGTATGCCTGTTGTAGCTTTGGAGGCTCGTCCGTGCGAGCCTCAGCTCAAAGACACCTGGAGGGGAGCGCTCTCAGCAGAGGAGCTTGCCCGCGCGCTCATCAACCCAGGCGACGCTGCCGCCTCTACCCTAAAGCGGTTCATCGACGACGCGCTGGTAGCTGTCTCGGTTGCGTCGCGCTTCCTTGGTTGTACAACCGTCACCTGGGGAGAGGGTCTGGGCGGTTCACAGGCATTGTTTACAGCCGCGCTTCTGCCCAAGGAAGTGAGCGCTACCATGGCGCTGAACCCGCTCTTTGTCGATAATGCAACAACCTTGCGTGCGGTTGTCGGGTGCGGAGACACTTCGCAGTCAGATGCAGCTATCGACGCGGTCGGTCTTCTCGACAGCGCGTGCGCAGCAGAGCTCGTACGTGTACCAGCTCTAATTGGCACAGCTCTTCTAGACCAAAGCGCTCCTACTGAAGGAACATTTGCGCTGTATAACCGCTTAGCAGGGCAGAAAGAAATGCGTGTGTATCCCAAGTTTGGTCACGAGCGCATCAATCAGTTTGAGAACGATCAAATCAACTATCTCCGTGAGGTTATATCGGCATTCTGATGTACTTGAGCGGACTATAATTACGTAGGTTCTTTGAATATTCAATTGACCAGTTATTCGGTCAGTTTGTTAAGTACATTGGTATAAGAATTTAGTTGGATTTTCCAACGTGTGAAAGGATAAAGTATGTCCAGTAACGTACCATTTAGCGGTGTTGTTCCACCAGTTGTAACCCCAGATACCCCAGACCATCAGCTTGATGTTGTGTCGTTTGAGCGCTCCATTAATCGTCTTATTGAGGCTGGCGTAGACGGTCTGTTCTTCCTTGGCTCTTCTGGTGAGGTTGTTTTTGCAACTGATGAGCGTCGTGATCAGATTGTTCGCGAGGCTGTCCGTATTGTTAACCACCGCGTTCCTGTACTTGTGGGCATCATTGATACCGAAACCGAGCGCGTCTTAGAGCACGGTCGCCGTGCCCTCGCTCTGGGTGCTGATGCTCTTGTCGCAACCGCTCCTTTTTATGCGCTTGGTGGTCCAGCTGATGTTGAGGAGCACTTCCGCATTCTTCACCAGGAGTTGGACGCACCTCTGTTTGCGTATGACATTCCTGTTTGCGTTCATACTAAGCTACCTTGGAAGATGCTCGCCCGTCTGGGTGCAGAAGGTGTTCTTGCAGGCGTTAAGGACTCTTCTGGTGATGATGTTTCTTTTAGATATCTTGTTCAGGAGAACGAGAAGAACGGTCATCCTCTGACTCTTCTGACCGGTCACGAGATTGTTGTCGACGGAGCTCTTCTTTCTGGTGCAGATGGCTCTGTTCCTGGTCTTGCTAATGTTGAGCCAAAAGGTTACGTTCGCATGTGGAAAGCGGCCCAAGATGGTAACTGGGCAGAGGTTAAGCGTGAGCAGGATCGACTTAACGAGATTTCTCACATCTTTGATGTCACCACAGGTGTTCAGGGTTATGGCGCTGGCGTTGGTGCTTTTAAGTGTGCTCTTAATCTTATGGGTATTTTTGATTCTGACCAGATGCCTCGTCCTGTTAAGCCACTTGATGATCAGAACCGCGAGGCAATCAAGCAGGTTCTTGTTGCAAATAACCTTCTCTAAAAATAGGAGACACCATGGACTCCAAGTTTGTTTTTCCAACACATGTTTGTGCAGTTGATATTGGCGGCACAAAAATTGCTTGTGGCATTGTTACCCTTAATGGCTCCGATGCCCCGGTAGTTCAGTCCGTCAAGAAGGTTCCTACTAACGCAAAGGAGGGTGGCAAGCAGGTTCTTGCTACTGTTCTACAGGCAATTAGAGAAGCTCTTGCTCGCGCAGAAGAGCTGGGTCTTGCTATTTCTGGCGTTGGCATTTCTTCTGCAGGTGTTGTTGACCCTCGTACTGGCGATATTACCTACGCAAATGAGCTTATGCCTGGCTGGGGTGGAACCGCTCTTGGCTCAGCAGTTACCAACGAGTTTGGTGTTCCTTGTAGCGTACTCAATGACGTTCACGCTCATGCTTTAGGTGAGGCTCGCCATGGAGCTGGCCAGGGTAAAGACAGTGTTCTTACTGTAGCTGTTGGTACCGGCATTGGTGGCGCTTTTGTGAACCATGGCATCTTAATGCTAGGCGCTCACGATGAGGCAGGCCATATTGGTCACGTTGCAACTCCAGCAGCTGCAGGCGTTGACTGTCCTTGTGGTGGAACTTCTCACCTTGAGCCTGTTTCTGCAGGTCCTGGCATTATTCGCGAGTACATCCGCCTTGGCGGCTCCGATACGCTTGAAGATGGCTCTGCTCTTGATGGTGCAGAGATTGACCGTAGAGCTCTTGCTGGCGAGAAGATCGCTCAGGCTGCAGAGGAGCGCTCAGGTCGTGCGCTCGGTGAAGTTTTGGGTAGTATGTGTAACATGCTTGACCCTTCTGTCATCATCCTATCTGGTTCCGTTGCGGAGTGTGGTAAGTATTGGCATGAGGCACTTGAGTCTGCATTTAAGCTGCAGGCAATGCCTCCTGTTCAGGCAACACCTATTGTGAAGGGCACACTTGGTGGAGAAGCCCCTCTTATTGGTGCCGCAGAAAATCTTGTTCTACCCGGCTATTTAGAGACACGTCTTTAGACAAAAAGTGCATCAGTAAATAATCTGTTTGTTGATGACGCATACTGCAAAGATACATAGCTTTAAAAGTACGTACTTTCTTGTGAGGAGAATATCGTGGCACATTCAGAGCTTGTTGAGTCACTTAAAGGAAAACTCATCGTTAGCGTCCAGGCGTATCCTGGTGAGCCAATGAGACATCCAGAGACTATGGCTCAGATTGCTCGCGCGTGTGAGCTAGGTGGCGCTGCAGCTATTAGGTGCCAAGGTTTGTCTGATATCTCTGCCATTAAAGGTAGAGTTGAAATTCCTGTAATTGGCCTTTGGAAAGAGGGCCATGAAGGCGTTTACATTACTCCTACGCTTCGTCATGCTCGTGCTTGTATCCACGCAGGTGCAGACGTTGTTGCCTTGGATGCAACAGACCGTCCAAGGCCAGATGGTAGAACCTTTGAAGAGACCGTTGCAGCACTTCGTGCAGAGTCTGACGTCTTGATTATGGCTGACTGCATGACTATGGATGATATCCGTCGTGCTGTTGCTGCTGGTTGTGACTTAGTTTCAACTACACTCTCTCACAATAAGGCTGCTATTGATACTACGCTTGACGATGGTCCCGATATTGCCCTTCTCAAGGCAGCAACTACTGAATTCCCAGGTATTGCCATTATTTGTGAAGGTCACGTTCATACGCCGCAAGATGCAAGAGATGCTCTTGACGCAGGCGCTTGGGCGGTTGTATCAGGTACTGCAATTACGCATCCAACCTCAATTACTTCTTGGTTTGTTACGGCACTTGAGGATTAACGCTGAGAGCGGTAAGGTTTTCTCGCCACGTATTTAAGGAGTGCTTGTGAAGAAAAACGATCCTGCACCTTCAGTTATTCCTGACATTGTCATTATTACGGGTATGTCTGGATCGGGTCGCACACAGGCACTTCATGTGTTTGAAGACATGGGTTATTTCTGTATAGATAACCTGCCACCAGCTCTTATTTTGCAGCTTTCTAATCTTGTGGGTATTAATACGGGTGTTGGTCGTCACTTGGCAGTTACCTGTGACCTGCGCTCGCAAGGTCTCTTTGATGACATCTCTGAAGCTCTGAAGTCACTTTCAGATCATGAGCTTACCTATAAGGTTGTCTATCTTGACTCTTCAGATGAAGTACTCATGCGTCGTTATAGCGAGAATCGCCGTCGTCATCCTTTGGCGCAGGAGGGAGAAAATCTCTCGTCTGCAATTTCTAGGGAGCGCGCACAACTTCAAGACATAAAAGCGCTGGCAGATGTGGTTTTAGATACTTCTTCTATGCGCACTAATACATTGAAGAGTCACCTTCGTCGTGCATTCTCTGAGCTTGCTGAGCAGCAGCTTATGGATGTTAGTGTGTTTTCATTTGGTTTCAAGAATGGTTTGCCTGTTGAGGCTGACCTTATGATTGATGTGAGATTTTTACCCAACCCTTATTATGATCCGGAGCTTAGACCACTTACTGGCCTTGATGAGCCAGTAGCTCAGTTTGTTCTTAAGCACGGCATTACTAAGAAATTTTTAAAATCTTGGTTTGAACTGCTTGATGTAGTTATGCCTGGTTATGTACAAGAGGGGAAGAGCTTGCTCTCTATTGCAGTAGGGTGCACGGGCGGTCAGCATAGAAGTGTTGCGATTGCGCGCGCTACCGCAGAGCACCTTACTAGCCAGGGATATCGCGTAACACTGTTTCATCGCGATCTTGATGCAGCTCAGAAGAAGTCTCAGCAGGCTGAGTAGAAGTTAGTTAGCCATGTCATATACTGCCTTGGTAAAAAATGAGCTGGTCAGCGTACCAGAAAATCAGACGGAGTGTGAATTAGCACAGCTTTCTGCTCTTATTCGTGTCTCGGGCACGTTGTCAATGCATGGACCTGGTAAATTTGCCGTTCGCATTGTTACCGAGACTGGTACCGTTGCCCGTACAGTTATTAGTTCTTCTCGCCGTTTGTTTGATTTGGGTACTTCCGTTGAGTATCGTCGCTCTATCATGCATAAGAAGCGCAACTATTTACTTGAGATTTCTGACCAGGATTCGCTTGCAGACGCCCTTTCTGCTCTTGGCATTTATATACCGGGAGAAGGTCTGGTGAGTGGCATTCCTAAGAGCGTTGTTTGCACCAAGCAAGCCCAGCGAGCCTTTTTGCGAGGAGCGTTTATGGCGGGCGGTTTTTTGGCTGATCCCTTAAAAGACTTTCACTTAGAGATTGCTGTTTCTGGCGAAAGATTTGCAACTGAACTGGTAAAACTTATGGGATCAATTGGCGTTAAAGCACGCCTTAATCATCGTAATCGTCACACTAATGCACTGATGCGTACCAGAGAAATTTATGCCGTCTACCTTAAGAGTTCTGATGGCATAATTAAATTTTTGCGAGAGATTGGTGCACCCACTATGGCACGCGCTATAGCTTTTACGCGTGTACAAAAGCATTATCGCAACAATGTAAACAGAGTTGTCAATGCAGAGATGGCAAATCAAACACGCTCTTCAAATGCAGCGGCAGACCAGTTAGTGCTTATAGAAAAGGCCGAGAAACTCATTGGACTCAGATCGTTGCCACCTGCCGTTAGAGATTTTTGTCTTGCAAGGAAAGACAACCCTGAGCTGTCATTATCAGCACTAGGGGAGTCGTTTGTGCCACCAGTATCTAAGTCCGCTATGTATCACCGATTGCTTCGTTTAGAAAAAATCGTTCAGGATTTAGAAAAAGATGCATAAGTTATTGGTGAGTGCGGTAAAATACTTGGTGTACGGTTTAAATGTTAATGAATCCGGAGAATGGCTCTGGGTCACCGAAAGGAGCATTACGTATGGCAGTAAAGGTTGCTATTAACGGTTTTGGCCGCATTGGTCGCCTTGCATTTAGGCAGATGTTTGGTCACGAGGGTTCTGAGATTGTTGCAATCAACGACCTTACTTCTCCAGAGATGCTTGCATATCTTCTGAAGTATGACTCTACTCAGGGCAACTATTCCCGTGATCACAAGGTAGAGGCAACTGACCACTCCATCATTGTTGACGGCCACGAGATTGTTATTTATAAGGAGGCAGACGCTAACAATCTGCCTTGGGGCGATCTCAACGTTGATGTTGTTCTTGAGTGCACCGGCTTCTACACTTCTAAGGACAAGGCACAGGCTCACATCAATGCTGGTGCTAAGAAGGTTGTCATTTCTGCTCCTGCAGGCAATGACCTCCCAACTATTGTCTTCAACGTTAACCATGAGACCCTCACTGCAGATGACAACATCATCTCCGCAGCTTCCTGCACCACCAACTGCCTTGCTCCTATGGCAAAGGGTCTCAACGACTTCGCAACTATCAAGTCCGGTATCATGACCACCATTCACGCATACACTGGTGACCAGATGATTCTTGACGGCCCACAGCGTAAGGGTAACTTCCGTCGTTCCCGTGCTGGCGCAGAGAACATCGTTCCTAACTCCACTGGTGCTGCTAAGGCAATTGGTCTTGTTCTTCCTGAGCTCAACGGTAAGCTTATTGGTGCTGCTCAGCGCGTTCCTACGCCAACTGGCTCTCTCACCAACCTCTATGCTGTTGTTGACAAGAAGGTCACTGTTGACGAGGTTAACGCTGCAATGAAGGCTTATGCAGAGACCATCCCTGAGACCTTTGGTTACAACGAGGATGACATTGTTTCTCGCGATATCGTTGGTGAGACTCACGGCTCTATCTTCGATGCAACTCAGACCATGTGCTCTGACCTTGGCGATGGCACCACTCTTGTTCAGGTCACCTCTTGGTATGACAACGAGAACTCCTACACTTCTCAGATGGTCCGTACCATCAAGTACTTCGAGAAGTTCGTTGCTTAAGTTCTAGTTACATAGACGCCTTAGGCGCGGTCGCAGCATCTGCCGCGATCGCGCTTTTTGTTGGAAACGTATTTAAAGGAGTGACATGGCTTTTACAAAGAAGACCGTCCGCGACGCAGAGGTTGACGGTAAGCGCGTTCTTATGCGCGTTGACTTCAACGTGCCTCTAAAGGACGGCGTTGTTACTGACGACACCCGTGTTCGTGCTGCACTTCCAACCATCCAGTATCTTCTCGACCACAACGCAAAGGTCATCCTGATGAGCCACCTTGGCCGTCCAGATGGTACTGGCTTCCAGCCAGAGCTTTCCCTGCGCCCAGCTGCAGAGAAGCTTGCTGAGCTTCTTGGTCACGAGGTTAAGTTTGTTGAGGACACCTATGGCGAGAAGGCCCGTGAGGCTGTAGACGCACTCAAGGACGGAGAAGTTCTTGTTCTTGAGAACGTCCGTTTTGATAAGCGCGAGAAGAAGAATGATCCAGAGATTGCAAAGATTCTTGCTTCTTATGGTGACATCTTTGTTCTTGATGCATTTGGCACCGCTCACCGTGCACAGGGTTCTGTTGTTGGACCAGCAGCTTACCTTCCTGCATATGCTGGTTTCCTGCTTGAGAAAGAGGTTGATACTCTTACCTCTATCTTCTCTAACCCAGAGCGCCCACTTGTAGCTATTGTTGGTGGCTCTAAGGTTTCTTCTAAGATTGGTGTTCTTGATCACCTTATTGATTCCGCTGATACCCTTATCATTGGTGGCGGTATGGCCTATACCTTCTTCCTAGCTAAGGGCTACACCGTAGGTACTTCTCTTCAGGAGCCTGATTGGATTGAGCGTGCAGGTGAGATGCTTAAGAAGGCAGAGGAGAAGGGCGTTAAGATTCTGCTTCCTGTTGATAACGTTGTTACCGATCACTTTGGCGAGGACGCTGTTGGTGAGGTAGTCCCTTCTGATCAGATTCCTGCTGACCGTATGGGTATGGACATTGGTCCTAAGACTGTTGAGCTTTATACTGAGGCAATCAAGGGTGCAAAGACCGTCTTCTGGAATGGTCCTATGGGCGTCTTTGAGTTTGATCAGTTTGCAAAGGGTACCGAGGCTGTTGCTCGTGCTGTTGCAGATGCTGATTGCACTTCCATCATCGGCGGTGGCGATTCCGTTGCAGCAGTTAACAAGTTCCACCTTGCTGACAAGATGAGCTGGATTTCCACTGGCGGCGGTGCTTCCATGGAACTCGTTGAGGGTAAGGCACTTCCAGGAGTGGAGGCGCTTCTCGATGCGTAATCGTATGATTGCAGGTAACTGGAAGATGAATGAGACCTTCGCTGAGGGCATTGAGCTTGCTCAGGGAATCGTTGATCAGCTAGCTTCCGGTACCGGAAACGTTGACGTTGTTGTTGCTCCACCTCTTGTAAACCTTAAGGGCGTCTCTGAGGTTCTTACTCAGGCAAACTCTTCTGTTGCTCTTTCTGCACAGAATGTGTACTGGGAGGAGTCTGGTGCATTTACTGGTGAGACCTCTCCAGCAATGCTGACTTCTGTTGGTGCAACGTACTGCATTATTGGCCACTCTGAGCGTCGTGGCTACTTTGGCGAGACCGACGAGGACATTAACCGCAAGGCAAAGGCACTGATGGCTCATGATATTGTTCCTATTTCTTGCTGCGGTGAGTCTCTTGAAGTTCGCAATGCTGGCACTCATGTTCAGTTTGTTGTTGACCAGATTAAGGCAGATACCAAGGGTCTAAAGATTACCGATCCTTCCAAGTACGTAATTGCTTACGAGCCAATCTGGGCAATTGGTACTGGTATGACTGCAACTGCTGATGACGCACAGGAAGTTTGTGGTGCAATCCGCAAGACCCTAGTAGAGATTTTTGGCGCAGAAATTGCAGACGGCATCCGTATTCTTTACGGTGGCTCTGCAAAGCCAGAGAACGTTGGTGGCTTCCTTGAGAAAGAGGACGTTGATGGCGCACTTGTTGGTGGCGCATCTCTTAAGGCTGATTCCTTCGTTGCAATGGTAAAGAGCGCAATGAACTAAGTCGGGCAAAACGCCTTACTATCGGTTAGGCGCTTGGCTCATTTGTTAAGTTCTTGTTTGTTTTGCAACTTGGCACACGTCATTTCCAAAGGGGAGTGGCGTGTGCTATTCTTTTCTGTCGTACGTAAAAATAACTAGGGCTGGATTTTCTCGCCAGCAAGAGGGGGAACCTCGTGGGCGTTCTGAATACAATTCTTTTAGTGCTGTTTATACTTTCTGGCATTTTGACGGTGTTGCTTGTTTTGGCACACTCCGGAAAGGGCACTGGCGTTTCTGACATGATTGCTGCATCTATGTATAACGCAAGTGCTGGTTCAGGCATTATGGAGAAGAACCTTGATCGTCTCACTATCATTACTACAACTATCTTTTTAGTTTGTGCAATTGTGATGGCTCTGACATTCCCTGTTGGCTCTATTGGTTAAGTAGCCATTTTCCTATTTGAAGCATCTGCCGAGAAACCCGGGTTTCTCGGCATTTTTTATGTGTCATGCTGAGTCTGCTTATGTATGCTAGTAGAGTTGTCCACAAAAGGATTAAGCGTGGCAGATAGTAGATATCTTTTACTTCTTAACAGAATTTTCAATAACGTTTCTCATATGTAAACAAATTTGATTTAGACCTGCACGTTGAATTCAAACAGTCATTATATGTGGATACGTTTTACTGGGAGCGGTATGCCTAAGCTTGCTTAATTAAGAGATATTTTTTGGTTAAGCAACTTATCCATGGTAAAATTATATTTTGCTGTGTATTCACGGCATAACGTTATAGGAATGCTAGGTTGCCATACCGAGAAAACCTCGCTTATCAGGTAGATAAGTGCAAGGCGGTGAGGAGAGTCAATGGCACGGTTTGTTTGGTACGTTACAAAGAGGATTTTGAGCTACATTGTGATGATTTTTGTTGCAACTTCGCTCACATTCTTCCTTGCATCAGCGTTTATGAATCCACGCTCTAATTTGGAACAGCGTACTCCGCGTCCTCCACAGGAGTCTATTGAGGCTAATTTGAATAGAGCAAATCTTAATGATAAGACTCCAGTTATTGAGCGTTATCAGATTTGGATTACCAACCTATTTACCAAGTTTGATCTTGGCATGACTCCAACAGGAGATAGTGTTAACCGTGAGATGAGCTCTAAGTTTATGGCTTCTATTGAGCTCATGACTCCAGCAACTATTTTGTCGGTTGTTATTGGCGTTAGCCTGGGCGTTTATACCGCTCAGCGTCAGTATCAGTGGCAAGACCGTTTCTTTAGTGGCGTTGCTTCTGTTTTATTGGTCATTCCAACCGTTGTTATGGCAATTTTGATTGTCTTTGCAGCAATCGAGATTAATGCACGTGCAGGTTCTCGTATTTTCTACGTTACCGATCTTTCCAGTGGAGATACCGGAAACTTCTTCACGTGGCTTATTGACTTCCTCCAGCACATTATTCTTCCAACCATTGTTCTTACTATCGTAAGTTCCGTTGGTTACCACCTGTCTCAGCGTACGTATCTGCTTGATGAGATGCACGCAGACTATGTTCGTACTGCTCGCGCAAAGGGACTCACTCGCAAGAAGGCAATTCGCAAACACGCCCTTCGTGTTTCTTTGATTCCAACTGCTGTTTCAGTTGCGTTCTCACTTGCAGGTATCTTTACTGGTGCCGTTATGACCGAGAAGGTCTTTGCAATTCACGGTCTTGGTGAGTACTTTATTAACTGTATTAACAACAACAATATTCATGGTGCAGTTGCAGTTGCAGCTTTTTCTGGTGCAATGACTCTTGTTGGTGCTCTTTTGGCTGACCTCTTTGCTGCTGCTCTTGATCCACGAATTAAGATGAGCTAAGGAGGCGGATATGTCTAAAGAAGAGCTTCAAAAAAACGACGATAAAAACGTCTCCGTTGATGCAGGTCTTACTAATGCTGAGCGTGAGCTTCAGGCAGATGCTAAGTCTGACAACAAAGAAGTTAAAAGAATTAGCTATGCAGGTCTTATTGCAAGGCGTTTCTTCCGCCAGCGTTCCGCAGTAATTGGTTTAATTATTCTTGGAATTATGGTTCTTATTGCAATTTTTGGGCCATATATTACCTCGTTTAATTACACAGACGCTGACTTTACTGCAATTAATGTAGCTCCTAACGCGAAGCATTGGTTTGGTACTGATGGTGCTGGTATTGACCTTTACGCCTGCGTTGTTCATGGCCTTGGCCGCTCTTTGACTATTGGTATCAGCTACGCAATCTTGACCACCATTATTTCGGCAATTATTGGTACTGCAATTGCATATGTTCGTGGCATTCCAGAGAAGATTGGTATGTGGCTTCTTGATATGCTTATGGTCATTCCTAGCTTCTTGCTGGTTGCTATGATTGTTCGTGCATCAGGTGGTGAGTCTGGTTGGCTCATGCTTATCTTTGGTCTGACTGCTTTTGGTTGGATTGGTCGTGCACGTACTATCCGTACTATGGCGCTGTCTTTACGTGAGAGAGATTACGTCAAGGCCGCTAAGTACATGGGTGTTTCACCATTTACTATTATCATTCGTCACCTTATTCCAAATCTTGGCTCAATTCTTATTATTGATTTGGTCTTGGCTGTTATTGGTGGTATTAACTCTGAGACTGCATTCAGCTTCTTGGGTCTTGGTATTAAGGCACCAGATACCTCTCTTGGTTATCTTTTGAGTGCTGGTTCTTCTGCAATGCTTACCACTCCATGGATGATTCTGATTCCATCAGCATTTTTGATTGTTGTTTGTGTTGGCCTGCAGCTCATCGGCGATGGCCTTCGTGATGCTTTTGATCCTTATTCACGCGCTGCTGGTAGCGTTAAAGATCAAGAAGAGAATGATTCTTCCAAAGATGACGCTCAGCTTGATAATTTTGAGGGTAGCATCGTTTCTGAAGAAACTACGGAGCGTGCATAATGTCTGACACTACTAATACTTCAACAAAGCAGGGAAGTGTAGAGATGGACGATGTCCTTCGCTATGAGCTGCTTGAATCAAACGGTCCAAAGGGTGCCCCTACAGGCGATCCAGTTCTTTCTGTTCGTAACCTTAAGGTTTCCTTTAATACTGAGGCTGGTCGTGTAGATGCAGTCCGTGGGGTTAACTTTGACCTTTGGGGTGGTCGTACCCTTGGTATCGTAGGTGAATCTGGCTCTGGTAAATCAGTAACTGCTCTATCTCTTATTGGCCTTCTTGATGATAATGCCCACGTTACCGGTTCTATTAAGCTTGGTGATGAGGAACTCATTGGTAAAACCGATGAGGAGATGTCAAAGCTTCGTGGTACTAAGATTTCTATGATTTTCCAGGATCCACTGTCTGCTTTGACTCCAATGTTCTCTATTGGAGACCAGCTTGCAGAGGCTCTACTTACGCATAATCCCAACATGAGTAAGGCAGATGTTCGTAAGCGTTGTATCGAGCTTCTTTCTATTGTTGGTATTACTGATCCAGAGAATCGTCTGGATTCCTTTCCACATGAGTTTTCTGGTGGTATGCGTCAGCGTGTTGTTATTGCAATTGCTATTGCAAACAATCCTGACATCATCATTGCAGATGAGCCAACCACTGCTCTTGATGTAACCATTCAGGCTCAGATTCTTGATGTTTTGAAGGTTGCACAGAAAGAGACTGGTGCAGCAGTTGTTCTGATTACTCACGACCTTGGTGTTGTTGCAGGTACTGCTGATGATATTATGGTTATGTACGCAGGTCGTGGCGTCGAGCGCGCAAGTGTTGATACGCTTTTTGCTGAACCTCGTCATCCTTACACCATGGGTCTTCTAGGCGCTGTTCCTAAACCACATCTTCAAGCAGAGCACAGGCTTGTTCCTATTAAGGGCAATCCACCATCACTTGCTGCCATTCCTACTGGTTGTCCTTTTAACCCACGTTGTCCTATGGCTACTGCTGAATGCTCTAAGAAAGAGCCAGTATTGCTTCCTGCAAATGCTGCTGAGGGCCACTTGGCATCTTGCCACCACCTTCAGGAGATTTGCGAGAAAAACCTTACTTATGCTGAGGTGTATCCAGACTTTGAGCCAGTCCTTCCAAAGTGGGTCGATGTTCCTCGTAATGAGCGTCCTGTTGTGCTTAAGGTTGAGAATCTTACTAAGACATTCCCTGTTCAGGGTAAGGGCTTTATTAGGCGTAGCAAGGGCACTATGACTGCTGTTGACCGTGCAAGCTTTGAGATTCATGAGGGAGAAACTCTTGCGCTTGTTGGTGAGTCTGGCTCTGGTAAGTCAACAACTCTGATGCAGATTATGGATCTGTTGAAGCCTGAGGATGGTCGCATTACTGTCCTCGGTAAAGATGTTGCTGAGCTTAAGAATGCTGCGCAGCGCAGAGAGCTTCGTAAGGATCTTCAGGTAATTTTCCAGGATCCAATGAGTTCTCTTGATCCTCGTATGCCGGTCTATGACGTTTTGGCAGAACCGCTTCAGGCGCAGGGTTGGAACAAAGAGAACATTAATACCCGTATTGGTGAGCTTATGCGTCTGGTTGGTATTAATCCAGACTATGTTGACCGTTTCCCATCTCAGTTCTCTGGTGGTCAGCGTCAGCGTATTGCTATTGCTCGTGCTCTTGCAACAAGTCCAAAAATTCTTCTGTTGGATGAGCCAATTGCATCTTTGGACGTTTCCATTCAGGCAGGTATTATTAATCTTCTTGAGGATCTTCAGGTTCAGTTGAAGATTTCTTATCTCTTTGTCGCTCATGATCTTGCAGTTATTCGTCATATTTCTGATACTGTTGCTGTTATGCACTTGGGCAAGATTGTTGAGTATGGTGAGACTGAAGAGGTCTTTACTAATCCGCAAGATCCTTACACCAAGGCGCTTCTCTCGGCTATTCCAATTCCTGATCCAAAGATTGAGCGTACCCGTGAGCGTATGATTTATCAGGATGGTAAGCTAGTTCCTGCAACTCACATTTCTAACGAGTAACAAAGATTCAATATATTTTTTGAGGACCCGCACTTAAAATTAGGTGCGGGTTCTATTTGTTACAAATAGTGAACGAGGTTGTTACGGGATTGTTTCCTCTATGGAGTATTATTTAGCGATTTCGTATAGTTAAGTGAATATCTGTAGGCCTTTAACGAAATGGGTGATCATATGGCTGACAGTTTTTCCCGTCGTTCGTTCTTTGCTCTGACTGGTATCACCGCTGCAGGCCTTGGCCTTGCTGGCTGTGCTCCATCAAACTCTCAGGGTGGCGGCTCTTCCAACACTGGAACTGAGCCTCAAGACGGATCTCCTGCAAACACTCCTCTGGATCAGCTTCCTCTTCCAGAGAAGGGCAAGAAGTACAACAATCCTAAATCTCGCGATGAGGTTCAGGATGGCGGTACTTTAACTCAACCAATTACTGAAGTTGGTCCTCAGTGGAATTACTACAATCTTGCTGGTAATACCACTTACATGAATATTCTTCATGGTCTTATTAATCCACGTGATTTATTTTACGGCAATATTGATGGTAGTAAGTTTGAGCCAAATAAGGACTACATTAAGGACGTTAAGGTAGAGGAGAAGGACGGCAAGCAGGTTGCTACCCTTACTTTTACTGACCAGGCTAAGTTTAATGATGGTACCGATATTGACTGGACCGCAATTCAAACAGCATATGTTTGCCTGAGCGGTACAAATGAAAAATTTGAGGTTGCAAGTACTGACGGCTATGACAAGATTGAGTCTGTTGCTCAAGGTGATACTGCTAAAACCGCTGTTGTTACTATGAAAGAAGCAGTCTATCCAATTGAGACGGTTTTGTCTTGGGCACTTCATCCAAAGCTTCAAGATCCAGATTTCTTTAATAATGGCTACAACAATGAGCCAAATAATGATCTTGGTGCTGGCCCTTATATTGTTGACTCACACGATGATTCTTCTGCTACCTTTAAGCCCAATCCTAAGTGGTGGGGAGAAGCTCCTAAGCTCGACACGCTTGTGTACAAGCAGATGGATACTCAAGCTACTATTAATGCCTTCAAGAATGAAGAAGTAGACACTGCTGGTGGCTCTACCTCAGGTTCTGCAGAGCTTCTTTCTAACTTCTCTGGTCTTGGTGATAAAGCACAGATTCGTCGTGGCCTAGGCTTATCTATTGCTGTTATTGAGGTTAACTCTACTCGTGGTGTGCTCCAGGATGTAGCGGTTCGTAAGGCATTCTGTCAGGTTGTTGATCCAGCAACTCTTGTATCCATTGTGTTCCAGGGCGTTAACTGGAAAGAAGATACTCCTGGTTCTATGCTTTGGCCGTATTGGGCTGCGGGCTATGAGAATAATCTTCCTGATGATGTCAAGAACCTTAAGTCTGCTGAAGAGCGCACCAAGGCCGCTAAGAAGACCCTTGAGGATGCAGGCTATTCTCTCAATGGTGATTTCTATGAGAAGGATGGTCAGCAGGTTACCTTTGCTTACACGATGTTCGGCGATGGTACTAACGTAAAGAACCGTGCTGCAGCAATTCAGAAGATGTGCAAGGACGCAGGCATTAATCTTACCCTTGATTCTCACCCATCTTCAGAGTTCTCTAAGGTTCTTACCTCTGGTTCTTGGGATGTCTGCCTCTTTGGTTGGACTGGTACTTCTACGTCTTACAACAATGGCGTTCAGCTTTATGGTTCCACCTCTGCATCCAACTTTGGTAAGCAGGGTACTGCAGACACCGACGCAATGTTTGCAAAGGTTGTCTCTACCAAAGACTTTGATGAGCGTATGAAACTCATGAATCAGGCAGAGAAAAAGATAATGGAAACCTATTGTTATCTTCCTGTCTATACAGGCTCTGATTGCTATGTAGTTAAGAAGGGTCTTGCCAACTTTGGCCCTAAGCTTTTTGAGGATGTTCCAAATACCATTGTTGGTTGGCAGAAGTAAGCAAGGGACAAAGCAATCTTCTTACAAAGTTCTTTTAAGAAAAAGTTTCAAATTTTCTCATAAATGTTGCTTGAAGATGTGTTAGTATATCCCTCGCTGCAAAGCAAGTCGGAGTGGCGGAATTGGCAGACGCGCTAGCTTGAGGTGCTAGTGGCCTATTAATGGCTGTGCGGGTTCAAGTCCCGCCTCCGACACCATGAAGTTTCGGCGGATCTCTTCGGAGGTCCGCCTTTTTCGTATACTTAAGGCTGTCCGATTTGTTTTTTCCTTGCTGGTAAGGAGTATCTGTGGCAGATAATAAGCTGAGTGTGAGACGTGTTGAGGGAGTTGTCGACGGAACCGTTGCTGCAACTCTGTCTCAGTTGCTACGACTGACCAGCGATGCAGTTATTGTTTTTAATATGGAGGGCATAGTTCTTCTCGCCAATGAGGAAGCCGAGACCTTATTTGCTAAGGCTGACGGTACAATTGCTGGCCTGGATGTGCGCTTTTTGTTTACTCCTGCAAATCAAGAAAATTTGCAAGAGGCGTTTTCTGTAGAGTCGTTGCCGTTTGCGATTGATGGTTCTACCTCTATGGTGACCGCTCCCTCGCAAAATGGTACGTCGCAGGTGCTGAGTGTGCGCGCAGATTATGTCGGTGCACCTACACAAGCCATTGTTTTGTCGGCATCTAAGCTTCGTGATCTGTCTAGTCCTATGCACGATGATGAACGAATGGTGTTGGACCTTCGACGCGCCAATAAGAGGCTCTCAGGAGCGCTCCAGATTGTTTTGGATACGCTTGACTCGGAAGATATGAGTCAGCTTATTGAACGTGTGTTAGAAGAGCTCTCAGAGACTGTCGAGGCCGATGGTTCGCTTATTTATCTTGCCGAGCAAGACGGGTATCACCTTCATGGTGTTACGGAGTCCCTGAGAAGTGCATTACTGAGCGGAATTCCTCGCTATTTTGCATTTAACAGCTCTTTGGAGCGGTTGTTGTTTTATTCTGAGCATGCGCTCCGCTTGCATACTGTGCCTCTGAACTCGGATGCTCTTAAGCAGGGAAGGGTTAAAAAGCGCAATTTAGTTAACGAGGAAACACGTGAGGTCATAACTGTTGATGCAAGTCATCTTCCTCCGTTTACCAGTTTTCTTGTGGTGCCTGTGTGGTTTGGTGGCCACATTGTTGCCCTGATTGAGGTTGGTTGGGAGCGCAAGCGTGCGCTTCTGGTTGAGGATGCAAGACTTCTTGACTCTATTGCAAATTATCTCTCAGTGCAGCTTGTAGGTGCGTTGTCAGCCATGAGGACACAGCGTAGAGATGCACTTCGCGAGGCCTTAGCTCGCATACGTCAAGGATTGCTCCATAGTGCTGCGGAGGGCGAGAAGATCTCTGGTGAACGTCTGCAGCAGGTTATGAGGTCAGCGGGAACTGATCTTCATACACAGGTTTTCTCGGTAGATTGCTGCGAGATAACGGGCAACATTACACTTCATATGCTTGACGCCGAGCAAGGATTTGGCAACGCTCATGACGGTGGCACACAAAGTGTGGCTGAGGCGGATAATGACGCACAAGTCACGGCTGAACAGCAAGATAGCGATAAGCAGATTGCGCTTCCATCGACGGTTGAGGGGCTCAAAACAGGGGAGGGCGAGGCATCAGTTAAAGAGGTTGAGCTTGATTCTGAGCTGAGCCGAGCACTTGCCGCACAAGGTTTGCCCTGCAAAGGAGCTGTGCTTTTCTTGGGCAGGTTTGCGGGAGAACAGCATACCTGGCTTTTCTTGCGAGAAGAAAATGCTGAGCCCTTGAGCGACATTGAATTTGATTTCTTAGATCGCGTGATGCTTCTTGTTCACTCGCTGGCAGTTGGCGCCGAAGAGAGTCAGCAGAACAAACATATTTCGCAGGCGCTGCAGTCAGGCATGAAGAATGAATTGCAACAAGTTGAGGGAATCTCTGCCGAGGGAATTTATTCATCTGCAACCGCCGATGCGTTTGTTGGTGGCGATTTTTACAGCATGATTAAGCTGCCGGGCCGTCGCGCGTGTATTATTATGGGCGATGTTTCTGGTAAGGGTATTGAGGCAGCGTCCATTTCGTCCGCAGTTAAAACGGCACTTTCTGCTTATGCTTGGGAAGGAAGAACCCCTGCTCGCATGGTAGCAACTCTGAACGAATTTTTGTTAGGTTTCTCAAGAGTAGAGACGTTTGCAACGCTTTTTGTTGGTATTGTTGACCTTGCTACCTCATCACTTATGTACTGTTCTGCTGGCCATCCACCTGCGATTCTGGTGTCTGCTCAATCGGGTGACGCTGAGCTTTTGGATGTACAGTCGGGCGTTGTGGGGGCGTTCCACGACATGGAGTATAAAAACGGTACCGTTTGCTTGCATGAGGGTGATATCCTGCTACTTTACACTGATGGAACCACAGAGGCACGCAATCCTGAAGGCGCCTTCTTTGGTGAGACTGGTCTGCGCGACATGATTATGAATGAGGTTCCTCGTGGGTTTGATGGCTTGCTGAATAGGTTCTTGAACACGCTTGACCGCTATACTGGCAGAAGACTTGACGACGATGTTGCAATGGTTGCTTTGCGCTTTGACGAGCTTGGTAACGTCGATTCTGGCAAGAAGAGCAACTAGACGATTTTCTCGTTAAAAAATGCAGATATCTGAAATTCTTGTTGCTGCGCGGGAACAAGAAACGTATGTATACGCAGCCAAACATAGCAGTTGTTTCAGTTAATACAGACCTTGACGTGAGGGGAGTCCCACGCGTGAAGGCCCAGATTGAGCAGCTAATTAACAGTGGTTGTAGAAGAATTGTGCTGAACATGTCGGAGGTTTCGTATATTGATTCTTGTGGCATGGGTTTTATTGTGTGCACTGTTCGTCGTATGAAGACGCTTGACGGCCTTATGAGCCTTACCAATGTACAGCCAACAGCGTTTAAGGCGCTTGTGCGTATGGGTCTTATCGACTTTGTGCCTATAAGCACCTGCACTGCTAAGTCACGTGTTACTCCGCTTGCGCCAGGCACACATCCGTCGTTTCAGACAACATTTAGAGTTGATCCCAACAAAATGTGCGACGCTCGCTCGAGAGCAATTGCGCTAATGAAGACGCTTCCGTTTACTTCGGATCAAAAATTTGATATTGAACTTGCAGTTGGCGAAGCTATTGGCAACGCCATTGATCACGCGTGCGAGAAGGGCGTGCTGGCCACGGTCTCCGCATATCCAGACAGAGTAGTTATTGACGTTTCGGATTGCGGTAGCGGCTTTAGTGTCTCTGATGATGAAGAGCCTCCTGAGACTGGTCAGTTTGCGGAACGCGGTCGCGGTGTTAAGTTGATGCGTCTGCTTATGGATGCTGTGTCTATCCAGGAGAAACCTTCCGGTAATGGCACTATTGTCCGTCTGGTCAAGATGATGCACTAGGTTGCTTGGGGCATGCGAGGTATGCATGTGCGTACCTGGAGTATGCCGGGAACGAGCTGGGAACGTGCCTGATTTGTGCAAAGATTCGGTGGATTTTGCCTTAAAACATTAAAGAATCTGTGGATTTGCCTGATTTCCTTAAAGAATCGGTGCCTTTAATACAGATTCTTTGAGTTTTTCAGGCGCATTTGACTAGAGTTCCAGCAAGCACAGGCGCACACGCAATAAAAAAGAAACCCCAGCCGAAGCTGGGGTTGTCAATTTACTGGAGGCGAGACCCGGATTCGAACCGGGGATAAAGGCTTTGCAGGCCTCTGCCTTACCACTTGGCCATCTCGCCATATGAAAAAGGCCGAAACGAATCCGGCCGAGAAATCATGGAGCGGGCTACGGGGTTCGAACCCGCGACCTCAACCTTGGCAAGGTTGCGCGCTACCAACTGCGCTAAGCCCGCGAACGCGAGGAATAATATACGCAAGTTCACGGCTGAGTGCAAGTGTAAATTTCAAAATCGCCAAACTTTTTTAGAAAAGTTACGAATCTAGACACGCACAGGAAATGGACTTTTCTTGCGTAGCTTGCAAATAAGAGCAGGTAGATTGTTAAGTGTGACTACTTGTCGTATCATGGAACAAGAACTTTTTGAATGAGGTTGTATGTTCTTTATTGTTGCATCGCTTATAGCCCTTTTGACACTTGTGTATCTTGTTGCAAGTGGTTTTGTTCGCGTGGTGAGCTATTTTTGGGGCTGGCTTTCGTCTGGCGAGAAGATCGATGGGGTTGCGAGTAACGCTTCTGGTGGTGTTACTGCCAACGTATCTCCTACTGACATTTCAAGTAGCATGTCGGACGATGCATTGGTCATGCCTCAAAGCACACCTTTCTCTAAGCCAAAGTCGAAGCCAACACAGGCAGACCTTTCAGCGTATCTGGATGAGATGCATCTTGGCTGGTATCAGATAGTCATCCTGTTCTTTGTGGGCTGTATGGCTGGTCTTTTGATTGAAGAAATCTGGATGCTCATTACTGCAGGTCTTACTGAGAGTAGGGTAGGTCTTATCTGGGGTCCGTTTTCTCCACTCTACGGAACTGGTGCGGTATTTCTCACGGTTATTTGCTACCAGTTACACAAGCATCACGCTAATAACCTGGTTATCTTCTTGGTTTCGGTTGTTGTTGGTGGCACGTTGGAACAGCTGACCGGTTGGGGAATGAAAGAGATTTTTCATTCGGAATCGTGGACGTACGCTCATCTTCCAGATGCCATTACACAGTGGGTAGCTTGGCGATTTTTGGGATTCTGGGGCATTTTGGGTCTTATCTGGTGTCGCTTCATCATGCCTCGAGCGCTCTACAAGATTGGTGAGCCAACATCTAAAAGGCAAGCAATTTTTATTACTCTGCTTACGGTATATCTTGTTGCCGACATCACTATGACAGTGGCGTGTCTGGCGAGAAAAGCTCAGCGAGACGTTGGCATTCCTCCGTCAAATGCGTTTGAGATGTGGGTAGATAATCATTTTGATGATAGCTTCGTATCTGCTCGTTTTCAGAATATGACCTTTACGTCGCGGACTTCAGCTGAAAAGTCATAGACTGCGAGACTGTACAAGCTCGCAAAACTGTAAGATTGCAAAACTATATGATTGCAAGACCGCAAGATTGAGAAAAACCCAAAGGATTTGTTATGCAAATGCCTTCCACAAAACCAGAACATCCAACAAATAATGTGTACTTGGACTTTGCCGCAGCTACACCTATGGATCCTCGTGTAGTTAATGCAATGATTCCATATTTCACAGAAAAGTTCTATAACCCTTCGGCTCCGTACGCGCTGTCTCGCCAGGTCCGTGATGAAGTAGAACGTGCGCGAGCTGTCTTGGCACATGCTATTGGTGCTCGTCCAGGAAACGTAGTACTTACTGCAGGTGCTACAGAGGCCAACAACCTGGCGTTTGCTGCAATCTCGGAAGATGCGCACGTTATCGTTGACGCCATTGAGCATGAGAGTGTTCTTGCGTGTGCAGGGATTTTCTCGCACAAGACACTTCGTGTAGAAGCAGACGGACGCGTGGTACCAGAGCAGGTTGCAAAGGCGCTAAAGCCAGAGACTGAGCTGGTTTCCGTTGAGCTTGCAAATGGAGAGATTGGAACCATCCAGCCTATCCGAGAGATCTCACAGGTGCTTGCTAAGGAGCGTTCGCGTAGGCTTGCGGCGGGGGAGACTCGTCCGCTGTATTTGCACGTAGATGCCTCTCAGGCAGCGGCATATTTGAGCGTGAACGTGTCATCGCTGGGTGTGGACATGTTGACGTTATCTGCAGCTAAGCTTTCCGGTCCAAAGCAAGTGGGCCTTTTGTGGGCCTCCGATGATGTGCGCTTAAGGCCGCTGGTATTGGGCGGTGGTCAAGAAGGCGGCGTTCGCTCGGGTACGGAGAACGTTGCAGGCGTTATTGGATTTGCGTGTGCATTAGCGCTTGCAGATGAGAATCGCGCAGACGAGGCAAGGCGAATTTCTCACCTTAGAGATCAGTTGCAGAGGCTACTTTGTGCAGAGTTCCCTCAGATGCTTGTCTCGGGACCAAAGAACGCTAAGCTGAGACTTCCTAATCTGCTGCACGTTTCTTTTCCGGGACTTGAGGCTCGCCGTTTGGTTATTCTGCTTGAACGCCTAGGCGTGTCAGTGGGAACAGGCTCTGCATGCGCTGCATCAAAGATGCAAATATCTCATGTGCTTGAGGCAATTGGAGCACCACGAGAAGTAGCGGCGGGAAGCCTTAGGCTAACGCTTGGAAGAACTACCACAGAAGACGACATCTTGTACGCAGCCTGGGCAATCGCCGAGGCCGTCAAGCAGGAATCTGCTCGCGTAGGAGTGACATGGGAGAACTAGTTTATCTTGGCATGAGTGGTGGCGTTGATTCGGCGCTGTCTGCAGCTTTGCTTCTTGAAGCAGGTTATGACGTCAAGGCTATCTATATGCGCAACTGGTCAAAGGATCTGCCAGGTTTTAAGTGCCCCTGGGCAGATGATTTGGCTGATGCTGAGCGCGTGTGCGTAACGCTTGGCATTGATTTGGACGTTTGGGACTGTGAGGCCGAGTATAAAGCTACGGTAGTTGATTACTTGCTTGATGCTTATGAACATGGTCGCACCCCCAATCCAGATGTTATGTGCAATCAGACGGTAAAGTTTGGCACCTTTGCAGAACGCGCCTTTGCTGAGGGCGCTAACTTTGTTGCAACGGGTCACTACGCTCAGAATGTTCCTGGCACCAAGAAACTCCTGCGTGCCGCAGATGCTCATAAAGATCAAACGTACTTTCTATGGCGTGTACCAGGACATTTGTTTGAACGTACACTTTTTCCTATTGGCCACATTGCCACCAAGACTGAGGTACGTTCCATGTGTGCTGAGCGAGGCTTAGGTATAGAGACTAAGCCAGACTCAGATGGTATTTGCTTTATTGGCCCTGTTGGCTTGCGTACGTTCTTGCTGGACACTTTTCAGAAAAAACAAGGCGATGTCATTGAGTGGGAAACAGGCAAGATTCTTGGCACCCATGATGGAGCGTTTCTCTTCACCGTTGGTCAGAGAAAAGGTTTGAACATTGGCGGAGGTCCTGCTCGCTATGTGGTGGCAACTGACACGCTCAAGAATGTGGTCTACGTAACCTGTGACCTTAATTGCCCTGCGCTTTGGACCAGCCGTATGGAGCTTTCGGATATGCATTGGATTTCTGGAGAACCTGCAGCTGATGGCAGATATGTGATTAGGACTCGCCATACGGGTGCATTGGTTCCCGTAACGTTTACGCTTACGGATAATCAATGTGGATTTGCTGAATTTGATCAGCCCGTAAAAACCGTTGCACCAGGTCAATCGGCTGTTTTGTACGATGGTCAGGAAGTTGTTGGCGGTGGCATTATTGAGGCCGACAAGAGTATACTTGAGCGGTTCATGTAAAATGAAAAGCAGGTAGTTAGCGAGAAACCCTTGAGGTTTGCGCTGCTTACCTACGCAGAGTGTTGTTTCTGTATACGTATTGTGATCCAGAGTCCAAGGAGGTGCCCATGGATCGCCCAGATGGCGCGTCTGAAACCGAGCACCCCTCATCTACACCGCGTGTGACGGTAAAGATTGGATCTACAACCGTTAAGGGTGTTTCAACTAAAAAACCTAAGATTAGTGTTGCTCCTACTGCTTCATCTGAACAGGTAGAAGAGGCAAAAGAGAGTTTTGGTCAGGTTAGAAAAAGTATCCTCTTCCTCTTTGCGGTAGTAATACTTTATGTACTCTACATTGTTTTCTCTGGTCAGTTTGATGAGTTTGTTGTTGCCCTGGTTGACGTAGACACAGGGTGGCTTATTGCTGGTGCTCTTTGCTACTTTGTCTACTATTTCCTGGGTATTCTCGCTTATGTGATTTCGGTCATTACAGATCCTGAGAGTCCCGTTGGCGTTAGAGATTTGATGAGCGTTGAGGCGTCGGGCATCTTCTTCATGAATTTAACGCCAAACGGCGCAGGTGCTGCTCCTGCTCAGATTTATCGTTTGACTCGTGCGGGTATTTCTGTTGGCCAAGCGGGAGCCTTGCAGTTTACACGCTTTGTTATGTATGAGGCAGGCGAGGGTATTTTTGCAGCTCTTATGCTTATTTTCAGAGCTAATTATTTTTATGAGCAATTTGGTGACGTAACGGTCATTGGTGTTATTTTATTTGGTGCAAAGATAGTGATGGTTGCAGTTATCTTAGCTATCTGCCTGCTTCCTAAAATGGTAAAGTCAGTGGGAAACTGGGGCTTAAGATTGCTCTCCAAGCTACGCATTGTAAAGCGCTACGATCACTGGCATGGCATCATTAACACACAGGTAGACGAGTTCTCAAACGGCTTTAAAACTGCCGCAAAGAACATCCCAGAGATGTGCATTGTCTTACTGGTCACCTTGGTTCAGCTTGGCTGCCTCTATGCGCTTCCATATTTTGTTTTGCGTGCACTTGGACAGCCTGCTGATCTTCTGACCTGCCTTGCTTCTGGTTCAATGCTTGAGCTCTTGACTTCGGCTATTCCACTTCCTGGTGGTACTGGTGGTGCTGAGGGTGGCTTTGCCTTTTTGTTTGGTCATATGTTTGGTGAGAAAATTGCCGCAGGCTTTGTACTCTGGCGCGCCATCGAGTATCTGCTTCCAACTCTGGTAGCAAGTATGCTCTTGGGCCTCAGATCTCACGACCATGAGCCTATCTACCATAAGTGGAATCGTTTCCGTCAGCGTTTCTCTGCCTTTGTAAATGGCGAGAAACCCGCTGCTGCTTCTACGATGCCTCGTCCAGATACGTCTGGCATTCAAATTAAGGTTAAGCGTAAGAAATAGGGAAGAAGAGCCAGTATGTGGCTTGATACGTGTCTTTGCTCTATTGGACAGCTGCATGTGCAGCATTTGGAAAAGAAAGCATCTTCATGCGCAAACCACCAAAACCCATTCTGATTATTTTGGCGCCAATTCTTATTGCTGTTGCCGTTGGTCTTGTCTATGATCTGCAGAATTTCTTACAGGATATTCCAGAAGTGCGTGATAATCCAATGCTTTTAGCAGTGGTGGCCGTGTGTATCCCACTATTTGTAGCATTGGTAAAGGACACGTTTGACGCACACGGACTTTAAATATTAATCAGACGATCTTTTGCAAAATTCTAAAAAAGTTGAGTTTGACGGTTGCAAGAGGGGCGGGTTTCTCGTAACATATCCCTTGCTGCATCCCCAGCAGCAAACATATTCGGGCGTTTAGCTCAGGGGGACGAGCGCTTCCCTGACACGGAAGAGGTCATAAGTTCAAATCTTATAACGCCCACCAACTGTTCGCAGGTCAGAGCAATCTGACCTGTTTCTTTTTGTCTCTATAAATAGTAATTATTATTGTTATTGACAAATAAGTTAAAGAAGGTAAACTTCTAACTAGCACAGTTTACAAATTGTTTTACTTACAGAAAGGAACTGACTATGTCTCTTATTGGTAAGCAAATTGGTGATTTTAAGGTAAATGCATTTCACAACGGTGACATCACCGAGGTAAGCAAAGAGTCCACACTGGGTAAGTGGAGCCTGTTCTTCTTCTATCCAGCTGACTTTACCTTTGTCTGCCCAACTGAGCTTGAAGATCTTGCTAACAACTATGACAAGTTTCAGGCTGCTGGCGCAGAGGTCTACTCTGTCTCTTGCGACACTGAGTTTGTACACAAGGCATGGCATGAGGAGTCCGATCGTATCTCTAAGGTAACCTACCCAATGCTCGCTGACCCAGCTCACGTTCTTGCAAGGAACTTTGAGGTTCTCATTGAGGACTCAGGTCTTGCTGAGCGTGGTGCTTTCATCGTTGACCCTGAGGGTGTCATTCAGGTTGAGCTTGTCACCGCCGGTGGTATTGGTCGTAACGCTGAGGAGCTTCTCCGCCTTCTTCAGGCTGCACAGTTTGTTGCAGAGCATGGCGATCAGGTCTGTCCAGCTAAGTGGCAGCCAGGTGCTGAGACCCTGAAGCCAAGCCTTGACCTTGTTGGTCAGCTCTAAGATTTAGGAGCTTACAATGACCGACGTCAAAGACCTCTACGACGCGGTGATTATCGGCGGTGGGCCAGCAGGGCTCACCGCCGCCCTCTATCTGGCCCGTGCTCGCTACCGCGTTCTGGTTGTCGAGAAGGACCATTTTGGCGGACAGATCACTATCACTAATGAGGTCGTTAATTACCCGGGAGTTTTTTCAACGAGTGGCTCTGAGCTTTCAGAAACTATGCGCAAGCAGGCAGAAGCCTTTGGCGCAGAGTTTTTGCTGGCAGAAGTTACAAGCCTGGACATGTCCGGAGATGTGAAGGTAGTTCACACTACCAAAGGAGAGCGCCCCTGTCTTTCTGTTCTTCTCGCCACAGGCGCACATCCGCGCCATATTGGCTTTGTGGGAGAGGAAGACTACCAGGGCCATGGTGTTGCTTATTGTGCCACTTGCGACGGTGAGTTCTTCACCGGCAAAGAAGTCTTTGTAATTGGTGGAGGCTTTGCAGCTGCGGAAGAAAGCGTGTTTTTGACCAAGTACGCAAAGCACGTTACCGTCCTAGTACGCGAGGAGGCATTTACCTGCGCTCCTGCGTCGTCCGAGGCAGCTCGCACCAATCCAAACATTACGGTCCTGTATAACACGCAAGTTGAATCCGTAGCTGGAGACTCCGCCCTCAGGTCTATTACGTACAAGAATCTGAAGACGGGCGAGAAGACCATGTTTACTCCAGAAGATGGAGATTCCATTGGTGTCTTTGTCTTTGCGGGCTATGCACCAGAAACTGACCTGGTAAAAGAACTGGCTCAGACTGATGACTACGGCTATCTAATTACTAATGAGCACCAAGAAACAACCTGTGAAGGTCTTTTTGGTGCAGGTGATGTATGCCAGAAGCCATTGCGTCAGGTTGCAACGGCTATTGGTCAGGCAGCAACTACCGCTACCGAGATGGAGCGCTTTATCAAGCGCGCCCAGGAAAAGACGGGCCTTGTTCCGCAGATGAATGTCACGCGCATTTCGTCCAAGAAGGAGGCTCCTGAAGCTCCAACGGCCAAGACCACCTCTGCCTCCGGAGAGCTTTTCACCGATGACATGAAGGCGCAGCTTAATGCCGTCTTTGAGCGTATGGCTCGTCCACTTGTACTTCAGCTGGAACTGGATCAAAGACCTGTCTCTGAAGAGCTCGTAGCTTATATGGAAGAGCTTTCTTCCATGACCGATAAGCTGAGCGTTCAGACGGTCTCAGACACGAGCGAGAAGAACCTTCCAGTTGTTCGTGTTTGCACACAGGATGGAACACCTACAGGCCTTGCATTCCATGGAGTTCCCGGTGGCCATGAGTTTACTTCGTTTGTACTTGGACTCTACAACGCTGCAGGCCCTGGTCAGCCTATTAGTGACGAGGATAAGGCATCTATTGCCGCTATTGAGTCAAAGACACATCTTCAGGTTTTGGTGGGACTTTCTTGTACCATGTGCCCAGATGTTGTTGTGGCTGCTCAGCGCATTGCTGCGGACAATCCTCAGGTTACCTGCGATGTTTACGACATCAATCACTTCAAGGAGCTCAAAGATACCTACGACGTCATGAGTGTTCCTTGCTTGGTTATCAACGACGGTCAGAAGGTTGACTTCGGCAAGAAGAATCTCTCTCAGATTCTGTCGCTGATTCCTTAAGATCCATTTGCGTCAAGGAGAGGGTGACGCTTATGAATATGCCGAGAAGATCTTCGGTCTTCTCGGCATTTTTTACTTGCAAAGTGAGTTTGTGAGGCTTGTTGAGAGGTGCAAGGCCACGTCATCTTTTACAGAGTTTTTTTCTGGTAAAGACCTGCATCGGTAAAGCCCTGAGCGCGATAGTAGGCGCGCGTTCCAATTGAGCTGATAACATTAAGGCTGGTATATCCCTCATCAGCTGCGATAGAGGAAGCTTTGGCAAGAAGTTTTTGACCTAGACCCTGGTGCTGAGCAGACATTCCTTCCGAGCCTAGGGACAACGCCTGTCCGTATACGTGAAGCTCTCTAATCATGGCTTGACCTGGCTGTACCAGCAATTCATCGACACTAACATCACATGTACCAGCGGTCAGTTTGTCCCAGTGAGGAAGCGAAAGCCTACAGAAACCTGCAATTTTATTGTCAGTGGTCACCCATTGCAGGAAGTGCTCGTTACTAACTGAGGTGGTGTAGGCAAAGTCTTGCAGTGTGAGTTCATTGGCGCGTACCTGCTGCTGGTTAATTTCTCTAAAGCGAATTTCCTGTACGCGGCTTGCAACGTCTTCAGCAGCAAGCTCTTGCTCCACCATCTGGCGTAGGTTGGTGTGCTTATTTCCTACCAAAATGTCGGTTGCGCTAATGTCTCTAATCATGCGAGAAATACGCACATATGGAGGCGTATTGAGTACGTCTTGAACAAGTACATCTACCAGTGCGTCTTTTGTGTATGGTTGCCAGGTACCTTCATGAAACTTCTGTACCAGTTGTGTTCCAGATACTAGGGCACACGGATACAGTTTGATCTCGTCGGGGAGAAATCCTGGATCTATGACAAACGTTTTGAAGTCCTGTTTGTCTGCCTCAGGCGTTGCCCCAAGAAGATTGACCATTAAGTGAGAGTGGATTTTAAATCCGTACAAACGAATGAGTGAGAAAGCTCGTTTAATCTGAGCAACGCTCATCTGACGTTTGTTTGCATCAAGAATTTCTTGACGCGTGCTCTGAATGCCAATTTGAATTTTGGTGCACCCAAGCTGTCTAAACATGCGCAGGTTATCTGGTGTGATGGTATCGGGTCTAGTCTCAATTACAAGACCAACTACACGAGCAGCGGCTGTCTCATTAACGTGTTGTTGCTCTACCAACTCATCATAGGTGCTCTGCATCTGAGACCAGGCGCTTTGGTGAGGCTGACTGGAATCGTAGAGCTTATGAAAAGCCTGGTTATACGTGACAGTATCATCAAAGACAGTCGCTTGCTGTTCAGCAACAAAGGAAGAGAGTGCCTCTTCAGTGTTTTGCAGTCCAAATGAGGTGTACCAATCAAGGCGCTCCTGGATGTGGCTAGGAGAGTTGGGCCACTCATTGAGCGCGCGGAAAAGCTCCTTGATAAACCAATATTGGTAGCCTTCTGGATAATCGCTCCAGGTTCCACCAAGCACAATAAGCTCCACTTTATCGGTTGAGTGACCCATCTGGTGGAGTGCTTGAAGACGAGCAGCAACCTGAATGTATGGATCAAAAAACGTAAGTTCAGCGCGTTGGCAGGCAGGCTCATTAGCAAGGTAACTTTTGGGCATACGCAGATCACACGGGCAATAAATGCAATTGCTTGAGCAGGTATGCGGCCTGGTGATTACAGTAATGGTAGCAACACCAGAAGCGGTGCGACGAGGCTTCATGCGTACAGAGCGAATAAATTTTTCTTCCAGTTCGGGGGTTACATTCCACGATTGCCACAGTTCATCATTATTCTGCTTTGCTTGCAAAAAATAGGGGAGAATTGCTCGCTTAGGAATGAGTTTCTCGCGTTCGGTACTGTGGGCGCTGGAGTCAATTCCGCTGTTGTGCGAGTTAATAAGCATCTCAAGCTGATGCGTATCAAGAGCACCTTGGGAGCTATCCCTGAGCTGATGCAATATGTCCAAAATGAGTTCATCCATATAAACAGTATAGGCAATAAGGTGAGCTTCTGGCTTTTGGGAGCAAGACAGTGACGTAAAATCTCTGTATGGATACTTTTTTGCACATATCACATACTCAATCTATGAGCACGTCTACTGCTGAGCAGCTGAGCTGTATTACCTCTGAGTTTTATGCTCAGCAGGCTCAGAGTTTCTCGGCAACGCGTCAGACGCCTTGGCAGGGATGGCAGAAGTGTTTGGAAGCCATGCCTCAGCTTTTAGCTGGCGAGAAACTCTCTGTACTTGATGTGGGCTGCGGAAACCTGCGCTTTGCTCGCTTTCTTTGTGGTGAGGCGGGGATTGTTCCCGCAAAATATTTTGCTGTAGATAATTGCAGGCCACTTGTGGAAAGTGGCAACGTAGGTGGTCAGGCTTTTCAGGTAGCATTCATTGAGTTGGATGTTATAAAAAGTCTGCTTGATAACACGCTTTCTTCACAGTTGACGGTACCAGCCTGTAATTTAGTGGTGGCATTTGGTTTTTTGCATCATGTACCAGGTGCAAAGAATAGGCTCCAGCTTCTGCGGGTGCTGTTGGAGAAAACAAAACCTGGTGGCTATGTGTGCATTTCTTTTTGGCAGTTTATGAATAGTCATAAACTTGCTGTAAAGGCCAAGGAAACTACTGCACAGGGATTGCAGTCGTTGCATATAGATGCCTCAGAACTTGAAAAGAATGACTATCTTATTGGTTGGCAAGATAAGGCGGATGCCTGGCGTTATTGCCATCACTTCTCGCAAGAGGAGCTTGATGAGCTTCTTGTAAACCTTGGCTCTGACGTGCAAGTTTGTGCGCAGTTCAGCGCGGATGGTAAAAAAAACAATCTTAATCGCTATGTGATTTTGAAACGTGTATAGCTGCTCACGAGAATATCTCGGTAAAAATTTCCCGTACAAGAAAATCCCCCGCCAGAAAGTGCACGGGGGATTTGCATTCAATAGACAAAGTGGACGTATAAGCCGGGTTCTGTCGCGGACAACCATTTATCTACTACCAGCATTGCTGCTGGTCTCTAGCGCGCAACCCGAGCGCAGTGCGGGCCACACCATAGCGCTCCTATTTGCGTTTGCTCCGGATGGGGTTTACCAAGCCACGCTGTTGCCAGCATGCTGGTAGTCTCTTACACTACCGTTTCAGCTTTTCTCTTTACGCGAATGCGCAGGTGAGAGTCCTCTTTTCTGCGGCACTTTCCGTCGGGTCACCCCGCCTGGCCGTTAGCCAGCATCCTGCCCTGTGGAGCCCGGACTTTCCTCATAGCACCCTTCCAATTAGCTGGACGGGCACTCCGCGGTTGTCTGGTCCACTTTGCATGGGCGATTGTATCACGTTCATAAGTTCAGAGTGTTGAAGTCAAATATTCTCCAAGTAAATGAGATGTTGCGAAGCTGTGGGTTTCTCGCCATACGCCGAGTGGTGGAGAAGAACGCGATTTGGCACGCTATGTTCATGAAAAGCAACGGCAACTGCTTTGAATACTGCTATGATGGATAGGCTTACATACGAAAGGACTACCATGGGACTCTTTGATCTTTTCAAGAAATCTTCTAAGACAGCCGCGCCAGAGGCTCTTGTTGTTTCTGATTACACTGCTAAAACAATTTATGCACCAGCAAACGGAAAAGTTGTTGCGCTAGAGAGCGTTCCTGATCCTGTTTTTGCAGGTGGCATGCTTGGTCAGGGTCTGGGTATCTGGCCTTCTGAGGGTGTTGTGTACGCGCCAGTTTCGGGCACTATTACCGCAACAACTCCAACCGTTCACGCATTTGGAATCACTGCCGATTCTGGCGAAGAGGTTTTGATTCATGTGGGTGTTGATACCGTTGAGATGAAGGGTGACGGCTTTACTGCCCTTGTTGAGCAGGATCAGCACGTTGAGGTTGGGCAGCCACTCATGACCTTTGACCTGGATAAGGTTAAGGATGCGGGCCATCCTGAGGTAGTCATTCTTGCTATCACTAACTCTAGCGAGTACAGCAACGTAGAGATTCTTGTCTCCGCAGATCAGTCAGTCTCTGCTGGCGAGAAGGTCTGTGTACTCGCATAACTGCGGTTATATAGTTGCTCCATGCTTGACACATCCTATAAGACAATCAAGCTAGGTTTTGTTGCGGAAGGTCTCTTTGAAGACAGAAAAAGCCGCTTCATAGCCCAGCTTTGTCATGTAGAGACAGAGACAGAAGCACAAGAGTTTTTCGCCACGGTAAGAGCGAAACATTACAACGCTCGCCATAATGTACCTGCATGGATCTTGGATGACGGCACAGAGCGAGCCTCCGACGACGGAGAGCCTTCCAGAACGGCGGGAATGCCGGTGCTGGAGGTATTGCGTGGAGCGGGGCTCAAGAACATCTGCTGCGTTGTCACGCGCTACTTTGGTGGAACACTTCTGGGTCCTGGTGGACTTGTTCGTGCGTATACAGCTGCAACTCAAGAGGCTTTGGCTGCTGCAGAGGAAGTGTCGGCTGTTCAGGAAATGCTGCAGGTTGTGAGGGTGGAGTTGTCGGCTCCGTATAACCTGTATGAGCAGATTCAGCGCTTGGTCTCAGATGTTGGAGGCAAGATTGTAACAGCAGAGTTTGGAGTGGACGTTTTTCTCGCCATAGATTTTAGGTGCGGAGAAGAAGCAGCGTTTACGGAGGCGCTGACAGAGCTCAGTGCTGGGAAGATTACAGCTAAGGTCTCCGCGGCACGTTTTGATCTGTTCTAGTGGGTAAAAATAACTTTAATAAACTTACTCGATGCTTATAAGAAATTGTTTTCCTAGTTAGATGTCATATTTTTCTTGACATTTATTCGGGGGGGGTAATCATCAATCTGGGAGAAGCGAACATCGGAGGAAATATCGTAGCGACAGCAAGCTTTATTATCCTCTTATATGGAGCCTATTTTGTTCTGACTTATATTAGCAGTAAAAACATCATTCATAAAACTTAAGGGAAGGATAGAGTCCTGAGGGGAAGAATATAAGGGAGGGAAAGAAGATGGATAGAGAAAATAGTTATGAAGCAAAGAATAAAACCAAAAAGAAAAGCAGAATGCCGGTTATTTTTTCGGGACACGGAAGCCCGATGATTGCTTTAGAAGATAATGAAATGACGAAAATCCTGCGTAAAGTGGGGCAAGATGTTATAGAAGAGTATGGAAAGCCGAAGGCTATTCTTGCAATATCCGCCCATTGGTTTACAGAGGGGAGCTTACTGCAAAGCGCTCCCAAGCCCAGACAGGTTTATGATATGTACGGGTTTCCCAAAGAACTGTATGAAGTGAAGTATTCGGTTTCGGGAGATGCCTCCCTTACGGAAGAAGTGAAAAAGCTTTTGGGAGACAGTGTCTCTATAAATGACGAATGGGGCATCGATCACGGTAGCTGGACGGTTCTGGTGCACATGTTTCCGAATGCGGATATTCCGGTGGTGCAGCTTTCGGTCAACAGAAGCCTTAGTCCTGAAGAGAGCTATCGTATGGGAGAAAAGCTGATTGCTTTACGGGAACAGGGAATCCTGATTTTTGGAAGCGGAAATATAGTGCATAATCTGATGCGAGTGGAATGGGACAATGCCGGCGGCTCGGAGATGGCAGTCCGTTTTAATGAGGAAATCACCAAAGCAGTTCTGGAAAAAAACATAGACAAAATCCTTCATTATCGGGAACTGCCGGATGCTTCCTATGCGGTTCCGACACCGGATCATTTCCTTCCCCTTTTCTATTGCCTTGGTGCATCGGATGGGAATTCTGCCAAGATTTTCAACAACTTTTGTAATATGGGCTCCATGGCGATGACCGGATTTGTATTCCAAGAGGAAGCATAGCAAGATTTTAACCTCGTCCGCTGTAAGTGTACTTGCTCTTGGGTTTTCTGCCTGCGGTACCACACGCTAGGCGAGCAATACTTGTTAAGAATCAAAAGTCGGTAATCTCAAAATGGATTACCGACTTTTCGATTATAGGTCATACTATATGGACGTACCTTACTTGCGGTTGCGACCACCAAGGGAATAGCCAAGGTTCTCCCAGAAATCAATCTGGACATCCTCGCCCTCGTCCCAAACTTTAAGCAGATCCTCTGGAACGTACTGACGACGAACATCAGCCTCGCCACCGTAGAGGCGGAACCAGTCTGCGCTCATGATGAGGTAGCCGTCCTTACCGGAGTCCTTACCCCAGCTGTTCTCAATGCGCCACTGCTTAGCCTTACCGTCCTTATCAAGCTCAACGCCCTGGAAGGTCATTGCGTGGGTAAGAGAAGTCTCATAGTTCTCAATCATTGCTTCGCGATCCATGTCAAAGTCAAGACCAAAGAGGCCGTTGTAATCCATGGTGTTAGTTGAGAGAACGTAGTTGAAGTCCTCATTGTGACGAGGGAACTCCTGCATAACGTCGCAGGCCATGCAGACAGGGTTGCCGTCCTTCAAGGAAGCAATGGTAGCTGCCTCAAGAACCTCTGGCTCAACGTTTAGGAAGCGAGTCTTAATGCCGCCCAAAACGGTGTCGATGAAGGTTGGGTGATACACCTTGCCATAAGGGTATTTCTTGCTTGGAACAGAGATGAGCTGGACAAAGCCACGAGGATCAACACCACAATAGCGCTCAGCAAACTCAAGAGGAGTAATGCCAAAGTCGCGAAGAATCTGGGTACCTTCTTCGTCCTTTTCGCCGTCTTTTTTGTCTTTTTTGTCAGAAGCCTTTTTAGGCTCAACAGGGGAGAGCTTTACCTTATCTACCTGTGCATCTTTGCCAACCTTGCACTCGAAGTCAAAGGTTAGAGGTGGCTCGCCAAGGCAGACAGAAAGAATCTGGTGGAAGCCCTTAAGCTGCTCCTGCTTAAGCGCACGGAGCTCATCTAGAGACTTGCCAGCTGCGTATGCTGCGCGGAGCTCACCAGCGCTCTTTCTGAAGAGGCGATCAATACGCTCGTCCATTTGGGTGGAGTTCTTTGAGCATGCAGTTTCTGGCATGGCATCCTTAGGAACCAGACCGTACTTTTCAACCAAGCTCATGGCAAATGAGTAGTAGCCGCCGTCGCCAATGCCCTCAGTCAGAAGTGTGTGGACAACACGAGAATCGGTTGGCTGGTCAGCGGTCTGAATGATGTACTCAAGTGCGGAGTTAGCCTTCTCAAGCTTGTCGTAGAACATGCCATATGCCTGGCTGAACTCAAAGGTATCAACGTCAAGCTTCTTGATTGCCTCCTGGCGAAGCACGTTGAAAGAAGAGAACATCCAGCAGCGACCGCTCTGACGCTGGTTGGTGACGTCGCCGGTTTTTGCAACGGCAACACCGTAGGTATCGGTGTAAGTGCGCATAGTAGAGATGTCGCGTGCAGCTGCGGAAACACCCATAGAGGTTACGGAGTTGCGGGCAACGCGGTTAGCACGGTCTGCACTAAAAGCAACAGTTTCCTTATTTGCCCACTTTGGATTTACGGTTTGATCAGCCATAGAGGCTCCTTTTGTTAGTTACGTTTAGAAAAACCTGGCGAGAAGACCGATCTTCTCGCCAGATGGTTTGTACCTTAGCGAAGTGTTGCAAGAGAGCCCATTGGGTCCCATGGCTCGAGGATAGTTGCTTCTTCGGTCTCAAATATCTTGAGCTGCTCAGGAGTGAGGTACTTCTTGTCAACAACAATCTGGTAGACGTACTCGTCAAACCAAGGGTCAGAGATGGTGTCGAAGCCATCGCGGCCGTGGTCTTTACCCCAGCTGTTCTCAACCTTCCAGAGGGTAGTGTTGCCTTCTGCGTCAAAATTAACACCCTCAAGAACCATAGCGTGGGTCATCAATGACTCGCCGTAGTCAAGGCGCTCTGCACGGTCAAGTGCACCCTCAACAGGGAAGCCAAAGAGACCATCAACGTCAAGTGCGCGAGTGTCCATGATGCCTTCTTCACGAAGGTAGGACTGAGCAACGTCGCAACCAAACCAGACAGGCAGGTTATCCTTGAGCTGAGCTACTGTAAGGCGCTTGAGCTCAGGGATCTCAAGGTTGAGGTAGCGAACACCGCCACCCTCAACAACGTTGCCCAAACGGGAAACGGTGTAGGTGTGGTTGAAAGGCTTGTCGGCAGTAGGGGCGGAGATGATTGAAATGTAATCATCAAGATTCATGTCAACAGTCTCGGCGAAGAACTCTTGAGGAGTAAACGTGCCAGAAAGAACAAGGTTATCGTCCTTATCGCGCAGGCGTGCCTCAAAAGATACTGGTGGCTGACCTAGGCAGGTTACCAGTAGGGTGTAGACGTCCTCCATCATCTCTTTCTTCATCTCGCGCAGAGATTCAAGGGACTCGCCAGCCGCTGCAGTCTCACGAAGACGCTTTGCAGCACTACGAAGATAACGCGTGAGGTATGTGTCCATCTCGTGTGTATTGCTGGAGCATTCTGTTTCTGGCATAGCGCTCTTTGGTACAACGCCGTACTTCTTAACAAGGCTCTTAAACATATCCCACTGGCCACCATCGCCGATTGGATCAGTAAGCAGGAAGGATACAAGACGACCATTTAGAGGCTCATTAAGAGTATCCAGAATATTCTCAAGGAACCAATTGGACTTCTCCATTTTGTCCCAGAATAGAGGATATGCCTGAGAAAGCTCAAAAGTAGACAGGTTGTATTTTTTGATGATGCGATATCTAAAGGTATTGAGTGAAGCAAACATCCAACAACGACCAGAGCGCTTCTGATTAGTGCGGTCGCCCTGTTTTACCTCAACATCAAAGGTAAGAGGATTGAGGGCAACGCCTTCTGGTACACGGGCTGCTTTTCTAACGCCAGCGCTTGTAGCAGCATTCTTAGCTACCGCGTGAGCGCGGTCAGACTTAAAGTTCTTTTGAGCTGCCGCAATGTCGTCGAAGGAAATGCTCTTCATCTGATCCATGTAATCTCCTTAACTGGAATAGGTAATACAAAAACTATATTCCCAATTAAGGAGTCCCTAGTCTAAGAGTTACCAGTTTGAAACTTTTATTTTTTATAAGTTTTTAATAGGACGATTTTTGCGAATTAAGAGAGATTTTGTGACGTCTTTAAATTAGCGAGAAAATATTTTCATTCAATTTACCAGTGGAAATAAAAGAATCGGCACATAGAACATATGTTTGTATTGGTAGTTATTGTCTGGCGAATCGGCTACACTATACAAAGAAATTACGAACCCTTGGTACAAAAACAAATTTTGAAGCACAAAGAGAAGAGCGTAGAAAAAAGATGGCATTTGTTCACCTCCATAACCACTCAGATTTTTCCATTCTTGATGGAGCTAGCCGTGTCCCAGACATGGTTAGTAAAGCTGTAGAGTTTGGTATGCCAGCACTTGCTCTTACAGATCACGGCTATCTCTTTGGTGTTCCAGATTTTGACCTTGCATGCCGTAAGTACAATGAGGCACTTAAAGACTTTGGTCAGTGGTGTCATGATGTGGAATGTTTTGAAAAGGGTTGGGACCTAGAAGAGCCTCCTGCAGACGCTCCAGATGCTCAAGAGCACGATAGAGTCCATGCTCAGTGGGCTTCTGACGTTCAAATTTGGAATCAAACGCATAATATTGAGGCAGTAAAAGCCAACAAGCCTTCTCCGCTTATCAAACCAATTTTTGGTTGTGAGGCTTATTTCATTCTTGATGATTGTATTGAGAAGGGTACTAAACAGGTACGTTATCACCTTATTCTGCTTGCTAAAAATGAGACCGGCTATGTCAACTTGATGAAGATGATGTCAGAGGCTGGCTCAAAAGAGATGTTCTATTACAAGCCACGTACTACACTTGAGATGCTTAAGCGTTATCACGAGGGTATTATCTGCACTTCAGCCTGTGTTTCTGGCATTATTCCTCGTATGCTGTTTGAAGGCCGTCCAGAAGAAGCAGAACGCTGGGCAAAAATCTATCAAGATATCTTTGGCGATGATTTTTATCTAGAGATTCAAGATCATGGTTTATCCGATCCAAGTTGGGGCGGATATACCGATAGAACTCTTGCTGAGCGTATTGTAAAAATGGGTCATGATCTTGGTATTAAGGTAGTTGCTACCAACGATAATCACTATCTCACTAAAGAAGACGCAAGCGTTCAAGACATTGCTTCCTGCATTGGTTCGGGCGCTCGTGTTGATGATGAGAACCGTAAGCGTATGACAGGTAGTGAGTTCTATCTTAAGAGTGAGCAAGAAATGCGCCAGATTTTCTCGTGGTGTCCTGAAGCTATCGAGAATACCATTGAGGTCGCAAATAAGTGCAACTATGAGCTGGACTGGACCCATATGTACCTGCCAAAGTTCCCAGACTTGGCAGAAGGAGAGACCTCAGAAGAGCGCTTTAGAAAAGAGTGTGAGCTTGGCCTTGCAAGGCGTTATGGTGATGATTGGCAAAATGTTGTCATCAACGAAATTAACGTTAAAGATCGTTTTGAGTATGAATATGACATTATCTGCAAAAAAGGTTTTGCTGATTACTTCTTGATTGTTCAGGAATATGTTCGCTGGGCAAAAGAGAATGGCATTGGTGTAGGCCCTGGTCGTGGATCTGCAGCAGGCGCTATTGTTGCATACGCTATGGATATTACCTCGTTTGATCCTCTTGAGAATGGCCTTATGTTTGAGAGGTTTTTGTCTCCACAGCGTTCAGAGATGCCAGATATTGATATGGACTTCGACGATGAGCGTCGTCTTGAGGTTGTTGAGCATGTCCGTCAGATTTATGGATCTGAGCGTGTTTCTCACGTTATTACGTACTCAACCATCAAGGCTAAACAGGCAATAAACGATGCTTGTCGTGTTTTAGGTTATCCCGTTTACATGGGCCAGCGTCTGTCTAAAATGATTCCTGGTGACCCTAATGCTCACCTTAAGTTTGTTCTTCATAAGGCTCAAGAAGGTCAAAAAGGCGCCGATCAGTATTCTGCTGACTTTGAAGAGGCCTACGAGAATGACCCTGATGCTAGAAGAATTATTGATGCTGCTCTATCCATTGAAGGCTTGCATCGTGGTGAAGGTGTACATGCCTGTGCAGTTTTGATTGCCCCAACACCTGTTAATGATCACGTTCCCACCAAGGTTGATACTAAGGGCGGCGTAGAGATTACGCAGTACGAGGGTCACTCTGTCGCAGACATGGGTCTTCTTAAGATGGACTTCTTGGGACTTAGAACCTTAACGGTTATTTCTCGCGCAATTAAAAACGTGAAGGATAGCTACGGTATTGATATCGATGTAGATAGCATTCCATTTACAGATCCAGAGATTTACAGACTTCTGAGAGAAGGACGAACTGCTGGTGTTTTCCAGGTTGAGTCTGCAGGTATGACAGCAACCATTAAGGGTATGAAACCAACAGAATATAAGCACATCGTCGCACTTATCGCTTTGTATCGTCCTGGTCCTCTTAACGCAGGTATGGTTACCAGCTATATCAATCGTATGAACGGTAGAGAAGAAGTCAAAGATTACGATCCACGTCTTCATGACATCTTGGAAGAAACCTATGGAACCATGGTCTACCAAGAGCAGGTTATGCAGATTTCCATGAAGATGTCTGGTTTTACCGCGGGCGAGTCTGACAAGGTCAGAAAAGCAGTAGCAAAAAAGAAGATCAAACTCATGCAGGAAGTTGTTCAGCACTGGGATGACGGTACTGATGAGACCATGGAGGCTCACTGGAAAAACGGTGCAGTTCGTAATGGATTTGATCGTTCCGTTGCAGAAAGCATCTGGGACGATGTTCTTGAATTTGCATCTTATGCGTTTAACAAGTCTCACTCTGCTGGTTATGCAATTCTTGTTATGCAGACCGCATGGATTAAGGCGCATTATCCACACGAGTTCATGGCAGCAGTTCTTACCTCATATATGGGCAAGACGGATAAGATTGTCCACTACGTAAGTGCTTGTCGTCATGAGGGAATCAAGATTCTTCCACCAGATATCAATGAGTCTGGTAAAGACTTTACGGCTACTAAAGAAGGTATTCGTTTTGGCTTTGCGGGAATCCGTGGTGTAGGTGCTGGTGTTGGCGAAGCTATTATGCTTGAGCGTCAAAAGGGTGGTCCTTTTGCTAACATTCACGATTTTGTTGATCGTATGGATGCAAGTCAGGCAAAGCGTAACGTTGTTGAAGCTCTTATCAAGGCAGGAGCTTTTGATTCTACAGGCTATACCCGTATGCAGATGATGAGTTTTGTGGATAAGAATAATCCTCAAAATATCATCGATGCCGCTACTAAGCGCCAAAAAGATAAGGCTGTTGGTCAGTTCTCAATGTTTGACATGTTCGCAGAAGTAGAAGGTTCTGGTTTTAGTGATATCGTTCCAGAGCCAGATGGTGTTGAGTGGGATAGACGATTCAAGCTTACAAAAGAGTATGAAGTCTTAGGTATTTACGTCTCCGATCATCCACTTCGTCCGTATGAGTATGCCCTTGCTAAGAGCAGGGATTATGCTCTTGCAGAAATTGAAGAAAACGTAGAGGTGCAGCTTCCTAATGGTGCTATGTCTCAGCAGTTCAAAGTTCCAGAGGGTAAACCTATTCGCTTTGCTGGCATGGTTACTAATGTTATGAAGCGTACTACTAAAAACGGCGATCCAATGGCAATTGTTACGCTTGAAGATATGGAGGGTAGCGTCACTATTGTTATGTTCCCTAAGCTTTACAAGAAGGCTGCAAGACTTCTGGCTGGTGATGTTGACCCAGAGACCGGCGAGAGCCAAAGCGATATCTTTATTTCTGTTCTTGGAAAGCTGGAGCGTTCTGATAGAGGTGATCAGGTTATTGCTCAGGAGGTTAGTCCTATTGAGCTTAACAGTGCCAATAACACGCCAAAGACACTCGTTATCCATATGCCTGCTTCTCAGCTTGAAAGACAGGTTATCGAAACACTTGGACAGATTTTCTCGCGTTATCCCGGAATGGACTGTATTGAAATTAGGGTGGAAACGGATAGGGGTGATGTCATGCGTATGGAAATTCCTACCAGAATTGATGGACGTAGCATGGTCCTTTTGACAGAACTCAAAGATCTTATCGGCCAAAGCGGATATGCACAGATTGTTTAGATTTTGTCGATTCTATATTTGTACAGTACGATTAAATAATAACTGTTACTATTTATTGAGCACTTGCTAAGAAATTCTGACATCTACGGATGTCGTGAGAGGAGAAAAAATGATTGACGCAAAGTTTTATCGTAACAAGGAGACAGGCGCTGTTGTTTATGGTGTTGTAGGCAACGCAGAGGCAGCAGATTTTGAGCTTCTCCAGGCTGGCGTTACTGACGGTGCAGCTGAGAAACATGTTCCATTTGTTACTCGCGAGGGCAACACCGTTACCGTTCGTATTGGCGAGGTTGCTCACCCAATGCTCGAAGAGCACTACATTGAGTTCATCGCTCTTGTTACTGAGAACGGCGCTCAGTTTGCACAACTTAAGCCTGGTCAGGAGCCAGTTGCTACCTTCACTCTTGAGGAAGGCGTTGAGGCTGAGGCTTATGAGTACTGCAATCTTCATGGTCTTTGGAAGGCTTCCCTCTAAGTCTACGTGCCCAGCAATAAGTAATAGCTTATTAGTGTCAAATGGAGCTGCTATCTGCAGCTCCATTTTTATTACTACACCTGTTTATTTTTGGGTAAAAAACAAACTAAGTATTTCGTGATAGGAATGGTATGCGCATAGCAGTTGCACAAATGAATACTCGGGCCGGAGACTTTGAATTTACCGCTCAAACCATGCTGGAATATGCTCAGCGAGCACAACAGCAAGGTGCTGAGCTAGTCATCTATCCTGCGCCAACTCTTACAGGACTGTTAAGCGTACCAGAGGCTGATACGGACGGTCTCTTTGCAGACCTTTCTGAGACTATTAACTTTCTTTCAGAAAAACTTTCTATTGCAGCTCTTATTCCTGTTGTAACAGAGTTTGATGGAAACGCGGCTAGCGAGGTCTTTCTTGTCAGAAACGGTGCCGTAACTCCGCTAAAACTAACTGCTCAGATAGCGCATATGAGCGCTCTTGCTCGCTCTGCTAGTTCTGCGCAAGATCCTAACGAGGATACCGTTGAGCTTGCAAAGTTTGAAGCAGGCGGCCTTACGTTTGGCATTGCTTTTACTTACGAAGATCTTGACGCGTGGCAAGATGTTGACGACTCGTTAGATGCTGTTATTTATCTGCCATATTTTGGTTTTGCTGTTGATGATTCATCATCTGCTATGGGTATGGCTGTGGCAGAAAGCCGTTATCTAGGGGATGTTGAAGAATTTGATAGTTGGCTTATTGCTGCAAACGCTGTTGGTGCCTATGGTAATCAGGTGTTTTGTGGTTCAAGTTTCTTCTTGTCACCCTCGGGAGATTTGGTCAAACAAGCGGCATCATTCTCAGAAGATATGGTTGTCTGTGATGTTGACCAAGATACTATTGAAAACTTTGATAGAGAAGACACCGCAGGTGTTTATAACAGTGCACTTACTACCTGGGGCGTATTGGCTACAGGCGTACGAGATTACACAGTAAAGTCTGGCTTTGATGGCGTATTTATTGCAGTTGATGGCTCGCTTAATTCTCTGGTTACCGTTGCTCTTGCCTCGGACGCCTTAGGTCCCATGCGCGTGCACGTACTGTTGCTTCCAAATAAAAATTCACGAGCAACAAGTGCTGCGGAGCTGCTTACCGCTAGACTTCGAGTTAACAAGGTTGCCGTGGACAGCGCGGTTTTCTCGACATTGACTGATACAAAATTGGTTAGTGCATATGGCTATACTTATGCTGACCAGCACAATTACTTAACGCTTGAGACTGCCGATAAAACCATTCTTGCGCTTAAGGGAACAGAGATTTCCAGTGCACACTCCTTGTGGCCACTGGGAGATATGTACCATGCAGATATTGTTGACCTAGCAAGAGTGAGAAATACTTTCTCACCAGCTATTGACCATGCAGTTCTCGAGAATATCTCTGAGGTTGTAACTGATGGATTAGAGAATGCGGCATCAACCCCTCAAGAGCGAATTGAGTTTGTTGACTACGTGCTCACTAGCTATCTTGAGTGGAATAAGAGCATTTCTGCAATTGTGGAGGAAACGGGCAAGGTTGACGAGGTCAAAGCAATTATTTCCATGTTACATGCGCACCAAAGAGATCGTAGAAATACTACTGAAGTTCTGGAGATGTCTTCAAAGAGTCTCACGAATGCTCAAATTCCACATGTATCTGTCTGGCAAGACAAGATTAGAGATACAAAAGCTTCCGAATCTAAGCTGGTAGAATCGCTACGAAATTCTTTGCGAGAAATTCAAGGAGCTTCTATGCATCTGTCTGAGTTGTCAGTTGACCCAACAGAGGCTCGGGAAGGCTTTAAGGATATGCTTGAGCTTTTAAAAGAGCTTGCACAAGAAACTGACACACAAATTGGCATAGCCGATCCAAAAATGTGGAGAGGTCCCTTCTCAGAAAATTAGTTGCATCATTAGTAAAGACTCTGTGATAATATAGAACGAACGTTCTATATTAGGAGGTGCAATGGTAATTCTTGGAATAGACCCTGGTCTTGCTCACACTGGATGGGGAATTGTAGAGACAAGGGGTTCTGAATGCCGTGCACGTGCCTATGGATGCATTACTACAACTGCAGATGAGCCAATAGATATGCGCTTGGGAAGAATTTATAACCAAATCATTGATGTTATAGATAAGTTTTCGCCCGAAGCTCTTTCTATTGAGAGCATTTACTTTGGACAAAACGTTAAATCAGCTATTCCTACTGCGCATGCTCGTGGAGCTGCTATTGTTGCTTGTTCTAAAGCAGGCCTAACGGTTGGAGAATATACTCCAATGCAGATAAAACAAGCAGTTGTTGGTACAGGAGCTGCTGATAAACAACAGGTTATGTATATGGTCCAAAACATATTGTGCTTGGACCATCAACCTCATCCAGACCATGCAGCAGATGCTTTAGCCGCTGCGGTCTGTCACGCTAATCTTGTAAGAACTACCTCGCTTGGAAAGGGAAGAATACAACTATGATTGTCCAGCTTACGGGCACACTTGTATCCGTTACTCCTTCAGTCGCTGTTCTCGATGTTAACGGTGTTGGGTATGAGCTTGGTATATCAGCTTCAACAGCTGCTGCGCTTCCACAAGTGGGTGAGGTGGGCGTTACGGTTTTAACGCGTATGGTTGTTAGAGAAGACTCAATGGAACTCTTTGGTTTTGCTTCGCGAGAAGAGCGCGCACTCTTTGATCGCTTACGTGCAATTTCTGGAGTTGGTCCTAAACTAGCTCTTTCTGTTCTTTCTACGTTTACTCCGCAGCAGCTTGCAGTAATTGTGGCTACTAACGATGGTAATCGCCTTAAGAGTGTCTCTGGTCTTGGTAAGAAAAAAGCAGAACGCTTGATTATTGAACTATCTGATGTGTTTGCAAAAGATACAGAGCTTAAACAACTTGTTGGACTCACCTCTCCTACAGATTTTGCTTCTATTCCAAAACCTACTGTAACTTCAGTAGAATCAGAGGCTATTGAGGCTCTCCTTGGAATGGGCTTTACTTCTCAGGAGGCAACGCTTGCTCTTGAGGGTTATGAAGAGGTTGGTGCTATTACAATTGAAGCTGCTATTGGATATGCATTAAGGCGTTTGGGAAGTGGTAATTAATGTGGGAAGCAGATGCAGATAATCTTTTTGAGTCATCGTCTACTCCAGCTCCATTTCCAGGACACACTTCTCAGCGCGTAGTTTCTAGTGGGCTTCAGGCGGAAGATCTTGAACAAGATAGAAACTTACGTCCAAAAACACTTGATGAGTATCTTGGTCAGGAGCGCGTTAAATCCAATCTGCGCGTTCTGATTGAAGCGGCAAAAAGTCGTAATGAACCTCTTGATCATGTTATTTTTTCTGGTCCTCCAGGCCTTGGTAAAACAACCCTTGCTGGCGTTTTAGCAGGAGAGATGGGTTCAAAGCTTCATACAACTTCTGGTCCTGCAATTGAGCGAGCAGGAGATTTAGCGGCAATTCTCACTAATCTTGAAGAAGGAGATATCCTCTTTGTAGATGAGATTCATAGGCTTAATCATCAGGTTGAAGAAATTCTGTATCCAGCAATGGAAGATTTCTTCTTAGACATTGTTATTGGTAAAGGTCCTGCAGCAAGGTCCATTAGGCTTGATATCCCGCGCTTCACGCTCGTAGCTGCAACAACAAGAACAGGACTTCTAACTGGTCCTTTGCGTGATCGTTTTGGTATCTCATATCGTCTTGATTACTACACTGTCTCTGAGCTTCAAACTATTGTTATGCGCTCAGCAAATATTCTTGATGTTGAAGTAGATGAGCAGGGAGCTGCTGAAATTGCTTCTCGATCAAGAGGTACACCACGCTTGGCAAATCGTTTACTAAAACGCGTACGAGATTACGCACAAGTTAAAGCTGAAGGTACTATTACCTGGCAGGTAGCCTCAGAGGCACTTTCATTCTTTGAGATTGATGAGCTTGGCTTAGATGTAATGGATGTACGTGTTTTGCGTGCGCTTTGCGAGACATTTAGAGGTCGTCCAGTGGGACTAACAACCATTGCAAGTGCAGTTTCAGAGGATCCTTCTACACTTGAAGATGTTTACGAACCATACCTCTTACAACAAGGGCTTATTATTAGAACTCCTCAGGGTAGACAGGCAACGCACGCTGCATTTGATCACTTACGTATTCCTGTTCCTGCTAACTAGTAGATTGGAATAAAATGCTTCAACGAGATTACATTTTGGAAGTAATCGATGACTTTACTTTGACTGTTACAGCGGGATTGGGAAATGCTCTAGAGACCCAAACTGAAGAGTCGCTTGATGGGGTAGAGGCAGCCGTTGCGGAGCTCATTGATTTGAGCCCAGAGACCGCCCTTGCTCTTTCCCCAGATTCTCTTGTAACTATGATGTTGCTTTCAGGTGTAGCCGATTCAGTTGCAGAATATGTGGTGTATGCACTTGACAGGCTGTCTCATGTTTATGAGCAGCTAGGGGATGAGGATAAAGCTGGTCTTAGAAGACAGCAGGCAGTAGCTGTTGCTCAGTCCTTCTCGGTAGATCAAAACGCTACCCCAAAGCAATTTAAGGATTTTGAAGAAAAGTATTTTGCGTAATCATACTTTATAAGGTAATAAATAAACCCCAGCTCAAAATGAGTTGGGGTTTATTGTTACACATAAATGCAACTATTTAGGTTACCAGATGACAATCTTGGTTCCATAAGGGATGTTGTCATATACCCACTTAGCATTTTCTGTTGCAAGACGAACACAACCATGAGAACCGTTGTAGCCTAGTCTACCATCACGGACGGTATAACCATCTGCATGATAGAGGATGGAGTGAATAAGATACTCTCCAGAAATGGTTGTGTAGTACCAGCATCTATAACCAGAGCCAAAGTAGAGACCTTTGTGACCTGCAGTAAATTGACCATGTGGAGTCCACATTCCTGGCGCTCCTGTGGTGCATCGCCATTCGTACCAAACAACCCAGTTACCGTGTGAACCTTTGTATACTGCAAAGCGATTTCCGGTAGTATCTATTTGAATAAGCCAGTTGGTAGCACTGTAGTAGTTCTGAGCATAACGATACATATCCGGGTAGTAGCAAGGCTGCTCCTTCATAGCGCCATCTGCACCGGCCCAATAGAGTTTGCTGCCCCATGTGGTGTAGCCAGTTACCATGGTTCCGTTGGAATCAAGATAATAGTCCTTGCCATCATCTTTAATCCAGCCGGTTCTCATTTTGCCGTCGGCTCCTAGGTAATACCAGCCACTTCTGAGATGAATCCAACCAGTCTGTTTCTCACCGTTTGTGTTGAAGTAATACCAAGTTCCCTGAATATTGACCCAATCTGAGGCAGCTGAACCATCATTGAGGTAGTAATAGTCCTTGCCGTTTTCTTTCACCCAACCAGTTTTTACTTTGTGGTCTGAGCCAATATGAAGAGTAAGTCCTGGAAGTTTCACGGTACCTGTGGGCTGAGCACCGTTATCAGCAGTATAGATATTGTCAGGAGAAAGATATCCCGTAAGTACTCCATCTGGTCCTGCCCAACGCTTTACACCATCGGGACGAGTAATCCATTGGTTACGAGCAAGACCATAGCCCTCATCAAAGTAGTAGGACTTACCTTCAATTGATTGTTCCCCAAGTAGTGCTGGATGATATGGATTAGAAGGATCAAAGTACCAGGTCTTGCCATTTGGAGTGTTGAACCAGCTAGATACAAATGCACCAGACCAGTCTGCCCACGCCCAGTTTCCGTCAGGAAGTCGTACCCAGTCGTGAGAGGTCATACCTTTATTTTCATCAACGTAGTAGGTACCACTTGAGATTTGGAAAGCACCAGTTTTTAAGCGACAGTATTCATCTTCTGGATCAAAGTAGAACCATCTACCGTCAATTTTTTTCCATTCAGGTTGAAAGGCGCCATATGTATCTACCCAAGACCATGTGCCGTCACTGTGATGAACCCAGCTATTCCTAAGAAGACCATAGCCCTCATCAAAGTAGTAGGACTTACCGTCAATTTTTTGTTCCCCAAGTAGTGCTGGATGGTATGGATTAGAAGGATCAAAGTACCAGGTCTTGCCATTTGGAGTGTTATACCAACCAGAAGCAAAAGCACCACTAGACTGAGTCCATGTCCAGTTACCATCTGGAAGATGTACCCAATTATTGGAAGTCATACCAAGAGACTCATCAACGTAGTAGGTGCCACTTGAGATTTGGAAAGCACCAGTCAGCATGCGATGAAGAGGGTCTTCTGTATCAAAGTAAAACCATTTACCGTTGATGTATTTCCAATCAGAGTGTAGTGAGCCGTCTGAATCAGCCCAAGACCAAGAGCCATCTGCTCGATGTACCCAGCCATTTCTAAGGAGGCCATAACCCTCATCAAAGTAGTAAGATTTGCCGTTAATTTCAGTATCACCAATAATTGCTGGATGATGTGGGTCAGAAGGATCAAAGTACCAAGTCTTGCCATTTGGAGTGGTATACCAACCCTTAACTGCAGAGCCCGTTGCATCTACATAGTGCCATCCCTGGTCATCTTTAATCCATTGACTTGTAGAAAGAGTTCCATCTTCAGCGTAATAATGGGATTGACCATTTTCTATCTTCCAGCCCGTAATTTTAGGTGCTTCTTTAGCAATGTCAGGAGTTTTAGTGGGATTTTCTGGTTCTGTAGGATCTTCTGTTTTTGCAGGATCTTCTGTTTTTGCAGGAGTTTCTGGTTCGACAGGAGTTTTAGTTTCATCGATGTCATTGGATTCTGTAGGAGAAGTCGAAGCATCAGTTACATTATTACCCTGATTATCTGATGTGGTAATTGGAGTAACGGGGTCTGCTGAAGTAGAATTTTCTGCAAGAACAGGTGTTATCTGTAGACTATATAATAAAGCAATACTTAAAGAAGCAGTGACAATGAGCTTGCGTTTGGAAGGCTTACAAGAGAAGTATGTTTTATTTTTCATTGCATATCCTTTTTGATAGGAATGTCTATTAATGTAAATAATAGTTTGATGTGTCAGTTATTGCTGCTGGAAATTATTCACATATAAATTCTCTATCATTTAAAAAATGTTTGGCCAATTAAAGTGATTTATTCAGTTACAAAAAATTTTAAAATTATGAGGAAGCATTCAATGTGCCTGTGCTTTTACCGGTAGATGGTGTAAAAATCTCCATGAGTGGTTTCTCGTCACATAAGTTGTTGATTAAGGTTATTATATTTCATGTGGCTAAACGTCACGGTATCGCGCTCCACAGGCGCAGTTTTGCCCTGCGGGGCTAAGAAAGAAAGGCACGAAATGGCTCAGGGTACTGTAAAGTGGTTTAATCCAGACAAGGGTTACGGCTTCATCTCTCGTGAGGATGGCGACGATTTGTTCGTACACTTCTCCGAGATTCAGATGGACGGTTTCAAGACTCTCGACGAGGGTCAGCCTGTCGAGTTTGAGATTACCACCGGACAGAACGGTAAGCTCCAGGCTTCTAGCGTCCACAAGATCTAGTACTTGCGAACACTACCATCAAAGGGAGGCCTTCGGGTCTCCTTTTTTATTACAGTGCCATTTTTTACGGCAGTGTTATCCAGGAACTTTAATACCAGTGTTTAATGGTGAAGTCAGCAAGCTTAGAGAGTTTCTCGATATCTTGATGTTCATCATCACAATTAACAGCACAGGTGATAAGGTCAATAGAGTTACCTGTTTGAATGGCCAGTGGAATGTCTTCAAACAGAAGTGTTTTCTTGGCTTTAGCCTTAAGGCGTGCAAGAGCTTCTAAATATAAATACGGTTCATCTTTTGCAGATCCGACATCCGCAGCAAATACTTGAGTATCAAATAGAGTAGACAGATGCAAACGAGGTTCAAGGAGAGCAAGAAGCTCTGGTTCGTTAACGGTTGCCAACGCTGTGGAGATGTGCTTCTCTTTTAGCTTGTTAATAAATTCAACAACACCAGGACGGAGCTGTACTGAGTTTATAAAATAGCTTTTACTTAGTTCTTTCCACTCTGTAATAATTTCTTCCGGATTCTCGTTTAATTTATACGTAGAAATTGCCCATTTAGCGCCCTTTTCAAATCCAAGAGGGGAGAGAATCTTGCCAATTTCAGGAGTGTAAGAGATTCCTCGCGACTCGAAGAACTCTTGATCAACAAGCTTCCAAATATGGTGTGTATGAGCAATAGTGCCATCAAAATCAAAAATTACTGCTTCGATATCTGTTGCAAGAATATTTTCAAGTGTCGAGAAAATCATAGAGTTCCAATCGAGTTACGGCGAGCTTGTGTTTTTTGTTGTTGACATGTCAGTCTAGTGTAGACTTTTAACAAGCATGAAGAGGAGTAAACCACATACTTTTCGGAGGACCGCATGAATCGCAGCTTATTTAGTACTCGCGGTAAATTGTTTGCTGTTTTGCTTTTTGTTGTCACAGCATTATTTGTAACAACAGTTCAAAACGTATATGCAACTACCTATACAACTATGGATGCCCAAGGCAACATAGTTCAGAGCCAGTCTCTAAGTGATGCTGTTGCACTTTCTCGCGCAACAGGAAGACCAATCGCGTTGGATCCTGGTCACAGTGATGGAACAGATGGTCGAGATCCAGGTGCAATGTATTACGGTTTAAAAGAAGGTGATATTGCCTGGGCTACGGCTATGTATGTCAAGAAATATCTTGAGCAATGGGGAGTCCCCGTTATAGTTGTTCGTGGAGAGCATGAAGACCCTTCACTCAAAACACGTGTACAGCGCGCCGTTGATCATAATGCCTGTGCCATTATTTCTTTGCATTACAACGCAGGTCCCGCATCAGCAACAGGCTCTGAGGTTTTAGTTCCTCATGATGTTAGTTATAACCACGATCTTTATGTCGCTGGGCAGGCTCTTGCCGGTAAGGTTAACTATTACTTAAGAAATAAAGCAGGCATTGTTACTCGAGGTGATGGTGCTACTGAGCGCGGCTATAACGACAAATATGGAACAGACTATTACGAGAATGGCGACGAGTCCGATTACTACGGCATTGTTCGTTATGCTCGTCAAAAAGGAATTCTTGGCGTGATCATTGAGCACCAGTTCATTTCTAATCCCGCTCATGCTGCTGAGTTTAAAGATCTTGGCGATAACTCAAAAGTTGACTATATTGGCTGGGCTGACGCTTGGGCAATTTGGGAGATGTATCACTCCGATACCTGGTGGAATATGAGGGACATTTCCGCTGTTCAACAGGGTAACAAAGTAACGGTTAAACCTGTCTTGACTGGTGTTGTTACGGGTGCAACATTTACCTTTGGCTATACAGCTCCAGATGGTTCTTGGACAACTGTTGCGTATAAGACTACTGATACATCTATTTCTTTTGTTCCTCCTATGACTGGTCGATACGTGTTGTATCTCAAGGCCATTTCGTCTGATGGACAGGAAATTACACGCCAGATGAATTTTGAAGCAACCGAAGGTGCAGCCACCGGTTGGAAGCAAGTTGCTAACGGATGGATGTATACCGATGACAATGGCTTCAGATATGTAAATCGTTGGCTTAACGATGTTGATGGTTGGCATTACTTTGGTGCTCAAGGAATTGCAACTTCTGGTTGGATTACTACTGCCGACGGTAAGACGTTCTATGCTGACCCATCATCTACTCATAATGCTGTGAAGCTTGGTCAATTTACGGTACAAAATAGAGATTATTATGCCGATACCACTGCCGGAGTCATTAAAGATGGCTGGGTAAATTATGGTGACGGAAATTGGGCGTGGGCTAACTCAGATGGTTCACTCTACGCTGGTTGGAAGCTTCTTCCAAACGGTAAGTGGTTCTATTTTGATGCCAACAACAAATTTCACGCAAGCTTTGGTCTTATGTTTGATGGGGATCAGAAGTATTACGTTGACCGTGATCGTGGCTTGCTTTATGGCGGTTGGATTAGCCTCGCCGATAACAATTGGGTATGGGCTAACTCAGATGGTTCGCTCTATGCTGGTTGGAAGCTTCTTCCAAACGGTAAGTGGTTCTACTTTGATGAAAGTGCAGAATATCCTCTTCTAAAGACAGGTGTCTTCACTATTTCTAGTGGTTCGTATTATGTTGATGTAAATAAGGGAATGACTTCTAATGATTGGGTCCAGTTACCAAATAACGGCTGGGCTTGGGCTCAATCAAGTGGTGCTTTAGCTTCTGGTTGGTTCAATACTCCAAATGGCAAGACCTGGTACTTTGATCCAACTACTCATGAGCATGCTGCACTTATTGGTCTTCAGGTAATTAACGGTTCGTACTACTACTTTGATTTGGGCTATGGCCTGCTGCGCAATCAAGACGTCACGCTTCCAGATGGTCGTGTTGTTCACGCAGATGCAAGTGGTGTTCTTAATATCAAACCAACTGATAAAAATAACGATAAAGACGGAAACGTTGACGGCAATAACGGCAAAGAAAATAGTGACGCCGGAAATAACAACACACCAGCTGACGACAATTCTCCAATTGAGCCAACTCGTGGTAATTTCTCTGATCGTACCAGCGTTCTTGGAGCTCCCCTTGTTTCTAAAGAGGACCTTCAAAGGGATTTCAACAAACGCGTAGGTTCTGCTTATCCCGCTATTTATGCAGAGAAGGGCGCTGCAACAGGAGCAGATTTTGTAAATCAACTATGGCAAGCCGCTATTGACGAAGGGGTTCGTCCAGAGCTTCTCTATGCACAGGTCATGATTGAGACGGGTAACCTTCGCTTTGGTGGCGATGTCCTTCCTGAGCAGTGCAACTTTGGTGGTCTTGGCGCAACTGGAAACGGTGCTCGTGGCAATTCGTTTGACACCGTTCTCAAAGGCCTCCGTGCACAGGCTCTTCATCTTCGTGCTTATGCGGGTTTTGAGCCACTGACGGTTGATCCAAGCAAGGCTAGAGATGTGGACCCTCGCTACGGTGCATGGATTCTTGCCAGGAAAGCTAACATTATTCGTAAGCTTGCTGGTACGTGGGCAACGGATAAGAATTATGCTGTCAAGCTTGTTCGTGTAATGAACGAGCTGTAAGTCAAAGCGCTTTTAACAGCGTATATATAAAAGGAGCTTCGAGAAATCGGAGCTCCTTTTTGTTAAGCTAAGCCTCATGAGGTCTTTACGGATCGTACTGTTTATCTATCAGGCTCTCCTTCAATGGAGTTGAGCATGTCAAAGTAGATATCGTCTTTAGTCATAATGCCCAGGTTCATCATGAAGTTCTTAGCAACACTAAAGAGTTCTGCATCAAGTGAGGCACGTGTACCATCTAAGAAAATAGTAGAGACTTCGTTGGTTGGCGCGATAGGAATTTGCTCTTGCATCAGTGTGGAATAGATTTCTTCGTCGCTCATATCGTCACAACTAAACTCAGGCTCAGTTTGCGAGAGAATTGCTGTTTCTGTGCCAATGATGAACGTAGCACCTGGCAAAAACTTCAAGGCAAACTGATAACAGGCTTGTGCGGCTTTCAGATGTCTGAGCCTCCATTGGAAGAACGCCATACGATAATAGCCAAATCCAATGCTCTCAGGGTCATGTGCGAGCAATAGAAGCCTCTTTAGCTCATCTACTGCAGCATTAATATCCAGTGACTCTTCAAGGCAGTGGGAGAGGTGTAGCCTAGCGCTCATGCTTAGAGGTGCAATCTCAACAGCTCTTCTTGCGTGTCGAAGAGCATTCTGAATTTGTCCTTGGAGCGCTTGTGCAATAGAAACTAGAAGGTGCGCTTCAAAGTAGGACATAGGAGCCAGGCGAGTATTTTTCTCTGGATTAGAGAGAATTCTGTTATAGAGTACGCGATCGACATAGTTCATAAACACGCGCCACTGCGTAGTGCTTGTGTCTGTGTATGTATTATTTCCGTCAACGGAGTCAAGTGCTTCAAGGAGGAGCAGCTCTGCGTCTTGATAGTTTTTCTCGCCAATGAGACGCTGAGCTTTGGTAACCGCTAAGGAAAGAACGCCACCATCAACAAATTCTTCGTAAATAGCCTCAAAATCATCTTCTGCGAGGGTGCCCTTAATAAAGCGAGAAACCACGCGTTCTCCTGCTGCTCGCACCGTAAGATCGGTGGAGTTTGCGGTATACGACAATATAGTGCGGACGTTTTCTTCTGTGGAAGAAGAGAGGTTACGCAGAATTTTGGTAATAATCTCTTCTCGCGCTTGACCTTCATCAATAGACAGCCCTGACACCTCATCAGTACCTAGCGCATGAGCTGCGACGCTATCAAGTCGTTTTTGTGAAGACTCAACAAAATCGTATCTACTTGGTGGACAGAAAATCTCATTGTCTAAGGTAAAGAGCGGTTGCACCGCATGAAGAATCCCGTCTACCTCGTCAATTCGTGCGTTCCATAGCTTATAGACAGAAAGTGGGTTAGTCTCTTCCGTAATGTTCGTATCTTCAAATTGCTTGCGTGTAATGTGGAACGAGAAAAGACATGCATGCAGTTTGTCTGTGTCGCAAATGCCAGAAAGCCAGACCTCATTGATCTTCAGGGAGCTTCTAAAGGCACTTGCGGTAATGAGCATGCCAAGGTGCATGTTGTAAGCAGTGGCTGCACGACAAAGGTCATCAAAGTTGGCTTCTTTGATGCTTCCATCTGCATAAAGAAAGCTTCTTGGAAATTGTTCAGGAAGCGCTAGATGTACTCTAAAGGCAGCAATGCCCTTGTGTACGTTGGTTCTAAACTCAGTGATAAGACGCTGAGATAGACGCAGGCTCTCAATGTGTAGGGAAATGGCTTTGCGGACAACCCACTCGCCATCTTCTTGAGTGCTTTGGGTTGTGGCGCAGCGCGACCTAGATTGTTTCATCATGGTAGAAACAATTTTTTGTTCAAAGGCAAGTAAGTCATGCTCAGATGCCATATTTGCATCAAGAAAATATCGCTCTGCAAAAAGAGCAGTGTTTAATGCGCTTTCAATAGTAAGAAGCTGAATTTTCTGCTTGTAGGAAAGTGCTTTTTGATTAGCACGCAGATAAAAAAGACCATTGGTGCGCAGACGCACAACACGACAGGGGACGGTAATACCACACACTTCAAGGATACCAGCATCTTTTAGTCTTTGAGCAAGATGAAGTTCAAAATCACTTGGCGGAATGGCAACAGAACCACCTTTTCGGTGTGAATCTTTTTCACGCAAAAATGCTGTATTTACAAAATGTTTAAGTACTTCAAGTGGAGAAGTGGATTCCGTAAGAGTAAGAGAAAGCGCTTCAATATTTAGCTTTGTATGCCAACCAGTTTGGTCAATAGAACCAACATGTTGATTATTTTGAGCAGCGTCTAGAGACTCATCAGGCAGAACGTCTTCATTGACGAGAGACGGATAGAGTTTTCCAAGCCTGTTTCTTCCAGGTTGTTTAGCTTCTGGATTATTTTCCTGACGAGTCATCATACACCTCCCAGGTTAGGCATATTGATTCATCTATAGTTAACTATATACCTTTGCTGGTGTATAACATTTCAGCTGTCAATAGTTAATTCGGCGGGCGAGAAGAAAATGTCATTGACTGGTTAGTTTTGTGTCATGAACGGTATACTCACATACGTAGATGATTGGATTAACATGACAGTAATGCAAAACGTAACCGAAACAAACAAATCACTGGTAACTTCTGATGTAGTTTCAGATTTGCAGAATCGCTCGCTTATTATTTTTGACTTCGATGGAACCATGGCAGACACATTGCCCACCATTGTTTCTACGGCAAAGATGGCAATGACTGATTGTGGTCATACAGACTTTATAGAATCAGATCTCAAAAAGCTTGTAGGACCACCATTTCCTTATGCTTATGAACTGGTTTTTGGTCTGAGCCATGAGGACGCCGTTGCGGTCACTAAGCGTTATCGAGAGCTCTATGTGACTACGGGAAGATGGCCGCTTTTTGAGGGTATGAGGAGCCTCATTGACAATCTTCATGCAGCTGGCAAAAAGGTTGCTGTAGCAAGCTCAAAAAATCAGCCTATGCTTGAGATAGGTCTTAAGGACAACAATCTTATTGGTGTTCTTGATGCCTACGCAGGAAGAATAGATGAGGCTGCAACTGATAAAATCACTGCCATTGCTCACGTCATGCGCCAGCTTGGCTTTGATGCTTCTGAAAGCGTAATGGTAGGGGATCGCCGTTTTGATATGGAAGCTGCATTTCCAAATCAGATTCCGTGTATTGGTGTGTTGTATGGAAAAACCACCAATAGACAGGAGCTTATTGATGCGGGTGCGGTTGTAATTGTAGATACGGTAGAAGACCTACACCACGTTCTTCTCGCTTAAGAATTTGTTATATGCGCACAAAAAACGCCTTGCCACTAATATGACAAGGCGTTTTGCGTTACGTGGACCAAATATTACTCGAGCTCAAAGGCTCCAGTGTAGAGCTGGTAGTACGTTCCTCTCTTGGCGAGAAGTTCGTCATGCGTACCACGCTCAATAATGCGACCGTGGTCAAGAACAACAATAACATCTGCGTTTCTAACTGTAGAGAGACGGTGGGCAATAACAAAGGTGGTGCGGTCGTACATAAGAGCGTCCATACCACGCTGAACAATTGCCTCAGTACGCGTATCAATACTGGAGGTAGCCTCGTCCAAGATCATGACTGGTGGATCTGCAACTGCTGCGCGGGCAATTGAGATGAGCTGGCGCTGGCCCTGAGAGAGTGCACTGCCATTGTCCTTGAGCATGGTGTGGTATCCGTTAGGAAGACGCTTGATAAAGTCATCAGCACCGGCAAGCTTTGCAGCCTTTACGCAGTCTTCGTCAGTGGCGTCAAGGCGGCCGTAGCGAATGTTATCTAAAACAGTACCTGTAAAGAGGTTAACGTCCTGAAGAACAATGCCAAGGGCGCGGCGGAGAGAGCTCTTCTTAATTTTATTGATGTTGATGCCATCGTAGCGAATCTTACCGTCTTCAATGTCGTAGAAACGGTTAAGAAGGTTAGTAATGGTTGTTTTGCCTGCACCTGTTGCACCAACAAAAGCGACCTTCTGACCAGGTTTTGCATAAAGAGAAATATCATGCAGCACAGTGTTACCTGGCTCGTAGCCAAAATCAACATCAAAGAGACGAACATCACCTTTGATTGGAGTGTAGGTAACCGTGCCATCACTGTGTGGATACTTCCAAGCCCAGTAGCCAGTACGGTACTCGGCTTCTTGTACCTGTCCGTCAATTGTTTCTGAGCTGACTAAGGTGACGTAACCCTTATCAGTTTCAGCAGGTTCATCGAGTAACTCAAAGATACGATTAGCGCCAGCAACGCCCATGACAACGGAATTAATCTGACCAGAGATCTGGTTAATCTGTGCAGAGAACTGACGAGTCATATTGAGGAAGGGGACAGCTACGGCAATGGTAAATGGCAGCCCAGATAGAGAGATGTTCTGAATATTTAAAGCAATAAACACACCAGAAACCACAGCAACAACAACGTACATGATGTTGCCCATGTTGTTCAGAATTGGCATGAGTGTATTGGCGTAGAGATTTGCATTTCTAGAAACAACCATTAGTTCATCGTTGATCTTGTCAAAGGACTCAATGGTTTCTGCTTCGTGGCTAAAGACCTTAACGACCTTCTCGCCATTCATCATTTCTTGAATATGACCCTCAACGTCTGCTGTGGTCTTTTGAGTCTTAACAAAGTTCTTAGCTGACTTGCCACCAAGGTTTTTGGTTGCAAGAGCCATTAGAGAGACACCAAACAGAACAACTAGAGCCATAAGTGCGCTGTAGTAGAACATTATGAACACTACTGCGATTATTACAATAAAGGTAAAGAGGAGGTTTGGAAGACTGGTGCCAATCATCTGGCGCATGGCATCAATATCGTTGGTGTAATAGCTCATGACGTCGCCGTTGAGATGTGTATCAAAATACCTAATTGGCAGGTCTTGCATGTGTGAGAACATCTTTGAGCGCCATTTTTGCAATGCTCCTTGGGTGACAATAGCCATACCCTGGGTAGAGATGATGTTTGCAAGAAGTCCAATGACATAGAAGGTGGCGAGAAGTGCAACGTTCTGGAAGACTAGACCTTCTGCAGAACTCCAGTCACCGGTATCAATAAAGTTAGAGATGATAGAGATGATTCGCTCTAAGAAAACACTTGGAAGTGACTGCATAATTCCTTGAATAACAGCACCAAGAAGTACTATAGGGAGAAGAACAGGGTAGAACTCCCAGAGCATTTTAATGGTACGGGTAAGAATTTTTCCCACGGGAAGCTTTGGCCTTGCGTAATTTGTTTCTACTTCCTTACTCATGAGAACTCACCTCGCCTTCCTGGGACTGGTTTTCATCAACACTTTGTTTGTTCTGCGAGAAGTACACTTCGCGGTAGATTGGGTTATCTTTCAGGAGTTCTTCATGCGTCCCAATAGCATTAATGCGGCCGTTATCCAGAACAATAATCTTGTCAGACTCTTCAATACTGGATGTACGTTGAGCAATGATGATTTTGGTGGTATCCGGCAGATAATCTTTAAGGCCTGCGCGAATTAAAGAATCAGTTTTTGTATCAACGGCGCTGGTAGAGTCATCAAGAATAAGTACTTTTGGACGCTTAAGAAGAGCGCGTGCAATGCAGAGACGCTGCTTTTGACCACCAGAAACATTATTGCCACCCTGTTCAATATGAGTTTCATACTTATCAGGAAATGTTTGAACAAAGCTATCTGCTTGAGCAAGACGGGCTGCCTCAAGAATTTCTTCATCGGTGGCGTCAGGATTGCCCCAGAGAAGATTTTCTTTAATGGTGCCGCTAAAGAGCACGTTCTTCTGAAGAACCATAGCAACGGCACCACGAAGAGTATCGATGCCATAGTCTCTGACATCATGTCCACCAACAGAAACGCTACCAGCAGTTACGTCGTAAAGACGAGGAATAAGCTGTACAAGAGTAGACTTAGCAGATCCGGTACCACCGATGATGCCAATGACCTCTCCAGATTTAATGTGAAGGTTAACGTCAGATAGAGCTTCTCGACCCCCTGGTCCAGAATAAGAGAACCCAACGTTCTCAAAATCAATGGAGCCGTCAGTAACCTCGGTTAGAGGATTTTTTGGGTTGTTAATGGTAGAAGTTGCAAGTAGTACCTCACAAATACGGCGAGCACCTTCTTCTGCAATGATAATCATGGCAAAGACAAAGGAAAGCATCATAAGTGCCATAAGCATCATAAAGCCATAAGTAATAAGGGAAGAAAGCTGGCCAACCCCAAAGGCGGTTCCCTGAGAAGAGATAATAAGGTAAGAGCCAAAGTAAAGAATAAAAACAAACAGTACATAAATGGTGAAATTCATAAAGGGAGAGTTTAGAGCTATGAGCCTCTCCGCTGCAGTGAAGTCTTCGCACAGTTCTTCTGAAGCCTTATCAAATTTTTGACGTTCAAAGTCTTCATTTACAAAGGACTTAACAACACGGATGCCAGCAAGGTTCTCTTCAGCGGATTCGTTGAGTGCATCGTACTTTTTAAAGACTTTCTTAAAGATAGGAATGACCCTAGAGATAATGAGGTAAAGACCAATTCCCAAAAGAGGCATGACTGCAACAAAAATAATTGCAAGCCAACCACCCATTATAAAACCTGCGATAAAGGCTGAAATAAACATAAAGGGTGCACGTACAGCCATGCGAATGAGCATCATAAATGCCATCTGCACGTTAGAGATATCCGTAGTGAGACGTGTTACTAAAGATGACGAAGAGAATGCGTCAATAGTGGTAAATGAGAACTTTTGAATGTTGCGGAACATATCACGTCGAAGGTTGCGAGCAAATCCAGTTGATGCTTTGGCAACGGAAATGCCAGAAAGTGTTCCAAATAGCAGCGACAACATTGCCATAGCGGAAAGAATGAGTCCCGACTGGAGAATGGCGTTGAGATCTGCACCAGTTCGAAGGGTATCAATGAGAGCTGCCGTTCTAAAGGGGATGAGGACCTCTAAGATGGTCTCTGCCATAACAAAGACTGGTGTGAGGATAGTGTCTTTTTTAAATTCACCAATGCTCTTTGAAAGAACAGTAGCAATTTCTTTAAAAGAAAAATTATTTACATCAACAATACCCGTTTGGGCAGAGGGAACCATGGAAGTCTCTGCTTCAGATGATTCAACCATGTTTTCAAGTTCTTCAGTTGAGGTTACTTCTTCTGACATACTACTTCTCCCTTCTCTTCTCTGTTAATTGTGTCCCAATGTGCAACTAAACGATCTAGATATGCGCAAAATGTAACTTTTTCTTCATCAGAAAGAACAGACAAAGCTTGCGCTTCAAATGAATCAATAGTTTCTTGGGCTTCTTTTGCCTGCTTGTGTCCTTCTTTTGTTAGTGAAAGAAGCGTTTGTCTGCGATCTTTGTCTACACGAGTACGCTCGATTAGACCTTTTGCTTCAAGTTTGCTCACCATTTCTGAAAGCGATGCAGACGTATTCTTTGTCTTGGTAAGAAGATCTTTTTGAGTCATATCTCCGTCACGATACAGTACAGTCAGAATAAATAGCTGTCCACCGTGGCTTCCACGTGTGATGTAAAGATGATGACCCAAGCGACCAAGATTCCAAAGAATGCACATCTCTTTACTGGGTGAGGTAGGTGCTTGATCCATGAGTACCTCCCATAACAGAAATAATTATTGTTAGGTATTTTACTCAAAATTTATGAGATAGCAAGGTACTTAACAATTAAGTACCAAATTTTTATTTTCTTGAAATAAAAGCAGATAGATTAGTTAAAATGCTAACCTTTGTTTAAAAGTAGGAAAGATTTGCAAAAATTCTTCGTACCACTGCGCCTGGAGACACTTTTGGAACATTGTGAGGGCATCCTGGAATAAAGAGAAGACGTGCCGTGGGAATTGCCTCAGCAATGCGGCGGGTTTCTTCTGGATAAATTTCATCGTATTCACCTGCCATAACAACTACAGGAATAGAAATTTGCTCAAGGGTTGCGGGGTCAATATGTGGATTGTCTACCATAAGCTCAAGATGCTCTGCAATACGAGCTGCTTCAGCAGGTGAGGGAACAGGATAGCCATCTTCTAGAACAGCACCTTTCCAGCCTTCAGCCGCCCAGCGCTTATTACCCTGGATACTTTCATATAACCAGGTCATATCACCTAACGTATCAGGTTCAAGATTTGCTCCGATAGACACGAGAGAGGCAACAATGTCTGGATAGTCACGCGCCAAAAGTAGACCAAGGATAGCCCCATCAGAAAAGCCCACAATGTGAGCGGAGGCAACACCAAGGTGTTTTAAGACAATGTATGTATCTTCTGCCATCTGCTCATAGGTAAAGGCAGCTGTACCACGTGTGCTCTGACCTTGATCTCTTGAGTCAATACCAATAGCGATATAGCCACGGTTGCATACCTCATCAATGATGGAGCCAAAGATTCCATGCTCTTCACCGTTTCCGTGGAGAAACACAATGGGCGTAGCAAATGTATCGCCGGGAACAGACGCTAAATAAGCCTTAGTTGAAGCGAGGTCTTTGCAGGGTTTCTCGTCAGCAGGAGCGCTGGGAGTGTAGACAAACGTTGCAATTTCTGCGCCGTCATCAAGCAACACCTGAAGATGGCTCTTCAGGTGTGCTGTTGGCTTGCTATATGGTTTTGAACGATAGACGGATGGAAACTCGACCACGTATGCTCCTAGCTGTGCGTTTTAGTTCTTCTGGCTTGGATGTGCTTTGAAGAAGTCAAAACGAGGAGGAAGCTCTTCAAGCTGGTGTTCCTCTGCGCTCTGACCAAGCTTTGCTGCAAGTTCCTTTGGACCCATAAAAGCGTTCTCCCAGGAGAAGAACTCCTCATGTGAGAAGTTGAGCGCATCTGCAATGCGCTCGCAGCCTTCTGGAACAGCTGGGTGCATGAGCAGCGTGATGGTTTTAAGTCCATAAAACGCATCGGCAAGTGCCTGGTCGTAGGCCATATCATCGCCCTGAGCAGCCTTGGAAGCCTCGCTCCAACGCTTGTTTTCTGTGCGCGCATACTCGTCAACCGCAGCAAGTGCAGAGTGCGCGTCAAAGCCGTATGCAAGCTGCTCGTACTTTAGAAGTACCTCTTGAGAAGCGTCGATAACTTCCTGGTGTGGCTCGCTGATAGGCAGGTGACCACCACAAGCATTAGCCGCACCATAAAGGCAGCTACGAGCCATGCGGTTAAAAATGTTAGTGAGGAATGCAGACTCTTTCAGCGCTGGATCAACAACGCGAGGGTCATCTTTTACAAGAAGATCTGGTTCGCCATCTTTTCCCTTTCTGGATACAGAGGTATCAAAAGCCTTTGGCGAGAAGGACACGGCGCGCTGATCAAGGCCAAGAGAGAGCCAGTGAGCACGGAGTTGTTCTGGTGTGTAGAACTCAAGAAGTTCCTCAGCTATTGGAGGTTTGATAGCACCAGAGCTGGAAGCTTTCTTATTCATAAAGAGAATATGGTAGTTAGCAACGGGGGTATCGGTGATAAGACCCCAATCAAGTGCATCCCACAGTGGGTTCTGGACAATGCAGTAGAAGAAGATGTTGTCCTGACCAATAAATTGGTAGACAGCTGCATCGTCGTTGCACCACCAATCACGCCATTCGTCAGAAGAGTAGCGAGTGCCGCCGTTACTGGCGTCTTCAGATAAAGCAGCGCGAGTGAATGTAATAGGAGCCCAGAGAGACTCTGTCCAAACCCAGATGGTAAGGTCTTTCAGATCTTCGATGTCTGGAGACTTGAGGCCCCAAGAAATGTTGCCAGTCATGCGGTAAGGCAGAAGCGTCTTGCTTGTTCTAAAACGAATTCCAGCCTCTTTGAGTTTCTCGCGAGCCTCATCTCTGTCTTGCCAATTTTCAAAGACAACTGAGAAGGAAGACGCATTGCCTTCTGGCTCAATAACACTATGACCGGGAAGGGAAGAAGCAACGCCATTAAAGTCTTGGCGGTAGGAGTTTTGAATATAGATAATGGGCTCGGTTAAAGTCTCTTGGACGGTAGAGGTAACAACTGAGCGAATTTGTGGATTGGTCTTCCACTTCTCTACAAGATTGTTTAAGAACTCTTTGTATTGTGGCAGATCAAAGTACCAGCTTGGTGCAGGACGAAGTTCTGGTGTAGTGCCAGTGAGCTGCGAAACAGGAGCAATGAGCTCCTCTGGATTGAATTGATGACCCAGATCACATTCTTCAGCGTAAGCTTTTTCTGATTTGCATCCTTTAATAGGGCAGCGTCCATTGACCTGACGACCGTTTAAGAACGTTTGAGCCTCGGTATCGTAGAACTGTTTGGTAGAAAGCTTGGAGAGTTTACCGCGCTCATAGAGGCGGTGCATGATACTATCTGCCATTTCTTCGTGAATTTTTGCAGCTGGCTCTAGTGCGGAACCACCATAGAAATCAAGAGAGATGTTATAGGCGTTAAGAGCACTTTTTTGCAGGTTGTGGTTTTGATTAACGTAATCGAGAATAGTTCCTTCATAGCCCTCGTCTTCAACTTTTTTGCGATAGCCTTCTGCAATAGGAGAGCCATAACAATCAGTTCCCGAGATAAATAGTACGTTTTTCTGGCCAATTCGATCTCTTAAGAAACGAGCAAAGAAATCCGCTGGGACAAAGACGCCCGCAATATGTCCAAAGTGAAGATTCTTATTACCGTAGGGCATACCACCAGTAATGACAGCGCGCTTAGGAAAATGTGGGCGGTTGTTCATGTCGTAGCTTTCGGCCATGGATACCTCGCAGTTGAAATTAGTAGATTACGCAAATTATCTTCTTATTCTAATCTTTTTTGATTTACTACACGAATAGATTCAGAACTCGATACTATAGTGAGTAGAAATTATGTGAGGAGAATTTGTGGGAAGAAAAAAGCCAAAGACAAGTCTTGAGTTTGTTTTAAAGGATCCACCAAAGTCTGTGGTGACGCCCTTTCTTGTGGCTGATCTTGCGCTTTTACTTATGTTTTTGTGCCATATTCCATTGCTGGTTATGGGTGAGCTTCCGTCAAACGATATTCTTCCTGCAGCGTTAGATCTTCTAGGAAGCATACTGGTAGGCGGCTTAATTCTTGTGTGGATTACTCGTGTAAATAAGCGTGATTTTAGATCTTTGGGTCTTCGCGTAAGCATGTGGCCGGGCTTTATGCGCGGAGTCACCTTTGGCTTTTTGGTGGTGCTGTTTACCTTTGGTTCTATTATGCTTATCGAAGGCTTTAATTTTAACTTCAATGCTTCCTACAACGTTTTTGTTGCTCTTTTTTTACTTGTGGTAACGTTCATTGAGTCTGCGGCTGAAGAAATCTTATTTAGGGGTTATCTGCAAACTGGTGTTGAAGCTAAGAGCTCTTTTCCTGTGGCGCTTGTACTTCAAGCAGTACTCTTTACCGCAACGTATGGTCTTACACCAAATATCTCTGTTGCAGCAACAATCTCAGTCTTTTTGATGGGTATTCTTTATGGCTTGGTTTTTTGGCTTACCGATAACCTTCTCATGACCATTGCCATGCACTTTATTTGGAACTTTGTGACCGGTCCTATTCTTGGTATTTCGGTTACTACTACGCTTCTTCCTACCACGCTTTTAACAGCATATCCTGCGACATCTGAATTTATTTCGGGTGGTGCCTACGGTATTGAAGCAAGTGTTGTTACTATTTTTGTATGCCTTGTTGCCTGTGTCATAGTAGGTTGGAAATGTTATAAAGCACAAGGCGAGAAAAACTAATGGCTTCCAACATGCTTCAGTCAATTGAGACTCTTTCAATAGAGCCGGGAACACCGCTGTTACTTCATGCGTGTTGTGGGCCATGCTCACTTGAACCTTTAAAGCATCTGAGGGAAGAGGGTTTTGAGCCAACTATTTGTTGGACAAATCCCAATATTCAGCCTGTTGAAGAGCATGATAAGCGTCTCCAGACTCTACTTACGTGGGCTAAAGAAGAAGCTCATGTTGAGGTGATTGTGGCAGGAGATCCACGAGAACAGTGGGAGCGCGCTGTTGCTCCTCAGGGGTTTGAGCGGGACCGTCGTTGTCGCGCTTGTTACGCAATCCGCTTAGCAGAGAGTTGTCGTGTGGCGGTAGAGCGTGGGTTTGAATACGTTTCTACTACACTGGCCGTCTCGCCCTATCAGCTTTTTGATTCATGTGAGGATGAGCTGGTATCCATTGCGCATGCTCATGGGCTGACGCCTGTATGGAGAGATTTTCGTCCGTATTATCCAGAGGCTACAAAAGAGTCTCGTGAGCTTGGTATGTATCGACAAAATTATTGCGGCTGCAGGTATTCTGCAGCCGAGGCTCAGATAGAGCGTCATGAAGCTCGTGACGCAAGAAAGGTAGCACGTCATGCGAACTGACGATTTTGATTACAATCTTCCAGAAGAACGCATTGCCCAGACTCCCGCTGAGCCTAGAGACTCTTGTAGGTTGTTGGTGCTGCATAGAGAAGATGGTTGCATAGAGCACAAGCGCTTTACCGATATTGTGGAGTATCTTGAGCCAGGTGACTTGGTTGTAGTTAACCAAACACGTGTTATGCCAGCACGTCTTGTGGGCAAAAAGCAAAATACGGGTGGCGTGTCAGAAACACTGCTTTTAAAACGTCGAGAAGACATTGATGCATTGGGTAGTGTATGGGAGTGTTTGGTAAATCCTGGCAAGCGACTTAAGCCTGGTGCAGTAATTGAGTATCGCGCAGGTGGCTTGCATGCTCCTGATTCAGCTCCTGTAGTGCTCACGGGCACTATTGTGGATTTTGTTGATGACAACAGGGGAGGACGCCTGGTGCGTTTTGAAGCTCAGGGAGAGCGTACCCTTGATGAGGCTATTCATGAGGCAGGTCACGTCCCTCTACCTCCTTATATTACGCAGTATGAGGGAGATCCAGAGAAATATCAGACGGTTTACGCTATGCAGGATGAGCACTCCGCTGCAGCTCCTACCGCAGGCCTTCACTTTACTCCAAAACTTATTGAAACCATTAAAGCAAAGGGCGTTCAGTGGGCATCTGTTGAGCTTGAGGTTGGTATTGATACCTTTAGGTTAGTAACGGAGGATGATCCTACAAAGCACGTCATTCATACTGAGCGCTACCACGTAGCTCCAGAAGTTGTTGAAGCAGTAAAGGCTACTAAAGCGTCTGGTCATAAGGTCATTGCCATTGGTACTACCAGTGTCCGCTCACTTGAGAGCACCTGGGATAGCCAGCTTCCTGCAGATGAGCCTCCTGTTGTTGCGCGTCGATTTGGGGAGATGGAAGATTCTGCTGCGGTGACCCACAAAGGTGATATGGTTGCCCGAGAGAACGCAACTACCAATCTGTATTTGATGCCAGGCTCTACGTTCCACGTGGTAGATACTATGGTGACTAACTTCCATGTTCCACGCTCAACTTTGATGATGCTTGTTTCCGCTTTTGCGACGCGCGAGCAGATTATGAATGCCTATCAAAGTGCTATTGACGAGAAGTACCGTTTCTTGTCATTTGGTGACGCTATGATCATTATTTAGTGAGCATGATCCTCACGTTCAGTTTGAGAGTTTAGTTCTAGATAAAAAGTGCTCACATTACTGTGAGCACTTTTTTCATACGTTATCTTATTTGGGGTAATGGTTGTATTACCAGTTAAAAACCAGCCATACAAAGGTTCCAAGAATCGCTATCATGCCAAGGATAACAATGATGAAGCCAATGCGCTGACCACGAGTTGTCTCTCGAAGGATTTTCTCGCCATTAATAAGCTCTTTAAGCGTGTGTTGTTTAGCATTAATGTTGATTACTTGCTCGTTAACAGATTTTCTTAGCTGTTCAGTAATTTCTGGCGTTGCGTGGATTTCTTTAGCATCATCAATAATTGATTGCGCTTCATCGTGTTTATCTGCTGCATTGTTGAAGAGCTCCTTGGCTGTCTTAATTTTTTCTTCAAGGTCCTCTATGTCTTTGCTAAGAATTCTCTGGCGAGCATTAGCCTCAGCTACTACAGCGTCATATTCTTGCTGCTTTTGTTCATAATCTTTACGAGCGGCATCAATAGAGGATTCTGAGTACTCCAATGATTTACCCTGTGTCCAGTAATGTGTTTGCGCCATCTCAAGAGAAGACTGGAAAGAATTTTGCAGTTCATCAGCTTGCTTTTTGGCTTGTTCTGCGCGGGTAAGCTCTGACTTGAGGTCTTCTTCCAAACGAATAATTGCATCATGATTGGCAGCGGGGTCTGTCTTAAGACCAGCAAGTTCTTCTCTCAGAGAAAGCTGTCTTGCTTGGGAGTTCTCCAGTGCTTTATTTGCAGATGCTACAGCAGCGTCGCGTTTCTCGGTAACTTCTTTAAGCTGAGCTTCAGCATTTTTAACGCCACGCTGTGCCTCAGAGATAGTCTTTGAGATATCGTCAAGTCTGCCCTTTGCAGTGGCAGCAACCTCTTTGTAAGGCTTAATTTTTGTTTCGTCGTCAACTTTTTGCTGTTCAAGCTTCTGAATAAGCTGATTTTTCTTAACTGTAAGAAGATCCACTTGCGTAGATTGATCACTCATGACCGTAGCTGTTTCTGCAAGAATTTGCTCCTGCTCAGCAATAATCTGATCAAATGAGTCTCGCACGTAGTCTCGATGCTCTAGATCCTGTTTGTCTTTAACAAGGTGTTCTTGCATATGTTTGAGCTCATGCTTCACAGAGCTTGTCTCTTTGGCGGCGTTGTGGACTTCTTTGGTGGCTTGGAAACCTTCTGCAACGACAGCTGTAGCGTTCTCAAATGCACTGCCTACACTCTTTGCAACTACCTGAGTAGTGTCCTTTGCAATCTTTTGGATGTCTTGAGATTTGCTGGTTCCAGTTGTATTTGCAGATTCATTCTGCTCATCGGAAGTTGTTGTTTGAGTATTTATTGTGTCCAATTCCTCAGGGTTAGAGTTTTGGATATTGTTTTCAGCCATGATGAACCTCCTATAAGAGTTCTGACTTTTTATTTTTACCCTGTTTTTGGGGAATTCATAGTCTAATTTGGTTTTTTCTGGAAATAAGATTGGATATAATACGTTATGTTTTGTTACGATAGTAACGATTAATCGAGAATAACTCTCGAGTAGATTTTTGGTTTCCGGAAGGGGAGTCCACTTATGGTTTCAAAGCAGACTACAATCATCAATGCAACTGGTCTTCATGCTCGTCCTGCATCCGTCTTTGTTTCTGAGGCAAAGAAGTTTGAGAGCAATGTCACCATCAAGAATGTTGACAAGGACTCCGCACCAGTTAATGCTAAGTCCATCATGATGATTCTTGCTGCTGGTCTGGGTACTGGCACCAAGATTGAAATTGCATGCGACGGTGCTGACGAGCAGGCAGCTCTCGATGCTCTTATTGCTCTTGTTGATAACGGTTTTGGCGAGTAAGTTAACGGCTTACATAAAGCGTATCTTAAGCCCGGCTTTTGCTGGGCTTTTTTCAAAGAGAGGTTAGTATGACATTTGTTGCAACATGGCTTGTAACTACTGTTGCTACTTTGGTGACATGTACCCTAATTCCTGGTATGACTATTGTGGGTGGCTCGTGGGCAGGACCTATTCTGTTTTCGCTGGTGCTTGCAGCAGTTAATACTGGTATTAAGCCTATTATTAAGCTGCTCTCGTTGCCTATTAACGTGCTGACCTTAGGCATCTTCTCACTCTTTATTAATGCTTTTATGCTTGAGCTTGCAAGTTTTATCTCAAGGAATTTGTTGCACGCAGGTGTTGCTATTGATTCTTTAGGCACCGCTATTCTGAGCTCAATAGTTATCTCAATTGTCTCTTCAGTTGTTATAAGCCTTACTGGTCTGAAAAGGGAGAACCTTTCCTAAGCTCCTTTTGGGCTTTATCAAGTTTGGCAAAACCTTCCGAGATTACAGAAGTAATCTGAGAAATCTGAGATGACTCGGTGATGTTTTCAATCAAAGATGTTGCGGATGCATTGACAAGCGAACTAAGGAGGTCAAAGAAGATCTCTTTGGTTTGCTTTTCTGTTTTAGTAAGTGCTGTAACAACAGGTTGTAAGTTTGCGGGCGAGCTGATAATGTCACTAAAATAAATTGCGCCGCCTGCAGAGAGCGCATCAAAGAGTTCATTGGTAAAGTGCTCTCTATCAGAAAGTGGTAGATCTTTATACCAGGCACTGAATGCCTCGTTAATTTTTTTGCATTCGGGTTGGAAGTCATCGGCAAATTCAAACGTGTTGCGCATGACCTGCCATGAGACACCATCGTGAGCCATCATGCCTGTTTCGGAGCTTTTTACAATGAGCTTTGGAACAGCGGGATCATCAAAAATCATGCCAACTACACTAAATTCAGGCAAAATTCGGATGTATTTATCGCCTAACATCTGGTGAGCAGTGGTATGGAGAAGTTCTGGACACATGTTAGGACCATCGTTACTCCAGACGCGATCAATTGTGCCAAGAAGTTCTTCGGGGCAGACCGTTGCTGCATATGCCGCAAGGTTACCGCCTTTAGAATGGCCACCAACCATTACGTTTGAGCAGGTAGTGCTATTTCCTTCTGCAAGGTGCTCGCGAATACGCTTTTCAAGGTATAGAGCGGCTGATTTATCAGCCGAAGTAACCTGGAAGCTAAGGTTGAGGTTTTCTCGCCAGCCAACCAGGGTACCGTCGGTTCCTCTAAACGAGACATACATCTGACCGGTAGGCAGGTAAGCGGTAAATGCTGCAAACTGCAGGTTTTTCTCGACATTAATACGGTCTACATAGCGCCCAAGCTCAATGTTGGCAAAACGGGGAGCATTAACAAGTGCCTCAAGGAAGGTTCCGTCAACGCGAGAAAACCCCGCGATAATGGAAGGATCGTTTTTGAGTTTTTCCAGTATTTTTGAACAAGCGTGGCCCAGTTGAACGCGTTTCTCACTGCGTTCAGAAGGTATGACACCACCAAATCCAAGATAGGAAAGGATTGAAAGAATCAGGTTGTCAACGTTGTTGAAGGGGTCGTTGTCAAACGTTAGATCTCCGCGCCAGTGAAGATAGTCAACGACATTTGCCATGATGCCTCTTTCCTGCTGATACATTTCGTATACTAAGCATAGTGGAAAGTTAATTAATTTGGGGAGAAGCCCATGGAAAAAGCTACAGTTTCTTCAAAAGCAGCCGCTGCCAAGAAACGCTTTGTTTTTGCAGATATTCTTACCATTCTGGCAGGCATTGCTGTTGTTATGTTGCATACCTCTCTTAATGTTTTTTCGCTGGCACACACTAAAACATGGGCTTTCTCTTTAGCCTTGCAAGCTGCATTTATTTACGCAGTACCAATCTTTTTTATGCTGAGCGGTATGAATCTGCTTGGTTATAGAAGTAAATATTCCACAAAGACATTCTTTATAAAGCGTGCAAGAAAAACACTGATGGCGCTTATTTTTGGCAGCATAACGGTGTATTTGATGTACGTGCTTTTTCCTACAAAGTTTTGGGGTGCTGAAGAATTTGCTGCAAGCGCTGGCATTGCTGATTTTGTAAAGCGCTTTTTAACCAATAACGTGAACAGCACACTTTGGTTTATCTATACCATTTTGTATCTGTATCTTTTGACCCCTGTTCTTTCTTTGGTAGTGCAGAAAAAAGAAACCCTGCTTTATGTTATGGCGCTTACACTTTTTGTGAGCTTTGGTTTGCCACTTCTTGAGTTTGTTGGTGTCCGTGGTATCTACTTTGACCAGCTGTTCAGATGGGCTGCCTTTAACAGTGATGGTCTTTTCTATTATCTGCTTGGTTATTACGTCAAGACGTATTACGATGAGCTTCCAAGATTTACTAAAAATAATCTTGTGCTTGCCGTAATTTTCTTGCTTTCATCTGCGGCTATGTTTGGCTGGGGACTTATTGCCAATAACTTTGGAATCCCACTGACGCCAGAAATGACGTATCAGAGCTATCCCATTACCATCAGAAACTTCCTCTGTTTAGCGCAGGCGGCTTCTTTGTTCTTGTTTGTGCTGAACCTTGAGCCAAAATTGCAGGAGTTTTCTGATGCTGCTAAGAAGCGCATCAGCATGGTATCAGCTGGTGTTTTAGGAGTCTATTTGTTCCAGATTCCTGTTATTAATTTCTTGGGACTTAGACTTGGCAGATTCCCGTACAGCCTGCTTGGAAACGCTTTTGTACGAGGTATCTTTGTCTTTGTAGTCACGATTGTTGTAGTGATGGTATTTCAGTGGTTGATGAGGCAGATCAAACAGAAATTTTTTGCTAAATAGGCGTTCTATTTCATCAGAGAAATTGAGTTGATATTAGAAATAATTTTAATATCATATAAAATATAGTTTATATAAACTGAAGGAGTACAGAGATGAGCTCTTTTACGTTTTTTAAACATAAAGATTTTTCTGCTAACGCGCTCGAAAATACAATAAAAGTGCCACATTATCATGCGTTCAATCCCACTAGAATACTGGGCTTTTGTTTGCTTAGTTCAATTTTTGGATTTCCTTTTCCTATGATTTTAATTCTTAGTGACGATGTTTATTGTAATGTGCCATTGGTGTCGTTTGTAATGTGTATTTTTGTTGCTTGTGTCTTTGATAAGGCTTATCGCATTCTTAATGATGGGACAGTTCAAAAAACGATTAAAAGTCTATGTTTGTGTCTAGTCATTTGGTTGTTCTCAGCTCTATTTATTTACTGTTTAGCATATATAGATTTGGGTTTTGGTGGAAAAATCCTCAATACAGCTATAGGTCTTTTCGTATTTGTCTGTCTTAGTCGGATTGTGATTCGTTAATAAATAGACCTGCATAAAAATATGCAGGTCTATTTTGAAGGTTTTGGCGTAGTTTTGACTAGCAACCAGTAATAAGCGTAAGCGTTGATTCTCTAGAAGCATTTGCTGTGCTTACATCAACATCAATTACGCCTGTTAGATTACTTGCAATTTCTACAATTTGAGACGTATTAACTTCTCCAGAAAGCTTTCCGCTTGCTCGCCGCTCAAAGAGGGCACCTGCGAGTACGCCACGCATGTGCTTTGCGTTATGTGATACAACACTACGCTTTCCCGTACGAGGATCTTCTCGCTGAACAACAACTTGCAGTAGCTCACAAGGGTGCTTTGCCGAAGGCGTCCACATCTTTCTGTATTCTCCCGAGCGACAATCCACAACTATCTGATCTTTTAGAGCGGCGTTTAACAGGGGATTGAGCTGCTTTTTCCAGTAAGCTGCAACGGTACCTATGGTAGGCAGCTTGATAGAGGCAGAAAGTCTATAGTTGGGGAGAAGATCGTGCGGTCTTACAACGCCCCAAAGACCAGAGAAGATCATGATTTCTGAGTTGAGGATATCTGCTGGTAGTGCGACTGTTTTCTGCGTGTTTTCCAACATGACGTTTTCAAGTGTCTGGTTGAATTTTGCAGCCTCAAAGAGCACACCGGTATAGAGGTTGAGCGCGGTTGTGGTTGGGGCTTCAAAGATGTCCAGGTTGTCGGCAATGTCACCGATGGTGTTAGGACCAATTTTAAGCACTTGCGCTGCGTCTGCATGAGAACACACCTGTTGTAAATCCTTGATAAGTTCTTCTCGACAATTGCTTAGCTCGGAGCCAAACAAAAGTGATGAGAGATCAAGAGAAGACCCAGAGGTTGGAGCGGTTTTTCCTGATGATGGTGGAAGCAAAATAATCATGAAAATCCTTTTGATGCGGGATTTTTAGTTGTTGTTTAGTTTGATTCTAATTTATGTCCGGTGTGCGTGGTAACTTAAGAAGTAAGAAAAATCGGAGAGGTGACGTATGAGCTTGCTTCTGTACAAACAACAAACAGGTGCTTTCTTATCAAACTCTGTTCAAGAGCAGCTAGAGGCTTCGCTTGAGAGGTGGGGTTCTGCTTGGCTTATTGTGCCTTCTTCCGATGCCGTGCTGTTAGTTAAGAGACAACTTGGATCCATCCAAGAGCTTTCTGTTGGCGTGAATGTTTTAACTTTTGACGAGTGGATGCGCGACCAATGGAAGTTGTACGGAAGCTCTGATCGTCTACTTTCAACTACGCTTCGCAAGGTATTTTTCCAGCAGATTTTGGATGGAATGTCTGCTGATGAGCTAGGCACTTTGAATAATAGCAAGGGTACTGTGGAGCTTCTGTCTAAGCTTGCTCCAGAGTATCTCACTGAGCTAGATCAGATTGTAGTTTCAGGTCAACTTTCTGCTGGTCAGATGAGTGCTTGTAAGGTGCTAGAGCGCTACAAGGTGTTGCTTGAAGAAAAGTCTTACGTTGAGATGTGTCAATGTTTGGATTATCTGCTTCAGTCAATTCCAGTACAAGGGCCTGCATTGGTTTTCTCGCGAGTTGAAGATCTTTCGGAGGCGCGTCTTCAGTTTGTGCGTAAGCTGTCGCAGAAGCGCGAGGTAGCGTTTTCTCTTTACGTGCCCGAAGGACCCGCAGGTTATGCGGCAGAACAGCAGCTGGAGTTGGTCGGCGGCCCGGGATGCAATTGTCGTGTGGATGCGGAGCCGGCGCCAGCCGCAAAAAGTCAGGAGCTCAACGATCTTCTTGCCAGGGTGTTTAGGGCTACGGAGGGCAATGAAGTTACGCCGAGCGGCGCAGTAACGTTTTTGTCGCCGCTGGGCCAGCACGCCGAAGCAGAGTCTATTAGCAGGTATATCTCTCAGTGTGTAGAGTCCGGCAGCAAGAGCTTTGTGGTGTACACCTCAAATCCACAAAGGGTTTGGGATGTGCTTTCGCAAAAGCTTGCAGCTAAGGGGATTGCTGCTCACTATAAGCGTTCGGTGCGTATTCAGGATTCACTTGCAGGTCGTGCGTTTGCCAGCTTGATTGATGCGTATGTTACGCTCAGTGAACGCGCAGAGCTCGAGAAAAACATTGACTACCAGGCGCCTGATCACCAGATGGGGGATATGTCGTGGTGGCCGCCGCGTACCCTTACGGACTATTTGATTTCTCCTATTTCAGGCATAAGCGTTGAGCGCGCATGGATGCTGGATAAGAGTTGGCGTGGTAACAGAACGCTATATGCTACCAGAGTGCTTGAGACGCTTTCTAAAGCAGCTATGAGTTCACGCCTGTGCGCAGAGACCATAAAGAGCCTTGAGCTGGGCAGAATTGGTTCTACAGCTCAGCGCATTATTGAATACCTTGTTACAGAAACATCTGACGAGCAGTCAGAGGTTGCTCAGTCTAAAGAGTTGGCTCTTCAGTCTCTTCAAAAACAAGAGTCTCTTAAGGTAATGAACAAGATTGTTTCTTCTGCTCAAGAGCTTCATGAGGCAGGATTAAAGCTCACTCCTCAGACACTCAAATCGTTTATGGATCTCTGCAAAGATCAGGCGGTCATGATGCCTGTTTCTAATGGTATTGAGCCTGATATTCAGGTGCTTATTTCTTCTGTGAGCCAAGCTCGTTCTTTTGAGCCACATATGTTTGATACCGTTATTTTCCAGGGTATGGATACGTTGAATTTTGGCGTTAAGGCATCAGACGGTGCTCTTCAAGAGTTTGTTCGCCATGCTAGTAAAACGCCTAAGGTATCAGAGTTTGCACGGTATCAAAGAGATTTTTATACGGCGCTTGCAACCGCTTCTACCAGCGTTGCATTTGAAAAAGTAGAGCAAAAAGATGTCTTTAATGCGGTGGCTCTCAGTGAAGTCAAAGCATGCTATCCAAAAGACTATGCAAAGAAGATGGAGCTTGTGCGTGGAGAAGAAGAGGTGCTGGTAAACCTGTTGCCTCAAGCTTCAGATCTAAAACGTGTTGCTGAACTTCCAACAATCGAATCTGGTGAGATTGACTCTAAACTCAAAAATATTGTGGTACTCCCACGTCATTTGACTAGGGAGACTCTTGAGCGGGAATTACAGGGTCTTATTGAGGTATCGCGAGAAGGACTTCCGCTTCTTTCCGCTTCTCAGATTGAGACATATCTTGAGTGCCCCTACAAATGGTTCACACAACGTCGCATCAAGATTTCTCAGGTAGACACTGAGTTTGCTCCAATGCAGATGGGTACTTTTATCCACCGCGTTTTGGAGCTTACACACGCAACGCTTTTAGCAGAAGCGCTTGGTTGTGATGTGGCTGATGTTGATTCAGCAGTTGAACCCGTACTTTTGCAAGACGTTGTTGGCTCTAGAATTACAACTGATAACTTAGATCATGCAAAACAGGTACTTGATATCTGTTTTGCCCAGGTTTGGGATGAGCAGTTCAACAACATTAATCGTGCTTCTTCAAATGAGCTTATTCCGCATAGCATTCAAGAAAGAAAACAGGTTGAGAATATTCGAGAAAATCTTAAGAATCTTCTCGAGTTTGAAGCTTCACACTTTATTGGCTATCAACCCAGATTCTTTGAGCTTCGTTTTGGTAGAGAAGAAAATGTTGTTGAGTATGCAGGCGCTCAATTTACTGGCTCGATTGATCGCGTAGATGTAAACGCTCATGGCCAGGCACTTATTATTGACTATAAGCACAAGGGGACAAAAGATTTAAAGGCTTATTCAGCAAAGTTAAGCTTGGACAGCGAGCTCTCAAAAGAGATTCTGCCAAGGCATGTACAGTCTGCAATATATGCTCAGATTATGAGAAAACAGCTCACCAAGTATGAACTCGATCCAGTTGCCGCAATTTATCTGGGTACCAAAGAGCAAAAAGATAAGCCTTCATTTGCTCTTGCGGGTATGGCAACAGAAGCGGCAACAGAACATATTTGGAACATACATCCGGAAGATAAAAAGCTCAGGGACCAGGCGGTTATGGTTGTGTCTCAAAATTCTGCAGAGTTTGCAGACTATTTGGACGCTTGGGAGAATTTAATTGCGCAGAAGGTCCAAGCCATGCTTTCTGGAGATGTCCGAGCCAATCCTTGCGATAAGGATGCATGTAAGTATTGTCCAGTAAAACTGTGTGACAAGAGGAGGTAAGCTACTATGGCTGATACACGTTATACGCCTGGTCAAGAGAAGACCATCAAGACGCTTGATAAGCCTCTTTTTGTTGCAGCAGGTGCTGGTTCAGGAAAAACTTTTACGCTCACTCAGAGAATTGTGTGGGCTTTAAAAGAAGGCTCGGGAGCTGATGGAAAGCCGTACCTAAGCAGCCTTGACCAGGCATTGATTATTACGTTTACCAATGCCGCAGCTACAGAAATTAAGGAGCGCGTTAGGGAAGCTCTAGAAAAAGAAGGTCTTCATAGCGCTGCGTTGCAGGTTGATGATGCGTGGATTAGTACTATCCACGGTATGTGCAGCAGAATCTTAAAGATTCATGCACTTGATTTAGGTCTTGATCCTGAGTTTCAGATTATCGATGATATGACTAGAAACCAGCTGGTTACCATATCTATTGAGGAAGTGCTCAGAGAGCTTTCTCAAGATGAAAGATATATTGAGTTTCTTTCTAACTATGCAGGGAAAAAAGATACGCTGAAGTCCCGTATTGAAACGCTGATTTCGTATGCTCAGTCATCTCCTGTAGGAATGGATGCTATTTCGTTTGTAGGGGATAGCTCTGATCTGGAAGTATTAAAAACAGAGCTTAAGAGCCTTTGTGCTGCTCTCGAAGCACTAAAAGGCGTAATTGCCGCCACAAAACCAGATTTGGCAGAACAGCTACAAAGTGTTCAATCTGAGCTTTCAAGTAAATTGCAGCAACACTTAGTTCTCTCGCTAACTGATTTTGACCAGGCGTTTTGGGAGTCATTAGAAAAAGCTGTTAAAGCTGTTCGTGCTTCAAAAGAAACAAAAGCTGTAAAAGATGAAGCTGCGTACCAGCTTAAAGTTTGTAGTTCTTTATTTGGACTTATTCAGGATGTGTCTGAGGGTCATCGCCTGAAAGATGTTACAGAGCAGGTTTACAGCCTCTTTAAACAGAAGAAACTTGCTGTTGGCGGCCTTGATAACGATGATCTTCTACATCTAACAGCAAAGGTGTTTGAAGAGCATCCGGAGATTGCAGCTGTTTACACAGATAAGTTCAAGCTTGTTATGGTCGATGAGTTCCAAGACACAGATCAGCAGCAGGTTCAGATGATTAAGAGTCTGTCTGGTAAAGATGCTCAATATCTCACAACAGTTGGTGACGCGCAGCAGTCAATTTATCGATTCCGCGGTGCTGACGTTGATGTGTTTTTTAGGCGTCAAGCTGAGGTTTCAGAAGATTTACAACCCCGTCTTGTAGATAATTTTCGCAGTCACAATGAGATTTTGCGATTTGTCGCAAAGGTTTGTGGCGCAGAAGGCATGATTGCAAACTTTATGGATTTGTCTGCTGGACGAGAAGAGCCTGCAACTCCGTTCATTGTTCATTCACCACGAGTGTATTTTGAAGTAACAAAATTTGTAAAGTCAGGAAGCTCTAAGCCGGGCGATGATATTTCAAGAAAACAACTTGTCGCCCATCAACTTGCGGACAGAATTAACACGCTTATGCAGGATGAGAATATCCAAGCAAAAGATGTTGCAATTTTGATGTCATCGGTTAAAGAGGCACAGCCTTATATTGAGGCACTTCGTACCTTTGGAATTGAAAGCGTGGTTTCTGGAGCTTCAACTTTTGGTGAGCAGCCTGAGGTTCAACTGATTGGCAGTCTTTTACAGACACTCGCAAATATGTACGATTCATACGAAGGACTATTTCCTGTACTCTCGAGCGAAATTTTTAATCTTGATGCGTCTGATTTGCTTTTACTAGGTACTAATTTTGGAGAAAATGGACAGAAGATTACTAATAGAGATATCGCGGAGTCATTGGTAAATGACGCGTTTAATCCACCTTTTGAGATAAGTCTGAAGCTTAAAAATGCTTTAGAGGTTTTGAGTGATGCTCGTAGCTCCCTCTCAAATAATAGAGTTTCAGACGTTCTTAAAAAGGTAGTTCTTGATGCTGGATGGATTTCTCGCCTTCAAAAGATGGGTAATGAGGGACAGTCAAAGATTGCAAATATTTTTGCAGCTCTTGAGCAGATTGATAGTTTGCAAAAGGAGTTAAGCGTTGGTATTGCTTCAGTTGCAAAGGCATTTAGTGAGTGGTGCGGTACGGCTAAAGAGTCACCAAAGGTGCTTCATAGCAGCGCTCAAAATGCAGTCACGTTTATGACTATTCACGCTTCTAAGGGATTGGAATTTCCTGTTGTTGCTGTTGTCGGGGCAGTTTCTGGTCCTAAGGCATCAGCTGGCGGTGAACCATTTTTGCATGTTAAGAAAGATAATTCGTATCAGATTGCATTCTCAAGCAGTTCTAAACAACTTAAAGAATTGTATGACGGCTGTCATGAGGTTCCTACAAGCCTTGATGAGTGTAAGAACCTTCTTGAGTGGAGAATGTTCCTGGAAACACAAGAGAATGAGTTTGAAGAGCAGGAGCAGAATCGCCGTCTGTATGTTGCTTTGACGCGAGCTCGCGAAGCAGTTATTCTGACTTCAACCATCGACCTCACTAAAGAGGGAATTAGTCCTCGTTATTCACGCAAGATTACAGATGCCTTGTTTGAAGAGACTCCACTTTCTGCTGGTGAGTATCAGTTTGAATATGGCGGAAATCTTGCTGGTTGTATGCGTGTGGTTCAGGGTTCTGGCAAGAAGGATGAGCCGATTCAGGTTGAAGGTTTAGAGTTGGTTGAACCTTCTGATGTCAACCCAAGAGAAGAGAAATACTCTCAAGCTGTTGAAACGTTTGACCTTTATGAAAAGGCAGAACTAAGCGTTGCCTCAGAGACTACGTATGACCAGCGAAAAGGCTTCTTTAGTTATTCATCAGCTCACCAACAAATGGCAGAGAATTTTGAGAGTGAGAATAACCAAAAGCTTGAGGAAGAATTCAAGAGAGTAAGTCAAGGACATGAGGCAGACAACCCTCAACCAGCAACTGAAGCTTCCGTTGTTTTGCCTGGCACATTAGTTGATGATGGAGTAGACCCAACCAGCCTTGGTTCAGCTTTCCATGAGCTTGCTCAGATTATGGTTGAGACTCAGTCTAAGGTTGATGAACAAATTATTGATAGATTGTGCTTGAAGAATAGCGTTCCTCAGCGTGCGGTACCACGAGTCAAACAAGCACTTGAATTGTGGAGTAACTCTGAAATAAGACAAGAAGCCTTAGCTCATGATGTGGTTATTGCGGAGTCTCCCTTTACGCTGCAGGTTGATTCTGAATATGGGAACTATGTAGAAGGAGCTATCGATCTTCTCGCTTATAATAGGGGAAGCAAAGATGCGCTGGTAGTTGACTATAAAACGGGTGATAAGGGCCTTAGTGCCGCTCAAATTTATGAGCATCATCAGACGCAAGCAAACTTCTATGCTTACGTCTTGATGCAACGTGGATTTACTAAGGTTGAGTGTGCGTTTGTCTGTGTTGAGATTGAAGAGGCTGGTCAGCCACACGTTGCTCGATACGCATTTGATGCAAACCATCAACCACGGCTTTAAGGAGGCAAGAAACGTGCCTTTTGCACATGTTGTTTTAGACATACCAACTCGTGCTCTCTCTGGCACGTTTGACTACGCTATTCCAAGTTCTTTGGAAGAGACTGCGGTTGTGGGAACAACGGTTTTAGTGCCGTTTTCTCATAGGCAGGTTGTTGGCTATATCGTAGGCGTCTCAGACAGCGTGTCTTCAGGTTTGGATGTTTCGCGCGTCCTTCCGATAACGCAAGTCCTGACAGATTCAGCGTTTGATGAGCAGTCTGCGCAGGTAGCAGAGTGGATGAGCAAAGAATACGCTTGCAGTTACGCAGACGCCTTACATCCGTTCTTAGCGCCTGGTCAAAAGGTTAAAGTCACCAGAAAGGACGCAGAATCTCCATGGCAGCTTGTTTGTGAGAAATCTGGTCCTGTTGATGAGCGTTGGGTTGAGCTGACCGAAAAGGCAACCAACTTTACGCCTGCGGCAAATGCGAGCAAGCAACGCTCGGTACTTGAGGCGTTGGCGCAAGGCGCCATGAGGTTATCCGAGCTCTCGGCCACAATTCCAGGAGCTCGTAGCGCAGTTACTGCATTGCAGAAAAAGGGCATTGTTGAGGTCCGCACTCAGCGACAAATTCGTGGAAGCCAAGAGGGATTGGGAACTACGCTTTCAAGTGGCGTAGCACCACGCCCTCAGCAACTTACTGAGGGCCAAGAGTCCGCTCTTGCAGCAATTGAAGCAGCACAAACTGCTGCTCAGGGCGATGTCGTGCTTATTGATGGTGTAACGGGCTCAGGCAAAACAGAAGTGTATCTCTCTGCAATTGAGAAGACTTTAGCAGCTGGTAAGGGTGCTGTGGTGCTTGTCCCAGAGATTTCTCTTACTGCACAAACAGTTGGCCGATTCCGCTCACGTTTTGGTGAGCAGGTGGCTGTTCTTCACTCAAAGCTTTCACTCGGTGAGCGTTTTGACCAGTGGGATTTGATTAGGCAGGGGAAGGCTCGCGTGGTAGTAGGTGCACGTTCTGCATTATTTGCACCCATCCAAAATCCTGGTCTTTACATCATTGATGAGGAACATGAGGTCTCTTACAAGCAGGATTCACTTCCACGCTATCATGCAAGAGAAGTTGCTGCTCAGATGGCGCGTCTGCGCGGTGCCGCTCTGGTGCTTGGTTCTGCAACACCTTCACTCGAGAGCCTTTACCGAACGGCTCAAGGAAGTTGGTGTGGTACCAACTGGACGCGCGTTGCCATGACCGAGAGGCCTGGCGTGGCGGTGCTTCCGCAGGTCCAGGTAGTTGATATGGCTTCTCAGTTCAAAAACGGAGGCAGATCGGTTTTCTCGGCAGCTCTTGCTCTTGCGCTTCAAGAAACAACAGAGCGTGGCGAGAAAAGCGTTTTACTCCTTAATCGTCGTGGATTTGCAAACTTTTTGATGTGTCGCGAGTGTGGTTGTGTGCCCGAATGTCCACACTGCTCGACGTCTCTCACGTACCATGAGCGCACGCATTCTCTGGTCTGTCACAGCTGTGGTAGGCAATGGTCTCAGCGTGTGTATCCTAATCCTTCCAGCAAATGTCCAAACTGCGGCAGCCGTTATATGGGTGCATATGGCGTGGGAACGCAGCGTGTAGAAGATGAGTTAAAGCTTCTGCTTGGTGGCGATGCACCAATTATTCGTATGGACGCTGATACCACGGCCAAAAAAGGCGAACATCAGCGACTTCTTGAGCTTTTTGATGCAACTCCTGGAGCGGTGCTTATTGGAACACAGATGATTGCAAAAGGCTTGGATTTTCCAGACGTTACCTTGGTTGGTGTTATTAACGCTGATACCATGCTTAAGCTGCCAGATTTTAGAGCAGCTGAGAGAACATTTGATTTGCTCGAACAGGTTGCTGGTCGTGCAGGCAGGGGAGAAAAGCCTGGTAAGGTCATCATTCAGTCGTACTGGTCAACACATCCTGCTATTGCTTCTGTGGTGACCCATGATAGACGTCCGTTTTTGGACGCAGAGCTTAAAGAAAGAAGAGAAGGGG